>Ga0256827_10000135_pt1 | contig 39770 bp, 24 predicted proteins | sample CV84metaG_FD_185977 | JGI IMG/M metagenome (GOLD analysis project Ga0256827, IMG submission 185977) | Hydrothermal vent microbial communities from East Pacific Rise, Pacific Ocean - CV84 | ecosystem: Environmental > Aquatic > Marine > Hydrothermal vents | place: Pacific Ocean: East Pacific Rise... | reverse complement strand
TGAAAGAATAATTGAGAAAAACAAACTTGATTTATCTGTAACAGAAGCATTAAAACAAATAAACAAAATGTATGGAATAAAGCTACAAACGCCTAATAATAAAATAGTGAACCTCAAAAATAATGATGTTCAAAGGAGATTATTAGAAATAGTTGAAGCAGAATTTTGAAAATGGGTGTCTTTCGCACAAAACAGGAAAGAATTTCCAACTAAAGAAACAAAAGGCTTTGAAATAGATTTATCACAAAATGATAAATTAGATGATAATTTTGAAGAGTTTTAGATATTAATACACACACTATATAATTAATTCATTATTTTGTGGCTACATAGAATAAATCAAAGCATTCATCAGTAGCCTTATCCACAAAATAATCATCCATTTCAATTCCAGAAACCAAAGAAGTATTCTCTGATAATAGTTTTCTACGATTCATCCTATTAAGGATATCGTATGGAATCTGCAATATCCAACGTGGAAGGATGTATTGGAAATTAAAAATATCGAATTTTGTAATTTTCTCCACAGATTTCTTATTCTCATTATAATAATCCATCACTTTATGATTTCCAAACACTCCTAATTGCTCAACTTTTGGAAATTTCTTACCCAATAATGCACCAAACTCAGGCACAGTATATTCTCTTATATGCCAAGGATTACGTGTAATCGACATCTTTATATTTGGTGTAGAAACTATTAGTTTACCTCCTGGTTTAAGTACTCTGTATATTTCTTTTACAAATTCATTATCATTCTTAATATGCTCAATAACCTGAAAAGTAATTACATAATCAAAAGAATTATCATCAATACCTTTCAATGGAGGAACATTCATCTGAACAAACTCAACATCATTATCCCCCAACAACTCTTTATTGGATGCAACATCAGACTCAAACTTATCAATGGTAACAAATTTATCAGTATTTGAAGCTATGACTTCAATACCATAACCGCTACCTGTACCAATTTCAAGCACCTTTCCTGAAACTATCTTTGCTGCTTCAACATATGCTAGTATTGATCTTTGAAATACATAATTATCGGAAGTATCTCTTTGTGAAACTCTTTCTGCTGTTTGCATATTCTCTAGTAATGTTCGTTAATATTTTGGAATGGCGAAAGTAAGGAAAATCTTTCAGTGTTTATTTGGTTATTCGGTTATTTGATTATCTGTTTTAGAAGTATAACGATATGTATTATTCATACCTAATTTTAATAATAGTTGGTACACCTCTTACTCCTGCAATATTTATTGCAATAACTTTGAGCTCACTTATTCCTTCATCTAAAGACACAAAATATCGAGAATCCTCTGATTTAACTTCTTTGCCATTAATAAAGACTTCATATTTACTAAACCAAGGCATATTATTTAGGAATCCCAATTCAAAATTTGGTTTCGCAGCAAAAAACGGCATATCTCTGTCAAAATCTTCTACTGTTTCTATATTTAGGCTATCATAAACTCTTTGAGATCTTTCATATTCTTCTTCAGTAAAGTTTAGAATTACCATTACTTGATTTACACCAAAATAAAAATCATCTTTTTTCTCTGTAAAAATACTTTTACCACTAGGAAAAGCTTGAAAAGTTAAGAAGTTGTTTCTTACTTGCATTTTAAGAATAAACGAATAATCCACTCCTTCGTCAACCTGCTGTATATCAATATAACCTAAATAATTTTTTAAGAAATCACCATACTCCTTATCAAGAGTAGTATTTCCTGTCTCACTATCAATATGAGTAAATTTAATATTATTAAACTGATTCAAAGTGCTCAGCTCATAAATATCATAGATATTTAATAGCTCATCACGAAATTTTGCATAAATATTAAACTGAGGGTCAAGAAAAATCCATTTATTAAGTTTGTTGGACCACACTTCTGTTGCTACATGCCCCATTCCAGCGCCGCCATAAGCAGCTTCAATGTTTTTAATGCCTACTGTGCGTGCTACATAGCCAAATGAAATAAGAATATCATTTAATACCTTTCCATATTCAACACAACGATAACGCTCCCCATTTTTTGCATTCTTAAGTATTTCAAGTGAGGTCATATCATCTGGAGCAGCATGCCAACCATCATGAGGCCACTGTTTGCTCACATATTGCATTAGGGTGAAGAAAATTTCAGTTTCATCAGTAGTATTAATAGTTAAATCTTCGAGAATATATTTTCTTAAATCTTCGTATTTGTTACTGTCAATATAGTTTGGAATGTTTAATCGTTGGTAGTTATTTTGTAAAATAGTATTATTGCTTTCAATAACTTCTATTTTTTTATAACTAGTTTGAGAATAACTATTACTAAATGGAAATACTATTAATAATAGGAAGAATATGTATGTATTGTTCATTAAAATTAACCTTATTATCAGGAGATTACTAGAATATTTAAAGAAATAATGTGTGCATTATTTTCAACTGCAAAAGTAATGTATTTTTAAATATAATTTTAAAAACTATTTTCCAAAAAGCATTTTTACGCCTACAAGAATAATAAAAATAGCAAATGATTTTTTTACAATATTTTGAGGAATGGTAAGGGCGAATTTTGAACCAAAATAACCACCTATAAAAAAGAATACAGCTAAGATAGCAGCATATTTCCAATTAATATAACCATCTTTATAATAATTGAAGGCCGCTAATATTCCTATTGGGGGAATCATCATGGCAAGAGAAGTTCCTTGAGCCTCAAACTGAGTCATACCTAGAAGAAAAATTAGTGCTGGAATAATAATAACTCCTCCACCAACACCAGCAATACCACTTAGCATTCCTGCTGCAACACCAATAACTATCAGAATTATTATTGTTAATAAAGTCATCTTATTTGTTTTAGTTGTCATGCATAGAAATTTTCTCTTGACTTACTTTATACTCTCGAAGAATCTTCATTGATTTGCTCATATGCTTCTCAACTGACTTAACAGAAACATTCATTATTTCTGCTATATCTTTATATTTCAATTGATTAAACCTATGCATTTGAAATACCAATTTTGATTTTTTAGGAAGTATTGATAATACATCCTTTATTTGCTCCAAAGTCTCATCTTGAATTATTAATAACTCTGGATTTGAACTATTTTCTTCTTGCAAATTAAATATATCATCCAAAGAAACTTCCTCAACTCTCTTCTTACGGATATAGGAAATAGTAGTATTCTTTGTGCTTTTATACAAATAAGATTTTACACTTGTATTAATGTCAATTACATTCTTTTTCTGCCAAATTTTCACAAATACATCAGCTACTACTTCTTCTGCTAGTTGTTGATTAGAAATTATTAGATTGGAGAAATTACAAAGCTCTTGATAATATTTAGTAAATAACAAATTAAAAGAGCTGGTACTCCCCTGTTTCAAATGTTTGAAAAGAACATCGTCATTATTATTAATTACTTGCATAGTTTATTCAAATAAGCCTATACAAAGGTAGTAAATTTTGTTGCTCTAATTCAGTTACAGCAATTAATCAAGAAATAAGAGGGTAATAAACCAATTAAATACCTAATTTCTTAATAGCATTTTGCATAACTTTCTTTGTATCTGAGTTCTGCTCTAATTTAAATGCTTGATCTAAATCTTTTAAAGCATAAGTATATTCTGTTTCAGCTATAAGTTTTGCTGCATTTTTTCTAACATCAGCACTATTATGGCGCAATAAACCTATATTCCATCGTACTGCAGGACGAGAACGCATGGCATTTAAACTATTCATTGCATTTATTACATCCTCTGTATTATCACTATAAAGTTGCCAAAATAATTTCTTCTCTTCTTTACGAAGTTCCCTATCAAATAATATTGCTTTACTATTAATCTCAGGGCGAATCCACTTTTGATTATATGAAATCAAGTCAGAAGAACTAACCCAACGTACCATTCTTGGTATTAGCCACCTCATTCCTGGAGTAGACTCAGGATGACCAGCAAAAATAAATAGTTTCCCTTTTCCGATATTCTCATTCAAACTAAATGTACGACCAGGAGTAATGTCCTCTGGAGCAAAATTATCAGGATGAATATCAGTTACAAATGTTGCCACCTCATTATAATCAGTCTCAATAGAGTCACTTTGCGACAACACTGGGCCATCATAATACTGTACAAACATTTCCTTCCCCTCTAGTTCAGGGAATATTTTCAAACCTAGCCCTGTTAAGTCAAACTGAACTAATCCTCTACCTCTATTATAATGCTTTCGATCTATATGAACAGAACTAGCCATTGCTATACTTGGATATCCTGCTGTAGATGATAATAAATAGGCTCCAGCGCAAATACCCACAACTCCTTTACCTTGATTTTTTACAAAATCTATTACTTTTTCTTTCCCTGATTGACCAAGATTATTAAGTTCCTTACTTCCACTTCCTCCAGGAAATATTAGTACATCAATATTTTTTAATTCTCCTTTTTGAATATCCACTGCACTAATTGCAAAAGCATTAATTCCTGTATCAATCCTTAATGCTTCTATAGTCTCAATAACCGAAATAGCGCCTGCACCATTACCATCAAATACACCTACTTGTATTTTTACATTCTTATTTTCTGACTGAGTTTCAGTATGTTTCTTAACATCCGAATTACATGCACTTGCAAAGATAAGTGCAATTAAAAATACTAATACTTGAGTTTTATACATAAGGCTAAATGATATTTGCTTTACTAAATTTCTATTCCAAATTCTTCTTTAAATAAATCTTGAACGGCTTTTGAAGTCTGCGCATAAAAAGCTGCTATCTCTGATTTTTTCATGCCATTTTTTCTCCAAATCTCCATCTGCTTATATGTGTTAGCAAATATTGCATCTTCATGAGGCTTTATCTTTTGTCTAATGCCTGTATTATCATCATTTGTTAAAGCATTGATATTAATATAAAACTTAGAAGCAAATTTACCCCAACGAATAGGAAATAGTTCTTTCTTTAATTCAAGGGCAGCATAGCAAACAGGTGAATCTTTTAATTTTTCATCTCTTTGTACAACCATAGGAACATCTTTTCCTCCTTTAATCCAAGTAGGAACAACTACAGAAGTCAATGGAAAACCCACTACAGACCATAGAGTTGTCATTTCAGCATTCTCACCTTTTTTCACTCCCTGAACAACACAAGATGACGCACTGCTTTTTCTAGGAATAAAATCATGAAAAAATGCAAACGTTGGAGTATTCTCAGGCACTTCAGCATATTGCTGGTATAAATCTGTTTTTACTAAGGAATGTTTCAAACCACGAGTTACATCTTGTAATATAAACTGCGCATCAAATGTATTCTTTGACATAGCATCATAGAATAATTCATTTACAGTATTATATCTAATATATCCGCTACTTTCCTTTCCAAAGCTGCCTGTAAAAGAATAATTTCCTCTAATAATATATCCAAAAGGAGCAACAGTAGGATCGTTTGCATCGAATTTTACATAACCCTTATTGTTTACTTCAAACATTGCAGCTCCGTTATTGGCATCAATAACACCAAAATTAGCTTCAAGTCTTGTTGGCTTTGGGAAAGCATCAAGAAATTTCTGAAAGTCTTCTATACTTGCACATGTTTCAAGTGCTTCCTTCATTAAATGTCCTTCAAGGCCATTAAGTTCAGTAGTATCTCCAATATTAAGGTTATAAGAAGCAGAATTCATTATTGCAAAACCAGCACTATTCATTCCTATCCAAATACTTTTACCTTTAGTATCTCCAGAATTAACAAGCCCCATATATTCGTACTTATCACCTTTGAAATACATTATTTTATTGTGAACAGCCCATGTATCTCTATTTTTCCATAATAAAGGACGTCCATCTTTTGTGTATTTACCAGAAATTACAGCAACTGTACAAGAAGAAACACTTAAATGAAAAATAAAAATCGAGAATAAGAGTATTGAAAAGTTTTTGATATTCATGATATTATGTATTAACATTGAAAATTGCGTTTGTAATACTAGTTCCTATTCCAAACTAAACAAGAACTAGTATTACAATTGTTTTAAAAATATTCGTTATTTCATGGTTTTTGATAAGAAAACATCAAAAACAAAGCTTTTGAAGTTTTTGACATTTTCTTGCAAAAACTACTTTGCAGGAAACCACCCTCCATCAGATGTATTCACTCCATCAGCATTTTCCTCACCACCAAAACTATATACTTCTATTCCTAGTACATTCAGTTCTTTAGATGGAATTGGGAAATTCATTACAGTTCCTTTTTGTAATCTATCTGTTCTTCTCATATCGAAGAAAGAACCACCAAAACCAGCAACAAATAATTCAATATCTCTTTCATATAAAATGGCATCTAAAACTTGACTTTGTGTAGATGAAGCTGAAAGATCAGGTAACTGACCACGAGTAGATCTTGAACTAGCATTAAGTATTGTTGTAGCTTGACCCATATCATTCATTCTAGCATAAGCTTCTGCTTTTATTAATTCTAACTCATTAGAATAAAATTCAGGGAAAAAATCTGGATTTGAGAAAGTATAAGGTATTCTTGTATAAGTATAAAATGAATAATGATAGTAACCACGCTCTGGTTTAAAAGGGCAAGTATTATCATGTGTAAAATCACTTGCAAGACGAGCATCAGCAGATGTAGCAATACCAGGATCAGATCCATTTGTTAATCTCCAAGGATAATTATTATCCATAAGATGAATAATACGTGCATCTACTCTTACCCAATCATCTCTTTCGTAAGTGTAATGAAAAACCCATTGTTTCCAATTTACGTTATCCATATATACTTCGAAATCACTTGAAATACCTTTCTCAGCATAACTTAATATTGTACTCCAACTTGTAGCGTTAGTCTCTGACAAATTACGAGCTGAATAAACCTTAAAACGAGCCATATATGAATATGCCAGTTGAACTAGTTCAGAATTTGTATATTCTTTACCATTAATCCAATCATTAGGAATAATAAAGTTACCATTTTCACTAATACTTATACACTTCTGTAATGAACTTATTGCAGCATCAACTACCTCATTATATGGTTTAGTAGTTTCCAAAGCAGGGTCTGGAGTCTCGTCAGTAATAACAAATGCTTGATCGTAAGTAAGGCCAAGATTTCCCAGAGAAAGTCCTTGAATAAAATAAGAAAAAGCCTTCACCATTTTTGTATCTTCTCCTGTTCCATCAGAACCAATAGTTCCAATCTCCATACCACCATCTATTACTTTTAAAATATCATTAGCGGTATTTAGTATGCTATAATTTTGTTCCCAATAATGTTCGAAAATGTAAGAATATGCATAGCTCTCAGAGTTATCAAGTTCAGGACGTGGTTCAGAAGATAAATCTCTCATTCCACTATTCAACCATGAACTAGTACCTTGATCTGCCATAGTCATCATTGCCATTTGTGGTGACCAACTATGAGTTTGAGTACGAATATACCAACCATAAAACAGACTAGAAGCTACTCCATAAACTGATTCTGGGTCAGAATAAATATTTTCAATACTAGGGTTATTAGTATTTTCTACATCTAGCTTCTTAGTACAAGAATTAATAAGAACTGATGTAAATAAAAACAGATATAATATTTTAGTTTTCATATTTAATGATTTTGAAATAATTAAAATGTAAGTTGTAATGAACCAGAAATAGTTCTAAAATTTGGATATCCAAAATTATCGAATGCGAAAGTAGAAAGATCTCCAGTAGAAGCTACCTCAGGATCGTATCCACTATATCCAGTAAATGTCAATAAATTTCTACCAATTAAACCAACTTTAATTGATTTAATGAAATTATCATTTTTAGGTTTATAAGTATAAAAAGCTGATAATTCACGTAATTTCAAATAAGTACCATTCTCTACAAAATAAGAATTAATTGACTGCTCGTAGAAATTACTATAATAGAATACAGATTTCTTTTCGCTTTCTGCTTTCCCACTTTGATCAAACTCTATTGCTCTAGCATCACGGAAAGTATACTGATGAGTATAATTATATACATCACCACCTTGTTTCCAATCAAGTAACATATAGAAAGTGAAATTCTTAAATGAATAAGTAGTAGATAGGTTTAAGTGGAAATCAGCATTTCCATCACCAATTGCTACTTTATCAGCAACTCCGTCGCCATCTTTATCATAAAGAATAGCTTTTTCTTTAGTAGAACCTTGAGTTCCCTTTTCTATTACAAAACCATCACTATTAATTTCATAATCGTCAATAGTTTTACCAACAGGTAATTGCTTTGCCATAACATCCATACTCTTAACCCAATCGTAACCATAAATAATTCCAAAAGATTCTCCAGGATTAATATAATAAGCACTATGAGGTCCTGTATAATAAGCAGGTATTGAAAGATTTTCCATAATCTGTGTAATCTTGTCAAAATTTAATCTAAAACTAAGATTATGATCTTTAGAATCTATTGCAGTAATGCCCAATGACATTTCAAATACATTGGACTTAATATCTCCAACATTTCGCCATTGGTAAGGATAACCAAGATGCGATGCCAATGGAACTTTTGCAAAAGCACCAATAGTGTTATTAATAGAATAACTTGCTGTAAAAGTAAATTTATCTAAAAATTGGGCATCAACAGCAAATTCCAACTCACGAGCCTCAGAAGGCTTAAGGTTATTATTTCCTAGCTGATCGCGATAAACCTGTCCATTATTAAAATAGTATGTTTCATACTGCCAAGAGAATCCTGGACGTAATCCAGAAGTACCATAAGCAGCTCTAATTTTCAACTCTTGGAACCCAGGAATCTTAACATCTTCAGTTATACGATAAGCTGCTGCAACACGATAATAACTTTGCCAGCGCTCATTCTCTCCAAAAAGAGAAGAACCATCTCTTCTATAAAGACTTGAGAATAAATATTTACTTTTATAATCAAAATCCACAATACCAAAATAGTTAATTGCTCTAATAGCTCCATCATATGAATGCAAAGTAGATTTTGTAGGGTCAGTATTAGTTAATTGAGGAATACCTGGCACAATAAAATCACGACCTGTTACACTAAAATCATGGTACTCTTGATCTTCGTACAAATAACTAACCTTAGCTTTTACTAAGAAATCGCCAAATGTATTTATATAATTAGCTGTTGTTTGAAATGTTTGGCTCTTTGAACTATAATTCTCTTTATAAATACTACCACCTATACTAGCTCCTCCTCCGTATAAATAGCCCTTTGGAGTATATGTATTATAGTATTTATCAAATTTCTCATAGCTATATGTTGCATCAATATTAATTGATTTATTAACTTTAAAACTTCCTTTTAAACTTGACATGAAAGTACTTTTATTTGAAGTTCTATCACGATAATAAAGAGGATAAAGAGGATTCTCTTCAATACTCCATGGATCTGGAAGGATTAAATATGGTGATCCATCAGGATTTTTCTGATTTAAGTCCACATCAGGATTTATGAATAATAAATCAAAAAAACTATTACTCGAACCTGGTTTATCACTATTAGAAGTAATATAAAGACTTGAGGTAGAAAACTTAAATTTCTTACCTATTCTAGTATCTGAATTGAAACGAAAGTTACGACGAGTATAACCATCAGTATTAAAAATAATACCTTCGTTATGATGATTCTCAAAAGAAAAGAAAAGATTTGATGATTTAGCTTTAGTAGCTACACCAATATAATTAGTATAATAATTACCGCTCTTAAAGAACTCTTCTTGATGATCTCTAATCAATGCATATGGTTGATCGGCATAGCCCGAATCTGTTAATATTCTACTACCACTTACTACATTTCCGTCACTATCGTACTGAACATTCTCATATTTAGTATATGGGAAATCAGCATTATCAGCAGCTAGTTTGTAGGGATGATGATTAGACTGCTTTATATTCTTTGCCAGACTAGAATTACCAAACTCATTACGAAAAACAATTTCGTAAGAATCAGTCATTTTTTTACCTCTTTTAGTGGATATTACAATAACACCACCAGCAGCTCTAGACCCGTAAAGGGCAGAAGCAGCAGGACCTTTAACAACCTCTATACTTTCGATATCATCAGAGTTAAAATCAGAAAGTGATGTTTGTATCATAATACCATCAACAATAATCAAAGGCTCATTATTTCCCAACATTGAAGTAACTCCTCTCAAGCGAATTGAAGTACCTGAACCAGGTTGTCCACTTGCTTGGGTAACAACAACACCAGCAACTTTACCTTGTAAAACACTTGCTGCAGAGCTAGCAGGTACTTTTTTAAGTTCAGCAGCATCAAGATGCTCTACTGTTACAGTAAGTTTCTCACGTGGAGTTTTACCAGCAACACCAGATACTATTACTCCTTTTAAACCCATTACATCTGCCTGCATTCTAACCTCTAAGTGTTTAATATTAACTACAGATACTGTTTGAGTCGTAAATCCAAGATATTTAATTTCCAGCATTGTAACAGAACTAGGTATTTCTATACTAAACCGACCTTCGATGTCAGAAATAGCATGTATACTCTGATTTCCTACTGCAACTACTGTTGCTCCGGGTAAAGACTCACCATACCCATCTCTTACAACGCCATCAATCTTTTTTGTTGAACCTCCTTCTGCTGCTTTGGGTTCTTTATCCTTCTTTGCAAGAACATAATAATCACTTCGTATTTCTTCAAATTTTACATCTTTACCGTTAACCAAAAGAGTAAGAGCCGAATTAATATCTTTTGAATTAAGTATCTTGTCTGACTCACTTTGCGTGATAGTAAAACTTATACTTGCATCATATGTAATTGATACATCAAATTTCTTTTCCAATGATTTTACAATCTCTGACAGTGGAACTGTAGATTGATCAGCGGAAATCGCTTTTACTGTTGAAATTGAGCTGCTCAACAGTAAGATTAGTAATAAAATAGTAGTGTTTTTCATCATAATATAAACTTTAAAAGGTAATAGAATCCTAGGCCTCATCAACATCTTAATACTTAAAAAAATGTTTAACAAAGCGGAAATCAATATGTTATGTGATTTACTTAATAATAATTGTATCGTTTTGTTGAATAATTTCTCTTTTTAATATAGTTGACAAACCTTTAAGTATTAAATCAACATTTTGAGATGGAGCGGAGCCTCCTAATCGTATTTTAGAAATACTTTCATCATTAATGATAAGAGTTTTGTTGTAATTATTCTTAAATACTTGAGCTAGATCTGAAAGTGAAAAATTATCAAACTCTAATCTATCTAACATCCAAACAGTATATATACTTGTATTTACTTTTTCCAATTTTAGCTCTTTGGAACTAATATTATAATATGCCCTTTGTCCAGGGACTATCATAGTTTCATCATATTTATTGTCTTCGAAAGAATTTAGTTTAATACTTCCTTCAACAAGCGCTACAGAAGTTCCCTTCTCTGTCTCCTTTACATTAAACTTTGTTCCTAGTACAACTATATCATAATTTTGAGTATTAACAGTAAATTTTCTACCATTAGATTTCTCTATTGAAAAGAACGCTTCTCCATTCATACTTACTTTTCTATTAAAACCCCTTAAAATAGAATTGCTATATGTAATTTCAGCATCTTTATTTAGTTGAACTTTCGAACCATCAGGAAGAATCAATTCATTACCATCAATATCATTTGAAGTTATAGTTACAGTAGAATTCAAATCATTAACTATAAATACTACACCCACTAGTAAACCAATAAAAATTGCAGCATACCTTAGAGTCTGGTAAATAATTTGTTTTCTATTCATTGATGTAGGCTTTTTAATTTCCTTATCAATTAAATTAGAAATACGATTCTTGTCAAAACTAACAATTGGTTCTTCCAAGTTGTCCCACAACTCTGCTGAATCATCAAGAGCTGATTTAAACTCTTCATCACTTTTCACCAATATTTCTATGAACAACTCTTCTTCCTTAGTTGTCTCATTTGACTGATGTTTTGCAATAAGATTCCAATATTCTTCTCTCATAATAATATTGTTTTCTTTTATTAGGGTTTTATAAATTTCTTTGTTTCTCTTCCTTCTTCATCTGAAATAGTAAGCAAATACATACCATTTTTAAAAAATTCTGTATTTATCTGAATTTTTGAATACGAAGAATCATTTTCAAAATAATGTTGATACACTATTTGACCAGTAATGTTACTTATGGTCAATAATTTATTACTAAAGTCGCTATATTCCACATTAATATGAGAACTAACAAATGTAGGGTAAATTGAAAACTCAGTAGTTGCTTGATTGTTAAGTTCATTTTTAATATCAATACTCATATACTCAGACCATCCATTGTCCTTATAGGTATCATTATTTTTTGCTCTAACTCTAAATCTATGCAATTCTGTACTAGTGTATTTGTAACTATACTGTTTTGTATTAATGGTATTTGATATTTCAGTCCAATCACTTGTTCCAACTTTAACTTGTAATTCGTAATCTGATGGACTAATAATCATAGGATAAAACCATTCCAAATCAATAGTATTCTTTTCAAAATTAAGTCTAGGATCATTCAATTCAGGTACTGGTACCATATCGACTACTGCAGCGGTAATATTAGAATATCCACCTGCATTAAATCCATTTTCAGTATCGTACCATCCATTAGACGAACCCCACCATCCCATATTTAAGTGATAGAAATTAGTACCAGATACATCTTTTACTCCATCGCCAACTACAGCATGTCCTGCACCACTTGCAGTATATATTGCAAATTGAACAGGATAACTATCTTTAATATTATTCCTTACTCTTTCCCAAAAATTAGAAGCTGATTTTGTAATATATTCTGCCGTAAATCTGAAATACTTATTTGCAGCAGCAGGAATTCTATTAATATTAGATGTAGATCCATTATATTCAAAATCCATATCTACGGAAACAGCTGTATGATAAGCTAGTTTACCAAGTTCTTCTCTCTGAGCCGAACTTGTAGCTTTCTTATAATACTCATCTAATATATCATTCCAATTATAATACTCATTATCAAAATGAATAGAATGTGGTCCTATTGTCGTGCCATAGCTATCATTATATGAATGACTGCCAACACCTCTTCTTGGCCATTTGTAATATTGAAGAATTTCTGTAAATGTAATAGCTACACATCCAACAGCATAATTGCTTGGTGTATAATAATTAGTAACATTAACTGTCTTATTATTCTCATCCTTACAATTTACTTGTCCATAAAGAGAACTTAATAAAGGGCCATATTGCTCTTTAGTATATTTAAGTCCATTGGTAAGTAAAATATTCCACTTTTCTCTATTCTTAGAATAAAAAATAGTATTCTGTGCTTTATCAAGTATTGAATTAGAATAAAAGTCTAATAATAAATCATAAAATGAGATATTATTATTTGTTCTTGATTGAATATTAATACTATTATCTAAAGAGAAAGCTTTAATAGGAGGTAATTGCTTATAGGTACTAATGACAATAAATGCGTTTCTATAGTTATAAATAATAGCCAATGTATCATCAGCTTTAGTAATTGGATAAGCAATATACGCCATCCCATTAATACCATTTTCAATCTCAAAACTAGTACGCACTTTATTAACATCAAAACTATCTACTTTCTGAGCAAAAACAGATAATGAAGTTAGTACAACTAATATTAAGGAAAAAAGTATTTTAAACATATACAAAGGTAAAGAAAAAAACCAGCATCAATATGATGCTGGCCAATTTACACACATTTATTTAACTAATGAAAGTTTCTTTGTAGTAGTTGTGTTTCCAATTGCTACTTGAACAAAATAGATTCCACGATTTAGCTCAGATAAGTTCATTCTATAAGAACCTACATTTGCGTCTACTGTTTTATTAATAAGTTGTTTTCCAGTAATATCATAAACCTTAATATCAGCAAGTTTGTTAATAGCAGTAAAGCTAATAGTAACATAATCAGCTGCAGGATTAGGATAAATATTCACTGAAGAATTTAATTCAATATAGTTTTTAATTCCAACTGAAGGAGGTGCAGGGAAGCTACCATTCTCAGCAGCAGTAACCATACTACCAATTAAAAGGTCTAGGTCATCTTGATCTAAAACACTTCCATCACCAATTGTAGCCATTCTGATACTTGAAGTAATTACATTATAACGATATAATGCAGAAATTTTACCAGCAAAATCATAATCAGCAGGACCCATCTCGTAAAGAGCTGTTGCCTCTGAAGTAATATCTAATGCATCAGCATACCAAACTGAAGACCATTTCCATTGAATAGTATCAAGAGTGTTAAATGTATTATTTGAAGTCTGAAGCATCATTGGACAACCAACATAAGAACCAAGGCTATCATCAGCATGAGATTGGGCTACATATTTTTCAATACCCATAACATCATAAACAAAGTTTCCAGCGCTAAAATCTACTGGAGCAGAACCATAGATATCATAAAGAAAATCTAAACCATCTACCCAAACTACTCCTGCGGAGTCAATATATTCTAATATTGCTGCATTATATTTAATATCAGAAGAATCGCTTACATCCCAAAGGTATAAACCTACTCCATCGTTTCCTGTATACCATATAACCATATCATAAGCTTTAAGATCATCAAAAGATGGAGCTACTGAGTCAATCATATATGTTGCATTAGGGAAACCAGCATTAGTTAAAGCTGTAGATATAGTTGCTGATTCTGTATTACTCTTTGAATTATCGTCTACTAGAAGAACACTATAATTGGATGTAGGTGGAGTTGGTGCAGGAGCAAAAGTTCCAGCAGCAGCAGCAGTAATCATATCACTAACTAATAAATCCAAGTCTGCTTGAACTTTTTGACTACCATCACCAATTGTTGCCATCCTAAAACCAGTAGAAATTACATTATAATTGTATAATGCTGAAACTTTACCAGCAAAATCATAAGCTGCAGGACCCATTTCATATAATGAAGTAGCATTAGCTGTAATATCAAGAGCATCAGCATACCATACTGAAGACCATTTCCACTTAATAGTATCTAAAGTCGTAATAGAGTTACTTGATGTTTTAAGATACATTGGACATCCATTATAAGTTCCTAAACTATCATCAGCATGAGATTGAGCTACATATTGATCAATACCCATAACATCATAAGTAAAATCTCCAGCATTAAAATCTACTGGTGCAGAACCAAAAACATCATAAAGATAATCTAAACCATCAACCCAAACTACTCCATCATCATCAAGAAAGTCTAATAAATCAGCATTGAACTTAGGTCCAGTAACTGTATCTGTTTCGTCCCAAAGGAATAAACCAACACCATCATTTCCTGTATACCAAATAACCATGTCATATGCACTCATTTGGCTGAAAGTTGGAGCAACGGTATCGATATCAAAAGAAGAATAAGTGACTCCTGTAGCATGAGCTAAAGCTGTATCAATAGTTGCAAATTCAGTTGCACTCATTGAATTGTCGTTAACCAAGAGAACCGAATACTGAGCATTTGTTACGCCAATCGTAAGAACAAAGGCGATAAATAGTAAGAATTGTTTCATTTTACAATAATTTAATTAATAAAAATATTTTAACACTACTATGACGCATAGCAGTGTTAAATACCCTACCCTATAATTAAACTAATAAAATATATTCTTTATAAATCATTAATTACGTTATATAAAAAAAGGAATAATTAATACTATGACTAATTATTCCTTTAATATTAATAATGAAGATGTTCTATTATTTTACATCAACACCAATATTTAATACTTTTACTATTTCACCCATGTCATTATAAACAGGGGTATAAGATTCAGAGATAACAAATACATTAGTTCCTCTTGTAATTTTATGTTGTTTGCTAACACTTTCACCATTAATAACAGTACTCCATAGATCTTCAAATTCATCTACCTCTTCATTGGTCAAGAACGACCTTAAATTCTGTCCCTCAACATTGTCGTGAGTAATATCAAGCAATCTTTTAGCATTCTCATTAATATTAATAATATTGCCTTCGATATCTAGTTCAATAACAATATATGAAGAATTCAGTGCTTCTAATATTCCATTCATATCAAGTTCACGGCGAGCTGACTCCTCTTGAGTAGTCTGCAACTCCTCCATATTCTGACGCATTTCCTCCTCTTGGGCTGCTAACTCCTCCGATTTCAACTTCGAATCTTCTAGTAATTGAACAGTTTGAAGATTTACTCTTACGCTAGAAATAGTAGACGCTATACTTTCTGCTAATTGTTCAATAAATGAAATTTGATAGTCGTCATACTTATTAAAACTTGACAATTCTACCACACCATAAACATTCTCATTAAATTTAAGAGGAACAAGCAAAATAGTATTAGGATTTGCTTCTCCAAGCCCACTTGTAATAGAAGTATAATCTTTAGGAACATCTGTCATATAGATTCTATCCTCCTCTTGAAAACACTGACCCACAAGCCCTTCACCTATCTCTATTCTTTTATCTTTATATTTCATTCTAGAATAAGCATACGATGCACTCATTATCAAATAAGGGTCATTATCATCATCAGTATTTAATAAGAATAATGCTCCTTGATTGGAGTTTGTATATTTTACAAGATTGCTAATTACATTATATGTAAAAGCTTCCATATTATCAGTACTATGGCGCAATAGTTCACCAAATTTTGCATATCCAGAAGTAGCCCAATTCTGCTTTCTTTCATTTTCCCTTCTATTTTCTTCCTCCTCACTTGCCTTTTGTAGGCTTTGTCGCATATTTAATAACGAATTACCTAAAACATCATTCTCGCTAAGGCTTTCATATTCTGAGTCTAAATTGCCCTTACCAATCTCTTGGGCAAAATATGCAGTCTTTTTAAGGTTATCTAGCAATACATTAGAAGAATTAACAATTTCACCTATCTCATCTTCTCGATCTGATCTTACATCTTTTGCCTTATCTATTTCACCTTTTGCTAGACTATTAACAACATCTGTAATTTTATTTATTGGTTTAGATATACCTTTAGCAAGGAAATAAACAAGTATTAACATAATAACTAAGCCAAATGTACCAACAGCAATAAGAGCAATAAAATTATTAATCATTATACCTCTCATATCTTTTACAGGCATAGCAATTCCAACCATCCATGGGGTATCAGCTCCTGTAATAATAAAAGGATAAAATGTTACATAATACTCAATATCTTCCACAGTATTATACATTGAAAATGCCTCACCATTTTTAATCTTTCTAATAATATTATCTGAATTATTAATAGTGACATCCTTAATAGATTTGCCAATTAATTCTTTCACTTGATTTCCTACAAACACACCATCATTTGATAGTAAAAATATATTAGAATTATAGAATTTTTCAGCTTTCTCTATTATCTCAGCATATCTGGAGAGTGGAATATCAATACCTGCTGTTCCTAAGAATTTGCCTTCATACACCATTGGTGTAAATACACTAGTTACTGTTTCTTCAACACCATAATAAACATCTTTATAAGGATTTGCAAGAACGTCTTTTTGAACCGTTTTAGTATTGTAATATGAACTATTAATTTCATCACCAAAAGTATTCAAAGTATCATATGTTACATTCGAATGATCATCATTAGACTTTGGTGGAGAAAACAAAGAAACTCTAATTCGCCCATAATTTTTGTGCCAATTTGAATCAACAAAGCGTCTTTCCCAACTTGCATATATTGCACGATAATTTGGGTGCTTTTTAAAAATTCTATTCAAAAAAGCTTCTGTTCTTATTATTTTTTCCTCAGGACTTAATGGTAAATATGTTTCCAAATTATCCGATATTGTTCTCGAAATCATCATATCTTCTGAAAGATATGATTTAAATAAATTAGCATATTTTGCAACATTATTATCTGCTATAGCCTCAACTTCACCACGAATAACAGGACCCATTTTATAACCAATAAAACTAAATAGCAAAGAATATATAATAATCACTACTGAAGATATAGTAAGTATAAATCTTGCATTCAATTTTAATTTAGAAAACACCTTCATAATATCAATAATTAATATAATAAATCTTTAATTTCTACTACTCTACTATTTCTACACCAATATTTAGGATTTTATAAATCTCATCCATATCGTTATATATAGGAGTATAAGATTCGGACATTACAATCTTATTGCCTGATCTAATAATTGTACGCTGTCTATTAACCGATTGTCCTGACATCAATTCAGACCACATTTCATCAAATTCTTCCATCTCATCTTGCTCTATAAATGACCTAAGATTACTACCTTCAAGGTCATTATGAGAAGTATTTAATAATCTTTTTGCATTCTCGTTTATATTAATAATACGAGCATCAACATCCAACTCTAAAACAATATAGGATGAATTAAGTGCATCCAATATTCCATTCATATCCAATTCACGACGAGCAGATTCTTCTTGAGTAGTTTGAAGTTCTTCCATATTCTGTCGCATTTCCTCCTCTTGAGCTGCTAATTCTTCAGACTTTATCTTAGATTCTTCTAACAATTGAACAGTTTGCAAATTAACTCTAACTGTAGATATTGTTGAAGCAATACTTTCACCAAGTTTCTCAATAAATAAAATTTGGTGTGGTTCATACTCATTAAAACTTGCAAGTTCTATCACTCCAAAAACTTTCTCATTAAACTTTAAAGGAACCAAAATTAGTGTACTAGGATTTGCTGTACCTAATCCACTAGTAATATTGATATAATCACTAGGAATATCTGTCATGTAAATAGTATCACCTTCCTGAAAACACTGTCCAACAAGATTTGATCCTACATCAATCCTTTTATCTACATATTTCTTTCTTTCGTAAGCATAGCATGAACTCATTATTAAATACTGATCGCTATCATCATCTGTATTTAATAAGAATAATGCTCCTTGGTTGGAATTTGTATATTTTACAAGATTACTGATAACAGAATATGTAAATGCTTCCATATTTTCAGTGTTATTACGCAATAGTTCACCAAACTTTGCATAACCAACTGTTGCCCAGTTTTGCTTTTTCTCTTCTTCTCTTCTCTTCTCTTCTTCTTTATTTGCATTATAAAGACTTTTCCTCATATTTAATAGTGAATTTCCTAAAATATCACCATCACCTATACTTTCGTATTCCGTTTCAAGGTTTCCTTGTCCGATTTCTTGAGCAAAAGTTGCAGTTTTTTTAAGGTTAGCTACCAAAATATTTGTGGAATTAACTATCTCTCCTATTTCATCTTCTCTTTCAAAATCAATTTTATTTACATTATTTATTTCACCTGAAGCCAGAAGTTTTAACATATCTGTAATATGTGTAATCGGTCCTGTAATACCCTTAGACAAAAAGAAAACTACAATAATAAGAAGAATCAATCCAATAATACCTGCTATTAATAAAGCGATGAAATTACTTGACATTATTTCTTGCATCTCACTTTTAGGTAATGCGATACCAACCATCCATGGAGTTTCCTCTGCACCATTGACCGTAAAAGGATAAAAAGTCACATAGAAATCATCATTTTGAATACCATTTACATAAGTAGAAAAAGCTTTCCCTTTTTTTATATTTTCAAGAATATCTATTTCTGAATCCTTAATAATATCAGTAATACTTGTTCCAACAAGCTCAGACTGTTGATTCCCTACAAACACTCCATCGTTTGCTAATAGAAATATTGTAGATCCGTAAAATTTTTCAGCTTTTGCTATGATTTCAGCATAACGAGAAAGAGGTATATCTAGGCCTGTAGATCCAAGAAACTCATTCTCATAAACTAATGCATTAAAAACACTTGTAACTGTTTGTTTAACACCAAAATAAACATCATCGTAAGGATCAGCTAGTACATCTTTATGATCAAGTTTAGTCATATAATATGAACTATTGACATCATCACCAAAAGTATTCAAGGAATCTAGAATAACATTAGAATGATCATCGTTTGACGATGGTGGAGTAAATAAGGACATTCTAATTCTACCATATTTTTTATTCCAATTAGGATCAACAAATCGTCTTTCCCAACTAACATATATGGCTCTATAATCTGGATGTTTTTTATAAACTCTTTGAAGAATGGCTTCCGTTCTTTTCATCTTTTCTTCAGCAGAAAGAGGTAAGAAAGTTTCAAGGTTATCACCAATAGTTCTTGATATTTGCATATCTTCAGATAAATATGACTTAAACAAATTAGCATATTTACCAACATTATTGTCAGCAACTTTTTCAATACCACCCATCAAAACAGGCTTCATTCTTATGGCAATAAAGCCAAAGACAATAACAAAAATTAATAAAATTACTGAAACTATGTAAACAACTAGCTTAGTATTTAAATTAAGTTGAGAGAGTTTTTTCATAATGTTAGAATAATACAGTATAATCAATATAGGATTTCCCATAAGGTATTCCCTATTAGGCATAATCCAAGCAGTCAAAGTTACGAAAAAAATTATTAATAGTTACAAAGAATATTTGGCATAGTATTATCTACCCTTAATTATACTCATAAAAAAACTCCAATAATATGAAATCATTGGAGTTTAGTTTGTTTTTTTTAAAGAATATATCTACTCAAAATTCACATATTCCACATTTTCATTCATCATTTTAACTATCTCCAAATACCTTGGGTCATCAATAGTATTTTTTGTATTTAATAATGCTCCAATACTTACATCCTCTTTATTTGCTTTTTCTATAAGCTGTTTTTCTGTAAGTAGTGTATGAGTATCTTTTTTCAAATTTCTAGGCTTTGCCTTTGCAGAACCAGTATATGTTTGTGTAACTCTACTATCAGAGAAATTATTAGTAAGTGTAATATTACCCAGCTCGTAAGGAGAATCCGGATTTCTTGCATCTATCACTTGAACAATATATTTCTTAGTGTATGATACATACTCTTTAACTGATTTTACTTTTCCTTTATACTTTCTTAAAGTAATACCTGAAACATTACCTGTAAGTTCATTGGCTTTCTTACCATCTTCATATTCCTTTTTGCTAATACTTTTCTCCTCTTTACCTTTTTCTTGGCTAGTATATGCTACAACTTCTTTTACTGATTCTTTGGGTCCTCCTTCAGCAAAATCTCCATCCTCACTCTCTCCTAACTTAATATAAATAAAGTGCTTTTTTGACAATTCTGTTGCTTTAGGATAATTACTCTCATCATTCAAATCGAGATCTTTGAGAACATCAAAACTTGTATTAACATAAATTCCTTTTTTACATTTATTGGTCATTGCCTTTACTGGGCTCCCATCTATTGCTTTACCATTTGCTCCTATTATCAATACATCAGCTTGAGATTTAGCCTTTGCTAAATCTGCTTTTTCAGCTGCGTCTTTATATCCAACTACCCATTGGTCAACAGCTTTGAATGCTTTTGCTGCTTTTGCTTGTCCTTCGAAAGATTCTTCCCCCTCCAATTCTACTGCCTCTTGATATGCTATTTCAGCACCTGCTTCTAATGCTTCTTTTATTTTTTCTTCAGCATCTTCATAGCCTTCTTTATACTTTAAAGATGTTCTTAAATATTTTATTCCTAGACTTATATCTTGTGAAGTTTCACCCTCAGAAGTTAATCTAACTCCTTCTTCATAGTATAATCCAGCACATAAAACATCAATATCTTTATATGGTTTTTTAATTTTTAATGCATTATTAAAATAGTTAACACACTTAACTTTCTCCGAAAACATAGAGCTTGAATTAAGCACTTCTACTCCTTTATTATAATATGCCTCAGCCATCATATCATCAATTTCAGAATTGTAAGTATCTACATATTTTTTTGCTTTCTTAAAATGAGTAAAACCTTTCTTTACTTCATCAAAATCATTATTACTCATTAACTCTTTTCCTGCATTAAAATGAGCTTCTCCTGCTTTAGTTTTAGATTCTTCAAGCAGTGGTTTATAATCAACTACAACAAACTCAAAGGTATTTCCTTTTTTATCTACTACTTTATTTCCATCTAATTTCCCCAATGCCTTATACATTCGTATCCATGAAGGAACTTCTTTAGCTAGCTTATCATAACCAAAATCTTCTTTTGGGTATTCCAACTTCGCTTTTTCAATCTCCATTAAAGCTTGAGGATAATTTGCATTTGCTTTTTTAATATGCTTTTTCTTTACTTTCTTTGCAAGTTTTGTTGCTGCTGTAGTTACTTCTTTACAGTAGGCAACTGAATTTTGAGCATAAGATATTGTTGACACCATCATTAATAGTACTAACAAAATTGGTAATTTTCGTTTCATAATCCTTTGAATTTATATGTATAAAAAATTGTAATTACATTTTCTGACCACAACCAGTTTTAGCAACTATATTATTGTAGCTTTTCTTTATTTCTTTCTCGTAGGAAGTCAATTTATTATATGACGACAAAGCCTTATTATATTCCTTATTAAGTTTTCCATACTCTCCTTTTAAACCCTCTACATTCTTAGTAAAAGCATCAATACCAGGAATTGGTGGTATTTGTTCTCCAAGTTTATTCAAATATGGCTTTAATGGTTTCATTGCTTGATCTAAAAGATATGATAAAGTTCCTGTAGCCGCATGAAGTATTTCCTCAACAGTATAACCCATAATTTTAGTTTTCAATACCTTCTTAATTTCATGAGTAGCTGATCCTAATACATTTATAGGCCCTTTAAATTTATTTATTCCACTTTCAATTTTATTAATTGGAGAAACATAAGAGTTAAAAGATTTAGCAACTGCTTTAATTCCATCAAGACTATTATTTATCTTAACAAATTCATTATTAAACTTTACAAGATTCTTATTTACATTTCTAATATCTCTTTCTACTTGTTTAATATCATCTATCACTTCCATGTCTTGCATACATACTCTAATCTTCTTAATAGATTTCTGAGTTATTGCCAATGATTTTGAAACTTTCACCATTTTAATATTAACGGAATCAACAAGATTTTTTGATTTAGAAACAATTTCTTTACTTGGAGTAATAACTGGCTTTTCAATTCTACCAAAAACTAAAACTATTTTATCTATTGGCTTGCGAGCTACACCAATTGTAGTTTTAGCAGTAGAAGCTATAGTTCCAATAACAGGAATACCCGTCAAAGCTTGACAAGTTGTAACAACAGTTTTAATACTACTGTGCAAACTTCTAAACTTATCTGATACATAAGTTACTTTATCTAAACCTGTATTAGCTTTCTTTAGCATTGCAGCAGTAGAACTAACATTTTTTCTGGTTCTCTCGTTTTCTGAATAAGTAGTATTTACATTTACTTCCAACTTCTTTATTTCATCTACAATGCCAACAATATGAATACGTTTTTTTGTATCCTTATAGTTTGGAGCCCATTTTTGAGCATTCTTATAATGAGCTATTATCTCTTCCTTGCCAGCATCTTGCTTCTCAAGTGCCAATCCTTGCTGATAGAATATTTCTGCAATTTTAATTTTATTTGCAGCAACTCTTTCTCTTGACAATTGATCATTACTTTTCCACTTCATTGCCAATTTATAGTACTTAATAGACTCTTGCAAAGACTCTATAGTATTCTTCTTTTCTTGCTCCTCTGCTTGGATAAAGTATATCTTATGAATACCTAATTTTATTGTCTTCTTAAGCTCTTTTGCCTCTTTATTCCTTGAATCCCAGCTAAGTGCTTTATCACAAGTTTTAAGTGCTGCCTTAAGAGTATCTACAATATTGGACTCTGACATAGATTTAGAGCGAGCTAAAAACAGATTTGAAACTCTCTTACCAACAGTGTCGCGTTTTGCTACAACATCTACTTGATTACTAACAAACTTTAATGAATAATTATATGCTCTATAAGCTTTTATAGCCTCTTCGATAATACTTGAGGTCTGGTATTTATCTCCAAAAGTATTATAAACCTTTGTAATATCTTTTTTTACTTCACTTTTCTTATCTTTTGTGGTATAATCATCGAGAGCAGTACTAAATAATGAATACGAGCCTTTCAAATCTGTTCTATCTACGTATTCAGAAGCGGTTTTAAAATATAGTTTAAAGGCATACTCCTTAGCTTTCACAACTTGAGGTTCATAATTCTTCATTGGAGTTGTCCATGTCCATTTTCCCTTTGGATGAGCTAATGGTAGCTCTATTTGAGAAAGATTCTTATAAACTTTTACCAACTGTCCATAAAGATATACTTTTCTATCAGCTTCGCTAATATCAGTAGTATTTTCAATTTTTTTAAGCTCTTCTAGTGTAGGAGGTATTGAATTATCCCAGTTTTTATATACAAATTTCTTTGCATTGTCATAATCTTTCTGTACAACAATAGCTGCAGTTGCTTTTTCGATAGATTCCACAAGTTTGCCCTGCTTTTTCAGAGATTTAGCATCACTGAAATTGGATTTAGCTAGAGGTAGAATACTTGTACAAGCAGTTACAATAAATGCAGAAATTAAAGCAAATACCAATACCCGGCTAATACTCTGAATTTTAGAATGATTTTTCATTTAATAAGTTGTTAGATTTATCCTTTGATTTACTTATTAGTTGCACTATATTGTCTTTTCTGAAAATATATTCCATTCTTTTTTCATTTTTTTTATTCTTATTTCAATTACTTTTGAAATGTATTTAATGATAATATCTTGAAGCTTTTAATAATCGATAATTTTGACTCTTTTACTTACAATTTGCAGCATTATGCGGAGCAATTCTGCGATAATGTAGTTGTAAAGAGAAATAATGAAATTTCCATAAAAGAAATTGATAATTATGATAGTATTATTATTTCCCCTGGTCCTGGACTACCTAAGGATGCTGGTATTACAATGGAAACAATCAAAACTTACGCTAACTCAAAGAAAATTCTTGGTGTTTGCTTAGGGCATCAAGCTATTGCTGAGGTATTTGGAGCTAAGCTAAGAAATCTTGATGAGCCATTGCATGGAGTAGCCATACCTACCCAAACAACTGATATTAAAGATTCAATATTTGAAGATATCCCAAATAGTTTTAATACAGCAAGATACCATTCTTGGGTAGTTGATGAAAAAAGCATTAAAGAAACAGACTTAAATGTAATAGCAATAGATACTTTTGGACAGATTCAAGCCCTAAAACATAAAGATTATAATATCAGAAGTGTACAATTTCATCCTGAGTCCGTATTAACCGAATATGGCTTGAAAATGGTTGAGAATTGGATTAAGGGATGCTAAAGGATTAACACTTGGATTGTTAGTCTTCGAGATATATTTTTGGTAAAAAGCAAAAATTTTTTACTCGAAACTAATATTGTTCCAACTAATAAACGACTCATTACTTAGCTCTTTATTTTTATTAACTCTGCTAATCACATAAGAATCAACAGAAGAGCTACTTATTTTACGATAGTAGTTTATGTTATCAAAAGCATTTAAATTATATGTCTGAGATGCTTTTATTTCAATGGCAATAGTTTGATCTATATTATCAATTATTATATCCACTTCTTTACCTTTATTGTCTTTCCAATAATAAAGATTGGATTTCAGTCCTTTATTATAACGGTTTTTAATCAACTCAGATACAGCATAATTTTCAAAAATATTCCCAAGTAAATAGTGATTTTGTATTTGTGCTGCATGTTCAATATTCAAAAGATAAGTTATAAGTCCTGTATCATAAAAATATAATTTTGGCATTTTTACTAATCTCTTATTGAAGTTCTTATGATGTGGTTTAATTAAAAAAATGATATAAGAACTTTCCAAAATACTTATCCATTCTTTTGCTGTATTTACAGCGATTCCTGTATCGCTAGCTAAAGAACTATAATTCAAAGGCTGACCAATTCTTCCGGCACAAAGCTGTACAAATAATGTAAATATATTGAGATTACCAATATTCTTTAATGTTCTAACATCACGCTCTATATATGTAGAAAGATAGTTTGGATAGAATATATTAGCAGGAATATTGCGACTATAAATAGCAGGATAATTACCGTTAAACATAATATCATTACTTTCTTCTGGTAATAAATTAGCTTTCTTTAATTCCTTCTGACTTAATGGAAGTAGTTTAATAAGAGCAACCCGTCCTGCTAAACTTTGGCTTATACTTTCCATTAGTAAAAAATTCTGTGAACCTAAAATAATAAATTGCCCTACTTTATTTATTTCATCAACTCTTGTTTGAAGGTAGTTAAAGAGACTAGGAACTCTTTGTATCTCATCAATTATTGCTCCGTTGGGATAATTCATAAGAAAACCACGAGGGTCGTAATTAGCAATTTCTCTTTGATCAAGATCTTCTAAAGAAACATAATCTATGTCTTTGAAGAGCTCCTTCACCAAAGTAGTTTTCCCTGACTGTCGAGGACCAGTGATTGCAAGTATTGGATATAATTGAAATAATTCTATGGCCTTTTTTGAAATCTCTCTATCTATCATAATGCAAATATAGTACAAATTTGCAATCCAATTGTAAATTTGTACTAATCATGATAAAATATTATAGCAAATCGCAAAAACATCTGTGAGCATCTGCTAAATCAGCGTTATCCGCGTTATATTCCCTAAAGCTCCAAACTCATAGCCACCAACTCCGCAATATCATAATTCTTAACTTCTTCCTCCTTATTCTGATATTTTACTCCATCAGTAAGCATTGTCATACAGAATGGACATGCAGTACAAATAATCTCTGAATTTGTTGCCATAGCATCTTCGGTACGTTCCACAAATATCTCTTTATCACCTTTCTCAGCTTCCTTAAACATTTGTCCTCCACCGGCACCACAACAAAGAGCATTGTCCTTATTACGTGCCATTTCGTTAATCTGAACCCCCATTTTGCTAAGCACATTTCTTGGTGCATCATATTCTCCATTTCCTCTACCAAGGTAACATGGGTCGTGATAGGTAACTGTTTTGCCTTTTAAAGTATCACCAAGACTTAGTTTTCCTTCATCAATTAGTTTATTTAAAAATTGAGTATGGTGCATTACTTCATAATTACCACCTAATTCTCCATATTCGTTCAATAGAATATTATAATCGTGAGGATCGCAAGTGATAATCTTTTTCACTTCGTACATATTGAGAACTTCAATATTCATCATAGCTTGCATCTGGAAAGTAAATTCATTACCAGAACGCTTGGCAATATCTCCGGTATCGCTTTCTTCAGTACCAAGAATTGCATAATCTATATTCAAATGATTAAGCACTTTAACAAAATCAATAGTGATTTTCTTAGCTCTTCTATCGAAACTACCAGCAGAACCTACCCAGAAAAGATACTCAGGCTTTTTACCTTCGGCAAATACATCTGCCATCATTGGCACGTTAATTTTCTCTCCATTAACTTCTACCTCGTCGGCCCAATTGCCACGATCATCGGCAGGAAATTGCCAAGGAGCACCATTATTCTCAATATTGGTATTGGCAGCAGCAAGTGGCGAAGGAACAGCAGATTCTTCCATATATAAAAATCTACGTAACTCTGTAATAATTGCAGGCTGGTCTATTTCCACAGGACAAGCTTCCGAACAAGCATTACAAGTGGTGCAAGCCCAAAGTTCTTCATCAGTAATATAATCGTGTAGTAAAGCACCTTTTATTTCAGCATCGCTACCATTCTTCATCACTTCATTACCAACTATTTCCAGCCTGTCGCGAGTATCCATTACTACCTTTCGTGGAGATAATAGTTTACCTGTTAGGTTAGCAGGACAAACTGCCGTACAACGACCACACTCGGTACAAGTGTAGGAATTCATCAGCACTTTCCAATCAAAATCTCTAACATCTTTAGCTCCAAAAGCAGCAATTTCCTCCTCTGCTCCTGCTCCATCATCTTGAATTAAGCCCATAGCAATTTTTACCTCTTTGGTAACAGAATCCATATTACTGATATAAGTACGAGGCTTTAGTTTTGAATAAAATACATTTGGGAATGCAAGGAAAACATGAAAATGCTTTGAATAAGGAATATAATTTAAGAATGCAAAAACACCTAAAATATGAAACCACCAACCAAATCTCTCAATAAACATAAGAGTTTCGCTTGATAGTCCGTTAAATAGCGGAATTAAAAAACTTGAAAAGAAAAAAGAACCAGTATTTACCTCAGCAAAATGACCAAATTCACGCATTTGTAAAATCTGATCAGAAGCATTCATACTTAAAAAAGCAGACATTAATAATACCTCAGAAATTAGAATGATATTAGCATCAAGACTTGGCCAAGTAGTCATCTCTGGATTATGAAAACGCTTTACTCTAATGATATTTCTACGAATTAAGAAAGTTACACAAGCAACAATTACCATAATAGCGAAGAATTCAACCATGGAAACCAAAACATTATAATAGGGCATTCCACTTAAAGCACGATGAGAAGCCGTAATACCATCAATCATAATTTCAAGCATCTCAATATTCACTATCAAGAAACCCACATAAACCATTATGTGCAACATTCCTGCTATTGGTTTTTTCGTCATTTTAGACTGACCAATAGCTACCAAAAACATCTTTTTCCATCGAGCATCTTTATTATCAGAAATATCTAATTCTTTACCCAAGTTTATGTGAAAACGAATCCGTTTTATACTCAAATAGAACATTACTGTGGTAATAATTAGGGCGACAATAAAAATAATGCTTGAAATCATGGCTTTTGTATTTAGTAAATCAAATTGTTTAATTGGTCATTTACAATGAATTAGAAATAATTATCATATTTTCTATTTTCATTTGCAATTTATGTAATAATTGAGATGTAAATATATAAAAAATATTTGTACGCATGCGGAATAAATTTTATTTTGTGAATAATCTTTGTGCAACAACTCACAATTGCATTACAAAAAATATATTTAAATAAGGTTTTTACCGATTTTGTCATGGTTTTTGTTCCAAAAACTCACGCCAAAATCTATTCTCTGTTATTAATTATAGCCACGGGTTGTCACCCATGGCTATAAATATAAAACCCTTTCAGGGTTTATAGAAATAATCATAGCTTAGTGGCTTAGCGGCTTTATGAGAGAAAAATTTTAACGAAATATCGAAGGCAACAACTAATTAAATAATACATTGTATGATGTAGCATAAATATGGTCATTGGGACCGTCACACTGAGTATTTCGCAAAATGGCGCAAGCCTTTTCAAGAAATGTATCGAAGTGGGACGGAAACAAAGTTGTCATTCACAAAAGATAAAATCATAACTTTGCAGGCTATGGAAAAACGGTGGATTTTTGAGGAAAATGGGGATAAAGAGCTAACAGAAAAGTTGTCTAAATCACTCAATATTAATGAGGTATTGGCAAAACTTTTAGTTCAAAGAGGAATTACTTCTTTTGATGAAGCAAAGGATTTCTTCCGCCCTTCCTTAGATAAACTCCACAACCCTTTCTTAATGCTAAATATGGATAAAGCCGTTTATCGTCTTAATCAAGCCATTGAGAACAAAGAAAATATACTTATTTATGGTGATTATGATGTTGATGGAACAACTTCTGTTACCTTAGTTTATTCATTCTTGAAAGAGTTTTATCCAAACATTGATTACTATATTCCTGATAGATATAAAGAAGGTTATGGAATATCAGAGCAAGGAATTGATTATGCATATAAGCATACGCAATCTCTAATTATCGCCTTAGATTGTGGGATAAAAGCCAATGAAAAAGTAGAATATGCCAAAGAAAAGGATATCGACTTTATTATTTGTGACCACCATTTACCTGGTGATGAAGTTCCAAAAGCTTATGCTGTACTAGATCCCAAGCAAAAAGATTGTAAATACCCATACAAAGAGCTTTCTGGTTGTGGTGTTGGTTTTAAATTTATGCAGGCTTATGCCAATTTTAATAAAATTCCTTTTGATAGATTAACTCCATATCTCGATTTACTTGCAATAAGTATAGCTGCCGATATAGTAGAAATAAAAGGAGAAAATAGAATTCTCGCTTATTACGGACTTAAAACCTTGAATGAGAATCCACGCCCCGGAATTGAATGCATACTAGAATACAGCAATATTAAGAGAACAAAGAGTAAAAATACTGGCAAATTAGTTTTTGATAAAGAGCTAAGTATTAGCGATCTTGTTTTCACTATTGCACCAAGAATAAATGCTGCTGGCAGAATGGATAGTGGTAGTAAATCTGTGGAACTTCTCAACTGTAAAAAGCTTGAAAAAGCCAAAGAAATGGCAAGTGGAATCAATAAACATAATACCGAACGACGTACTATGGATATTGATATTACAGAACATGCTCTTGAGATAATAAAAGAAAGCGAATTTCTCCAAAAGTCAAAAAGTACAGTAGTATATTATAAAGATTGGCACAAAGGTGTGCTTGGAATTGTTGCTTCTCGTATAAGTGAAGTTCACTATCGCCCAACAATTGTGCTTTCCTTAATTGATGGAATGTACACTGGTTCTGCTCGCTCAGTAAAAGGTTTTGATATATACGAAGCAATCGATTCTTGCAGTGATATACTCGATAGTTTTGGAGGACATAAATTTGCAGCAGGACTTTCCATTAAAGAAGATAAAATTGATGAATTTGTTCATAGATTTGAGAAATTTGTTTCTGATAACATTACTGAAGAATCTATGATGCCAGAAATTAAAATTGATTCTTTACTTAATATTGAGCAAATAACTGATAAATTCTATAATATTCTCAAACAATTTGCCCCATTTGGACCTGGAAATATGGCTCCAGTATTTGCTTCTGATGGCGTGATGGACACTGGCTATGCTCGTATGGTTGGGAAAAATCATTTAAAACTTCAAGTTTGTTATCCAGAGAATAGAAGTATTTCTTTTAATGCAATAGCGTTTGGCCAAGCTGACAAAATGGAAGTATTAAGATCAAAACTCCCTTTTGAAATTTGCTATGCAATAAATGAGAATATATGGAGAGAACGTAGCAGCTTACAATTAGTTGTAAAAGACATAAGAACAAATCAACATTAATAAATACACCCTAAGTGCAAGGAAGAATAATTAAATCAACTGGAAGCTGGTATCAGGTTGAAACTGATGACAATACTATCTATTCTTGTAAATTACGTGGTAAATTTAAGATTCAAGGAATAAAATCCACCAATCCCATTGCTGTCGGCGATTATGTAGAATTCTCTTGGGATGAGAAATCAGAATCAGGAGCAATTACAAAGATCGAAGAACGCAAGAATTATATCATTCGTCGTTCGGTAAATCTATCAAAGCGTTCTCACATTATCGCTTCAAATATGGATCAAGCACTGCTTGTTGTTACTCTTAGTCAGCCTAGAACATCATCAGGTTTTATCGATAGATTTCTTATTACTTCCGAAGCTTACCATATTCCTGTCGTTATTGTTTTCAATAAGATTGATATATATTCCGAAGAAGACAATCTAAAGATGTCTGAGTTTAAAAAACTTTATACTAATATTGGATACGATTGTATTGAAGTTTCTGCCAAAGAAGAAATTAATCTTAAAGCATTAAAGAAAATAATGAAAGATAAGGTAAGTCTTATTTCTGGTCATTCTGGTGTTGGGAAATCAGCACTTATTAATGCCCTTGACAAGACTAAAGATATTAGAATTGGGGAGATTTCTGATGTGCACTCCAAAGGAACCCATACCACTACCAATGCCGAAATGCACTCTCTTGATTTTGGTGCACATATAATTGATAGCCCTGGAATAAAAGAATTTGGACTTTTTGATTTCAAAAAGGTTGACTTAAGCCAATATTTTATTGAGATGCAGCCTTATAGCAATGAATGCAAATTCAATAATTGCACTCATGTTCACGAACCAAAATGTGCTGTTAAACTTGCTGTTGAAAAGGGTGAAATTGCTCAGAGTAGGTATCAGAACTACCTCAATATGCTTGAGGGTAGAGAAATGAATATTGTCGATTACTCCTAACAATTCCTCTAATTTGACTTTAAACAAAAAGCCCCAAGTGAAATATCCACTTGGGGCTTTTCTGTATAGTTTTGTTTCTATTAATAAACAATCATTTTCTTAGTAATTCTCTTATCACCAGCAACTACTGAATAATAATAAACACCTGCATTAAGATTAGAAGCATTAATTTGAATGCTGTGATTACCTGCAGTTTTTACACCTTCGTTAAGCTCCATTACTTTAGAACCTGTAACATCAAAAACTTCAAAAGAAACTTCTGATTTCTCAGTTAAACTATAATTAATAGTTGAGTTTCCAGAGAATGGATTTGGCATATTCTGAGAAACAGAAAGATTTAAAGCTTCGTTATTAGATATTGATGTATTTAAAGAATTCAATTTAAATAATACATCATGGTACTGGTATGGAAATGGGCTATTTGTATAGAAAAATACTGGAGAATAGGCATCTCTTGTATTATCCCTATAATGCCAAGTAGTCATTACTTGATTAGTATTATAATCATTTTCAGAATAAGTAGGATAATCATTATTAGAAGCATTACCAAAAGTAAGCATTCCAAATTTGTTATACATATCAATAGAATCAGCATTTGGAGTCCATGTATAACCAGGAACAAAAGTGAAAGATGCTTTAATAATATTTCCACCATTAAAACTAAGTGGTGTACCTAAAGCTTTCTCAAGATAAGCGCCCATAGAACTAGTATCATCTTCTGTTAATAGAAACTTAAAAGTTCCTATAATATCATCTCCAGTATATTCCCAAGACATGGTATCATGAAGAATAGCTGCTACCTTCATTGTTGGCACATGGTAAATATCTTGTACCCAAGCATAATCAGTTGAAGTAAGAGTATATTGCCAATCATTTACTTGGATTTGCATTACAAGAGTATCAACAACTGATGCAGCTGTATTTCTACTGTAAATATAACCTACAGCAACACTATCCATAGTGTAAGTAGTATTACTATTCCAATCTTCATTATCCCAAACCTCTGCAGCTGGATCTAAAGAGATAGCTAGAGAATGGATAAATAAGTGGTCAGTTGGGTCAGCACCCCATAACATTGTAGTATCAGGGAAAATACTTACTGCATAATAATCGTAGTAACTACCATCAGCGCTAGTATTGAATATTGAAAAAGCAGTAGGTTGGTGAAACCAAGTTGAGCCTTCTTTAGTACTTCTTTGTTTCATGGCTTTCATGTGCAAATTAGCAGCAGTCATGTCAATTGATTGTAAATGTTTGATTCCGCTATTAGAATTAACTCTTGGAGTCATATTCTGTGCTGAAACCCAAACAAATGCTAGCATTAAAGCTAGAGTAATGTAAAATTTGTTCATAGTCTGAATTATTTAATTGTTTAATATATTATAAAATAAGAAATTTAAGTGCGCAAAAATATAATAAAGCTGTCACATAGACAACTTTATTATTTTATGGTTGCATCAACGTGATTTATGTGATAATTAAGCTTTAACATTTAATTATTACATTAAAACTACCATGAATACTATTACATATAGTTTTCTATTGGCTCACAATTACACATAAGATTACGGTCACCATAACCATCATCAATTTTACTTACTGTTGGCCAATATTTATCTACTTTTACGTGCATAGTTGGAAATGCTGCTTTTTCTCTACTATAAGGTCTTGTCCATTCCTCAGAAGTAACAACACTCATAGTATGAGGAGCTTGATTTATAATATTGATAGTTTTATCAACTTTTCCTTCTTCAACTTCTCTAATTTCTTCTCTAATTGCATGCATAGCATCAATAAATCTATCAATTTCGTAAAGAGGCTCACTCTCTGTAGGCTCAACCATTAAAGTACCATGTACAGGAAATGCTACTGTTGGAGCATGAAAACCATAGTCCATCAATCGTTTAGCAATATCAATTACAGGAATACCCGCAGTCTTCAAAAATTCATTACAATCAAGAATAAGCTCATGCCCTACTCTATTATTTTTACCTGAATAAAGAATCTTATAATCCTTCTCAAGTCTTGCTTTCATATAGTTAGCATTTAAAATAGCAAACTTTGTAGCTTCTTTTAATCCATTTCGCCCCATCATCTTAATATATCCATAAGAAATAGGCAATACTAAAGCACTTCCGAAAGGAGCAGCAGAAACTGCAGTTATTCCTTTATCACCTCCTGTATTAACCAAAGAATGACTTGGTAAAAATGGAGTAAGATGTTTTGCAACACCTATTGGGCCTACTCCAGGACCTCCTCCACCATGAGGAATTGCAAATGTTTTGTGCAAATTCAAATGGCAAACATCAGCGCCAATAAACCCTGGATTTGTAAATCCAACTTGCGCATTCATATTTGCTCCATCCATATATACTTGTCCACCATTAGAATGAATAATGTCCATTATTTCAACTATTGCCTCTTCAAATACACCATGAGTTGAAGGATATGTTATCATTAAGGCACCAAGATTTTCTTTATACTCCTCTGCCTTAGCTCTTAAATCGTCAACATCTACTTCACCATTTTCAGTAGCTTTAACAATTACCACATTCATTCCTGCCATAACAGCAGAAGCAGGATTTGTACCATGAGCAGAACTAGGAATTAAACAAACTGTTCTATTTGCTTCTCCTCTACTTTGATGATAAGCCATAATAACGCTCAATCCTGCGTATTCTCCAGCAGCACCTGAATTTGGTTGCAATGAAATATCATCGAAGCCTGTAATCAAAGCAAGGTCTTTTCTTAAATCATTAATTAATTCAATAAAACCTTCAGCCTGATTTAAAGGAGCAAATGGATGAATATTTCCAAATTCAGGCCATGAAATAGGTATCATTTCTGTTGCTGCATTGAGCTTCATTGTACATGACCCAAGAGGAATCATTGCACGATTCAACGATAAATCTTTTATTTCAAGGCGTTTAATATAACGCATCATTTCTGTTTCAGAATGATATGTATTAAACACTGATTGTTGTAAATATTCTCCTTCTCGCTTAAATGTATCACCAATATTACAACTATCAGAATAAGACTCTTTGCTTACATATTCTTTACTAGCTGCTGCTGCAAATACAGCAATCAGATCATTTAGATCTTCTATTGATTTTGCTTCATCAATACTAATTCCAACATGATTTTCATCAATATATCTTAGATTAATCTCTTTTACTAAAGCAAGTTCTCTAAGTTTATCAACACTAACTCCTGAAGCTAATTCAATATTTAATGTATCATAGAAATTATCATTAAACTGTTTATAGCCAAGCTTTTCTAACTCTTCAGCAGTAAAACCTGCCATATTATGTATATCCTTTGCAATTTCTTTTAAATCATTTGGACCATGGTAAACCACATACATACTAGCCATAATTGCCAATAATGCTTGTGCTGTACATATATTAGAAGTTGCTTTTTCGCGCTTAATATGTTGCTCGCGAGTTTGAAGAGCCATTCGTAACGCTCTATTTCCTTGAGCATCTTTAGAAATACCAATTATACGACCTGGCATACTTCTTTTATAGTTCTCAGAAGTAGCGAAGAATGCTGCATGAGGTCCACCAAATCCCATTGGTACTCCAAAACGCTGTGTACTTCCAAAAGTAACATCTGCACCCCATTCTGCTGGTGGTTTAAGAAGAGTTAAGCTCATTAAATCAGACGCTACAGTTACAAGAGCGCCTATTTCATGAGCTTTTTCTGTTATACTTGAATAATCTACAATATTACCTAATTGATTAGGATACTGAACCATATAACCAAACACCTTGTCATTATACTCAAAGTCTTTATAATCTACTATTTGTAAATCTATTCCAAGAGGGAATGCCCTTGTCTTAAGTACATCTAAAGTTTGTGGAAAAAGATTAATATCAGCATAGAAAGTATTTACACTAGCCTTCACTTGTTTACGAGAACGAGCATGATGAGCCATTAGCATAGCCTCAGCAGCAGCAGTTGCTTCATCTAATAATGATGAATTTGCCAATTCGAAACCTGTAAGCTCTGTTACTACTGTTTGAAAGTTTAATAATGCTTCCAATCTTCCCTGAGAAATCTCTGCTTGATATGGAGTATATGAAGTGTACCATCCTGGGTTTTCAAGTATATTCTTTTGAATAACTGCAGGCAATAATGTATCATAATAACCTAAACCAATGTATGATTTAAAAACCTTATTCTTACTTGCCAATGATTTTATTTTATTCATAAAAGCAAATTCAGAAATTCCATCTTCAATTGCAATATCTTCTTTAAGTCTAATATTTGAGGGAATAGTTTCTTCTATTAAACTATCCAATGATTCAGTACCAATAGTCTTAAGCATTTCATTTTCTTGCTCAGGTCTAATACCATTATGACGGTGTACAAATTTATTTTTAATCATAATAAATTATTTTAAAATATAATTAAAATACAGAACTACAACTAATTACGATTACTGTAATTTCTGTTATTCTTAAGGGTTCAAAGATATAAAATATAGTAAGAAGTTAAATATTTAACATTATAAAAATACATAATCAGAAATGATATTCTACAAAAAAAACCACATAGAGTTAATTCTAGGTGGCTTTCTATGTAATTTACAATCTAATACTATTGAAAAGAAAGAATACTTTCTTTAATAATCTCAACAGCTTTAAGAAGTTCATCTTCTGTAATTACCAATGGTGGAGCAAAACGAATAATATGATCGTGAGTTGGTTTAGCTAAAAGACCATTCTCAGCCATTTTAATACAAACATCCATTGCTGTTTTACCATTTTTCGGCTTAATAACAACCGCATTTAAAAGTCCTTTTCCTCTAACGAGTTCAATCATTGGAGAATCAATCTCTTTAATAGCAGCACGGAAAACTTTACCAAGTGCTTCTGCTTTTTCAGCAAGATTTTCATCTTTAACAACTTGAAGAGCAGCCATTGCAACAGCTCCTGCCAATGGAAAACCACCAAAAGTAGAACCATGCTCACCTGGTTTGATAGTAAGCATAATATCATCATCAGCTAAAACAGCTGAAACAGGAATAACACCACCTGAAAGAGCTTTTCCAAGAATAAGAACATCTGGACGAACACCTTCATGGTCTACTGCTAACATTTTACCTGTACGTGCAATACCTGTTTGTACCTCATCAGCAACAAACAATACATTTGCAGCTTTACACAAATCGTAAGCACCTTTCAAATATCCTTCATCTGGTACAAATACACCAGCTTCACCTTGAATAGGCTCAACAAGAAATCCTGCAACATTAGGATCCTTTAATTCTTTTGCAAGAGCATCTAAATCGTTATAAGGAATTGTAATAAAACCAGGAGTATAAGGCCCAAAATCGTTTCTAGCTTCTGGGTCTGTTGACATAGAAATAATAGTGATAGTACGACCATGGAAGTTCTCAGCAGCAACAATAATCTTTGCTTCATTCTGAGGAATACCTTTAACTTTATATCCCCATTTACGAATAAGTTTAAGAGCTGTTTCATCAGCTTCAGCACCAGTATTCATTGGTAATACTTTATCGTAACCAAAGAATTCGGTAATAAATTTTTCGTATTGTCCTAATACATTATTATAAAAAGCTCTTGAAGTAAGAGTTAATTTTTGAGCCTGATCAGTTAAAGCTTTAACAATTTTAGGGTGACAATGACCTTGGTTAACTGCAGAATATGCTGATAAAAAATCAAAATATTCTTTTCCTTCAGCATCCCATACTTTATGTCCTTCTCCTTTTTCTAAAACTACTCCTAATGGATGATAATTATGTGCTCCGTATTTATCTTCTAAAGCCATCGCTTCCTTCGATGAAATTTTATTTATCATATCTTTGATATTTAAGGGTTTATACTCTAACTATTTTAGGTGGGCAAAGATATAATTTATTTCAAGATTAGAACTCTTTTTAAGAATTTTTAGCGAATTATTTTTCATAAAAAAAGGAGTCCATAATATAGACTCCATTATTGAAATTAATTCAATTATATCTTCTTAACTTTTATATTGTCTGTAAAACTATATGTTGCTTAATTGGTTCTTGCTTTTCTTCTGAAATTGTAATCACTTCATAAGCATTATCAATCATAAATTCTATTGATTTTCTCGCTGCCAATACAACAAATTCATCATTATCATTCTTAACAATATATCTTAAAGCTAACAATGCTTCCGCAGATTTAGTATTAGCTAGGCTTAAACAAGCAGCTTTTCTTATCTCAGAATCATTGGAATTAAGAGCATCTATTAACTTTGCAATATCTTGCTTTTCACTCCATTTCTTTATACGATCAATAGTAATTATCCCCATAAACTATTATTTCTATTAGTAATATCTATTTTTTATAATACGGCAAATATACAAAAGTAGTTTCATTCTACAATGCGTAAATTACCTATTTTTATTAATAAGTGCCCGTAACTACTATAAAACATTGACTTTAAAAAAACTAAAATATATTCACATTTTACTATTAACTTGAGTTAGATATAATTATTGCTCACAGTTTCAGACAATTCGTTCATGGACGACTTGATTTTATGCAGTACTATCGGGATAATACAAGCTAAATTAAGAAAGTATATGGGCTAATTATCGAAATTTACAAGTAAAAAAGCTAATAGCACACCATCTTCGCACTAAAAACCACTTGAAGTAATCCATTACAACTACATGGTTTTTAGCACAGATCTAATGCACTATTAACTTTCTGTGAGTAAATCCTTATATCGAACTCAGGTTATTAATAAGGTGTTAGTATTAATATTTGGCATATATAATTTTCTTATTACTTTTACCGCTTGTAAAAAACAAGATTTTAGAATGCTAAATATCAATTCTGGAATTCTATAATCATGTTTTGTACAAAGGTTATAGAATACAAACACAAGCTATTATACACAAATTTATTAACTTATGATTAGTAAGATTCTAATTGCAAATCGTGGTGAAATTGCTATCCGAGTGATGCATTCTTGTCGCGAAATGGGCATTAAGAGTGTTGCCGTATTTTCTGAAGCAGATAGAAAATCGCAACATGTACGCCTTGCAGACGAGGCCTATTTTATTGGGCCAGCACCTTCAGCAGAAAGTTATTTGGTAATTGATAAAATTATCGATGTTGCTAAAAAATCTGGAGCTGATGCCATTCATCCAGGTTATGGTTTCTTGAGTGAGAATGCTGAATTCTCTGATAGATGTAAAGCCGAAGGAATTATTTTTATAGGACCTACTTCTGATGTTATTTCTATTATGGGCGATAAAATTTCAGCTCGTAGAAAAATGATTGCTGCAGGAGTTCAGGTTGTTCCTGGAACAAAAGATAGAATAGAAAATGACGAAGAAGCCCTTCGTATTGTTAAAGAAGTTGGACTTCCTGTAATGATAAAAGCTTCTGCCGGAGGTGGAGGAAAAGGTATGCGCCTTGTTAGAACGGAGGATGAAATTATTTCTGGTGTTCGTGCTGCTAAGAGTGAAGCTCTTGCCGGCTTTGGCGATGATACTGTTTATGTTGAGAAATTTGTTGAAAATCCTCACCATATCGAATTTCAAGTTCTTGGAGATTCTCACGGAAATGTAATCCACCTTTTCGAAAGAGAATGTTCTGTGCAAAGACGTAATCAGAAAGTGATAGAAGAAACTCCATCGCCATTGATGACTCCAGAGCTACAAGCGAAAATGGGAGAACAGGCTGTAATGGCTGCCAAAGCTGTTAATTATGTTGGTGCTGGTACAGTAGAGTTTTTGGTTGATGACGACCTAAATTACTACTTCCTTGAGATGAATACTCGTCTTCAAGTGGAGCATCCAATTACCGAGCAAGTTACTAGAGTTGACTTAGTACGCCAACAGATTCAAGTTGCTGCAGGTATGGAAATTGAATGCA
>Ga0256827_10000134_pt1 | contig 39904 bp, 34 predicted proteins | sample CV84metaG_FD_185977 | JGI IMG/M metagenome (GOLD analysis project Ga0256827, IMG submission 185977) | Hydrothermal vent microbial communities from East Pacific Rise, Pacific Ocean - CV84 | ecosystem: Environmental > Aquatic > Marine > Hydrothermal vents | place: Pacific Ocean: East Pacific Rise... | reverse complement strand
ATATAAAATGGTTCTGTGTCCGAGTGGCCGATGGTGCATCCTTGGAAAGGATGTGTACTTAACCGTACCGAGAGTTCGAATCTCTCCAGAACCACCATACACTTTCAAATTAAATCTGTAATTTAAATAAAAAAATCAGCCCTTTATCCCATCAGCCCTAGGTTCAATCAAAAATTTAAAAAACACTTTTATAAAAATTATAAATGGCACACTCCAATCAAGCTTTATGGGTGGATAGCTGACACTATTGCACACAAACAATTAAGTATTCCAATGGAAACAAATCGTGCTTATACAAGGGCATTTTCCGTAGAACTAGTAATGACAGATCCCATTCTGGATAATAAAATTATAAGTTGAGATTGAATTAATACAAATTATAGTAAAATATAATTTACTATATAAATAAAGGTCAGTAAAATGCAAGATACACTACAGAATGCACAAAGATTTTATAGACTTAAACAAAATCAGATTTTACCAGAGTATCAACGCTATCTATTTGAAAGTTTAAAGAGCTCAAAAGCAAAGATAACGGGAGTTTATGGAAGTCGTGGTGTTGGAAAAACCACAATTTTATTGCAAATATTAAAAGCATTGCAGTACAAAGATGATGAAAAACTCTATATCTCATGTGACCATCCTATGTTTTATGATATTTCTCTATTTGATTTTGTAGATGAGTTTGCTAAATTTGGTGGAGAGGTCATCATTATAGATGAGATTCATAAAATTAAAGATTTTCAAATACAGATAAAACTTATATATGATTTTTTAGATATCAAAGTCTACTTTAGTGGTAGTAGTGCAGTTGAGTTAACCAATGCTGACTTTACACGAAGATACTCTATGTATCATCTTCCCATACTCTCATTTAGAGAATTTTTAGAAATCTCTCAAAATCTTTCACTCCCTAGTTTTACTTTAGAAGAGATACTTGCAGATCATAGTAATATTGTAAATACAATAATGGAAATTTTGCCAGATAAAAAGATTCTAAAACATTTTAGAAATTTTACAGATGTTGGAGTCTATCCATACTACTTTGAAGATGAAACAAAGTACATAGATAGAGTAAGTGAAAATATAAACACTATCCTCTACACAGACTTAGTCAATGTAGTAACTATAGATAGTAGTAAGATAGTAGCCCTTAAAAAGCTACTTCTTACTATCTGTGTATCAAATCCATTTGAGACATCACTTGACACACTAGCTGCAACAGTAGGTATCACTAAACCTACACTTTACAAATACATAAACTATCTAAGTCGAGCAGAGTTGATGCATCATATAGTGTATGATGCTAAACGGTTTAAAAATATCAAAAAACAAGATAAACTTTACATAAATAATACAAATCTCTTTCAAGCACTCTGTTTAAATAGCAACAGAGGAAATATACGAGAAACATTCTTTGTAAGTATGGTCTATAAAAAACATACTATCACCTATGTAGATAGAGGTGACTTCTTACTAGATGAGAAGTATACCTTTGAAATAGGTGGAAAAAATAAAGGCTTTGAACAGATAAAAGATATCTCTAACTCCTATGTAGTCGCTGATGATATAGAGATTGGTTTTAAGAATAAAATCCCATTATTTCTTTTTGGGTTTTTATACTAGAAGATATATGTCAAAAGCTTATTTAGAATATAGTACCACCATAATATTTTTTATTTAAATTTCTTAGGCTTTCATAACATTATTTTTACCATCGTGACATCTCTCTTTACCATGTCTTGTAATTTTAGACTATTTTGTAAAATTATTCTTATTTTTTCAGCTACTTCATAAGATTTTTTTATATTTTTATTCATAAAGGCTATAACAAACTCCTCACCAACACCTGTTGCACCAAGATAGTGAAAGTTATCATCCAAGATTTTAAAGTTTATAAACATAATTACACTATCAGATATATTATCATTCAAATCAAGATTTATTTCATGATTTTGTTCTGTATTTTTAAAATCAAAGTACCATTTATTTATCAGATTGTTTCTATCTATCTTCTCTATAAATCCATCTTGAGTATAATAGTTTTGTGTTTTATTTGATACTAAAAAAGATACAAGCATACCATATCTGTTTTTAACGCTATCAAGATATTTCTGAATTTTAAGAGTATTTTTTTCTTCATTTATCAACCAATCTTTCATAAATGTATCACTTGCCATCATAGAAGATACAAGATAAGGTTCTATGATATGTTTTTGTATATCTGTATATATATTATCTACAGACAATGGTAAAGATTGTGTTTTCAATTGTTTTTCCATAGAATTCATGGATACCATATAGTAAGAGATACTACTTCCAACAGAAAGCAACATCAAAAAAAAAGATACCAATATAACAATTTTATAGTTTGACTTCATCTAAGAACCTCCATTGTCAAGGGATAATCACATATATTGTACTATAATAAATTCATATATGAAGATATTTTGGATATCATTACAAAAATAAAATTATATAGGGTATAAAATGTTAAGTATTACAAATTTTTTACAACTCTTAAAAGAGTCGTTTCGTGACTTACTTCCTATTATACTTGTTATAATGTTTTTCCAGTTAGTTATCATTCAGAGTGTCCCACCAAACTGGCTTGCTACAGCTATAGGGTTAGCTATAGTTGGTGTTGGTCTTGCTATATTTTTACTTGGTCTTGAGGTTGGGATATTTCCAGTGGGCGAAGGACTCGCAAGTGATTTTGCCAAAAAAGGCTCTACTAAGTGGATCGTTATATTTGCCTTTATGATAGGGTTTGGCACCACTGTTGCAGAACCTGCACTTATCGTTATCGCCCAAAAAGCAGCCTCTATAAGTGCTGGTCGTATAGATGCCACCACCCTTAGGATGGTTGTAGCATTTTCTGTTGGTTTTGCTATAGTTTTAGGTGTCTACAGGATTATAAAAGGTCATCCTATACACTACTATATCATCTCTGGTTATATCATGGTTGTAGCAGCTACTGCCTTTGCACCAAAAGAGATTGTTGGACTTGCTTATGACCTTGGTGGTGTTACAACTTCAACTGTAACGGTTCCTCTTGTCGCCGCATTAGGAATAGGCTTAGCATCAACTATAAAAGGGAGGAATCCTGTTCTTGATGGCTTTGGACTCATAGCATTCGCATCTCTAACACCGATGATATTTGTACAATTTTACGGTATCATAGTTTATGAACTTATAGATCCTTCAACTCAGATACCAGTTATCATGCCTATAACAGAAGCTGTAGCACAAAATAGTGCCGTTTATGATTTTAAGATTATAGATGTTATAAAAGGACTCTTTGGAGTAGTTGTAGATGTTTTACCTATCCTTGGTGTTATCCTCTTTTTCCAATACATCATCTTAAAAAAACCTATAGAAAATTTTAAAAATGTACTTATAGGATTTGGACTTGTTATCATCGGACTTGATGCTTTTATAGTTGGTCTTGAGATGGGTCTTTTCTCTGTTGGTGAGACAATGGCATTAGAGTTAACTAAATACGATAACAACATGATTATATACTCTTTTGGATTTTTGATAGGATTTTCTACTACTATGGCTGAACCATCTTTAACAGCTATAGCTAGAAAAGCAAAAGAGATAAGTGATGGAAAGATAAACGACTTTATACTTCGTCTTTTTGTTGCACTTGGTGTTGCTATAGGTATATCTCTTGGTTCTTACCGTATCGTAGTTGGAGGGGAGATAGTTTACTATATTATGGCTGGTTACATGTTTGTTATAGTTTTAACATTTATGGCACCAAAATATATAATCCCTATCGCTTATGATAGTGGAGGCGTTACCACTTCAACCGTCACCGTACCTCTTGTTGCTGCACTTGGTCTTGGACTTGCTACAAACATAGAAGGTCGTGATCCACTTATAGATGGTTTTGGTCTTATAGCCTTTGCTTCTCTTTTTCCTATGATAACAGTTATGCTTTATGGTCTTATAACAGATAAGATGGGTATCAAAGGGGAGCATGAAAAAGAAGCTATACATATAGACGAGTTACGTCATGCCATCGAAGATGCCCATAACATGGGTCTTGCAACCATTAACATTCAAGGAACAGATAAAAGACACTCCTACGATATGCCTTTTTCTGCAGTTCATGTGATAGTACCTACAGACAAAGAGGAACAAGCTTTACTCTCAGCAAGACAAGCAGGTGCAAGAGGTGTTACGATAACTGAAGCACATGGTATGGGACTTGAAAAAATGGATAACTTCTATAACAGATTGCACAATGGATTTACAGACTCACATCTTATGTTTATCACTCAAACAAAAAATGTAGATGCCATCATAAAAGCTATCATAGATGAGTTAGATATAACAGGAGAAGGTGCTGGTATAGCTTACTCACATCCCGTTTCTCATCTAAAAGGGTTAACTTTAAAGATAGATGATTTATAACTAAAGCATCTATACTTTTAAAGAGTACCCCACTCCATACTCAGTTTTTAAGTATATCGCCTTGTTACCATTATCTCCTATCTTTTTTCTTATATTTTTTATATGATTATCAAGTGATCTATCTGAACTGATAGAAGATAAGGAGTCTACAAGATCACTACGTGGGATAACCTGATTTGCATTTTTTATCAAGATAGAGATGATATCAAACTCTATACTCGTAAAACTTATAGCATTTCCTCTAAAGAAAACTATACCATTTTTAAGTTCAAATATCTTTTGAGTATCATCAGTAACTATATCGCTATTTTTCCCAAGGTGCACCCATATTCTAGCTTCTAACTCCTCAAAGTCTAAAGGCTTAACCATATAGTCACTAGCACCATACTTAAAAGCTAAAAGCTTTGACTTTGTATCACTATATGCACTTGTAACTATTATGGGAAGTGAGACATGATTTTTTATGCTCTTTAAAACTTCATATCCATCAAAATCTGGTAAGTTTATATCCAACAAAACGATATCAAATCTTTTTGTTTTTATATATGCCACACTATCTGTTGCCGTAAAAACAGGAGTTACATCAAATCCACAATCTTCAAGATAGCTATAGATTATTTCAGATGCCAATTCATCATCTTCTACCAATAATATTTTTACTCGTTTCATATTTTCCCATCTACAGATTTAACAGATTGTAGTGTAAATTTGCTTAGAATCGTATTATAAAATTACCCTATTATTTCAAGGTTTGGTGAGGATTATGAGAAAACAATACACATCGAGAACAAAATTATTAGTACCTATATTTATCCTTATCACTATCCTTATGTTTCTAGCTATCTTTATAATTAGCACTTATTATTCTAAGATAAATATACTAAACAACTTAAACAACAAGATAGAGTTAAGTACACATATCTCAAATCTTGTACACTCCCTGCAAAAAGAGAGAGGCTTATCTAGCGGATACGCAACAAACAAAGATGAACAATTTCAACAAAAATTACTTATCCAAAGAAAAAAAACTGACAAGATAAGTAAAATACTTTTAAATAAGATAGATGATCTAAAATGTAAAGAATTTAAAAAAAGTATAGATGATTTAAAACAGCAAATCTCCAAACTAAAAAATATCAGAGCATCTATAGATAAAGGTGATTATTCCCCTGAAGATGTTATCTATGAGTACTCATATACTAACTCTTTACTTTTAGATATGATTGTATCTATTGCAAAGAGAAACTCCTATGTACCTGCTATAACTCAAGATCTTTTAGCTTATAGCAATTTCTTGTACTTAAAAGAGTATACAGGACTACAAAGAGCACAAGGTGTTGTATTTTTATCATTTAAAAAATTTAATAAGGAAGTATTTACTGAGTTTGTAAATCTTATGGCTGTTCAACAACAAAACGAGATGATGTTTCTTAAGTATGCAACAAAAGATCTACAAAAATACTATATAGAACAAGTAAAAGACAACTCTTTTAAGCAAGTATGGATAATGGAAAGGATCATGATTACAAAAAATCATGGCAACTATAACTTTGATGCAGAAAAATGGTATCAACTTATGACTGAAAAACTAAATATATTTGACAAAATAAGTAAATATATAGAAAAACAAACTCAAAAAAAGATAACAGATGAACTAAACAACTCTATTAACTTTTTTATCATTGTTATAATCCTTTTACTTGGTAGTTGGTTACTTTTTATAGATATTATATTTAATCTACTAAAACTACTAAAAAACGAACAAAGACTTCGTATAGTTATGGATAAGTATATTATCAGTTCTATAACTGATTTAAAAGGTAAGATTATAGATGTTAGTCAGGCGTTTTGTGAGATATCTGGATATACAAAATCAGAACTTTTAGGTAAAAATCATAATATCCTAAGACATAAAGATATGTCTAAAGAGGCATTTAAAGAGCTATGGGACAAGATAACAACTGGCAAATCATGGCATGGAAAAATTAAAAATAGAAAAAAAGATGGAAATTTTTACTGGGTTATAGCAAATGTAGAACCACTCTACAATGAAAAAGGTAATGTAGATGCATATATATCTATAAGGATGGATATAACAGAAAATGAGTTACTTACACAAAAAATTCAAGATGAAGAAAAAAGAAACAAGATCCAAGAAGAACTGATGCAACAACAACATCGTTTGGCTCAAATGGGTGAGATGATATCTATGATAGCCCACCAATGGAGACAACCACTTAGTGCTATAACTGCTGCTTCTGGTGCGATTATGATAAAAGCTTCAAGAGATAAACTAGAAGCCCAAACAGCCGTAGAACTTGCACAAAAGATACAAGAGTTTTCCAGACACTTAAGCAATACGATAGATGACTTTAGAAACTTTTTTAAATCTAACAAAACCAAGTACAAAACAGATTTTAAAAAAATATGTGAAAGTGTTTTAAGTATTATCGAAAGTTCACTAGAGCGTAACAAGATAGAAATCATCATACAATACGATAATGTTGAAGAGTTTTCAAGCTACGAAAATGAACTAAAACAAGTTATACTAAATCTTATAAAAAACAGTGAAGATGCCTTAAAAGAAAAAGTAACAGATAACAGAAAAATTGCTATTATGTTAAAAAATAAAACTTTATGTATATCTGACAACGCAGGGGGTATAGATGAGAAGATACTTACAAAAATCTTTGAACCTTACTTCTCTACAAAAACAAAAAAAGATGGAACAGGGCTTGGTTTATATATGAGTAAAATTATAGTGGAAGAACATTGTAATGGAAAACTAAAAGTCAGTAACTTAGGTGATGGTGCGATGTTTGAGATTATACTAGGAGATGATAATGATTGATATAGAAAATGTTATAGAACATACAAAAGACTTAACTCTTTTATATGTAGAGGACAATCAAGATGCGAGAGAGATGACCTCTATGATACTAGAAGATTTTTTTGACAATATAATCCTTGCAAAAGATGGTAAAGATGGACTAGAAAAATTTCAACAAAATCATATAGACTTAGTTCTAACAGATATAAATATGCCAATCATGAATGGTATAGAGATGTCTGAAAAGATTAGAGCTATAAATGATGATACACCAATTATAGTACTTTCTGCACATAATGAAGACAATTATTTCATCCAAAGTATCCATATTGGCGTTAGCGGTTATCTCTTAAAACCTATAGATATAAATCATCTTACATCTTTGATAGACAGAGTAGTTCGTAACTATAAATATGCACAAGAAGCAAAAGAAAATCTCCACCTCCTAGAGGAATACAAAAAAGCTACAAACCAAAGTTCTATAGTCTCAAAAACAAATGAAAAAGGTGTTATCACATACGTAAATGATGCATTTTGCGAGATAACTGGTTATACACGTGAAGAGCTTATAGGTAAAAATCACAATATAGTAAGACATCCAGACAATCCACAAAGTATGTTTGAAGAGATGTGGCACACTATCAAAGATGAAAAGAAAATATGGAAAGGTATAGTAAGAAATAAAACTAAAGATGGAAAAAGTTACTATGTTGATAGCATAGTTATGCCTATAGTAAATCTAGATGGAAAACTACTAGAGTATATATCTTTACGTAACAATATCACCGATATCATGAATCCAGCTAAACAACTCTCAAATGCTATAAAAAATATCCAGTCACCTATACTTATATATATGAAACTTGACAAATTTGATATGATAGAAGATTTTTATGATAACGATACAGTAGAAAAGATACAAGAAGAAGCAGCTATACATCTTCAACAAAGATTTTCTCAACTTTATGACTTTGACAAAGTGTATCAACTAGGTAATGGTGAGTATGCTTTACTTATAGACTATAAAAGATACTTTGGTGATAAAAATATCTTTATGCAAGAGTTAAAAACACTTCAAGAAAAGATAAAAGAAGATAAGATATCATTAGAAAACGTAGAGTATGATATAGCTATCATAATTAGTATAGTTTATGAAAAAGAAAAAATCTTAGAATCTGCAAAACTTGGTATGAAAAAGTTAGTACAACTAAAAAAAGATTTTATAGTTGCAAATAATTTAGCAAATCTTGAACAAGAAAAAGCAAAAGAAAATATGCAAGTTGTTTCTATGATAAAAAGTGCCATAAATGGTTCACGAATCATCTCATACTTTCAACCTATTATAGATAACAATACACAAAAAATAGTAAAATATGAATCTTTAGTTCGTCTTATAGACAATGACAATAAGGTTTTATCCCCATTTTTCTTTTTAGATGCAGCTAAAAAAAGTAACTACTATCTTAAGATAACAAACATAGTTCTTGAACATTCATTTCATATACTTAAAAGTTGCACAAGCGATATATCTATAAATCTATCTGCCTTAGATATAGAACAAAACAGTATGAGACACAAAATTTTAAATCTTTTAGAAGAACATAAAGAGCATACTCATCGTGTAGTTTTTGAACTTCTTGAAGATGAAGCTATAAAAGATTTTGAAACTATAAAGAACTTTATCACTAAAGTAAAAGGTTATGGTGTCAAGATAGCCATAGATGACTTTGGTGCTGGATACTCTAACTATGAGAGACTACTTCAGTACCAACCAGATATACTTAAGATAGATGGTTGTTTGATAAGGGATATAGAAACAAGTAGTTACTCTGTATCTGTTGTAAAAAGTATAGTAACTTTTGCGAAAGAACAAAACCTACAAACTATAGCAGAATTTATAGAAAATGAATCTATATTTAAAATTGTAAAAAAACTTGGTGTAGATTATTCTCAAGGGTACTATTTTGGAAAACCGGAGCCATTGGACTGATTATGAAAGATATTTTAGTTATAGAAGACTCAAAAATAATTAGTAACATTATCAAAAAAGAGCTATCAAAACTAGGCTTTAATATATCTCAAGCCTTTACTCTAAGTTCAGCTATAGAGTTATTAAAAGAGAAAAAGTTTCACCTTATTATACTTGATCTTCATCTACCTGATGGTGAGGGTTCAGAACTTATAGCGCATATACAATCTCTAACAAAAACAAAGGTTGTTGTTTTAACATCTTCTCAAGATGCAGAGTTGCGTGAAGAACTTTTCCAGTACGGTATACTAGATTATATTATCAAAGATAAAAATCTACTTTATTCTATAACAGAGATAGTGAAAATCATCTCAAATATAACCACAAAATCAAAAGAGAAAATACTTATCATAGATGATTCAAAGTTTATATGCAAACAGGTTAAAACTATACTTGAACCTAGAAACTATAGTGTAACCACCTCATATACAGCAAAAGATGGACTTCAAAAACTACACAAAGAAAAGTTTAAACTAGTTATACTTGATATGGAACTGCCAGATATACACGGGATAGATGTTTTAGAGTTTATACGTAAAGATATACGTTTTTTAAACCTTCCTATCTTAGTACTATCTGGAACATCAACACCTGAAATCATAAGAAGTGTTTTAAAAAATGGTGCAAATGACTTTTTAAAAAAACCGTTTGTATTTGAAGAGTTTATACTAAAGATAGATCTTTGGATAGACTACTTTAAAAAAGAACAAGAACTTGCAGAAAAAACTTTTAAACTACAGTTCTTAAATGATAACCTTGAAAAACTTGTATATGAAGAGGTTGAAAAAAACAGACAAAAAGACAAAATTATGTTTGCTCAATCAAGACAAGCACAAATGGGAGAGATGATATCTATGATAGCACACCAATGGAGACAACCACTACATGCTATGAGTGCTGCTGTTAGTGTGATAGACTTAAAAGTAAAAAAGGGGCAATTTAACTACGAAATGTCCAAAAACATAACTTCAAAAGTGGAACAGTACATACAACACTTAAGTCATACCATAGATGATTTTCGTGACTTTTTCAAACCACAAAAAGAGATGAGAATAAGTAACTTTGAAGTTATATTTTCTAAAGCTCACACTCTTATAGAAAGTAGTTTGTATAACAAAAACATAAAACTTGTTATAGATATAGAAGATGTACAAGAGTTTACAAGTTATGAAAATGAACTCGTACAAGTTATCTTAAACCTTATAAAAAATGCAGAAGATGTTTTAATAGAAAGAAATACAAAAAATCCAACTATTTTCGTAACTGCTAAAGACTATACAATATCCATAGAAGATAACGGCGGTGGTATAACTGATGATATAATAGATAAGATTTTCAATCCTTACTTCTCAACAAAATCAAAAAATGGTACAGGACTTGGACTTTATATGAGCAAGGTTATAACTGAACAACATTGTTCGGGAAAACTTATAGTTGCAAATACACCTAGAGGTGCAAAATTTACAATTAACCTAAATGAGGATAAATAAAAAATGCTTAACTATACAAAAAAAGATATTTTTATACTTATTACTTTAGCTGTTCTATACTATCTAACTGGGGAGCTAAGCTTTTGGTTACTTTTGAAAAAAACTATAGTCTCTGTTGGTGTTTTTATCCCTGAAGGTATAGCACTTGCTTTTGCACTATATTTTGGGGTAAAAGTTGTTCCCGGTATATTTATCGGACAGTTTATACTCGCATTTATAAATATGGATTCCATAGCTTTAGGGCTAGAGATAGGAGCTGTAAATTCATTAGAAGCTCTTTTAGCTATCTTTTTCTTTTCTAAATTTAAACTTGATACCAAACTAAACTCTTTTAAAGATATCTTAGGTTTATTGGCCTTAAGCTTACTTATCTTAGAACCATTTAGTGCTATTTTAGGAAATATGGCACTATTTTTTCACGGAGTAGTAACAACAGATACTCTTTTATCATCTATATCTTCATGGTGGATTGGTAACTTTATGGGACAGTTTTTATATACACCATTTTTACTTATACTTTTTACAAACTTTAAAAACTTAGATATAAACAAGTACATACTCTATGGTGTGGTTTATGGTGCTATTGTTTTTGCCTTAGTTATACTTATAGATATAAAAAATCCTCTTTTAATTATGAGTGTAACTTTACCTATCTTGATACTAGCTATGTCTCAAGAAGGTATTGTTTATGGAAGTATGATGAGTGTTGTTTTATCTTTAGTTGCTGCCTTGTCATATTGGTACAATTTTGGTGCATTTTATCTAAACTCATCATTTGACAACACTATAAACTATAACTTTTTTGTTTTAGCCCATGTTCTTACTACATTAACTACGGGTGTCTTGTTTGAGTACAAAAAACATCATGAAAAAAATCTTCAAAAAGCTATATCTGAGGAAGTACATAAAAATGAAGAGCAAAGACTCCTTATGCTTCAACAAAGTAGACTAGCACAAATGGGAGAGATGATATCTATGATAGCACACCAATGGCGTCAACCACTAAATAATCTATCACTACTAAATCAACTACTCATTACTAAGTACAATAAGGACAAACTAGATAAAAAATCTATGGAATACTTTAAAGAGAACTCAAAAAAACAGATAGATTTAATGTCTACAACTATAGATGATTTTAGAAACTTTTTTAAAAATGAAAAAAATAAAACAGATTTTTGTATAAACGATGTTTTAACAAATATCCTAGATATGACAAAACCTATATACACAAACAATTCTATAACTATAGAATACTATATAGAAAATGCGTATAAAGTACATGGATATCCAAACTCTTTAGCTCAAGCTATCTTAAACATCATAAACAACGCAAAAGATGCTTTTTTAGATAAAGAGATGGAACATAAAATAATACAACTTAAAGTTTTTAAAAAAGATACAGATATCTTTATAGAGATAAAAGACAATGCAGGTGGGATAGATGAAGATATCATAGAGAAGATATTTGATCCTTATTTCTCAACTAAACAGGAAAAAAATGGAACAGGACTAGGATTATATATGTCAAAAATGGTTATAGAAGAACAACTAGATGCAAACATATATGTAGCAAATGAAGATAACGGAGCAAAATTTACAATCCGTTTACAAGGAGATTTATGTGAATAGTAATAATTTTACTTTAATGTATGTAGAAGATGATTATCTAGCTCAAGAATGGATGAAAATGATGCTAGAGGATGAATTTAAAGAATTTTACCAAGCATTTGATGGAGAAGATGGACTAGATATATACAAAGAGTACAAACCAGATATCATCATCTCTGATGTAAATATGCCAACGCTTGATGGTCTTGATATGGCAAAAAAGATAAAAGAGATAGATAGAAACCAACCAATTATCATAATGTCCGCATTTGATGATAGAGATACTCTACTCAAAGCTATCAATATAGGAATAGACTACTTTACTCCTAAACCTGTAGATATGGATATACTCAATAACAAACTAAATACTATAGTTGAACACTTATCAAACAAAATAGCAGCAGAAGAACTAAAACAACAAGAGATAGATAACCTTTACTACTTAGCACATTATGATATGTTAACAGAGATACCAAACAGATTCTTATTTGATGTTACTCTTGATCAAGCCATAGCTAGGTCAAGCCGCATGAAATCAGAAGTAACACTATTTTTTATAGACTTAGATAATTTTAAAAATATAAATGACACATATGGTCATGCAGGTGGAGATACTGTTTTAACAACAGTCACAAAAAACATAAAAAAAGTTATAAGAGTAGAAGATACTTTTGCTCGTATAAGTGGGGATGAGTTTGCACTTATCATAGAAAATATGGAAACACAAGAATACATAAGTACACTAGCTCAAAAAGTTATAGAAGCTTCATCTAAAAGTATAGATATAAATGGTAAGAAAATCTCTATAAGCTGTAGTATCGGTATAAGCCGTTTTAACCATGATGCTTCAACAAAAACAGAACTATTACGAACAGCTGATATAGCTATGTACCAAGCAAAACAGATGGGAAAATCATGCTATGCATACTATAATGAAAAAACAAAAATTAAAAAGAAAAAGAAAAAATCTAATTAAATAAAGAGGATAAACAGTTTTGAAAAAAACTTATACTGGAGATTTTAAAGTAAATCTCCATACTCATACTTATCTAAATCTATATAGATTTTTTTACCTATCATTATTATTCTTTCATCTTTTTTAGCCACTTTTTTAAATCTTTTTTTAATTTTTTCTATTTTTTTCTTAGAATAATTTGTAGATTTTAGATACTTATTTAAAGATATAGGCTCAGATAACACAACAGGTATCTCATCTATCTCAGCTTCAAGTGCTTCCACCTCCTCTTTTTTAGGAGCATTTAACATAAACTGAGAAGATATACTACTAAGTATATTTTTTAACTGCTCATCTTTCTCTTTATATATCTGTTCTATCTTTTCTCTCTCTTGGATAAGCATCAACTCTTTTTGATCTCTAAGCGTTCTTGTTTCATCTTCAAGCTTCTCTACACGAGATTGAAGTTTTGTATTTTGTTCTTCAAGAAGTTTATAATATCTATCACTACTTAAAGTAGCAGTTTTTGAGGCAACTCTTCTTGTTGCTTTTTTAGCATTTGTATCTACAACGATAAGTTTTACCCCATCTTCAACAACAACCTCTAAAGAACCTCTTCTTACACGGTTATGTATAGCTTCTCTTGAAACCCCAAAATGCTCAGCAGCTTCAGCAACACTCATCTTTTTCATAACAAACCTTTTTTATCTCATATTTTCAAAAGTGATAGGTGCTTCCCATTCACCCTCTCTAACCATCTTCATAACTTTTTGCAGATCATCTAGTTTAGCACCCTTAACTCTTATGCTATCACCCTCTATCTGTGCAGTCACTTTTAACTTCATCTTTTTTATATCTGCGGTTATCTTTTTTGCCTCTTTAGACTCTATATAGTCAACAACTTTAAAAGTTTTTTTTCTGGTTCCACCACTAGCATCTTCAACTCTAAGCTCTTCTAACACTTTTGAAGACAAACCCTGTTTTAAAAACTTAGATATCACTATATCCTCTAAAGCATCTAGTTTGTTATCACTAGAAGCAACTAACACCAACACTTTTTCTTTCTCTTTAAAGTTCACTTCATATGGTGTGCCTTTAAAGTCATAACGGTTAGAAACCTCTCTATCAACAAGGTTTATAGCATTTTTAAAATGTTGCAAATCTATCTTTGCTGATATATCAAATGAGTGTTCTTTTGCCATTTTCTTTATCCTTAAAAAAATTTTGTTAGTTATTATAACACAAACTAAAAACTTGGTGTTCCATCAAACCCAAAACCACCACCAAATGATGCAAAACTTGGATCCATATAACCAAACTGTGAAGATTTGGCTCTAAGTTTTTCTATATCTGCTTTACTAGATATACCCTGAGGGCAAACTACACTACACCCATCACATAAAGTACAGTCCCATACACCATTTGTTTGTATGTTATCTATCTTAGATTTAACACCATCTTCCCTTTTATCACTAACATATCTCCAAACACGAGTTAGAGAAAATGGTCCTAGAAACTCACCATTTACAGCATAAACAGGACAAGCAGAAAAACATGATCCACAAAGGATACAGTCGCTTTGAAGCTCATTTAACTTCTCATCTTCTGGTGTTAAAGATAAAACATTATCAGCTTCTTCAAGCCATGCTTTTGATTTTGTATTGAACTCATAAGCCTTATCCATATTTACAACTAAATCTCTGATAAGCTCAACATTTCTTAAAGGTTCAACCTTATCAGAATCTTGAACTTTATAGCTACACGCCAACACTTCAACTTCATTTACTCTAAGCGCACAACTTCCACAAACACTACTTCTACATCCACTACTATAGCTAAGAGTAGCATCTTGTTTCGTTTTTATCTCATTTAAAACTTCAAGTAGAGTGATATCACTCATATCTACTTCATACTCTATAAATTCAAATTCTCTTTTTATACTTATCTTCATTATCTAGTTTCCAGCCATATAGTGAGCACCACAACTCACATCACGATTTAAAGCACTCTCAACAACTTCTAATGCTACATCCAACATATTTTTAAACTCTAAAAATTCAACTAAATTTGTGTTATACACCTTAGAAGTATCACTAACACCCATAAGTGGCAATTGATCTATCATAGATAACACTTTATCTCTCGCTAACGCCAATCTCTCTTTATCTCTAATTATCCCAACATTTTCGTAAAAAATATCACCAAGTTCCTCTTTTTTTATATAAAAGTTTATCTCGTTTGTATATTTTTTGATATCTTCTAGCACTTTTGAAGTGCTAACGCCAATATCTTCAGAAAACTCTTTAATATCTTGTGATTGTGCATATAAAGCTGCATTTTTGCCAGCTTCTGCACCAAAAACAACTATCTCTAAAAGTGAATTACCACCAAGTCTGTTTCCACCATGAACTTTATGATTTGCACACTCTCCACAAGCGAACAAACCATCTATGTTAGTTTTAGAATTTTTATCCACTTCAACTCCACCCATAGTGTAATGAGCAACAGGTCTTATAGGCATCAGTTCATAAACTGGATCAACATTTTCATAAAGTTTTGCAAGTTTTCTCTCTTGTGGAAGTCCCTCATCTATAAACTTTTCTCCAAGGTGTCTGATATCCAAAAAGATATCTTCACCTTTTTTTATCTCAGCATCTATAGCACGACTAACCTCATCACGAGGAAGTAGTTCATTTGTAAATCTTTCACCTTTAGAGTTAAGAAGATACCCACCCTCACCACGTGCAGACTCACCAATAAGGATACTTGAACTCTTAAGTGCTGTAGGGTGAAACTGAACAAACTCCATACCAAGAAGTTTTGCTCCAGCCCTTGCTGCAACTGCTATAGTATCACCGGTAGAGGCTGTTGAATTTGTTGAATTTTTATCATAAATACGACTATATCCACCACCAGCTAAGATAACAGCAGGTGCAGCATATACTTCTATATCTCCCGAGCGTATATCTAGTATTTTAGCCCCTCTAACGCCAATATCATCTTTTATAAGCTCTAAAAGGTACTTCTCACTATCTATCTTTATCCCCTCTGCCATACATCTATCATAAAGTGTATGAAGTATCTTCAATCCAGTATAATCTTGTGCATAACATGCTCTTGAAGCAGAGGCACCACCAAGTCTTCTTTGTGCAACCTTACCATCTTGTGTTCTTGAAAAACATACACCTATCTTATCTAACCACTCAACAGCACCTATAGCTTCACTACACATAAACTCAACCATAGCCTTATCAGCTTCACCATGTGCAGATTTTAAAGTATTTTTTATATGAGCTTCTACACTATCTTCACCAACATTTCCTAGAGCAGCATTTATCCCACCCTGAGCCATACATGTTTGAGACCTTGTTGGATACTCTTTTGTTATAACTCTAACATCAGCTCCACTCTCCTTAGCTTTTAGTGCAGCAACTAATCCAGCACCACCAGCACCAACTATCAAAACATCACTTTTTTTTATCATCTTCTTCTCTCTAGTATATTTTTTATCACATCATATAAAACATCACTATCTATAGGCTTAGATACAAAATCATCCATCCCAGCTTCTATATACTTATCTCTATCACCTTTCATGGCATTTGCTGTTAATGCGACTATAGGTATATTTCCACCATCAAGCTCTCTTATCTGCTTCATCGCTTCCATACCATTTAAGTTTGGCATATTTTCATCCATAAGTATTAAATCATAACTATCTTTTTTAAACTCTTCAACAGCCATAACACCATCATCTGCTATAGTGTATTGCACTTCATATTCATCCATTAAGATACCTATAAGCATTTGATTTGTTTTATTATCTTCTGCTATTAGTATTTTTGCATTCAACGGTTCATACTCCTCATCTTCATCTTTAGCCTTTATACTTTTATCAACTTTATTATCATCACTATATGATCTTTTCAAAGGTATAACAACTCTAAACTCACTTCCTTTACCCTCTTTTGAATCAAGTTTTATCTCACCTTTCATCTGCTGCACCAAGCTAAGCACTATACTAAGTCCAAGACCAGTTCCACCATAGTTTCTAGTAGTTGAAGTATCTGCCTGTTCAAACGGTCTAAAGATTTTCTCTTGAGCATCTTTACTCATACCTATTCCACTATCTTTTACAGATACCATAAGTTTATCATCTTCATATCTTAAACTTACTTTTATCTCTTTGCCCGATGGTGTAAACTTTATAGCATTTGACATAAAGTTAGAGATGATTTGTGATATCCTCAACCAATCCCCTATAAGTGTCAAATCAGCACTCTTATCTATATCTTTTATAAGTTTTATCTCAGAATGTTCTATCTGTGCATCAAACCTTGGCAAAAATAGATTTATCGATGAATAAGGATTAAACTCATGATAATCTAGCTCAAACTTACCACTTTGTAATTTTGACAAGTCTAAGATATCGTTTATGATACTTAGTAAACTTTGAGAACTATCTGTTATGTTATGTAAATATTTTAAATGCTTAGGCTCTTTTAAAGCTCTTTTCAATATATCTGAAAAACCTATGATGGAGTTTAGAGGTGTTCTTAACTCATGACTCATAGTAGATAAAAACTCATCTTTTGATTTCTCAGCCACAAGTGCTTTATCTCTAGCTTCAACAAGATCAGTAACATTGTATCTTATAGCTATATATTCCTCTATCTCTCCATCTATATCAAAAAGTGGGATTACAACACTATCAACGAAGTATGCTTTGCCAGATTTTGTTTTATTTTTGATGATAGACTTAAAAGTTTTACCATTTTTAATCTTTCTCCACATATTTTCAAAAACATCTGAAGACATATCTTCATGTCTTACTATATTATGTGGTTCCCCCAACAATTCATCTTCTGTATATCCAGAAACTTTACAAAAGTTCTCATTTACATAAGTTATAACTCCATCAAGGTCAGCCTTTGAGACTATAGCAGTTAGATTTAATGCATTTACAAACTGTTGAAGTTCATTTTTAGTTTTTTCCACTTCCATCTTATGCATAATCTCTCTACCATAAGCAATAAAACCAAGAAACAAAAGTAATATATTGCTGATAAGTAACACTTTTATAACATACGTAATCTCTTCATTTAATTTTCTTATATGTTTTAAAGAAAACAGTATAACCCTGCCAACTACATCTTCAAGATTTGTTTTATCTTTATCAATTTTATTTATAATTTTGATCAACTTTTTGTTGTCTGTTAGCTTTATCTCTTTAATATAACTCTCTAAAAGTTTCTCTTTTGTTTTTTCTTGATTGTTAATTACAAGCATAAGCTCATAAGAGAGTTGTTTTATATCTTCTAATTCTTGTATCTCATTATTTATCTCTACAGTACGTATAAGAAAATTACTAACAACAAGCAATGATATCAAAAATACAAACAAAAGAATTAGATATTTTTTCATCACTCAGCCTCCATTTTAATTGTAAACAATGCACCATTATTTTCATTTTTGACTTCTATATCACCATTTCTATAACCATTTATTATCATTTTTGACATATAAAGTCCAAGTCCAGTTCCATTTTTATCAAGCTTTGTAGAGAAGTAAGGATCAAACACATTATCCATAATCTCAACTGGTACTCCTCCTGCATTATCCCATATCTCTATATAAACATAGTTATCATTATCATATGTTTTTACAGATATTGTTTGATTTTTTATAGAGTTTTTAGATTTAAGTTGTTCCCTTGCGTTGTTCAAAATGTTTAAGATAACTTGTATAAACTCATTTTCATGAACCTCTATAAACTTTTTAGATTGCAAATCAAACTTAACAACAATATCATGTGCTCCATAAAGATCCTCAACTAGATTATAAGCTTTTTGTATCAACTCATTTACCTCATAAATCTGTGCTACTTTATTTGGTTTATAAAAATTACTAAAATCATTTATAATTTTTGCAAGATTCTGAACATATCCAGATATCTTATCTAGCTTAGCATTTAAAAATACTAAAAATTCATCTCTTTGTTTCTTATCATCAAAATCATACTTTTCCAATTCAAGTGTAGTTTTTAAAGTTATCTCTGTTGTTGATATAAGTGCCAATGGTTGCTTCCACTGATGTGCTATCATACTAAGCATCTCACCCATCTGTGCAAGTCTTGACTGATGAAGAAGATAAGCATCCTTTTTCTTTATATCATCAACAGCAATTTCAATACGATTTTCTAAGTTAGTGTTTAACTCACGAAGTTGGTTTTGAAGATCTTCTAACTCTTTGTTTTTTTTCTTTAAAAGATAATCCCTGTATATCAAAAAAAGTATAAAGATAAAAACTGGCATAAAATATTCTTTGTAATACCATATATCAAAATTATTGTTATAGTTTATAGATATCCATTTGTTAAAAACTTTTTGAAGCTCCTCTTCTCTTATCTTTTGTGAAACCTTATCCAATATACTAAAAAGTAAAGGATCATCATTCCTAACACCTAAACTAACCTCTACTCTGTCATTAAACTGACCTGCTATTTTTAGATTTAGTTTAGATTTGTGTTGCATTATATAAGCAGCACTGATCAAAACATCTATATGTCCAAAGTATTTTCCACTCTCAACACCAGCAAATCCATCTTCTGTGCTATCAACAGGTACAAGGTCTATATTTGGATACTTTAACTTAAGGTTCTCTATATGTGCATTACCTTTTACAACAGAAAACTTTTTATCTAATACGGATGCTGCATCTATGATAAACTTTTCATTTTGTTTTGTTACTATAACAAGTGGTTCTTTGTAGTAAGAGTGAGTAAAATCAATATATCTGTTTCTTGAGCTGGTTTTTGAAGCTATAGGGAGCATATCACACTCTCTTGTTGCAATCTTCATAAGGGACTCTTGCCATGTTTGAGTACTAACAAGTTTAAACTCCATATCCACATGATGTTTAATTATATCAAGTACACCAGCACCTATCCCCACAAATTTACCATCTTTTATAGCACTATATGGTAAAGCTTTTGGCTGGGTACAAAACGTTATAGCTCCTCTTTGTTCAAGATACTCTTTTTCCTCTTCACTAAGATACACTCTTTTTGGATTATAAAGTAAATTTTTAATATTTAACTGATACGGAGCTATACCAAGTATCTTGTATATGTCATAGATACGCTGCACCTTTTCTTTATCTATCTTACCTATCTTTTTTGTATCTTTATATGCTAGTTTTTTAAGTTCTTTGGCTTCAAAAAGTAAAGCTTTTTTTGTTTTATGTTGAGTATTATACTTTTTATATATAACATCAACACTCTCTTTTATATGTGAAAAAGCGTATTCCCAACCTTTTAAAGATGCATCTCTAAAATTTCTAACAGAACTTTCATGGGTTTTAAAATACTTTTGAGATGTAAAAAGTATATCACTATAAAGATCAAATCCCTCTGCCGCCGATGAAAAAAGTTTATATTCTAAACCTTTTTCTTTCAAGCTATATGGTTCATTTGATATATATCCTGAGTATATATCAACATCTCCATTTATCAAATCTTCTAAATTTGTACTATGTTCAACTATGTTCATATCTGCCAAACTAAGACCATTTACTTTCAACATAGCATTTATAGAAGCACTTTGAACTAGATCATTTGTTTGCATCATCGTTTTTGATTTAAAGTCTTTAACTGTTTTAATATTTGATGATTTCAAAGCTATAAGAACATTTGGGGAAGATTGATACATAGAGGCTAAGAGAAGGATCTTTTTACCATCACTATCATGTCTGATAAGATCAGCTCTTCCAACTCCAAAAGTTGAGTTAAGAGATATAACATCTTCTGTGATATTTATACCATATCTATACTCTTTTAGGCTTACATCTAATCCAACTGAACTATAAAAACCCTTCTCTTTTGCCATATAATAACCAGCAAATTGAAACTGATGCAACCACAACAATTGTAAAGATACTTTTTCCATAGGTTTTGGTGCAGCTAACAAATAAGTTACAATTAAAACAAAAGATAAAAATATTTTCATCAGCAACACCACCCTTTACTTAATTATACCATAAGAGTTATGAGATAATATCTAGCCACCCTTAAAGCCCCTGCAATAACAACAAACCAAACAAATCGTAACCTAACAAGACCAGCAACAAGAGTTAGTGGATCACCTATGATTGGTAACCAAGATAAGATTAAAGCATAATAACCATATTTATGACCATAAAAGAGTACCCTAACGCCAATAATAGAGTTTTGAAGTCTTTTTTTCGTTTTTTCATATAAAAAATAACCAAGATAATAGTTAAAAATAATCGCTAAAATATTTCCAAAAGATGCAAAAAGCAAGGCATTAAAAGAGGACATACCATTAAGAAGAGCTGCACTAAAAGCAACTTCAGAAGAGAAAGGGAGTATGGTTGCTGCTAAAAAAGCAGATAAAAAAAGTGCTATCTCAGCCATATCTGGCTAGATACTCTCTTGTATATTTTTTATGATACTTTGTATAAGTTTCTCTCTAGCTTCCACTGATGTCCAAGCTATATGTGGCGTTAGGTATAATCTTTGAGGGTTTTTTACCTTTAAAAGAGGAGAGTTTATATCTAGTGGTTCTTTAGAAAATACATCTAAACCAAAGTAGATATCCCTCTCATCAACTATCTTTGCAACACTATCTTCATTTATGATACCACCACGACCAAGGTTTAGGATGACTGCCCCATCCTTACAAAGAGACAGCTCTTTATCATCGAGTAGATTTTGTGTTTTATCATTTAGTGGTGCATGGATAGTTATGATATCTGAGTCTTTTAAAAGTTTTTCAAGAGATATACTCTCAAACTCCTCATCCCTTTTAACGCCACTTGTTGAGTAGTAAGATACTTCAGCACCAAAAGCTTTTGCTATATAAGCCACACCACGACCTATACTGCCCAAACCTATAATACCCCACTTTTTACCCTTTATCTCACTAAATGGTTGTGATACATCTGTAAAGATTACACCATTTGAGTATGTACTATCTTTTACAACTTCATCATAGTATCTTGAGTGTCCTATAAGATAAAACAACATAGAAAATGTATGTTGTATAACAGAGTCAGTAGAGTATCCAGCAACATTTTTAACCTCTATGCCTAGCTCTTTTGCACCATCAAGATCAACATTGTTCATCCCTGTTGCAGCTATGCATATAAGTTTTAACTCTTTGCTCTCTTGCATCATCTCTTTTGTTATAACAACTTTGTTTGTTATAACGATATTGGCGTTAGAGATTCTATCTTTTGTTTTATCACTTGGTGTTGTTTGATATATCTTAACATCTCCAAACTTATCAAATCCATCTAATTTTGTTTCTCCAAATGTCAAGGCATCTAGTATAACTATCTTCATCATTTCACCCATATCTTTTCAAATCTAAACTCTATATCACACATATCAGTTTTAAATAAGTAATTATCATCTTTTATCTCTTTATCAAACTGATATATAGCATCTTGAAGTTTATATATCTGTGCCTTGTGCAATTGAGAATCAACTATAACGTAGTATCTGACACCAACCTCTTCGTAAAGAGAGTATTTTTCATTTCTATCTTTTTTTTCAGTTGATGGACTAATCACTTCAAATATAATCTGTGGAGTTTTTTTAAGATACTTATCACCAAGATTTTCCCCACAAGCAAATACTACATCAGGAGACACAACTGTATCTTCCGAGATTTTATAGTCTATCTCCATTGCAACCAAACACTCTTTACAATCATTTTTATCTAGTTCACTAAATATTCTTCCAGATGTTTGCTGATGTTTTATCATCGGTTTTGGGCTCATAGCATAAGGATGACCATCTATAATCTCCCAATCCCCATTCCATTGTTTATAATCTTCGTATGTATAGTACTCTTCATATACCCTTACACCCATGATAAACTCCTATCTAGTTATCTTTTATGCCCTCTATAAGTTCACGAGATTTTTTTAGTGCCTCTTCAACTTCATCAAAAACGAGTGCAACTGCCAAACGACGACCTTTATGTGCTTCTGGTTTTCCAAACACTCTAACAAATGAATTATCACTAAATAGTGAGTCATCTACAGCTATAATAGGAGCATTTGAGTGACTCATAGCTGTTTTATAAGCAGCAGATGCACCATCTCCATAAAATGTAAATCCAAGAGGAAGACCTAAAACAGCTCTTAGGTGTAGAGCAAACTCACTTTGACTTTGTGTTATAAGTGTAACCATCCCTGTATCGTGTGGACGTGGAGAAACTTCTGAGAAGTATACTTCATCACCTTTTATAAACAGTTCAACACCAAAAAGACCACGACCACCAAGACCATCAGTTATAGCTTTTGCCATCTCCTGAGCTTTTTGTTTTGCTACTTCACTCATCGCCATTGGTTGCCATGAAAACACATAGTCACCATCCCTTTGCTCATGCCCTATAGGCTCACAAAATACAGTCTCATCTCCATTTCTAGCAGTAAGCATAGTTATCTCATAGTCAAAATCTACAAAAGCCTCAACGATAAGCTCACTTGCATCACCACGAGCCTCTTTTGCTATCTCCCAAGACTCCTCTACATCCTCAGCAGTTTTAAGTACACTTTGTCCATGACCAGATGAACTCATAACAGGTTTTACAACACATGGGTATCCCATACGAGCAGAAGCCTCACGAAGACCCTCTAGTGTTGTTACAAACTCGTAAGCACCAGTATTTAGACCTAGTACTTCAGCAGCAAATGTACGGATGTTTTTTCTGTTCATAGTTTTACTAACTGCATTAGCGTTAGGGATAACATTGTACCCTCTATCCTCAGCAGCAAATAGAGCATCTATACTTATAGCTTCTATCTCAGGTAGGATATAGTCAGGTTTTTCACGGTAGATAATCTCTAAAAGAGCATCTTTATCTTGCATATTTACAACATAACTTCTATGTGCTACATGATGAGCAGGTGCATTTTGGTATCTGTCAACAGCGATAACTTCAAGACCAAGTCTTTGAGCTTCTATAGCTACTTCTTTACCTAGTTCACCAGAACCAAGGAGCATAACTTTTTTTGAGTTTGATTTGAGGGGAGCGGAGAATTGCATAAGATATAATTCCTTCATAAAATATTGAAAGAATTATATCAAAATAGAGTTAAAATTAGTTTTTCAACCCTATAAGAGTTTGAAGCATCTGATCTGAAGTAGTAATAGTTTTACCATTTGCTTGATAACCACGTTGGATGATTATAAGTTGAGTTAATGAACGTGAAAGGTCAACATTTGATGCTTCAAGTGCTGAAGACTGGATAAATCCACGTCCAGCAGTTGCTGCTGTACCGATAATAGGATCTCCTGAGTTGGCTGTTTGATTATAAACATTTCCACCTTCAGTTGAGAGACCTTCATTATTTGTAAATTTTGCCATACCAATTTGTGCTAGACCAAAAGAGCGACCATTACTAAATGAACCTATAAGTGTTCCTGATTGATCTATCCTAATACCAACTAAATCTCCACCTGTAAATCCATCTTGAGATATACCTGATGTTGAAGATTTACTATCAAAAGATGTCATACCATCAAATTTATTTGCTGTACCAAAAGAGAGTTCAACTTGTTGATCTGGAGCTGAACCATTATTTCCACTAAAAGAGATATTTGGTGGATTATAAGTCGCAAGAGAACCATCATTGTTAAATCTAATAGAACCTGTTTTTTCATTAAAAGGTGCTGTTGTATCTATAGTTGCAGGATCTGGAACACCAACTTTCATATCCCATGTACTACCAGTTGCACTATCCAATGCTGTTTTTCTAAACTCCATTCTTAGAGTATGTTTAGAACCAAGTGAATCAAAAATATCTATAGAACTTGAATGTGTTGCAGCATTAAAAGCTTGTGAAAATGCTTTACCACCACTTCCAGCTGGAAGAACAGAATTTAGTGCTTCCATATTTCTTGTAAAACGTACATTGTTTACTACTGTTGTAGAAGCTCTTTGGTCTGTATATGATGTTATTTTTAGATTCATATCATAATCATCATTAGCACCGCCAGGATTAATTATTTTAAATTTACCCTCTTTGTTTACGCTTATCTCTACATTACTATCTTTAGCACCATCACCATCGATATCATAATTTCTGGCTTCATCTTCCATAAATTTTCTCAAATCTGCCATAGTAGTAAATGTTTTATCACCACCCAAAGTGTTTGATGCAGCCGTAGGATCATACTGATATCTATGTGCAGTTGTATCAGAAGCATTCGTTAAACCACCACCTCCACTATCAACAACAAAATCGATATTATGAGATGAAGATGAGTTCCCATTTGTATTTGTAAGTGTAATTTCATTACTTGAATCAACTGCAGCACTTACTCCGGTTATAGCTGTTTTTGCATTTATTGCTGCTACATAATTATTTGCTGTTTCAGTGGCATTTGCACCTGCTGAAGCAGATATATCAATTTTATTTCCAGATATATTTAATTCTGGATCAACATTAAAGTGAGCAGTTAAGTCAGCAGCACTTCCTACTGTACCTGCACTTTTTTCAGAATTTTTAAATGATATCCATGTTCCTTGATCTTTTTGAAGTGAGAAAGCTTCACCTGTTTCATTAAACATTACACCAATATTTCCAGAATTTACAGCTATACCATCACTATCTTTAGCAGCTGGTTGAACATTTGTAGCACCAGATGCAACAGTATAAGCAGGTGAAAAACTCTCTATCAGTGGACCAGAATTAAGATTCGCTTTTAATACTACCTCTTGTGTTGGTTGTGCTGGAGTTGTAAGTCCCGGTGGGATATTAATATTTGTAATCGGTGCAGTTGAATCCACTTTTCCAGTAACAGAATCACGTAACCAACCTTGAGCGACAAAGCCATTATTGTCAACAAAGTTTCCACCTGCATCAAATTTAAAATCCCCTGCACGAGTATATTTATAAGTATTCCCACCATCTGGTGATATAATAAAAAAACCGTCACCCTGTATAGCAACATCTGTATTTTTATCTGAATTTTGTACAGAACCTTGAGAGAAAATTCTTGTCATGGAACTAATAGTAGAACCAAGCCCAACTTGAACAGGGTTTTTACCACCAAGTTGACCTTGTGGAGCTGTTGCTATTGATTTAGTTTGTGCAAGAAGATCTGAAAAGTTTGCACGGGAATATTTATAACCTATTGTATTTACATTTGCAATATTATTTGATTCTACATCCATCGCAACTTGATGAGATTGTAGACCGGAAACACCGGAAAAAAGTGATTTTAACATTTTAAATCCTTTATCTACTATCTAAAAAAGATAGTCTAATTATAAAGATTTATAGCATAAAGTGTTCCACTTTTTTATCTACATATCCAAGGCTTTTTGTATCATTTGATCAGCCGTAGTTATAGATTTTGAATTTGCATCAAATGAACGTTGAAGTATAATCAATTCAGTAAGGCCATTTGTCAATTCAACATTTGAATTTTCTAAAGCAAAATTTGTAATATTTGTACCATTAACAATTTTACCATTTGAATCTGTATAAAATATAGCTTTACCACTATTTGAACTTTCTTGAAATCTTGTTCCACTTATACGTTCTAGGCCTTGATCATTTTGAAAATGATAAACTGCTATTTTACCAACACTACTTTGTTCACCATTTGTAAATGTAGCTATAACCTCTGCATCTTTGTTTATAGAATAACCAACAAGATCACCACCGACAGTACCATTTGCTATACTAGAACCAGGAACAACCTCATGTGTATCGATAGCAACAATACCATCAAAACCACTACCTAAATCTATAGCAACATCAACACCGTTGTTATCTATAGTTGTAAGAGTTGTACTAACCAATGCTCCAGCTGAATCAAATGTAGCTTCACCAGATACAGAGTTATATATCTCTTTTCCATCCGGAGATTGAATAGTAGCAACTACATCATATTGACTACCAGGTGAAACTTGTTTTTCTCTTTTTCTAAATTCTAGTTTTAAATGATTTTCATTATCCTGAGGGTCTATAACACGTGCACCTATCGTTACTGGATCATATCCACTACCTAGGTTTGCCATAAATTTTGCCTCTGTTGTCGGTTTAGCAGGGTATGTTAATGTTTTTGGAAAACGTAATTTTTCTTGGGTACTAACTGAAGTAAGTTCCACTTTATCAAGTTTTTCTGTTAGTATATCCCCATCACCTATGTTGTTTCCAACAGTACCTAAAACATACATCCCATCAGTGGTAACAAGATCATCATTAACATCAAATACAAAAGCACCATCTCTTGTATACATAGGATCATTATTACCCTGAACAGCAAACCAACCCTCGCCTTGTATTGCTAAGTCTGTATTTTTATCTGTTAGTACGATAGAACCCTGTTCGGTATTCATACTTGTTGATTGGATTCTTACACCTTTTCCTATATCATCATCCATAGCATTTGTTTCTGCCATAGATGTCTCAAAAAGTGAAGCAAATTCAGCATCATAACTACGAAAACCTGTAGTATTTACATTGGCTATATTATTTGATACAACATCTATACTATCTGACGATGATTTCAATCCAGAAATACCTGTGTAATATGCTTGAGTCATCATAATAAACTCCTTAATATACCTCTTTTACATTTGCCAAAGGAACATAATTAGAACCCAATTTAAGATATGTATCCCCATCATCAAATTTAACTGATGTTATAGGATATGCTCCTAATTTTGTTGATTGGGCATTACCATCTTTATCTGTGTAAGTTGAACTTATATGATATATACCACTTTTTGCTGCAGTATCTGTGTTATCTATACCATTCCACGTAAACTGATAAACTCCAGACTCTTTATCTTCTACATTTATAGTTTTAACAACATTTCCATCACCATCACTAATCTCTATGCTTCCAGCTTTTACAGAACTTGGAAAATATATCTCAAACGTTGATTCAGAATCTTTATCATGAGATATAGAATCACTTCCTAAATCAGCAGTTTTACCTATTGCAGCTATAGTGCTAAACTGTTGAGAGCTACCTAAAGATTTCGTTAATTTTTCCAATGCACTATTTGTATTGTCTGCTGATTCTAATGTCGCTAACTGAGATGTTTGAGACAGTATTTTCTCTGTATCTGTTGGTGCTGTTGGATCTTGATATTTTAATTCTACAAGAAGTAGTTTCATAAAATCATCTTTTCCTAAAGTACCTTTATCATTTTTGACTTGTGCATTTGTTGAACTTGATAGTGCTGCATTTGCACCTGTTGGAGTAATTGCCATGATATATCCTTTAAGCGTAGTATGGAACTACAATTTCTAAAGAGCTTAGTATCTCTTCATTTTCCTCATTTACATCAAAGTAGTTATACTCTTTTGATGCTTCTTGATGTCTTCCTTGATGGTTGTGTTGCTGATTAGCAGCTGAACCATCCTGACTTTGAGGATTGTTATTAAAATTTAATGAAGCATTATTTATTCCATTATTTTGCAACTGTACTTTTAAATCATTTGCATTCATAGCTAAAGCATTTATAGCTGTGTTGTTTGAACTAAGATTTATATGAAGATTTTTACCACGTTGAACTATAGTTAAGTCAACTTCTCCAAGATTTTGAGGATTAAGTTGAACTTTTACCCTTGTAAATGGTGCTTTATAATTATCTATGGCAGTTTTTACATCATTTGATAGATATTTTGTCATCTGTTTTGCTTCATTTAGTTTTACTTCAAAACTATCTGCTTTTAGTGGTGTCTGGGTATCTATCTTTGTTGTTATGTTTGAAGATGTAGTATCATCTTTATCTGCACCACTTAAAAGATATTCCAAGTTTTTAGTGTTATCAACTTTAGCACTAGATATAACCCTAGCAGTTGCCACTGAAAAATCTTGTGTTAAACCAGTCATATCTTTTTTAGCTACTTTTTCCCCTTTTAAAAGCATTTTAAGTGTTTCATCTGCTCTTTTTTTAGGAGTTATTGTCTCTATATTCTGAACATTTGATCTATTTATATTTACCATATCTTGAGTAGTAGCAACTTTTTTTGACTGAGCTTTAAAAAGTGGCATATTCTGTATATCTTTTGAAAATATTTTTGATAAATTTTCTTGATTTTTTATAGTCTCTTTAGTTGAAGTTATATCATTGTGAGAATCAGTTAAATTTATATGTTTTTTTACAGAGAATTTTTGCTTTATATCGAGTACTTCATCAGTTGATACACTATCATCTACATTTTTGGATAATTCTTTTACACTTTCCATTGTGATTTTTGATATATCTATACCAAATTTTTCTGCCATTTTAGCTAGACCTTTTAAGGTTTGTGGTAAATCTTTTAAATCTAATTTTGCAGTATTGTCATTTTTAGGAAACTGGTTTTGTAAAAATTGTTTTGCATCTTTTATCAATTGTTTTAAATCTTTCAAAGATAGTGCAGATGTAAGATTTTCATTTAACTTTATATCATCTTCCAGATCTTCTGTAACATCTTCACCTTTTAGTAAAGATAATAAACTCTCTTTACTTTTAATATCTTTAAGTGAGAGTTCCTCTTTATCACCTTTCAAATCCAGCACTAAAGCACTGTTATCTCCTGGTTTTTTATCATCTTTACCTAATTTAAATCCATTTAATAAATTTGCAAATGATGATGCAAAGTCTTTACCACTAGCGGATAATTCCTCTGCAGGAATATCAGAAGAAGATGGTTCTTTTGGTTTTATAGTTATGGTAGTTTTTGAGCTTAAAGTAATCATCTCGTACTCCTTTTGTATCTCTATATAAAAAAGAGACTTTTAAGAAAATAGCATATAATGTTCCATAAGTTAAAAAAGAGTACAAATTGACGATGTAGTCTACATGAAAAAAACAATTTATATTTTATTGGTAGCTGGTGTTCTTCTTGCAGATGGGGTATTTGATACAAAACTCTCAAAAGAGAACAAGAAGGTTATAGAAAACGAAAAAATTAAATGCAGATGGGTATGCGATAAAAAAATTTATAAAGAACAAAAGATTGCCGAAGCAATCTCCTTTTATAAAAATTCAAAATACTATACTTTTTCTAACAAAAAAAATTATTATTGATAACTTTTTGCAAACCTATCAAGACAATGAAGATCTTTTTTCAAAAAAGTACTAACACTGTCTTGCATAGCTCCAAATATCTCTTCTGCTGTTTCTCCATCAGCTGGATAACTCAACATAAAAGCACTTAGATGTTTTGCAAAAAACTCATCAAACATCTTTTTAACTATATCTGCACCATATTTATCAGTATAGGGTAGAACAAAGAAATAATCCTCTTCATTATTAACTATAGAGTCTGATGTTCTAAGTATCTCCTCAAGTGAAGAATCAATAATTTCAGGTGAAATACCATCAAAATTGCAATAAAGCAAAGTAAAACTCTCTGCACGATTTTCGTCAAGTCTATCAGATATACCCATATTTAGGCGCATAAGTTGTTTAAAATTATCAAAAGTAAAATGTATTCCAGCCATATTAGACAAATCCTTATAATAAAAATCTAGCTTAGTATATCAAAAAAAGTACGAAATTGTAAAATAGACTACTATATCACTAAAAGTACTTCTTTTACATTATACTAATCTTGAGAAAAACTAACCAGCTCGCCCCTTTTTAGTTTAGCAATCTTACCTCTTAATTTTCTTATCAAAAAAGCTTTTTGCTCAAAATTTATGTTTGGTGTAATGTTTATCTTTTTTAACTCTCGTTCATAATATCTAGTTAGAAATATAATAAGTTCAGCATGTAAAGATTCTTCATCTTTTAAACTTACTATACTTTCATCAACTAAAATAGACATCAATTCTGGTAGATCTTTTTTACCACTTATAGCTTGAGAAAACTCATAAGAGTGAAACTGTAACAAAGATGTATCTAAAACATCCAAAATCTGATCTATAAACTGAGGATATTCTAATACAGTTTTAACTAAAGATAGTTCCCACATATCTCTATGTGTATTTTTTTGCATTAACGGTGCATTATTGGCGTTAGAGGGTGAGTTAGAGATCTTAACCAAAGATGGTGATACACCAAGACCACCAAGTCTTGAAGCCAGATATGTTTTATACTCCTCTTGAAGTATAGGTGATAAACTCTTTAGATAACTTACACCCTCTTGCATACAAGATTCTTTTGCCTTTGGATCTCTTAAATCATACAAAGAAAGTATCTCATCTAAAACAAACTCTATAAATGGTTTTGGAGAGCGAAACATATTTGCTAACTCTTCAACTCTTGCATCTTTAACCATATCTGCAGGATCTAGTCCTCCATCAAAGATGATAACACCACCATTAAATCCACTTGCACTTAAAAGTTTTGATGCTTTTAATGCGGCTGCACGTCCAGCATTATCCCCATCATATGCCATCAAAACTTTTGGAGAACCTTTTCTCAATAATGGTAAATGTTCATGTGTAAGAGCTGTCCCAAGTGTTGCCACAGCATTATCAAATCCAGCTTGATGAAGCATTATAACATCAAGATAACCCTCTGTTATAATTATCTCATTTTTTTTATATAAAGATTGTTTTGCCAAATGATAAGCATATAGGAGTCGTGATTTGTTAAAATATGGTGTTTCAGGGGAATTTACATATTTTGCTTGATGTCCAGTTATAGTTCTTCCACCAAAACCAACAAGAGAACCATTTGCTGAGTATATAGGGAATGTTATTCTCTCTATAAATCTAGCAAAATTTCTACCTTCACTATATCCAACAACTCCCATCTCTACTGCTTCATTCATATTAAACATTTGAGAATTTATATAGCTTATCGTTGAGTTTGTATCTGGAGCATACCCTATGCCAAATTTCTCTACACTACTATCATATATACCTCTTTCATGTATATACTCTAACGCCAATCTATGCTTTGAAAGTAGGGATTGATACCATTGATTTAAACTATCCATAACTTTTGAACGAGGTTTGTTATGTTTGTTATCTGTATAAGTCAATGTAAAGTTATATGTTTGTGCTAACTTTTCTAAAGCTTCTGGATAGTTTAATTTTTCATATTCCATAACAAATTTAACACTATCTCCACCAGCACCACATCCAAAACAATGGTATATCTGTTTTTGTGGACTTACTACAAAAGATGGTGATTTTTCATCATGAAAGGGACAAGGGGCTTTAAAATTCCCCCCTGCTTTTTTAAGTTCCAAGTAGTTACCAACAACATCAACAATATCTAGTCGAGCTTTTAAGGCTTCTATGGAATCTTGAGCAATCATAGTAAGATTATACTATAGATATGCTTTAAAAACTACTTTTAAGACTCTTCTTGATCTGAATCAGAATCACTGCTAGAGTCATCACTAGAGTCATCACTTGAATTATTGTTAGAGTTGCCCTGCTCAGTTTTTGGATACTCTGACTCTGTTTTACAATACTCATCACCTAAAGAGCAACATCCATTTGCTATTCCCATACTTTTCAAACCCTGATCAAATGACCAATAATGTCTATAACTACCATCTCTCAAAAAGTTAAATGTTGCAACAACATCTTCTGCGTTAGACTTTTTAGCAATATCAATATCTTTATCAAGATCAGTTATATCAGTAACTTCAACCATACAACCAACCTGAAGTGCATCCTCTTTTGATTTCATACCTTTATCTACAAGCGTATTATATAAATTTTGCAATTCTGTTATAGGGTATACACCTGAAACAGTTTCTAAGTCTGCATCTACAAAGCCTGAAGCAGGTGAAGAACTAGGCATTCCCATTCTACTTCTACTTGTACTAGTTGAATATTCAGTTGTCATATCAGTAGTTTCAGTAGAAGATGAACTATCTGAGCTACTACTTGATGAATTACTATCGTTATTCAGCTGATATTTTGAAGCTAAAGCATTTACTGCAGCTACATGTTGCGTTTCTGCATTTGATGCTATATTTTTCAATTGTTCAACATCAGGATGATATGAATATAACTTAGTATAAACATCATATGCTAATCTTTCCTCATTACTCATATAAGTTATAGTATCTTTAACCTCATCACTAAGTGTACTTTTTACACTATTTAAACTATCTGTTACGTTTGATGGTAGGTTTGTTTGTGCTACCTCTTGAACTTGATGCTGATTTTGTTTTAAATGTTTTATCGCATCATCTTTATTTACTTCTTTAACTTTTGCTTCATTTATATATAAGTCAAGCTTTTCATGACTAAATTTTCCATGAGTGATATTAGAAACTGCGTCTTTATCTATCTCTATACCATTTTCTGGATTTTCATCTTTATCTAAAGACTGTAAAAGTTGAGCCATAGCTATCACTTTTTCATTGTCTATATCATCTCTACTTACACCAAGTAAATCTTGAGGAAAAACATGATTGTCTGAAGTTATTTTATCTAAAGTACCAAGTTCTAAACCACCTATACTAAACGTAACTGGTAAACTTTCACAAGAAAAATAACCATTTAAATCTGTAGAATCTTCTTTACCATCTGCACACTTATACTGTGCCCCTTGAATATAATCATCTATAAGTTGTCCTCTAACAGATCCATCTGTAGTTGATACTGATACAGAAGAAGATGAATTATCATCACTACTACTTCCACACCCTATAAATAATGTAGCTACTGCTACTAAAGATAAACCGATTGCTTTGTTTTTAAATTTTAACATAATCTATTTCCTTTGTTTTTTTGTTGGGAGAATTGTATCAACTAAGTGTTAGCAAAGTGTTAGCGATATGAGTTACTTACACGCTCTTTTTTAGGTTTGACAGATCCAAGAAAAAACTACTACCAACACCAAGTTTACTCTCAACCCTAACGCCAATATCTAACTCATCACATAGTTTTTTTACTATATGAAGCCCTATACCTATACCTCTATCTTGCTCTTTATAAAATCTATCAAATACTTTTTTGGGATTTTTTATCCCCTTTCCTGTATCTTTTATCTCTAAAATATTTTTATCTAAAGATATATATACTTTTCCTCCATCCCTATTATATTTAATTGCGTTCGATAACAAATTATCTATAATCCTGATAAAGGCATCTTTATTTACAAATAACTCACAAGATGTTACAGCTCTTTTAAAATATATATTTTTGCTATTGTTACTCAATAATTTCACTCTTTCATCTAAAATATTATCAAGATTAAAAATTTCTCTTTGTGTAGTGTTATTGTTTAGATATGAACGGAGATTTGTTTGTAAATTAAGTATAGTATTTATACTATTTTGTATTCTAGTTATTTTAGAGTTTTTGCCAACTTCATTTTCAAGCATCGATGTATTTAACCTTAATGTTGAAAGAGGAGTATTAAAATCATGAAGTATATCTTTTATAAACTCTTCTGTTAGAGTAAGTGCATTTTTAAGAGGGAACAATGCATAAAAAGAAAAAATCATAGAAAGCAAGAAAACAACAAATAAAACTAAAAAATAGTACACAACTAAAGAACTTTTTATATCATTCAATTTTTGAAGATACTGATCTTTGTTAAGATATATTTTTAATGCATTTTTATATGAGCCTGGTATGGAAAAATAACTTGAGATCTCAGCATCAGTTTTATAAAGTTTATAAAGTTCATTCTCTTTTAAAGGTGCAAAATCTATCTTATACTCATCACATTTTAGATCAAAACTACAAATCCTCATACTAGAAAAAATATTTTCATCTAAACTTTGAACTTCTTTTTTAAACTCTACAAAAAAAAGTACACTTACTAGTAAAAGTTGAGATATAAAAAATAGTAAAAAACTTTTTATAAACGATTCTAACTCAACTTTTTTCAAGTATATATCCCACACCTCTTATATTTTTCAACTCTAAACCTGTTGTGTGTCTAAACTTGTTTAATGCTACTCTTAATGCACTATCAGAACTGTTTGTTAAACACTCCATAAGTATACTTTTATCTAGTACTTGACCAATATTTCTTAAAAAGATATCACATAAACACTCTTGAACTTCTCCCAATGGGATCAAAGAATCATCTAAGTATAACTCTTTTTTATCTGCAAAATATTTTAGGTTTTTATACTCTATAACTTTTAATGATTGTGCTAATTTTGCATTTACTCTTATAATAAGTTCTTGAGGGAAAAAAGGCTTTTTTATATAATCATCAGCTCCAATCTTAAAAGCTTTTGATATCGAGTTCATATCTACTAAGGCACTAATAAATATTGCCGGGGTTTTATCCTCTGCATCTCTAAGACTCTCAAGTATATCCAAACCATTCATATCTGGTACATTTATATCAAATACATACAAGTCATATCTATTTTCATAACTCTTATCTATAGCATCATCCCCATTGTGAACCATATCTACCTTATATCCACTATCCTCAAGAAGTTCTTTTACAGTTTCTGCCAATTCATAATCATCTTCAAGTAGAAGTATATTTTTCATATCAATAATAATACCCAACTTTTAGACTAACATAATTTTGTGAAGCACTATCACTGATACCATAAGCATAGCTAAGTGTACTAAACCAGTTTTCACTAAAACTATAATATCCATAAAGTGATGCTGTTTTTATATCTTCTACTCCATCATAGATACTGTTACTACAATTATATGAACCACTTATATAAACTTTGTTATTCATGTAATACCCAGCACCAATACTAAAAGCACTTGTGTTGTTATATATCACTTCAACAGAATTATTGTTCTCATCTACAAGATAAAGATCATCATCCCCTATAATAGTATATGAATACCCACCAAAAAGATTTATCTTATCTATGTTATAACTCAAGTTTAAAGACGCTGTATAATCTATGTTGTTGTTATCATAAATAGACTTATATGTTGGTAGTATCGCACCAATACCAACTCTTAAAAGTAGACTATTAACTAAACTAAATTGATATGCTCCACCTATAAAAGTATCGTATATTCCACTATCAGAGTAATTATCACCATCTGTTGAGTAGTAAGCAGAACTAAGTTGTAAAGAGAAGTTATTATAATAATAATCAATTTGTAAAGTGCTAGAGATAGTGTTTGTTTTGTTAAGTGTTAAGTAGTCTGAATCTGCATAATCAACCCCTACAATAAGATCAAAATGGTGAGGAGATATAAGATACTCCGTTGTACATCCATTTATATCTACAAGTTCCATAAATGGAGTATTTGGACATCTATCATCTTTATCTTCAACTCCATCCATATCAAAATCACTATAAGCAAACAATGAAGTTGAGTAAAATACAACAAAAATACTAAAAAGTATATATTTTATTTTTACCATTTATGACCTCCTGCTCCTGCACTTGACGATGGTGCCTGTGGTGCTTGAGGTGTAGGTATTTGAGGTTGAGAAACTGTTTGTGCTGCTGGCAACTGTGATTGTGATGGTTGCGTTTGTGGAGATACTGGTTTTAGTGGTATATTTCCCATATTTGGTTTATTGTCAAAAGATGGATTTTTATGTTCAAACTGATGTGAAGCTTGTGTTTGATACATATTTTGAGTATGTGCCATATTGTCATTATGTTGCATCTGCATAGTTTGAACATGAGAGTTCATCTTCATTCTCATAGCAGCGATGATAGCTCCTCTTTCTTGTGCATTCATTTGAGCGACTCGCCTCTTAAACTCATTCATAAGCTTCACTCTATCTTGTGGTGATGCACTTTGAATCTTTTGTATCTGAGAATCTATACTTAATGTCTCTGCTAACGCCAATATACTTAAAATCATCACAATCAACACTGTTTTTATCATCTTAAATCCCTATAATCTTATATAATGCAATTATCTCATAAAAATGTTAGCGAAGTGTTTGCATCACATACTATCTTAGCTTAAACACTAAATAACGATTATACTAAATTTTATATGAAGAAACACTCTTTATGATATAATTTGTACATATTAGACTTAGGAGCTATATATGTGTCTTATAGTAGCATTAGCTATACTTATAGGTAGTTATAATTTTTATATACAAGGGTATGAAACACAATCCTTTATGAGTGCCGGCCTTGGCTTATTACTACTTGGTTTTTTTATATATAGAATAATTCAAAATGGAAGATGTGTATTTGGAAATGATACAGATTGTAATAAGAAAAGAAAAAAAGAAGAATAGTTATGATATACTTCCATTTCAAATTTTTAAGAAAGTGGGTGATGTGATATGCCTGGTATCGTACTACGCCATGATGATAATTTTGACGCTTCTTATAGACGTTTCAAAAAGCAGACTGACCGTAACTTAATCGTTACAGAAGCTCGTGCTCGCCGTTTCCATGAAACGGAAACTGAAAAACGTAAGAAATTCAAAATTGCATCTCGTAAGAAAATGCTTAAACGTCTTTATATGATGAGACGTTACGAATCACGCCTGTAAGCGTTAGCCTTCGGGCTTTCGTTTCTCTACAATACTTCCTCTTCCAAGAAACTTTACTCCTGAATATCATGCCAAACAAATAATTGTGCTATAATATTTGTATTACCTTTACAATTGGAGCACTATTATGAGATCACTATTTCTACGTATGAGACTTGTCCACTGGATTGGGATTGCCCTTCTTAGCATCAATGCTTTTGTTTTTACAGATAATCTGATATCACAAATCGTTCAGTTGCTTGTTGCTGCAGTTATTGTTGTTCATGATTTAGATGAAAAGATCAATGGAGTTGATATTGCCAAAAAAATTATTCAAAATCTTTCAAATTTTAAATCTGGTCAACAAATAGAGATGAACCTTAGCTTTTCAAAAGAGTACAAGGAGATGGTAGAACTTATAAATGAGTTTACTGCCAAAGTTCATGAGGCTACAAACTTAGTTGAGGCTTCTGAATCTATTCATGCAGAACTTAGTCAGCTTAATTCTTCTATTGTGCAACTAGAACATGACTTTTCCAAAAGTGAAACACTTGGACAAAATGTATCGAAAAGACTAGCAGTTATCACCGATGAATCAGATAAAAACCTTGAGTTTTCTGGTGAGGTTTTAGAGAGTTTAGAAAGTGTGTCTACTAAGATTACTAACTCAGTAGAAAAAATGGCAATGCTTGAAACACAAATTGTGCAAACACATGAAGGAGAGATTGCAGTTAGTGAAAACTTAAAATCACTTACTGTAAATGCTGAAGATATTAAAAATATTTTAAATATTATTTCGGATATCTCTGATAAAACAAATCTTCTTGCACTCAATGCAGCTATAGAAGCAGCACGTGCAGGTGAACATGGTCGTGGCTTTGCAGTAGTTGCAGATGAAGTACGTAAACTTGCAGAAAACACCCAAAAATCTCTTTCAGAGATTAATGCTAGTGTAAATGTGATTGTTCAAAGTATCTCAGAAGCGAGCACAAGTGTTGAATCAAATGCTAAGTATGCTCTTGAACTTGTAGATATATCAAAAGTCCTTCAAGATAGCCTTAGTGAAGCAAGCCATGAGATAGAAGATACGCATAGCAAAAGTCTTTTAGATACAGAAAATTCAGAAATAATTAAAGATGAAGCTCATAAATCAAAAGATATGACTAGCGAACAAATTCAAACTATGTTAGATACAAGAACATCTATAGATATCATAAGAAGTAACATAGACTTACTTAATGGATCTACAACGGGCTTACTTGAAAAAGTTTCTCACATATAGGGATTAGAATTCTATCCCTAAGCCAACTAAAAGTTGATAATCATTTTTCAACGGTTGTAGTGCATTAGCTGCTATTTCTGGGATATTTGTATAATCCCAAATGGCAGTAACATCAAAATCTAACCAATCTAAAATCTCATTTTCAAGTGTTAAAACCATGTGATGCTTATAGCGACCCGATTTTTTATCTGTAAAGGTTAGTTTATACTGGTATGTAATATCTGTAATATTTGAAAGGTCATATTCCATTCTTGTACTAAGTTCCAAAGCCAAAGATGTTGGCTCTTTTTCTTCAAAGTTGGTTACTGTGCTATATCTAGTATGTATCAAGGCTGGACCACCAGAGATATCCCATTCAAGTTCATGCGTATGAGTTAAAGTATAACCAATACCTACCCCAACTGTATACTGTGCATCGATATTTTGGAACTTATCTTGATAATACTCGGAAAACACTGGCGTCCAGAAAAAATAACGCGTGAGATAAATATCGTATTTTTCATTGAAACGATGATCATCTGCTGTTTCAACTCTATTTGAACTTGATACTCTTCCAAGATAATCTAAGGTTAATCTCGTAATAGCTGTTCTTCTCATAATATTAACCTTTGCAGAATAATCAAACTGTGTCTTATTCCCTGAACGAATATCTAAAGATAATGTTGCCTTACCTGACCAATAATGAATCTCTTTTTCCCCACCATGCGCTAAAGAAACGATTTGATTCTTTTCAAATGTATAGGTATCTTCCCCTTGAATGATTTTTATTTTTCCATCTTTATAGCGAACAATCCCAGGAACAGTTGCTACCCCTTCGATATTTATATCTATAATATTGTAACTCTTAATCTGTGCTATATCATCAAATTTAAAAGTGTAAAGTCCTACCTCATCGCTATCAAACTCTAGTTTATCGTCATACATAG
>Ga0256827_10000133_pt1 | contig 40000 bp, 32 predicted proteins | sample CV84metaG_FD_185977 | JGI IMG/M metagenome (GOLD analysis project Ga0256827, IMG submission 185977) | Hydrothermal vent microbial communities from East Pacific Rise, Pacific Ocean - CV84 | ecosystem: Environmental > Aquatic > Marine > Hydrothermal vents | place: Pacific Ocean: East Pacific Rise... | reverse complement strand
ATTATACTATTGTTGAGCATAGCAACTTTTGCTCAGAAAAAAGAATTACAAAAAGCAGAAGCAGCATACGACTATGAAATGTATGCAGAAGCTATTGATTGGTACAAAAAAGCCTATTCGAAATGTAAGAATAATGCAAAAAAAGCAGAGATTGTATACCGTACAGCCGTTTGTTACAAAGAAATGAATGAGCCTAAATCAGCAGAACTTTGGTTTAGAAAAGCTATAATGGTTAAATACCCAGATCCACTTGCTGTTTTATATTTAGCTGATTGTAGAAAGATGAATGGTAAATTCGAAGCCGCAATAAAAGAATATAAAAAATATCAAAAACTTGTTCCTGGCGATAAGCGAGGTAAGTTAGGTGTTCAGTCTTGTGAGCTTGCAGCTAAATGGATTGATAAACCAACAAGATACGAAGTTGAAAATATGCCTTTAATGAACTCTCCTGAGAGTGATATGTGTGCTTTTTTTGGAAAAAAGGATTTTAGAGTTGTATTATTTTCATCTAACAGACCAAGTACCGAAGGTGCTAAAAATAATAAAGTAACAGGTAAGGGTTTTTACGATTTGTATAAAACTACCCGTGATAGAAAAGGTAAATGGGCAGCACCAAAATCTATTGGACCTCCTGTAAATACCGATGATGATGAAGGTGCTTCATCTCTAAATTTAAAAGGTAGTAGCTTATATTTTACTCGTTGTGCTGTAGAAAAAAATAAGAATATGGGTTGTAAAATTTATAAGACAACTCGTAAGGGTCAAGGTTATGGCGAACCTGTACATATTGAAATACCTGGTGCAGGCGATTCATTATGGATTTCTCACCCATCTGTAACAGGTGATGATTTAACATTATATTTTGCAGCAAATTTACCTGGTGGATATGGTGGTGCTGATATTTGGAAAATGACTAAGAAAAAGAAAAATAGTCCTTGGACTGAGCCTGTTAATGTTGGACCAGAAGTTAATACTCCAGGAAATGAAATGTTCCCATATATTAGAAAAAATGGAGAATTATATTTTGCATCTGATTATCATCCAGGAATGGGAGGTTTAGATATATTTAAAGCTCAACCTGATGGAAAAACAGGCAAATGGAAAATTTCTAATATGAAATATCCTATAAATTCAAATGCTGACGATTTTGGTATTGTTTTTAAAGGTACTAAAGAACAAGGTTATTTAACTTCGTCTCGTAAAGGTGGAAAAGGAGATGATGATATTTATGAATTTACATTACCTGCTTTAAAATTTACTATTTCAGGTATTGTTGTTGATGAAAAATCAAACCAACCAATTGTTGGTGCTAAGGTTATTCTTAAAGGTAGCGATGGTACTGAAGAAGAAATGATTTCTGAAGCAGATGGTTCTTATAAATTTAAATTAAAACCTTCTACAGATTATCAAATATTCACCGAAAAGCCAGAGTATTTTAAGGGTAAAGGTGGCGAGTCAACAAAAGGTATTGAAGAAAACAAAGACTTTAAACAAGACATTATAATGAAACCATTTATGAAAATTATTAAAATGGATAATGTTTTCTATGTTTATGCTAAATCTGATTTAAAACCAGAATCTTTTGTTTCTCTTGATAAACTTGTTGAAATATTAAAAGATAACGATAATATTACAATTGAACTTTCGGCTAATACTGACTTTAGAGGTACAGCTGAGATGAATCAGAAATTATCTCAAGCTCGTGCAGAAACAGTTGTGAAATATTTAATTTTGAAAGGTATTGAAGCTGATAGACTAACCGCTAAAGGTTATGGTGAGGGTAATCCTGCAAAAATATCAAAAGAAGATAACGAAAGATATGAATTTTTACAGCCAGGTGATGTTTTAACAGAATCGTATGTTAAAAGACTTGAAACAATTGAAGAACAGGAAGTTGCTCATCAATTAAATCGTAGAACTGAATTTAAGATTTTAAGAACAGATTATGTTTCTAAACCATCTGTAAACGAGCCAGGTTCTGGTAACGAAGATGAAGCTGTTGAAGAAAGTTTAGACGAATAAAAAAAATAAAATATAGATTATTATAAAAAACGTTCCTAAAAATAAGGAGCGTTTTTTGTATTTAATATTGTAAATATAATGGCACAAGATTTAAGATATAATCAAAGAGGTGTTTCAGCATCAAAAGAAGATGTTCACAACGCAATAAAGAATATTGATAAAGGGATTTTTCCAAATGCATTTTGTAAAATTATTCCTGATATTTTAGCAGGCGATGCAGAGTATTGTAATATAATGCATGCTGACGGTGCAGGTACAAAATCGGCACTAGCTTATATGTATTGGAAAGAAACGGGTGATGTTTCTGTATGGAAAGGTATTGCACAAGATGCTTTAATTATGAATATCGACGATCTTCTTTGTGTAGGTGCTGTCGATAATATTTTGGTGTCATCAACAATTGGAAGAAATAAAAATTTGATAACAGGTGAGGTTATTTCTGCAATTATTGAAGGAACAGAAGAACTTCTTGCTGAACTACGAGATATGGGTGTCGAAATATATGCAACTGGAGGCGAAACTGCCGATGTTGGCGATTTAGTACGTACAATTATTGTTGATAGTACAGTTACTGCTCGTATGAAGCGTAATGATGTAATTACGAACGAAAAAATTGCTGATGGCGATGTAATTGTTGGCTTATCATCTTATGGCACTGCAAGCTACGAAAAGGAATATAATGGAGGAATGGGTAGCAATGGTTTAACATCTGCTCGACATGATGTGTTTTCAAAATATTTAGCAGAAAAATACCCTGAAAGTTACGATAACAGTATTCCTGAAAATTTAGTTTATTCTGGAAGCAAAAAACTTACCGATAAAATTAATGGACTAGATATTGATGCTGGCAAAATGGTTTTATCACCAACCAGAACTTATGCTCCTGTAATTAAAAAAATGCTAGATAAGCATAGGTCAGATATTCATGGTATGATACACTGTTCGGGCGGAGCACAAACAAAGGTGCTACATTTTGTAGATAACTTACATATTGTAAAAGATAATATGTTTGATACTCCTCCACTTTTTAAAACAATACAAGAGGAATCGAAAACCCCTTGGGAAGAAATGTATAAGGTATTTAATATGGGACATAGATTCGAGATTTATTTACCAGAAGAATACGCAAATGAAATAATAAAAATCTCGGAATCGTTTAATATTGAAGCAAAAATTGTTGGTCGTTGCTATAAAAACGAAGGCAAAAAGCTGACAATAAAAAGCGAGTACGGAGAATTTAATTATTAATTATAGCAAGTGCACTAAAGTAATAAGTACTTAAAGTACACTAAACTTAAAAAAAGAAATAATAATATGAGCATTTTAAACTCTAAGTACTTTAGGCAATTTAGACACTATAGGTACTTGGCATTTAAGTACTCTTGGCACTTATAAAGATTATGGCAAACAATATGATATTGGAACGACTCGAAGGTGTAAAAATTCGCTTCGAACAAGTTTCTGAATTAATTACCGATCCGGAAATTATTTCGGATATGAAAAGGTACGTTAAATTAAATAAAGAATATAAAAATTTAGAACCTATTATTGCTAAATATAGGGAGTATAAAGAATTACTTAGTAATATTACCGATGCAAAAGAAATTATTTCAGAAGAATCTGATGAGGAAATGCGTGATATGGCAAAAATGGAGCTAGATGAATTATCTGGTAAAGTTGAACCAATGGAGGATGAAATAAAATTTCTTTTATTACCTGCCGACCCTGAAGATGATAAAAATGCAATTCTAGAAATTAGAGCTGGTACAGGTGGTGATGAGGCAAGCCTTTTTGCAGGCGACCTTTTTCGTATGTACACAAAATATATTGAGAGTAAAGGTTGGAAAACTTCAATTACACGTATTACTGAAGGAACATCTGGTGGTTACAAAGAAATTGTAATGGAAGTGAAAGGTGCAGGGGTTTATGGTGTAATGAAATATGAATCGGGAGTGCATCGTGTACAACGTGTACCACAAACAGAAACACAAGGTAGAGTACATACTTCGGCTGCATCGGTTGCAATTTTACCTGAGGCTGAAGAGTTTGATATAGAGCTTAATGCAGGCGATATCCGAAAGGATACTTATTGCTCGTCAGGTCCTGGTGGACAATCGGTAAATACAACATACTCAGCTATTAGATTAACTCATATTCCTTCTGGTATAGTGGTTACTTGTCAAGACCAAAAATCGCAACTTAAAAATCTTGATAAAGCAATGATTGAATTACGTTCGCGAATATATGCAATTGAGCATCAAAAATATTTAGATGAGATTTCGGCAAAACGTAAAACCATGGTTTCAACAGGCGACCGTTCTGCAAAAATTAGAACTTACAATTGGCCACAAGGTAGAGTTACCGACCATAGAATAAACCTTACATTGTATAATTTGAATGCAATAATTAATGGCGATATTCAAGAAATAATAGAAAAACTACAAATGGCAGAAAACGCTGAGCGTTTAAAAGAGAGTGGAATGGCGTAAATAATATATTGCTATATTGTTGAATTGTTAAATTGCTGATAGATTAACAATAGAACAATAGAACAATAGAACAATAGAGAAAAATGAATTACACAGAATTAGTTGAAAATATAAAGTCAAAACAGAGTTTTTTATGTGTTGGTTTAGATACCGATATTACAAAAATTCCTGAGTATTTAATGAGTTATGATGACCCAATTTTTGAGTTTAATAAACAAATTATTGATGCTACAATAAATTACACCGTTTCGTACAAACCAAACCTTGCGTTCTACGAAAGTATGGGTATTGAAGGTTTACAAAGTTTAGAAAAAACTGTAAACTATTTAAAAGAAAATTATCCTGATGTATTTGTTATTGCCGATGCAAAACGTGGCGATATTGGAAATACATCTAAAATGTATGCAAAAGCTTTTTTCGAGAATATGAATTTCGATAGTGTTACTGTTGCACCATATATGGGTGAAGATAGTGTTACTCCTTTTTTATCGTACGATAATAAATGGATAATTCTTTTAGCGTTAACATCAAACCAAGGAGCATACGATTTTCAGTTTATGCAAGATGATAATATAAAATTATTTGAAAATGTACTTGAAACATCGCGAAAGTGGGGTAGTAAAGAAAATATGATGTATGTAATTGGTGCAACAAAAGCAGAAATGCTTGTTGATGTAAGACGAATTGTTCCAAATCATTTTTTGCTTGTACCTGGTGTTGGTGCACAAGGTGGGAGTTTAGAAGAGGTTGCAAAATATGGAATGAATAAAGATTGTGGATTGCTTGTAAACTCAAGCAGAGGCATTATTTATGCTGATAATACCGAAAATTTCGCAAAAGTAGCAGGCGAAAAAGCAAAAGAATTACAAACAGAAATGGCTAAACTTCTAAAAGAGTATTCTAAATAATAAAAAAAACCACAAACTTTTAAAAGTTTGTGGTTTTTTGTTTATTATATATACAACTCTATGTCCTCTAAAATTAAACTCGAATATGAGCTAATTATCTGAATCTGTTAGTGAACAAAGTGTTAAAAGAATTTTGCTCTGTTGTCAACTATATTAGCACTTTCTTTTAATGCATCAAATACTTGATAAGAAACTCTGTTCTTAAATCCTAATGAAATTTTAGATTTAACTTTATTTTCATCAGCATTTTCATCTTTAACTACTTTAGTAACTTTAAATACATAAACACCAGCTCTACCTTCAATAGGTGTTGACATTTCGCCTTCGTTCATTGCTGTTGCTACTGCAATTACATCTGGTTCGAAACCTGCACCTGGTATTGAGAATGCATTAAAATTCATATTTGTAGCAGTTTTAACTTCTTGTCCTATTGTTGATGCAATTTCGTTTACAGAACCACCTTTCATTTTAGGTGCTAACATCTCAAACTTTTTTGTATTCATTACAAATCTTTCAATCTCTTCTTTAACATCATCAAGAGCTGCTGTTCCTTTTTCGTTAACTTCTGTTAATACTGCAATTACAAATTGTCCTTGTAATTCAAAAGGTTGAGAAACATCGCCTTTTTCGGCTTTATACGCCCAACGTACAACTTCTCTTGGCGATTCTAATCCTGCAATAGTTTTATCGTTTTCTTTAAGGTTAGATGCAATTTTTTTAGTTAAATTATCGTTATCAGCTAAGTAAGAGTTGAATTTTTCTTCGGTATTATTTTCTACTGCAAATTTACCTGCTTTAGCATATATTGCTTGCATTGTTGCTTGGCTTGGTAATAATTCGCGCTGAACAAATGCAATATTTACTCTTTTTGCTAATTCACCTAGTTCTGTTACTTCAATAATATGTATTCCAAATTGTGAATTTACAATATCAATATCGCCAGCTTTTGCATTGAAACAAAAATCTTCGAATGGTTTAACCATTTTGCCTTCTGTAAAGAAACCTAAGTTTCCTCCATCAATGGCCGATCCTTTGTCAGATGAATATTGTTTTGCTAGTTCAGCAAAATCAGCACCATCTTCAATAAGTGTTTTTAAACTATCAGCTAAGGCTTTTGCAGTTACATATTCTTCTTGAGTTTTTACTTGTAATAATATATGACGAGCATTAACCGAATCAGGCATCATTTTAATATCAACTAATTTTGCTACTTTATATACATTGTCATCAACAATATAAGGACCATAAACGAAACCTGAGTCTGCAGCGAACATAATTGTATCTATTTGCATATCTAATTCACCTGGCTTATAATTTATTGGTTGATATGGTGAATCTGAGTTAATGTTAACATATTGAATTCCGTCTTTTGCATTTGCAAATTCTTCCTTCATTTCATTCATATCAGTTTCAATTCTTTTAACATCTTCGTTTGACGGAACTATATTGTATGTAATATACTCTATTGTACGTGATGCTTCTTGTTCAAACTGATATTTATGTTCATCATAATATGCTTTATAATCAGCATCGGTTAAAGTTACTGTGCTATCACCAATAGTTGTAAACGGATTTAACACATACTCAATATCAACTTTTTTATGCTCTTCATCCATTTTCATGGCAAGCTCATTTTTTGTGATATAAAAAGCACCTTTAATTAAATTATTATACTTAGAAATTTTTCTGTTATTTTCCAATTCATTTTCGAACGATAACCACATCATTCTGTCTTTTTCTTCGGCCTCGTTTTCAATATATTTTAAATAACGAATTACTAAATTTCTGTCAAACTGACCTGTTTGCTTATTCTTAAAAATTGGAGCTTGTAAAATGCTTGGATCTAAGTTTTCACCTTGAACCATATCATAAAGCTCATCAGCTGAAACAGCAATTCCCAACTCATCAAACTCGTTGTTCATTACTACATCTTTAATAAGTGCATCCCAAGTTTGCTCTCTCATCATTTCAGACTCTTTATCGTCTAATCCAGTTTTACCAGTATTAGCTTTATAATTCTCTGTTAGAGTTTGTAATCTGTTTTGATAGTCGTTATAAGGGATTTCCTCACCTAAAACTTCTGCAATACTTGTATCTGTTTGTCTGTTATTTCCTTTTTTCAAGAAATCGCCTAAAATAAATGCTAATAATGCTAATCCTAATACTAAAGAGATTAACCAACCTGCTTTATTCCTTATTTTCTCTAATGTTGCCATTTGTAATTAAATAATTAAGTGTTATAAAATAATCTGCGAATATATAAAAACTATTAATAATGGACAATTAATATTTAGTAATTAGTTGTTAGTATCTTTCTACAATAATATAGATTTAGCATAATAGCCAACCAACAAACTAATATACACGTAAATATATATATATTCTAGATATGTTTTATTTTTGCATTTAAAATTTAGCTTCTTATCGATGTTTAGAAATATCAGAAGGGAGAATACCAAATTGCTTTTTAAAATCTTTTGCAAATTGCCCCATATGCCAAAAATGATATTTACCTGCTATTGTTGATATATTATTATCTTGACACTTATTCGACTCTATTTCATTCTTAACCTTATTAAGTCTTAAAGATTTTAGATATTCACTTGGAGAAACTCTATATTTTTCTTTAAATGCTGAAAACAAGGTCTTTTCTGAAACACCTACCAATCCACATAAATCTTGAACAGTGTATAAAACATCTTGTTCATTATTTATTATTTCAACAGCTTTTGTTAGAGCAATACTTTTTCTTATTTTATCTTTTGGATACATTATTGGCTTACTATCCTCTATATAATTTAGTATAAAGAACATTAAATCGTTCAACATTTCATCTATACGTTCTATATCCAGAATATTTGAGTTTAAAATAGCATCAGACATTGTACTAATAGTAGATATAAAACTATTGTCAATTTTTATTCTCAATTTATCCGAATTAAAAAATTCTATACAATTAAGAAGCCCTAATGTGTCAATAGTATTATATAGTTTAGTTTCTTTTATTGAAATAAGAAATATATCTAAACCATTAAAAGTAACAGCATCTATGATATTGTTTTTAGGAAATAACAAAATTTCATTATTCTGCATCAATTTATTGTACCAAATTATTTCTGAATCATTATGTATACCTGGGATAACAAGCGTTCTATAACCTAAAGGAGCCAATCCTCTATGTGCAATTTTTCCATTTAACACTTCTTTACTTAGTAATAAATTTTCACTTGTAAACATTTTAAATTTTGCATAAAAGTCCTTACTACTCAGAATATTAAATTCTAAACCCCAGTCTTTCACATCATTTCTAAAAAGATCAAAATCTCTATATTCTCCTTCTATAATTTCCATTTAATAAATACAAATTTACAATTTATTTATAACTATTCTAAATTATTTTATGTTTTTACCAATATTTGATGTTTCAAATGTATTATAATTAAGAATTTTGCATTTTATTGCTAATTAACAACTATTTAGTGAGCAAATACTAAATTATAAACTAAAAATTAAATATATAAATATGAATTTTAAACAAAAAGTAATATTAGCATTGTTTGCTTTTGCTTTAGTAGGTCAAAGTTTTGCACAGCAGAATTTACCTTTCCCTAAAGCAAAATCTGCAAGTAAAACGGGGATTACCCTTGCTGAATCAGAACATCATTGGCGACAAGAACAAAATCGTTTACCAAAAGATGCTCCAAACATTGTAATTTTCTTAACAGATGATTCTGGTTTTGGAAATCCTTCAACCTTTGGTGGCCCAATTAGTACTCCTACAATGGATAAATTAGCCGATGAAGGAATTAAATACAACGAGTTCCATACAACAGCAATGTGTTCGCCAACGCGTGCATCAATTTTAACAGGTAGAAATCATCATAGAGTAGGATATGGACAAATTTCTGAATTTGCATCGGATTGGGATGGTTATATTGGGGCAATTCCTAGAGAAGATGCTACTCTTATGCAAGTTTTAGGTGCTTATGGATATACGTCAGGAGCTTTTGGAAAATGGCACAACACTCCAACATCTGATATTACACCATCGGGTCCTTTCGACCAATGGCCAACAGGTTTAGGTTTCGACTATTTTTACGGATTCCTAGCTGGAGAAGCATCACAATATGAGCCAATGTTATACGAAAATACTTTGGCTGTAGATTATCCACACACAGAAAATTATCATTTAACCGAAGATTTAGCAGAACATGCAATTACATTTATGCGTAATCAGAGAATGAAAAATCCTGACAAGCCATTTTTAGTATATTTTGCACCAGGTGCTGTTCACGGACCTCATCAAGTGGCAAAAGAATGGGCAGATAAGTATAAAGGGAAATTTGACCAAGGCTGGAACGAACTACGTAAAGAAATTTACAAACGTCAGAAAGAAATGGGAATAATTCCTGAAAATGCAGAACTTACAGATATGGATCCAACAATGACTGATTGGGACGATATTCCAAAATCTGACCGTGAATTCCAATCTAGATTGATGGAAGTTTATGCAGGATTTTTAGAACATACAGATGCTCAGTACGGAAAAGTTGTAACCGAATTAGAGAATCTTGGAATTAAAGATAACACATTAATTATTTATATCAATGGAGATAATGGTTCTTCTGCAGAAGGATTAAACGGTTCTATTTCTGAATTACTTGCACAAAACGGAATGCCAAGCACAATTGAACAACAAAAAACGGTTTTAGATAACGAATACGGTGGACTTGATGCTCTTGGTGGACCATTATTAGAAAGTATTTATCATCACGGATGGGCTTGGACTGGTTCAACTCCATTTAAAAGCACAAAATTAGTTGCTGCACATTTTGGCGGAACACGTAACCCTATGGTTATTTCGTGGCCTGCTAAAATTAAGCACGACTCTAAAGTTCGTTCTCAGTTTACGCACGTAAATGATATTGCTGCAACAATCTACGATATTTTAGATATTACTGCTCCTGATTTTTATAATGGAATCGCTCAAGAGCCTCTTGATGGAGTTTCTTTTGCTTCTACTTTTAACGATGTTGATGCAAACATAAACAAGAATGTTCAGTATTTCGAAATTATGGGTAGTAGAGGTATATATAAAGATGGTTGGTTTGCAGGAACATTTGGACCAAGAATACCTTGGAATCCTGGTGCATCTAAACTTGCTGGTTGGGATCCTAATAAGGATGTTTGGGAACTTTACGATTTAAGTAAAGATTATTCTCAAGCTCACGATTTAGCAAAACAATATCCAGATAAATTAAGAGAAATGCAAGATGCATTTATGGTTGAGGCTGCAAATAATAAAGTTTTCCCTATTGGAGGCTCACTTTATATTGTTGCATATCATCAAAATGAAATGAAAGCAACTACTCTAACAGAGTGGAATATGTACGAAGGTATGACAAGAATACACGAGTCTCAAGCACCTAAATTTATGAGTGGTTTCTCTACTCATTCTACTATTGATGCTGTTATGCCAGAAGATGCAAATGGCGTTTTATTTGCTGTTGGTGGAATTTCTGCAGGATTTACTGTTTATATGATGGCTGGTGAGTTATATGCAGAGTATAATGCTATGACACTTAATAGATACAAAGTTAATTCTGGTGGTAAAATCCCAACAGGAAAAGTAAAAATTGAGGTTATCGTACAGGCTCAAGCAAAAACACCTTTATCGGCATCGCTTATTACACTTAAAGTTAATGGAAAAGAAGTGGGTAAAGTAACTGCTAATACAACTGTTCCTGCTATATTTACTGCATCAGAAAGTTTCGATGTAGGAATGGATATGGGCTCGGCTGTAGCAATGGAGTATCATGAAAAAGTACCATTTAAGTTTAATGGTAAAATTGAAAAAATTAATATTAAATATATTGATTAATTCGTTTAAAAGAATTGCCTTAATTTTAAGGTAATTCTTTTATTTTTTTACACTTCAGAGGGGAGAATGCCAAAATGATTTTTAAAATCTTTTGCAAATTGCCCCATATGCCAAAAATGATATTTACCTGCTATTGTTGAAATGCTTACCGATTTATCTTTTAATGCGAAGAGTTCATTTTTTACCCTGTTTAATCTAAGCGATTTTATGTATTCGCTTGGCGATACATTATATTTTTCTTTGAAAGCGTATAAGAGAGTTCGTTCGCTAACATTAACAATAATACTTAATTCTTTGACCGAAAACACACTTTCTATATTATAATGAATAAATTCAATAGCTTGTTTTAAAGCATTATCTTTTACACTTTTAATTTTCTTTTCCTTTTTAAATCTAGCATATTGAATGTAATTTAATAACTCACCAATAATTTTTTCTACTAAGTTAATATGTCTTTCCGATTTAGTATCAGTAAAACTAGTATCCGAAATATGTTTGTTTAAAAAATATTTTGCTTGTGTAAAAAAACTTTGCGAAAACTCTTTGTCTAGAAACAAAGTCTGCTCATCTTTTCCAAAAACAATATTACATTTAATACATTCTATTTCTTCCAATTTCTTATCTAAATATTCATTTTGTATAGAAACTACAATAGCATCAAAATTATTGAAGGTAACAGCATTAATTTCGCCATTTTTTGGAAAAACTAATAACTCATTTCCGCCAGAACCTTTTCCAAACCAAATAAATTTCTCATTATAATTAATTGGAATAAGAAATGTTCTAAACCCAATAGGAGCAATACCTCTATGCACAAGTTTACCCTGTAATGTAATTCTGCTAATTGCAAATAAATCATCAGTAAACATATTTAATTTAGCATTAAAATCTTTATGACTTAATATATTATATTCTAGTTGCCAGTTATCAACGGTGGCATTATAAATATCAAAATCAGTAAATGTTTTTTTAATTATCTGCATTATAAAACAATTTGATTGTAAAATTACAATATTATTTTAAAAAAAATATTGATAATATTTAAAAATGCGGATATTTGATGTTTTAAAAAGATTAAAATTCTGTTATTTGTATCGATTTTAAATAATAATTTTATTATAAACATATGAAAGCAATTTACAAATTAGTTTTTTTACTTGTTATAAGTTTAATAATATCAGCAACAACTTTTGCCCAGAGTGGAATACAATTTCCTAAACGTGACACAACTTCTGTAAAAAAAGAGTACCCCTATGTATTACCTATATGGGGACAAAAATTAACTGACAGAAATATTGATGTTCAATTGCCTTTTGGGTTAAATGTCAACTATGTATATAATCAAATGTCGTTAGAATTAACACACTTTAGTATGAACTTTTACGACGGAAAAGATTTAGATGATATAATTAATCCTGAATCATTAAACTTTACATCAACTGTAGCAACAGCTCAGGGAATAAATTTCAGAGCAGATGTTTGGATACTTCCTTTTCTAAATATTTATGGAATATACTCACGAGGTAAAGGCTCAACACAAGTTTCTTTTCAGCCTCAATCGGTTACACATGGTTTAGGTGCTAAAGGAAATATTAAAGAAATTAGAACTTTAGAAGACCCAATAGAACTAGATCCTGTATATTTCACCTCAAATACTGGAGGAATAGGTGCAACAGCTGTATATGGATGGGATAATTATTTTATTAGTGCTGATGGTAATATAACATGGTCGGTAAGTGATTTACTTGAACAAACTGTAACTTTTTTTGTTGGTTCGGCTCGTTTAGGAAGAAGAATATCATTTAGAAACGGAATGAAATTATCAATTTATTTTGGTGCTATGTATCGCAATTTTGTTAATAAAGAAATGAATACGGGGTCGTTAGGTGTTCCTGAACTAGATGAAGGTATGGTTAAAGCTATAAATACATTTCTTGAAATAAACCAAGAGCGAATAGATTTTTGGGAAAAAAGACCTGATGCAGCCCCAGACAAACAGGAAAAGTTAGACGAATTGTACAAAAGAAAAACTGAACTTACTGATGCTAAAGTTAGAATTGAAGACTCTAATGCTATAAATTATTCTATTAAAAAGGAAATTATTGATAATTGGAGCACTCAAATTGGATTTAATTACGAAATAACTCCAAACTTTATGTTTAGAGGTGAATTAGGATATAGAGCAGGTCAAAAATTCTTTATGACAGGAATACAGTACAGGTTTGGTTTGTAAATAATACAGGGTGAATACAGGTTGTATTTATGCAATTGCCAGCTATTAATGCTTTATTTTTTATTTGTAGAAAATGGCAATGAAAATCCAAAAAGTAATTTCCATGTTTTGTTTTGAAGAACAGCATAATTATCTGTTCCAAAAATAGGCTCATCATCATTATCTGGTAAATTTATAGGCCTAGAAATTTTATCATTAGAATAGTTATAAGACATTCCTATAGTAATCTCTATTCGTTTAAATTTAAAACCTATACCTCCACTATAATGGTATATATCTGATTGAAATGTTGAATTATATATTTCAGGTGTTAGCTCATAAAATAAAGAAGGATCGGTTGGAGATGCAGAAAAATCAGTTGAAAATCCACAATAAATATGAAGATTAGTATTTAATGTATACTCAAAAGCAACACCTCCATTTACAACCGAATGTAATTCTTCAACTATTGTGGTATTAATAATCCTTCCAGAACTTTGCCCAATAAAACTATCAGGTTTAATTATGGTATATTTATTTACAGAGTTAAACCATTCTGCACTAAAATGTATTATAAGTTTTTTTAATTTAATACCAGTACCAACAGCTATTGATAATGGCGATTTCAATTTTACAGGAATACTTTCTTGAATATTTGTTTCATAAATATCAACACTCTTATTTGTGTAATTAGTATCGGATCCTACAAGTATGTTCCTCGTAGTATAAGAACCATTGCCAGCAATATTTATTTTGGGGGTAGTTATTGTTATTCCTGCACTAAATTTAGGGTAATCTATAGCATATCCTATTTTAAATAATGTGCCATAATTAATATAATCAATTTGTTGTTTTTTATTAGAAGAAACAATATGATTATCATTGGCCATAGCTGATAAATTTATATCAAAAGTGGAATTATATAACGAAATAGCAAAGAAATTACTTATTCCTATACTCATATGTTTATTTAGGGGATACGACCATGTAAAACCTGCCCATTGTTCTAAATTTCTTTCAATCCAAGTAATTTCCGAATTAAATTGCTCTCCTCCTATATATTTAGGTAAAACATCTTCTATTTGCTGACTTCTATATGTAAAATCAACATCAGAAGAACGTCGAGTAAGATACGAATATGCAAATATATGCTTAGGTAAAAACTTTAATTTAATAACTCCGGCTATTAAATTAGGAGCATTACCTAATTTATTCTTTGCTAAATCAATATCCTCGCCAAATCCATTCTCTAATCTAGTATTAGTAAATTGTAAAAGTTTAGCTGTAACTACAAAAATTGGATTTTCTTGAAGTGCTAAAAATCCGGGATTATAATATACAGAACCCAAATCAGTAACACTTCCTGCTACTGCCCCACTTAATAATAGTGTTTTATTGCCATAATGTTGTGTCCAATAATGCGAGTTTTGAGCATAATTACTTATTGAAATTGAAAGATAAAAAAGAAAAAGGATAAATTTTATTTTCATTGAGATTTTTTAAATATAACAAAATTATGTACAAAGTTATAATTAACCAAATAATTTAGTTATATACATAACTAACAACCTGAGTCCTATTAGTATTTTGCTCACATATTCAGGTAATTAGCTCATATATACTCAAACCAAATAGCTTTTCGGCTTTTCTACTTTTTATTTTTTCATTTTTATTTGATTAAAATTGTAAGCGTAATAAGCTATGCTTAAAATTTTAAACTCTAAAAAAGAAACCCGTATAAATTCCCTAAAGCTAAATGGATTGAGTATATTATAAATTATAAACAACTATTATTTGTAATTATTTTAAATAATTCATCTTTTTGCGGATTATTGATGCTTACAGTCTTGTTTTTTATAATTCTTTGTGTAGAATAATTATAAATTAAATAATAACTAAAACAAAGTAAGATGATTAAAAAAGGAATAATTTCGATAATTGTAATATTTTTTACAATTGGAGCCTTCGCACAAACAACAAACGAAGTAGATTTAATACAAGCTGCTTTTGGAATTGAAAAAATGGAAATTGTAAATAATTTTGTAAAGCCAAGTGCCGAACAAAAAGATGCGTTCTTAAAAGTTTATAACGAATATGAAGTAAAGCGTAAAGAATTAGGCAAAACTCGTATTGATTTATTAAACCAATATGCAAAAGAATGGGAAAACATGACAAACGAACAAGCTGACACTTGGATGAAAAAAGTTATGACATTAAGTATAAAACAAGATAAATTAATTAAAACATATTATAATAGAGTTAAATCAGTAACAAATGCAACAGTTTCAACTCAATTTTATCAAGTTGAAGCATATATATTAACTACAATTAGGTATTCTATATTAGAAACTATACCTTTTGTTAAAAAGAAGAAATAATAATAATAAATATATAATTATGAATATTAAAACTAAATTAAGTTCAGTACTTGCCATATCTATGTTGGCATTACTTGCAAGTTGTTCGCAAAGCGAAAAAGTTGCAGCCAATGGAGAACAGAAAGAAACTCCAAAAGCAAAAGTTGAAATTGCAACTTATGCAAATACAACAGAAATTCCTGCAAACATTACTACTCCAGATGTTGTAGAAACATCTATTGGAACACTTAACTTTTTTGATGGTGTACCAACAAAAGAAACTGCAAAATTAACACAAGATTTCTTATTAAAAGCAAGAGGTGTTGATGCATTTTTAAAAGGAATTCCTGGTGCGTCGTTACAAGCATTAAGAAAAGGCCCTGCAGCTATTGGTGTTGATGCAAACGGAAAAGTTGCTATTTTTGAAAAATTGATGGATTCTCATGCATTATTTTTAACTGCAAATACATCTACACTTTATATCTTTCCTTACATTAACACTATTGATGGTCCTGTTGTAGTAGAGGTTCCGCCTATGATGTTAGGTGCTTTCGATGATGCATGGTTTCGTTTTGTAAGCGATGTTGGTTTAGCTGGTCCTGATAAAGGAAAAGGTGGTAAATATCTTGTGGTTCCTCCAGGTTACGACAAAGAAATACCAAAAGGATATTTTGTTATTAAACTCCGTACATATACAACATGGCTATTTATGCGTGGAAATATTTCGAAAGGTGTTGATGTTGCTGTGAAAAATGTAAAAGACCATTTACAAGTTTATCCTCTTTCTGAAGCAGACAATCCAAAACCTGTTGAATATATAAGTATGACAGGGAAACCTTTCAATACGATTCACCCAAATAGCTTTGAATTTTATGAGCATTTAAATGTTCTTATTCAAGAAGAATCTGACGAAATGTTAGATGACGAAACAAAAGGTTTATTTGCTTCTATTGGTATTAAAAAAGGAGAAGAGTTTAATCCAACAGAAAGAGAAAAAATAATTCTTACTGATGCTGTTGCAATTGCTAATGCTGCTGCTCGTTCAAATAATTACTACCCTACGGGTGATTTAAAAATGGTTTATTTTTATAAAGATGTACCTACAGAATGGGTTATGGCTTATCCAGATAAGAATGTTTACTTTAATTATGAAAGTGGATTTAATACCGATGCAAGAGTTTTCTTTCATTATACTTATACCGCTGTAACTCCATCAATGGCAACGCCACACGAAGGTAGAGGCTCTGATTACTGTATATCATTTAAAGATTCAGAACACAATGTATTTGATGGTTCTAAAACTTATAAAATTCATTTGCCACCAAATGTTCCTGTTGCTGATTTTTGGGCATTAACAATGTACGATTCTCAAACTCGTTCAATGTTACAAACAGATCAAGCATACCCTACTGTTGGTAGTCATGACGAAGGATTTAAACAAAACGAAGATGGTTCATTCGACGTATATTTTGGACCAGAAGCTCCAAAAGGATTCGAAAAGAATTGGTTGCAAACAATACCAGGAAAATCTTGGTTTGTTATATTAAGAATGTATGGTCCGCTTAAACCATTCATCGAAAAAGCTTGGAGACCAGGTGAAATCGAATTAGTTAAGTAAGTTAATAAACATAATTATTGTAGGGACTCTTTTATAGAGTCCCTTATTTTTTTAATTTAAAAGTATGAAGAAAACAAATTTAATTATTGCATTTGTAGTATCAGCATTATTTTTTAGTGCTTGTAATAACGCTACAACAAAAACTGAAGATAAAGATGGAACTTTAGTAGAGGAACAAGTTGCAGTAACAACTGTAACTGACGAGAATTATGGACTTGCCGAAACGCAAACAATTATCCAATCTTATGTAAAGAAAATTGCAGAAGCAACAGGAACAAATGGTGTGGGTGTATGGATGCATAACAAAAAAGCTGCAAATCCAAAAGACAGAGATATTATGCGTAAAAACTACGACACAATGTATTCATGGATTGTATTAGATTTATCGACTCCTGCAACACTTATTATGAACGATATAGGTGGTAGATATCAAACAATGTGGGTAATATCTGAAGAGCATTATAACCCATTTGCTTTTATTGAGCCAGGAGAATATACCCTCACAAAAGAAAATGTAGGAACTCCTTATGCTATTGTTGTTGTTCGTACTCAAGCAAATGTAACTGACCCTACAGATGTAGTATTAGTTAATAAAGCTCAAGAAACTCTGGAAATTAAACAAGAGAAACAGGGTACTTATGTAGCTTCTCACCAATGGGATATGGAAAGTTTAAAAGCAATGAGAACAAAATATCAAGAAATTGCTAAAAACGAAAAAATTAGTCCAGATACATATTTTGGTAAAAAAGGTGAACCTTCTCTTAAAGAACACAACTGTGGAACAGCTGTTGGTTGGGGTGGATTTACTAAAGATCAAGCTGCTTATGTAGATTATTATCCTACTACAGACGATCCACAAAAATTAACATTAAAAGACATTCCTGCTAAAGCATTTTGGTCTATTACAGTTTACGACAAAGAAGGTTTTGCTGTAACAGAAACTTATAATATTAACTCCCAATTTGCAAAAACTGAAACAGATGGTTCTGTAGTTATTAATTTTGGAGGAGATGCTTCCCAAGATAACTATATGGAAACATTTAAAGATTGGACATTTATTTTACGTATGTATCTTCCTGCTGAAGAATATTTAAGTGGAAATTGGATACGTCCTGAATTAGAGTTGGTTGGATAATGTTTTTTCTATTAAAAAAAATAATATAATGAAAAGAAAAAAAATATCAGTATCAATAATTATTGCTTTTTTAAGTATTACAGGCTTATTTGCTCAAGAAAAAACAGCTGAAGAATTGGCAAAGATGTCACAAAACCCATTAGCAAATATGATGAGTTTTCCATTCCAAAATAATACAACTTTTGGAAATGGTCCAAACTCAGATAGAACATCTAATGTATTGAATTTTCAACCAGTACTACCGTTTTTTAATGGGCATTTAATAACAAGAACAATTATACCTTTGGTAACAAGACCTGATTATGGTATAGAAGAAGGCTCAAATACAGGTATTGGAGATATTAACTTTTCAGCTTTTTATTCACCTACTTCTAAAAATGGATTAACTTGGGGTATAGGACCCGTTTTAATGATACCAACAAATAACGATTTTTCATCGCATAAATTTAGTATGGGAGCATCTTTGCTTGTTCTAAAAACGTCGAAGAAATTTGTATATGGGTTTTTATTAAGTAACACATGGTCGGTTGCAGGCGATGACATGTATTCTGATGTAAATTCATTTTTTGGTCAATATTTTATTAATATGAATTTTCCAAAAGGTTGGTATATTTCATCAGCTCCAATTATTACCGCAAACTGGAAAGCTGCAGACGGACAACAATGGATTGTTCCTTTTGGTGGTGGTGGCGGAAAAATTGTAAGAATTGGTAAGTTACCTGTAAACATACAAGCACAAGCATTCTACAATGCAGTAAGACCAGATAATTATGGTGGATTTAGTACAAGATTACAAATACAAATAATGTTACCTAAGTAAAATTATATGGTACTATAATGTTGATTCTAATATTTAAAAAATATAATATATTAAATAGTGTAAAAACAATAATTAATATATTTATTTTTTTAGTGTCTTTTTCGTTTATTAATGTGTTAGCTCAAACGGAAGATGATAAAATAAAGAAAGAAATAAACCAGCAAATATGGCTTGATTTTTATTCACATTATAAGATAAATGATAAAATTGAATATTATGGTGATTTTGGGTATAGAACCATAATAACTGAGCAAAGTTGGAACAGAATATATATTCGACCTTCGATTAAATACTTTATTAGCCAAAGATGGGAATTACATACAGGAATTGGGTTGTTTTATATTTTTGACAAGTACGATTACAATACTTTAGAGATAAGACCTTGGCAAGGAGTGCAGCTAAATTGGCCTATTGGAAAACGAATTAGTTTTAAGCATCTGGCTAAAATAGAAGAACGTTTTAATTATGTAACTGATGATTGGACATATAGTTTAGAATTTAGGTTTAGATATAAAATATCGACTAAAATTAAACTTAAAGGCAAATTATATATACCAGCATATCTAGAGTATTTTTTACCAATGCCTTTAGATAAAACAAAAGAAATATACCAAAATAAAGGAAGAGCTGGAGTTGGTTTGGGTTACAGTTTTTTAAATGATTTGAAAATTACTTTTTTATTTAACTGGCAAACATCAAGGTCGGGAGTAAACGAAGACTTAAATATTTCTGATTTTGCTTATCAAATAAAAATAATTAAAGTTTGGCATGGCAAATACCTATTTAACAAAGAACCTACAACTGATACTTATTATTAATAATTAAAAATAATTATAATGAAAAACACTTACTTTTTAGTATTTATATTTATAAGTTCTTTTATTTTTGCACAGGAAGAAGAAAAAGAAACAAAACATATTGTTACGGCAGCTTTTGGCTATACATTTATACCAAAAGGCACATCTCATAATTCGGAAAGTAAAGATGGTGTTTTTGTGCCATCAGTAGGTTTTGATTATTTTTACAAGATAAAACCTAAATGGGAAATTGGAATAATGACTGATTTTGAATTTGGTGAATATATTATTTTTTCAGAGAATTTAAACCGTAAAAATGCTATTGTAGTTGTAGCTGTAGGCTCCTTTGCAATTACAAAGTCGTTAAATATTTTTGCAGGAGGCGGTATGGAATTCGAACAAGAACATAGTATACCAATAATCAGATTAGGGACAGAATATTCATTCAAAATAAAAAAGGGTTGGGTAATAGCACCAGGCATATTCTTTGATATTAAAGAAGGTTATGATACTTGGTCTTTTTCATTAGCTTTTGGTAAAGAATTTTAATAATTATATTAATTTTGCTTAAAAATATATTATGAAAAGTAACGAAGAACATTATAAAAAATCAATAAATACAGCTATAAGAATTGGTTTTATAGCCTTACTTTTGGTTTGGTCATTCGAAATTATTAAACCATTTATATTACCCGTTCTTTGGGGATTAATTATTGCAGTTGCAATATACCCTTTACACCTTAGGTTTTCTAAACTTTTAGGAGGAAAGAAAAAACTTTCCGCTATATTTATTACAATTATATTCTTAGCATTATTAATTGCACCTTCTTTACTAATTGTAGATTCAATAGCAAGTAGCTTACAAGATATTGTAGAACTTATTAAAAACGGGAAATCTATTATTCCTCCACCAACTGATAATGTACAAGATTGGAAATTTATAGGAAAACCAATATACGATATATGGATGTTGGCATCAACAAATATTGGTGATTTATTTATACGATTTGCACCTCAGTTAAAAGAATTTGCACCAAGTTTACTTTCAGGAATAACTAGTTTAGGCGGTACAATAATAATGTTTTTAATATCAATAATTATTGGCGGAGCATTGCTTACAAAAGATAAGTTTGCAGAAAAATCAGCAAAATCTATTTTTACTACTTTATTAGGTGAACATGGCGAAGGTTTTGTTGCTCTATCAGTTGCAACAATAAGAAGTGTGGTGCAAGGTGTATTAGGAGTTGCTCTTATACAAGCTTTACTTGCAGGAATTGGTTTTTGGGCAATTGATATGCCTGCTGCAGGTTTGTGGACTTTGTTAATTATGATTGTTGCTATAATACAATTACCAGCTAGTTTAGTATTGTTACCATTAATTATTTATAGTTTTTCTTATGCAGGAACAACTCCTGCTGTAATATTCACTATTTGGAGTCTTATAGTTGGGCTTAGCGATAATATTCTAAAACCTATGCTTTTAGGAAGAGGTGTTGATGTACCTATGTTAGCAATTTTATTAGGTGCACTTGGTGGAATGATGATGTCTGGGATAATAGGTTTATTTGTTGGAGCTGTTGTATTGGCATTGAGCTACAAAGTAGTTGTAGCTATTTTTGTTAACAATGTATTTGAAAAAGAAATAGATTCAACCGATAATTACAAACAAAATTAAAACCTATACTGAAAAAATAACTTATACAATATTGTAATTATATTCAAACTACATAACTTTTCGGTTTTTCTGCTTTTTCTTTTTTCATTTTTATTCGTTTAAATTTGTAAGCGTAACAAACTATGCTTAAAATTTTAAACTCTAAAAAGAAAAGGAAACCCGTATAAATTCCCTAAAAGCTAAATAGATTGAGTATATCACAAACATTCTTTATACAATAATTTGATTCAATGTAGAATGCAAACTATTTAATTTTAACAACTTTTAATTTAGAGATATTTAAAATACTATTATATTTGTAAATCAATTAAAAAACAATAAAATATATATAATAATGGCATTATTTCAAACAATGGGTAATATGGAAACAGAACCAGAAGGAAAGAAAGAGATAACAAGCGACTCAGAAAAAGTGAAAGTATTAATAATTGGATCAGGACCTGCGGGATATACTGCTGCAATTTATGCTGCACGAGCTAATTTAAGCCCTGTAATGTATCAAGGTTTAGAGCCAGGCGGACAGCTTACTACAACAACAGAGGTGGAAAATTTCCCTGGATATCCGGAGGGAGTTACTGGCCCAGTAATGATGGAAGATTTAAAAGCACAAGCAGAGCGTTTTGGTACTGATTCTCGTTGGGGAATTGCATCAGATGTAGATTTGTCGCAACGTCCATTTAAGGTAACTATTGATGGCACAAAGTTAATTGAAGCAGAGGCTTTAATTATTGCAACAGGAGCAACAGCAAAATATCTTGGCTTAGAATCGGAAGATAAATTTAAAGGTTCGGGAGTATCGGCTTGTGCTACTTGCGATGGTTTTTTCTATAAAGGAAAAGATGTTGCAGTTGTTGGTGGTGGCGATACAGCTGCTGAGGAAGCACATTATCTTTCAGGTCTTTGTAAAAAGGTATATTTAATTATCCGTAAAGATTATATGCGTGCAAGTAAGGCAATGATTGAAAGAGTTGAAAAAACTGAAAATATTGAAATTTTATACGAACACGTTACCAAAGAAATTACTGGTAACATGGGAGTTGAAGGTGTAACTCTTGATAATAAAGGTAAAGAAGTTAAAATTATTGTTGATGGATTTTTTGTAGCTATCGGTCATTCACCTCAATCGCAATTATTTAGCAAATGGATTGATACAGACGAAGAAGGTTATATTAACACAATAGCAGGTACATCTAAAACTAATGTTGATGGCGTTTTTGTTTGTGGCGATGTTATGGATAGTACATATAAGCAAGCAATTACAGCGGCTGGTTCTGGTTGTAAAGCAGCATTAGATACTGAGAAGTTTTTGGCTGCATTGTAGTAGCAAGTAAAAAAGTAACAAGTTTAAAGTAGTAAAAAAATACTACTTTAAACTTATTACTTTCCAATCTTAAAACTTCATTAATGAAAATAGCAATAATAGGAGCAACAGGACTTGTAGGAACAAAAATATTGCAAGTGTTAGAGGAACGAAATTTTCCTATTTCGCAAATTATACCTGTAGCAAGTTCTAAAAATGTTGGTTCGGTAATAAAATTTAAGAATAACAGAATAACAGTTATATGTATTGATGAAGCAATTAATTTAATTCCTGATATTGCAATATTTTCAGCAGGTAGTAATGTTTCGATAGCATACGCTCAAAAGTTTGCTAACAAAGGTACTTTTGTTGTTGATAATTCGTCAGCTTGGCGAATGGATAAAACTAAGAAACTGATTATTCCTGAGATAAATGCTATTGAACTTACCAAGCATGACAAAGTTATTGCAAATCCAAATTGTTCAACTATTCAAATGTTAATGGTTTTAGCTCCATTGCATAAAAAATATGGAATAAAACGCCTTATAATATCTACATATCAGTCAATTACAGGTACGGGAGTAAAAGCTGTTAGGCAAATGAAAAACGAGCGTGCAAAAATAGACGGAGAAATGGTTTATCCATATCAGATAGACAAAAATTGTATACCACATTGCGACGATTTTACCGAAAATGCCTACACAAAAGAGGAAATGAAATTGGTAAACGAAACTCGTAAAATTTTAAACGATAACTCTATTCGTATTTCAGCAACAGCTGTGCGTGTACCTGTTATTGGCGGTCATTCTGAGGCAGTAAATATTGAGTTCGATAAACAATATAATATTAATGAAGTAAAGCAAATATTAGCAAATACCGAAGGAGTGATTTTACAAGATAATATTGCCGAAAATATTTATCCAATGCCAATAACATCATACAATAAAGATGAGGTGTTTGTTGGTCGTATTCGCCCTGATTTATCGCACGATAATGCAATAAATTTATGGATAACAGCCGATAATATTAGAAAAGGAGCAGCAACAAACGCAGTTCAAATTGCTGAATTTTTAGTTACCAAATTTTTTTAAAGCCCATCTCCTTTGGAGAGGGGTTGGGGTGAGGCTCATTAAACCATTCAACAAAACAAAAGTCTAACCAAAGTTAGCACATTAAAAAAGTAAATGAAAGAGTTTTCCGACAGCCAAATATTTGAATTATATCAGACTGATAAGGAGAAGGCTTTTAATACATTAGTTAGAAAATATCAAGAAAAATTATATTGGCACATCAGAAAAATTGTATTAACACACGATAATGCCGACGACGTTTTACAAAATACATTTATAAAAACTTGGCGAGGATTAGATAAGTTTAATGAAAAATCAACACTTTATACTTGGTTGTATCGTATAGCCACAAACGAATCTTTAACTTTTATAAAAAAAGATAAATCACGACAAAATATATCTTACTCAAATACCGAAGAAAATAATATTTTAAACTTATTGGAAGAAGATGTGTATTTTGAAGGAAGTGAGTTTGAAAAGAAGTTTCAACAAGCATTAGTAATTTTACCCGAAAAACAAAGACTAGTATTTAATATGAAGTATTTTGATGAAATGAAATATGAACAAATATCAGAAGTTTTGGAAACTTCAGTTGGTGGATTAAAAGCATCTTACCATCATGCAGTAAATAAAATAAAAGAATTTTTAAAAGAGGATTAAACCTTTTATAGCTAACATAGTCAAACAAAATAGAATGGACGAATTTAATAATATAAAAGATAAAAGTGGTTTTAAATTACCTAACGGATATTTTAACAATTTTGCCGATAAAATGGCAGAAATGGTAAAAGAAGAACAGGCAATTAAAATAAAAGTATTTTCGTTGAAACCAATTTTATCAATGGTGGCAATTTTTATAAGTGTTTTGGCAATATCGTGGAGTGTATTGGCATATTTCAATAAAACTACTGAGCAAATCACAAACTCGTATACTTTGGCATATTTAGAGTGTAATATAGATGATATTTCTGACGATTTGTTGTACGAATCGTATGATGATAATGATGCTATTTTTGATGAGGTTTATACGGCTGAAGAAATAGATTATTTAGAAGAAGAGTTGACCGAAGATGAAATAATTGATAATTTAAATTTTTAAAAATACATAAATATGGAAGCATTACATAAATATATATTAGTTTTAATTGCGTTACTATTATTTAATTTATCTTACTCACAACAGTGTGATAAATTTAGCAAACACAAAGAAAAAATAGAAGCGGAAAAAGTAGCTTTTATTACTAAAAAAATAGACCTTTCAGTTAATGAAGCTCAGAAATTCTGGCCAATTTATAACGAAATGCAAGATAAAAAAGTAGAACTTCACAAGCAAAAAAGAAGTTTAATGCAAAAAATTAATACCAACTTCAATTCAATGAGCGAAACTGAAATAGAAAAGTCGTTAGATGAATCGTTAAATATTGATTTACAGGTTACTAAAATGCGTATTGAGTATAACTCTAAGTTTAAAAAAGCTATTGGTATAAAAAAAACTGCTCTATATTACAAATCGGAAAGAGAGTTTAGAAAAACTCTTTTACGTAAAATAAAGAAAAAACATTGCGGAAAATAATACACACTATTCTTTTCCGGGTAACATTGGTACAAAACTAAATTCGCCAAACGATTTGCTTTCAAAATCTTTTTCAGATATTTTTGTAATACGTAACATTTGTTGCGTATTTCCTTTGTTAAGAGGAATAACCATAATACCACCAACTTTTAATTGCAGTAGTAATTTTGTTGGAATCTCAGGAGCTCCTGCTGTAATTAGTATTTTATCGAAAGGAATAATTTCAGGTAAACCAATAAAACCATCACCGTAATATGTATTTACCTTTAGTTTTAGCTCTTTTAATATTTTAGTAGCTGATAAATACAGTTCTTTATGACGTTCAATTGAATAAACATTAGCTCCAATTTTTGAAAGAATTGACGCCTGATAACCCGAACCCGTGCCTACTTCCAAAATATTATCGTTGAGTTTAATATCTAGTAATTGAGTTTGAAAAGCAACAGTGTACGGTTGCGATATTGTTTGTCCTTTTTCTATTCGTAAAGCTTTATCAATATATGCATGATTTACAATACTCCTATCAATAAAGCAATGACGAGGAATTGCATTTATTGCATTTAAAACATTTTTATCTGAAATGCCTTTATCAACAAGCTTTTTTACAAGCTGAGCTCGTTTTCCTGCTAAAGTATATGTATCGTAAATCATTAATTATTTTTTATTTATTACACAAAAATATAAATTATCTTCACACTCTAGTAGCCTATTCTTATTTCGAATCAGTCTAAACAGCTTTAGATGTTGTATAATGCTTTTTTAAATTTTTTAATATAAATTAACATATATATATTTGCAAATTATTTAATAATTAATATTTATTTAACTAACTAAAAAACAGTATATTATGTTTATATTGATGGTTGTGATTTTTGTTTTAGGGTATACAATGATAGCCCTTGAACATCCACTAAAAATTGATAAATCAGCATCAGCGTTGTTGATTGGAGTTTTAACTTGGGCAGTTTATGCTTTAAACAGTGTAGATATCCTTAGTTTAGGACACAGTGTTGAATGGAACCATATAACTCATGGTCTTGAGTTAGGTCCAAAAAATTTGCAAGATATTGCATCTCATTTTGTGAAGCACGAGTTAGGTCATCACCTAACGGAGATTTCAGAAATTTTATTCTTCTTATTGGGAGCAATGACTATTGTTGAGGTTGTTGACCACCATCAAGGATTTAAATTAATTACTGACAAAATTACTACAAAAAATAAAGTTAAGTTAATGTGGATTTTAGGTCTATTAACATTCTTTATGTCTGCTGCATTAGATAACTTAACTACTACTATTGTAATGGTAACATTACTTAAAAAATTAATTGAAGATAAGAAAACACGTTGGATGTTTGCTGCTATAGTTGTGTTAGCTGCTAATGCTGGTGGTGCTTGGTCTCCTATTGGTGACGTAACTACTATTATGCTTTGGATTGGCGGACAGGTTACTGCAGGTAACATTATTATGATGGTATTCCTTCCTTCTTTGGTTTCAATATTAGTTCCTTTAGCTATTCTTTCATTCTCTATGAAAGGAATGATAACTAAACCAGAAGTTGGTGGAGGTCATAAAGATTTAACATCTGATGGTGAAAAAAGATTGCTTTTAATAGTTGGTGTAAGTGCATTATTATTTGTTCCTGTGTTTAAAACAGTAACTCACTTACCTCCATATATGGGAATGTTATTAGGTTTAGGTGTTATTTGGACTTTAACAGAAATTATTCACCGTAACAAGCCAGTTGATGATAGAAGAGAATTATCTGTAATTAATATTTTGCAAAAAGTTGACGTACCAACTGTATTCTTTTTCTTAGGAATTTTAACTGCTGTTGCAAGCTTACAGTCAGCAGGTCATTTAGCATTAACTTCTGCTTGGTTAGATAATGCTACTGGACAAAATATATATGTAATCGATACATTAATTGGTATTTTCTCATCAATTGTTGATAACGTACCTCTTGTAGCTGGTTCTATGGGTATGTACGAAATTGCTCACTCTGGTGCATTTGCACAAGATGGTGTATTCTGGGAATTATTAGCATTTACTGCTGGTACAGGTGGATCTATTTTAATTATTGGTTCGGCTGCTGGTGTTGCTGCAATGGGTATGGAAAAAATAGACTTTATTTGGTATATGAAAAAAATGTCTGTATTAGCTTTAATTGGTTACTTTGCAGGTATTGGTACTTACTGGGCACAAGAGCATATTGTTGGTGCTGAAGAAGGAGCTGAAAACAGTAACATTATTATTGTAGAAGAAAAAGCTACAGGTAAAATTGATGAAGCTACAGAAGTTCATTTAGATTCAGAAATGTTTATCGGTATAAAGAAAGAAGTTGAAGGTGAAGTTTCTGAAGAAGCACATCACGAATAAACTTTAATAAATAATACTTAAGGGCTGTTCGTTTTTTGAACAGCCTTTTTTTTGCAATAAAATTCGATATAAAACGTTTTTATGCTGTTAACATTCAAATGTTGATAAAAAGTACGCAAAGCAAAAAAAGTAAAACTAAAACCCTTTACTTTAGTAAAAAAAACAAAATATGTGGTACATAAATTTATTACAGGTTACATTAGCTAATACAGCAGACATATCTGCCGAAGCAGGAGAAGCTACTTCTGAATTAACTCTGTCATTTTTTGATTTAGCATTAAAAGGTGGTTGGATAATGATTCCAATTGTTTTACTAATGGTGTTAGCAGTATATATTTTTGTGGAAAAATATATAGCATTAAAAGATGCAGCAAAAGTTGACCCTGCATTTATTGATAAAATTAAAACTGAAATACAGGCAGGTAAGATTGCAGAAGCAAGAACTATTGCTCAAAGTACTAATGGACCTTTGGCACGTATGATTGATACAGGAATTAGTAGAATTGGAAAACCTTTATCAGATATTAATGTTGCTATTGAGAATATTGGAAAACAAGAAGTGTCAAAATTAGAAAAAAACTTAGCTATGTTAGCAACAGTTTCTGGTGGTGCACCTATGATTGGGTTCTTAGGAACAGTTATGGGTATGATTCGTGCATTTTACGATATGGCTGCTGCTGGTAACAATATTGATGTCTCGTTGCTATCTAATGGTATTTATACAGCTATGGTAACAACTGTTGCCGGTTTAATAGTAGGTATTATTGCATACTTCTCATATAATATTTTGGTAGCTAAAGTTGATAATTTAGTGAATATGCTTGAAGCTAAAACAACAGAATTTATGGACTTGCTTAACGAGCCAATTAAATAATAATAAAAACTTTTAAAGCTATGGCAATACGTTCAAGAAATAAAGTTGATGCAAATTTTAGCATGTCATCAATGACAGATATAGTATTCTTATTACTTATATTTTTCATGGTAACATCTACATTAATTGCTCCAAATGCTTTAAAATTATTACTCCCAAAGAGTAGTCATCAAACTAAAGCAAACAAACCACTAACAACAGTTTCTATTACTGCTGATTTGCAGTTTGCAATTGAAAAAGAAGTAGTCCCATTTTCGCAATTAGAACGCCAACTACGATTAAAAGTAGGACGTGTAACTAATGTTGAAGATGCACCTACAATATCGCTTCATGTTGATAAAAGTGTACCAATGGAAGAAGTAGTTAAAGTAATGAATATTGCAAAAAATAATAAATATAGACTTATTTTAGCAACAAGTGCAAAATAAAAAAGCGAGTAATTTCGTTGAATATAAAGTATGAAGTTAAAGAAAGAAAATAAAGGTGGAATAGTAGGAACACTTGTAGTTAATGTTTCAATAATTGTACTATTATTCTTTTTAGGATTTCATACACCTCTTCCATTACCTGAGGAAGAAGGTATTTTAGTCGATTTTGGTTACAATGAAACTGGTTTAGGTGAAATTGAGCCAGAAGTAAAAGAAGAACAAATAGAAGAAACGGTAGAAGCTTCAAGTAGTGAAGAAGAAATTGTTACCTCTGAGCTAGATGATACTCCTGAAGTTGTTGTACATAAAGATAATGAAACAGAGAAAAAAGAAGAAGTTGTAGAGGAAGAAAAGAAAGAAGAAAAGAGGGTTGTAAATCCTAATGTATTATTCCCTCCAACCGATAATTCTAATAATAGCCATTCGCAAGGAATTGCAGGTGGTAAAGGTAATCAAGGAAAACCCGATGGAGGAGATTCTGATAATTACACAGGAAATGGACAAGGAAATTCAGGTATCTCATATAGTTTAAAAGGTAGGCATCATAAAGGTTTACCAAAACCATTATACACAGGTAACGAAGAAGGTAAAGTAGTTGTTGAAATAACAGTAAACCGCAATGGAATAGTAACTTCGGCAACGCCAGGAATTAAAGGAACAACAACATCGGCCTCAAATTTATGGGCAGCAGCAAAAAAAGCTGCCATGAAAACAAAGTTTGATAAAAGCTCATCATCACCAAAAATGCAAACAGGTACAATAGTTTACCATTTTGTTTTAAGATAAATATAAAAAAATACTTTATATATATATATTTATATTACCTTAGTGGAGTAAAAACAAACAATTAATTTATTTTGATTAATAAATATTCTATATTTTTTATCTTTGGTTTATTTGTAGCGGTAAGCGTATCTGCCTCTGTACAAAATACGTATAATGAAACCGATTCTATAACCAAATCGAATGCAAAGGAATATTATACATTAGGCAATAAATACCTAAATACATCTACTGATACGGCAATATTAATTTATAATAAAATAATTAATGTATCAAATGATAAAGAGCTTTTGAACAAAACTGTACAGAAATTAGGAAAAGCATTTTATTTAAAATCTAATTATAGCAAATCAATAGAATATTACAAAAGTAGTTTAAACTTTTACATAGAAATAGAAAATAAACAACAAGAAGCCGAATTGCGTAAATTAATAGGAGATATATATTATTCTTGGGGTATTTTTGACAAAGCATTAGAATATTATTTTGCATCAATAGAATCTTACAATAAATTAGATGAAAACAAATTTATTGGCATGTTATATAATAATGTTGGACTATGTTACAGGGAAATAGGCAAATATAAATTAGCACTAGATTTTTACCGAAAATCATACAAATTAATAAAAGAAAACGATTCGCTAAAATTAGGTTTTATATCAAATAATTTAGGTTCGGCCTATGTGAGTATAGCTAAATACGATTCAGCAAAATTTTATTTTAATGAATCGATTATGATAAAAAAAGATAATAATGATGAAATAGGTTTAGCTCATTCTTATGGAAATTTAAGCGATATGTATTTTGAATTAAAAGATTATAGAAAATCTCTTGAATACTTAAAAAAAGTAAAATATATTAGTGAAAGACATAATGATTTGGTAATTAAAGCTCTAGTAAACTCTAGCTTAGGTAGAGTATATACTAAATTAGAAATATATAACTTAGCCGAAGATTATTTAAAACAAGCAACAATATATGCAAACAAACTAAAATCAAATCAGGTTGCATTAGAAATAGCTAGAAACTTTTCCGATTTGTATTTAAAAACAAATGAATTTGAAAAAGCAAGTAAATATTTGAATAAATATATTTTAATTAAAGATAGTCTTTTCTCCGAAAATAATATAAAAAAGATTTCTGAACTACAAGTTGCATACAATATGGAAAGTAATCAGAAAGAAAATGAGATGTTAAAGAGAATAAATAAATTAAATGAGCAGAAATTAGAAGGTTATAAAAATATTAAGCATTACTTTATAATAATTTTAGTTCTAATATTTTTATTACTTATTGTTGTATATAGTAGAATTAAAAACAACATTAAAAACACTAAAATTATTGATGAAAAAACTAATCAAATTAAAGAAATAAATTCACAACTATTAGATTTAAATACCCAACTAAAAAACAAAGTTGATAAACGAACAGAAGCCCTGTTTAAGGAAATTGAAGATAGGAAAGCTATTGAAAAAGAATTACAAATTTCATTAGAAAAAGAGCAAAAAACAAATACATTAAAAGATAGATTTTTATCAAATATTAGTCATGAAATACGAACACCTCTAAATGCAATATCAGGTCTAGCCTCTTTACTAAATATTAAAGTTAAAGGCGATGAAGTTGCTGAGTATGTTACAGGTATTTATCAAAATAGTAATAGGTTACTTAATTTATTGAATAATATTATCGATTTTAGTAAAATAGAATCAAGTGAACTAAAATTAAGTGTAGAAAGTATTAATCTTAATGAAGTTGTAAATAATGTAATACAATTATATAAATTTAGAATTAATGAAAAAAAGCTTGATTTACAAATTGAAATGGATAAAACATTAAAAGTTTTTGTAGATAAAGTATACTTAAGTAAAATATTAAACGAGATTATTGATAATGCAGTTAGATATACAAATAATGGTTTTATAAAAATATCTATTAGTGAAATAAGTGAAAAAGAAATATATATTAAAATAGCTGATTCTGGAATTGGTATAGAAACACAATTTTTGCCACATATTTTCGACTCGTTCACTCAAGAAACCGAAGGCTATAAGAAAAAAAATCAAGGGATTGGTTTAGGCTTACCTTTATCTAAAAAATTCATTGAAATGAATAAAGGTAGAATAGAAATCTCATCAAAAAAAGACAAAGGCACTATAGTTACAATTATTCTTCCTGCTAATGAAAACTCAAACATAACAGCTAATAAAGAAAAAGCTATTATTATTTCAGATACATTATTTAAACAAAAAGAATTTCAAATATTCTTGATTGAGGACGACTATTTTAATAAACTTATGCTAGAAACAATATTAGATAATATTGGAATTGTAACCTCTGCATCAGGTGGTAACGAAGCTATTGAATTAATTGATAATAAACATAAAGCAGGTGAAGAGTTTGATATAATGATTATAGATATTAATCTTCCTGACGGGTGGGACGGAATTAGTTTGATGCATAAAATTAGAGAAAAATGGCCTTTATATAAAGATATAATTTTTATAGCCCAAACAGCATATGCAAATACCGAAGATAAAAAACGTTTCTTAGATAGCGGCTTTAACGAATATATTACCAAACCTATTGATAGCGATAAACTTATAAATTTAATAAAATACAGGTTGATGACTTAACCATATATTATAAAAGACTATTAATAGTAGAAAAAAGCTATTTAATTAGCTTGGAACTTGCAACTATCTTTTATATATTTGAAAACATTTTCACTCTATGAATACAAGCTTAAATAAAGTAGATTTCGTCTTTCTCGGTTATTTAAATGAGGAAAAACTAGAAGTATTACTTTCTGAAGTTAAAACATTTTCTGATGAGAACATAAGTAATCTGAGAATTAAAAGACGAATATATATAGTTACTGTAGAAGCACTAGAGAATATTTCTAGACATACAGATAATGAACTAAGAAAGAATAATAAAGTAAAATTTTCAATTAAATTTGAGAATAATAAATATATACTAGAATTTGTTAATTTAATTTTTTGTAGAAATTCAGAAAACATTAAAAGTTTACTTTGTAATATAAAAAAGAAATCTAAAAAAGAAATTAAAGAATTATATAAAACAACTATTACAAAAGCTAAAATCTCCCCAAAAGGAGGAGCAGGGCTTGGGTTAATTGAAATTGCAAAAATTTCAGATAATAATATTAACTATAAATTTAATGATATTGGCAACGATATCTGCGAATTTATTTTAGAAGTAAAATTTGATTTGTAAACTGTAAAACGATGAGCAGAATAGTAATTGAAAAAACCGATAGAACTCCAGAATTAATTATAGATACTGATATAGGTTTTTTTAGTATGGAATATGATAGTAGACCTGAAGATGTTAGGAAATTCTATTATCCGATATTAGAAAAATTAAAATCGATTCTTGAAGATATTAAACAAGCAAGTAATCTAACTTATTTTAAAGAAAAACCTTTTGTATTTACTTTTAAACTAGGTTATTTTAACTCTTCATCTGCAAAATTTATTTTAGATATTTTAAATATTATTAAGTTATTTAAAGAAAGTGAAATAAATGTTGAGATTAATTGGTATTATTATGAAGATGAGGATGATATGAGAGAAGCTGGGGAAGATTTTTCAGAGTTTTGCGAAGTGGAATTCAATTATTTTATAATGGAAGATGACGATGACGAATAAAAATAATATATTTGTCATCAAATAAATTTTTATAACAATTATATATGGGATTATTAAAAGACAAAGTAGCTATAATTACTGGAGCATCAAGAGGCATAGGTAAATCTATTGCACTTACATTTGCTAAAGAAGGTGCAAATATTGCCTTTACCGATTTAAAAGAAGATGATAATTTTATCGCCTTAGAAAAAGAATTAAACGCAATGGGCATTAAGGCAAAAGGATATGCATCTAATGCTGCTGATTTTCAGGATTGTCAAGATACTGTAGAACAAATTGTAAAAGATTTTGGTAGAGTAGATTCGCTCATTAATAATGCAGGCATTACGCAAGATAATCTTTTAATGCGTATGACCGAACAACAATGGGATACTGTAATTAATGTAAACTTAAAATCAATATTTAATATGACTAAAGCAGTACAACGTACAATGCTTAAACAACGCTATGGCTCAATAGTAAATATGAGTTCAGTTGTTGGTGTTGGTGGTAATGCAGGTCAATCAAATTATTCGGCTTCAAAAGCAGGTATTATTGGTTTTACTAAGAGTATAGCTAAAGAATTAGGCTCACGAAATATTCGTTGCAATGCAATTGCTCCTGGTTTTATTGTTACAGAAATGACAGCTCAATTACCAGAAGAAGTTATTAAAGCTTGGTACGAAAAAATTCCATTGAAAAGAGGTGGTACTTCAGAAGAAGTAGCTAATACCGCTTTATATTTTGCGTCAGATTTATCTAGTTATGTTAGTGGGCAAACAATTAATGTTTGTGGTGCAATGCAAACTTGATTTTAACCCGCTAGAGTCTATTTTTACGTCAATTGTGATGTATAAAAATCTGAAAAATTAAATGGATTGAGTATATCATGTAATAAAAATTCCAAATTTCAATAAAAATTATTGAAATTTGGAATTTTTTATTTTTAAGAACTTACCTTTGCGACCATGCCAAGTATTATTATAGATTATTCATATTGGTGGTTAGTTGTTATAATTTTTGTAGCAGCTTTGTATTCGTTTATTCTTTATCGAAAAGATAAGAATTTATTGGAGGTTAAAAACTATGTATTGATTATACTAAGAGTTTTACGCTTTTTTACAGTAGCTATTTTACTATTTTTATTATTAAAGCCACTATTTAAAATTACAAAAAAACATACAGAAAAACCCATTATTGCATTTATTCAAGATAACTCATCATCTATTTTACACAATAAAGATAGTTTACTTTATAAAACTGAATATTTACAAAACATAAATTTGTTAAAATCAGACTTATCATCAAAATTTGAAACTGTATTATATACTTTTGGCGATAAAATAGAGAAAACTGATAGTATTGATTTTAAGGCAAATAAAACTAATATTGCAAAAGCAATTGAAAAAATAAGTGATTTGTACATTAACAGAAATTTAGGTGCAATTGTACTTGCTTCTGATGGTATTTTTAATGCTGGTAAAAATCCAAATTATATTAATAAAGCAGTAAATACAACAATTTATACTATTTTACTTGGCGATACAACAGAAAAAAAAGATGTTAAAATAAAAGATGTAATTTATAATAAAGATGTTTTTTTAGGTAATAATTTTCCTATTGAAGTGCTAATAAAATCATCTAAGCTAATAGGTGAAAAGGCAAAAGTTAAAATTATAAATTCTAAAAAAGTAATTTCTGAAAAAGAAATAAGTTTGTCGAAAATAAATAAATTAAAATTTGTTTTAAAAGCCGAAAAAAAAGGACTAGCAAGATATAGAGTTGTTGTTGAAACTAACACTATTAATGAAGAAAATACAAAAAATAATTCAAGTGAGATTGTAGTTAATGTTATTGATAGTAGAAAAAGAATATTATTATTGGCTAACTCTCCACATCCTGATATTTATGCTATAAAAAGTTCGCTCGCAAATAATAGTTTTTATAAAATAGATTATCAAGTTTTTAATGGTAGTGTAAATAAATTAAAAGATTATGATTTGGTTATATTTCATCAATTGCCATCAAAAAATAAATCAATTATTAATATTATAGAGAAATTAAAAATTTTAAGTACGCCTACAATGTTTATTGTTGGAGCACAAACCGATGTTAATAAGTTTAATGAACTAAACACAAGCTTTAATATAGATATTCAAAAAAAATCTTTTGAAGAAACCGCAGCTGTAATAAATAAAAAATTCTTGTTATATACTTTTGATAAAGATTTTGAAGACTATATAAATAATTTACCACCAGTAATCTCATATTTTGCAAATTACACGTCTAAGGCAAAAAATAATGTGTTTTTTTATCAAAAAATTAGAAATATTGATACTGAACGGCCATTGTTTATGTTTGCTGAACAAAATGCAAACCGTATAGCATTAATTTCAGGAGAAGGTATTTGGCGATGGAAAGTTTATGATTATATGCAAAACAAATCTTTTGATAAGTTTAATACACTTATTAATAAAACATTGCAATATTTAACTGCAAATTTAAAAGACAAAGCTTTAAATTTAACTTATAAAAAATCATATCAAACAAATAATGAAATAATAATAAATGCTCAATTTGTAAATAAGAGTTTTGAGTTAGTTAATACTCCAGATTTAACCCTTCAATTAAAAAATCAAGAAAATGTTAATTATAATTATTCATTTGATAAATACAAGGATAAATATAAGTTAAAAATATCGGGTTTAGAAAAAGGTGATTATTCATTTAATGCAAAATTGAAATTTGCAGGTGAAATTTATTCTGTTTTAGGAAACTTTAGTGTTTTAAATAAAAATATTGAAAGTATAAATACTGTGGCAAATCATAAATTAATGAAACAAATTTCGATGAATAATAATGGTGAGTCATTTTTTGCAAATGAAATAGATGATTTAAAGAATGCAATTACTCAAAATGCTAATATTACGAAAGTTAATTATTATAAAACGAGTTTGTCAGAACTAATTAATAATGTTTGGTTACTTGTATTTATAGTAGTTTTTATATCAACAGAATGGTTTATACGTAAATATTCTGGAGGATATTAATATTTAAGAAAATAAAAGTTAACATTAATTTAACATTAAAGTAATAATATCACAACAACAATTTAAATAATCGTTTTTACATTTGTCAACGAAATAATAAAATAATATTAAATTCATATTATGTTAAGAACATATTTTTTACTTGCATTAATTCTATTTATTTCTACAATATCTTTTTCGCAAGAAAAGAAAATAGAAGATAAGGCAGAAACAGTAACAGAAATTGAAAAATTTAAACCTAACGGACGTGCTTTAGTTAAGATTTTCGCAAATTACCATACTAATTTTGCGGAAATATCTAAAATGCAGATAGAGCGTGCGTATTTGGGGTATAATTATAATTTTTCTGAAAACTATTCGGCAAAAATTACACTAGATGTAACTGGAACTGATTTTTATGGGAAGCTTCGTTATGATGTTTTTTTAAAAATAGCACAACTGCAGTATAAAAAAAATAAAACTACTATTAAAGTTGGGCTAATACCTACAACGCAATTTAAAGTACAAGAGAAATTCTGGGGTTATCGATATATAATGAAATCTTTTCAAGATATATATAGAATGAACGGAAGTGCCGATTTAGGTGTAAGTGTTGATTATAAGATTTTTGATAATTTTTCTGTTGATGTTATTGTTCAAAATGGTGAAGGTTATAAAAGTATTGAGCCAACAGGTACATATCGTGGTGGCTTAGGATTAACTTATTTGCCAATTAAGTCGTTAATAATAAGAGTATATTCCGATATTAGCTCAATGCCAGATGTGAATCGTGTTAATTTTGCAGCATTTATTGGATATAAATTTAAAAAATTATTTAAAGTTGGTGCAGAATATAATTTGCAAATAGGTAATAGATTTGTTCAAGAAAAAGAATATTCTGGCGTTTCAGCCTATACTACAGTGTTTATAAGTAAAAAATTCAATGTTTTTGCAAGGTATGACCTTGTTAAATCTAATACATTAGAAAATGATATAGAGCCATGGTACATAAAAAGGAATGGTAATGGACTAATTGCTGGAATAGAATATAGTCCAATAAAAGGAGTAAAAGTATCGACAAACTACCGTGGTTGGCAAAGCGATATTGCCAGTAAAGATTTTGAAAGTATGTTTTATTTAAATTTTCAATATAGTTTTAAATAAAAATATATTTGTGTAAATTTCTGAAAAGCTATTTGGTTTGAGTATACATATTTTACTTTTTTTATCTATAAACAAGGTAGTATCTACACAAAGTATACATATACAGTAAGATACCAAAGTTAAAGCTATTTGGTTTGAGTATATATTATTACATAAAATGTTCTTAATAGCGTAAATTCCTTATAAAACTTTTAGTTTTAAATAAATAACATGTATTACATTACTATAAGCTTTTATAGATTACCTAATTAAAGTAACCGTACCAGCTTTTTCGTGTTCTGTACCTTCAAAATCTTTACATACAACTCTCCAAACATATGTTCCTGTTTGTGCTTTTTTCTTACCTTCTTTTGCATATCCATCCCATTTAGCAAATAAATCGGCTGTTTGCCAAATTATTTCTCCCCAACGGTCATAAATAGTCAATAAGAAATTATCAGTATCAATACCGTGACCAACTACATAAAACCCATCATTTATATTATCTCCATCAGGAGAAAATGCTGTAGGAGCATATATTGTAAATATTTCTTTTACTCTAACAATATGCTTTGTAGTATCTGTACAACCTTGTTCAGAAATTGCTACTAATTCAACATTATAAGAGCCTGAATTATTATAGGTATGTACTGGTTCAAATACATTTGAAGAATCTCCATCGTCGAAATCCCAAATATAAGAAGATGCTACTTCAGAATAATTACTGAAACTGAATGTAGGTTCTAATATTGTCATAATATCAGGAAGAACATCAAATTTAGCAGTTGGTGTTGGAAATACATGAATCATATCTTCAACTGTTTTGCTTGCTTTACAACCATCAGCAGTTGTAACACTTAATGTAATATCGTAATATCCTGAGCTTGTAAATATATGTGTTGGATTTGAATATAATGAAAGATTATTTTCATTTATATCATCAAAATTCCAAATATAAGAATACCCATTCTCTATAATATTGGTATTGAAATGAACTTGTAAAGCTGGGCAACCTTGTAAAATATCTGCTTGCATTAACAAGTTAGGTATTGGATAAAAATATACTGTTACATAATCTGTAGCTTTTGAGTTACAATTGTCGATAACATTATATATTAACATTCCTTCTTGTTCTGGATAACTAACTTGATTTAATGTAACTACATCTCCTGCTTCATCATAAATAGTATATGGAGGTATTCCACCTTCTATTTGAGATGTAATAATTACAGGGTCTCCTGGACAAATTGTATCTTTATTTATTTGTAAATCTAAACTTACTCCTGGAGGTATTGTTATTGTAACATCTTCGGTATTACTAATACAACCATAAGAATCCTCTACCCATACCGAATAAGTTGTATTTGCAGTAGGAGTAACTGTTTGCGATGCAGTGCTTACATTATTATCCCAATGATAAGTATATGGTGCTACTCCACTTGTTACTGTAGCTGATATAGTTGTGCTTGCTCCGTTACATATTGTAATATCGGGTATAGATTGTATAAGAACATTATCTTCTGAAACATCAAAACTTGCAATTCCACTACAATTTGCTACATTAGTAACAGTTACAGTGTATGTTCCTGGATTATTTACTGTTATACTTTGGTTTGAATTACCTGTGCTCCAAATATAACTTGTGTAACCTGCATCGGCACTAATTGTTGCCGAAGAACCTGTACAGAAATATGCATCTCCTGTTATTACAGGTGTTGGGTTTGGATATACTGTTACTGTAACAGATGTTGTATTTGTACAACCAAAAGAAGTTGTAACATCAACATCTACTTGTCCGGCAACATTAACTGTTATTGTTGGATTTGAAGAAGAAGTTGACCAAGAATAAGAACTAT
>Ga0256827_10000132_pt1 | contig 40181 bp, 30 predicted proteins | sample CV84metaG_FD_185977 | JGI IMG/M metagenome (GOLD analysis project Ga0256827, IMG submission 185977) | Hydrothermal vent microbial communities from East Pacific Rise, Pacific Ocean - CV84 | ecosystem: Environmental > Aquatic > Marine > Hydrothermal vents | place: Pacific Ocean: East Pacific Rise... | reverse complement strand
TAGTTTTATGCTTGCTCTGAGGCACATCATATTTTTATCTTCTTCAATTTGAGGTATGTATATACATCTGCATTTCAGAAAATAAAAATCTAATACACCTCAGAGCTTTTCAGCAGACCCTACGTAACAAGGGACGGGGATTAAACCCAAACAAATTTAAAATTAACCGAAATTAGTTCTGTTTATAATAGAACGTCCAAGTGTTATTTCGTCTGTATATTCTAATTTATCACCAATAGCTACTCCTCGTGCTAAAACAGAAAAAGAAGAAATGTACTTTTTAACTTTTTTATGAATATAATAATTAGTTGTATCACCTTCCATTGTAGTTGGCAACGCAAAAATCATTTCATTAATAATATTTTGTTTAGCTCTATTTTCCAAACTATTTATATTAATATCGTTAGGTCCAAGTCCATCAATTGGAGAAATAATGCCACCTAAAACATGATAAACACCTCGGTATTGACCTGTATTTTCGATAGAAATAACATCTTTTAAATTTTCTACTACACAAACAATATCTTTTATTCTAGAATTATCGGCACAAATATTACATATTTTATGATCCGAAATATTATTGCAAACTTTACAGAAGGTAACTTCTTTTTTTAATTTTATTACAGATTCACCAAAATTAGTTACTTCGTTTGTATCTTGACGAAGAAGGTGTAAAACTAAACGCATTGCAGTTTTACTACCTATACCTGGTAATTTAGAAAATTCGTTAACAGCATTCTCAAGTAATTTTGAAGGGTATTCAATGTTATTCATTAATTATAAGAAGTATAAACAACGCTAAAAGTTCCTTCAGTAATTGAAACTTCAATAGAAGTGTCGCTAATTTTTTGTGTTTCTAATGCAAACGAACCTGTTAAAGTATGTGTACCAGTATTATGCGATGATACAGTAATACTTCCTGAAACAACAGAAAAACCATCAACTCCTTGAACGTAACTACCTGAATATTGTGTATTATCAATAATATAAGTACCACTTGAGATATTAGCTGGCATAATAAGTTCTATAGTTTCTAAACCATCAGTACCCGATACTTTTAGTTGATTCGATGCCATAAATGCAAAAGCTGTAACATTTGTACCAACCCATTGGTTGTTATTTGTTTTTGCTGTCATTATATTATTACTTGCGTCAGGTGCTAAATCTGTATAAGGCATATCTGTAAACTCGCCATTTGAAATGGTTTTAGTAACATAAGAACCTGTTTTATATGCTTTAAAATGAAAAGTGCCTGTAGCAGTGTGGTTAGCTGTATTTAATGATTTAATTGTAATTACACCATTAGCACCTTCTGCATTCTGAGTTGTGTATGCACCCTCGTTATCGTCAGCAGTAATATACTCAGCATGCGAAGCAGATGTTTGTGCAAGAATAAAATCGCCTTCGTAAACTGCACTTAGATACAAATTAATTTTATGCCCAATTTTCGATTCTCCCGAAATTAAATAGGATCCATATTTAACACTTCCATCAGGTGTTACAGCTCGCCATAGATTACCATCTAATTTTGCCGTCATTGTTCTATCTGTTGCGTAATTTGGTTCTTTCTCTTTTTTACATGAAAAAAGAACAAGAATTAATAATATAGGTAAAACTAATTTCTTCATAGCAAATAAATTAACAAAGTATATAATTCTATAAAAGTACAATTTATTCTAAAAATAACAAAATCTTTAATGTTTAACCTCAAAGTAAACTCAATCTTTTATCTACGTTTTAAATATAGATACTATATTTTGCCCAGTATGAGTAGCTTATATTTAAAATTAGAGTATAATACTAAATGGGTTTGTTATACAATTTAAAATTACAGATATACTCTGCTAAATTTTAGCTTAAAAAATTAGTCCTAAGCAAATTTAACGCAGTAAGTGTTGCACGGCGTATATTGCGTCCTCTGTCCTCACCAAAAAGATATTTTTCTGCAATTAATTTGTTTTTATTTGCAATACAAATCCATGTAGTACCTACTGGCTTTTCATCTGTTCCTCCATTAGGTCCAGCAATACCAGAAACTGATATTGCATAATCAGTGTTAAACGTATTTAATAAGCCTTTACACATTTCCTCAACAGTTTGTTTACTTACAGCACCATAACTATCAAGAGTTTGTTCTGCTACATGTAAAATTTTGTGCTTTATTTCGTTTGAATAAGCAATTACACTTCCTTTGTATATTGCCGAACTGCCAGGTATGCTAGTTATTAATGCTGATATATTTCCTCCTGTACAACTCTCAGCTGTTGCCATAGTTTTGTTCTGCGATTTTAATAACTTGTATACTGCCAACTCTATTTTTTCCTCGTTGAAACCATAAATTGCTTCGGGTATTATTTCTTGTAATTTTTCTATTTCTATTTCAATTAATGATATTAAATTTGCTCTGTTTTTACCCCTTGCAGTTAATCGCAATCTAACAATACCGGGTTGAGGTAAATAAGCAAGCTTTATTTTTGATGGTAAATTATCTTCCCATAATTCAATTTTTTTTGCCAAATGCGATTCAGGAATACCTTGAGTCATTATAGTTTTATGTACAATTTCTTCAGTAATAAAAGTTTCTTTAATAAATGGGATAAATCGCTCTGTAATAATGTGTTTCATTTCAAATGGCACGCCAGGAATAGAAATATATACTTTATTATTCTGTTTAAAAAGCATTCCTGGAGCAGTTCCTACCTTATTAAAAAGCACTTCGCAGTTTTTAGGTACATAGGCTTGTTTTTTGTTTAAATCATTCATTGTAATACCTCGACCTGCTAGTAAACTTTCAACATGATTATAAACATCTTTATTGAAAACAAGTTCAGTATTAAAATATTTTGCTAGGATTAATTTAGTAATATCGTCTTTTGTTGGTCCTAAACCGCCTGTAAGTATTATTATACTTGCACGGTGTTCGGCTTGTTTTATTGAGTTTACAATAGAGTCAGCATCATCAGAAGTTGTTGTTATTTGTACAACAGAAACGCCAACTTTATTTAATTCTTTTGCTATAAATGCGGAGTTTGAATCTACTATTTGACCTATTAATATTTCATCTCCAATGGTAATAATTTCAGCTTTCATATTTCAAAATATTTAAAATACAAAATTATTATTATTTACTCATTAAAATACAAATTTTTAAATAAAATTACACAGTCTAATATACTCAAACCATTTAGCTTTTCGGGAATTTATACGGATTTATTTTTTCTTTTATAAAGTTTAAAATTTTAAGCACAGCTTGTTACGCTTACAATTTTAAGCAAATAAAAATGGAAAAAGAAAAAGTAGAAAAGCCGAAAAGCTATGTGGTTTGAGTATATAAACTAATCTTTTTCCTTTATAAGTAATTTAATATCTTTATCTAGCAATCTATCAGGACGTTTTTTGTTTATTATATGCCAATCAAAATAATATATTTGCCCATCATCAGCACCCAAGAAAATTTTATATACTCTTGCTTTTTTCATTGTTCCCATTGGCCCAACTTTGTGAAAAAATACAGCATCTTTTTCTCTAGCGTTTATAACCTTAGCTAGTTCTTCTTGATTTACAAATTTAAATTTGTAAGGATAAATCTTTTTAAATTTACTCTCGGTATTTAAATCGGCACTTAAATTTTCCTTCATTAAATAGAGCGTTTTATTCTTTAACGAGGGTGTATGTTTTTTATAGTAAGCCACAATATTTGTAACTTTTACATTCGGATTTTCTTTTGTTAGTTTTATATGATTCTGCATGAAATGCAGAATTGGACCAAGTTTATATGAGTAATATTCTTCTTCAATATTCCTGTACGAAAGAGGAAATGTTACAAGTTGTGGCATATCGCTAGTGGTTTTGTAATCGCCTCCAAGCGAAAGGCATATAAAAGCATATTTAGCTTTTGTTTTATCTTTTTGAAACAACACATCATCAAGAGTTATAAACGAATATTTTGAATCTTTACGCATTTTTTCGTACTCTTGAACCGATATGTAATCGTACTCGGTTATATTCCACTCACGTTTTATAGCATCTTTAATCTCAAAATTATAAGTTGACATAGGATTTGGCTCCAAAACAACCATTGTCTTTGTTTTTGCAAATGCATCTAAATATTCTTTTTTTGCAACTTCTCTTTGTGCAAATGTTGTTGCAATAAATAATATAATAGTTACAAGCGATAATACTTTTTTCATTATTCTATTAATTTAGTTCAGCCATAAATGTAATAATTTATAGCTGAACTAAAAAATATATTATTATCTAATAGCTTATATAATCAATCCATTTAGCTTTTAGGGAATTTATACGATTTTATTTTTTAGAGTTTAAACCGATTAGTAATCAAAATTATCTATAAATTCACTACTTTTTTTATAGGCATTTTATTATTTATCGGCATTATAACTTGTATGTATATCGGTAATTATGTTTCATTTTTGGTTTTAGGTGTAATTAGCACAAAATATGCCATAATAATACAGAGTATAAAAATAAACTATATTCATTATTCACAAAATAATATAATTTATTACTTTTGATGCAATACATAATTAAAAAAAAGTTTTTGAAAAAAATACTGATAATACAAACGGCTTTTATTGGAGATGTTATTTTGGCAACACCTCTAATTGAAAAGTTATTTGATAAATTCCCTAATAGTAAAATTGATTTTGTTTTACGAAAAGGGAATGAAAAACTATTTACAAATCACCCCAAATTAAATACTGTTTTTGTTTGGGATAAAAAACAAAATAAATATAAAAATCTAATAAAAGTTTTAAAACAGATTCGTGTTAATAATTACGATTATGTAATTAATTTACAAAGATTTGCAACATCAGGATTTCTTACATTTTTATCAAAAGGAAAAATAAAAATTGGGTTTAATAAAAATCCATTTTCTTTTTCATATAAAATAAAAATAAAACATATAATAGGAAATGGTACTCACGAAACTGAGCGTAATTTATTGCTTATTGAATCAATTACCGATAGTAGTAAGTATTTACCTAAATTATATCCTGAAAAATCAAATTATGAAAAAATAAACAAATATACAAATGAAAAATATATTTGTATTGCTCCTGCTTCTGTTTGGTTTACAAAACAATACCCAAAACACAAATGGATTGAACTTGTTAATGTTTTACAAAGCTATAAAATATATTTAATTGGTGCACCATCAGACAACGATTTATGTAATGCTATTATTACTGAATCTACACATAAAAATATAACAAACTTAAGTACTGAACTTTCATTTTTAGATTCAGCAGCTTTAATAAAAACTGCTGAAATGAATTACGTAAACGACTCTGCTCCAATGCATATCGCATCGTCGGTTAACGCAAATGTTACTGTAGTATATTGCTCAACAATACCAAGCTATGGTTTTGGTCCATTATCTGAAAAATCTAATATAGTTGAAGTTATAGATAATTTAAACTGTCGTCCGTGCGGACTACACGGTAAAAAAGAATGTCATGAAACTCATTTTAATTGTGCCGAAAAAATTCAAGTTGACCAATTAATTAATTTCTTATAACTGCTTGCTAAAAAAATTATATCTTTAACATTCAAAAAAACGTAATTTTTATGGAAACATATTATTCAATAGGTGTAATGTCAGGAACTTCACTTGATGGTTTAGATATAGCGTATATTAAATTTACTGTCGATAAATCAATAAACTTTGAAATTTTAAGTTCAGATACCTTTGAATATACCGATTCTGTTAAAGAGGTATTAAAACAGGCCGAAAATTTTGATACGGTACGTTTTTTACGTTTTCATAATAGAGTTGGCGAATATATTGGCGAAGAAATTAATCGGTTTATTAAAGTAAACAATATTAATAAAATTGATTTTATTGCATCGCATGGCCACACTATTTTTCATCAGCCCGAAAATAAATTTACATTTCAAATAGGTAGCCCGGCATATATTACGGCTGTAACAGGTATAACTACAATTGCAGATTTTCGCTCGCTTGATATTGCTTTAAAAGGACAAGGTGCACCATTAGTGCCAATAGGCGATAAAATACTTTTTAAAGAGTACGATTATTGCCTTAACTTAGGGGGGTTTGCTAATATTTCAACCGATATAAATACGGTTAGAATTGCATACGATATTTGCCCTGTAAATATTGTTATTAACGAATTTGCTAAACAAAAAAATAAAGAATACGATAACGAGGGGAATATGGGCAAAGTAGGACATATTAACGATGTTCTTTTATCGGCACTAAATTCACTTAATTTTTATCATAAAACTTGGCCAAAATCACTTGGTAAAGAGTGGGTTTTAAAAGAATTTAACAATACTTTAAATTCAGTAAATCTAGATTTTAACGATAAACTAAGAACTGTATATGAACATTTCTCAATGCAAATAGCAAATGCAATAAATACTGGAAATGGAAAGAATATTTTAATAACAGGAGGTGGTGCTTATAATGATTTTCTAATCAACTTAATTAAACAAAAAACTAATAAAAAATTAATAATACCAGATAGCGAAATTATTGAATTTAAAGAAGCATTAATTTTTGGATTTTTAGGTTTATTACGTTACCTCGGAAAAGAAAATACACTTGCAAGCGTTACTGGAGCGATAAAAAACAGTTCAGGTGGCGGTATTTATAAGTTATAACACCAAACATTATTTAACTTTTAATAATTTTTATATATTTTTATACGCAATAACTAGTGTTGATACACTAATTTTGTTCCTTTCAAAAAATATTGAATAATGAAACAGATAATTCAACCAGTAGATGCAGAAATATTATTAGAAGAGTTACATAACAATGGCCGTGTAAGAATGACTAATAATGCAAATAATGAGATTTATTGTATCAATAATCATACAGCACCAAATATAATGCTTGAAATTGGTAGATTACGTGAATTATCGTTTCGTTATGCTGGTGGTGGCACAGGTAAAGAGGTTGATGTAGATATTTATGATACCGCCGAAGAACCATATCAACAATTAATTGTTTGGGATCCTGATAGAAATGAAATAATAGGTGGTTATCGTTATATATTGGGTAATAAAGCCCCAAAAGATGGTCATGGTAAATTGCTAATTGCAACTCGTGGATTGTTCGAGTTTTCTGATGAATTTAAAACTGATTATTTTCCTCACACTATTGAATTAGGTCGTAGTTTTGTTCAGCCTGATTATCAGAGCACGAAAATGGGACGTAAGTCGCTTTTTGCACTTGATAACCTTTGGGACGGACTAGGTTATTTAGTTGTAAACAATCCGGAAATGAAATATTTTTTTGGAAAAGTTACTATGTACACTAATTTCAAAGAAAAAGCTCGTGATTTAATTCTTTACTTTATGAATAAGCATTTTGGCGATAAAAATGATTTGGTATATCCTCGCGAACCACTTTCGTATCATTCAAAAATTGAATATATGAGAGAAATACTCGTTTCGGATAATTATAAAAATGATTATAAAATTTTGTCGAAAAAAGTACGTGATTTGGGCGAAAATATTCCACCGCTTATTAATTCGTATATGAATTTGTCTCCTACAATGAAATCTTTTGGTACTGCAATGAACTATAAATTTGGCGAAGTAGAAGAAACAGGTATATTAGTTACTATTGCAGATATTTACGATGTCAAAAAAGAACGTCATATTAACTCATTAAAAAATAAATAAATTTTGAAATATTATATTATTTCAGGCGAAGCCTCAGGCGATTTACATGGAGCTAATTTAATGAAAGAAATTTTTAGCATAGACACTAATGCTGATATTCATTTTTGGGGTGGCAATTTAATGAGCGAACAAGGAGGTACGCTAATAAAGCACTATAAAGACCTTGCTTTTATGGGTTTTTTAGAGGTAGTTTTAAACCTTAGAACCATTATGCGAAATATAAAATTTTGCAAGCAAAATATATTAGATTTTAATCCGGACATTGTAATATTTATAGATTATCCTGGATTTAATTTACGTATTGCAGAATTTGCAAAAAATAATAATTTTAAAACATTTTATTATATCTCTCCTCAAATTTGGGCATGGAAAGAAGGCCGAATTAAATCTATAAAAAAGTATATAGATAAAATGTTTGTTATACTTCCTTTTGAGAAAAGTTTTTATAAGAAACATAATTTTAATGTAGATTTTGTAGGACATCCTCTTTTAGATGCTATTGAAAACAATTTTAAAACCAATTTTACTTCGTCAGAATTTATAAATAAAAATAATTTGTGCGATAAACCAATTATATCGCTACTACCAGGTAGTAGAACTCAAGAAATAAAGGCTAAGTTGCCTATAATGCTTTCAGTTGTTAAATATTATCCTAATTATCAATTTGTAATTGCTGGGGCACCAGCTTTAAACGAAGAGTATTACAAACAGTTTATTACTGAAAAAAATGTAAAAATTGTTTACAATAAAACTTACGATTTGTTAAAATTATCTGACGCAGCCCTTGTTACCTCTGGTACGGCTACTCTTGAAGCTGCACTCTTTGAAGTTCCCGAAGTTGTTTGTTATAAATCTAGCGAGATTTCGTACCAAATTGCAAAAAGAATAGTAAAAATTAAATATATTTCGCTTGTTAATTTAATTATGGATAAGGAAATAGTTAAAGAATTAATTCAGCACAATTTAACAGAGCAAAATCTTAAAAATGAATTAGATAAAATATTAACCGATGCTGAGCATATTAAAAATTTACGCCAAAACTATAAAAATCTAAAACAAAAATTAGGTGGTGGAGGTGCTTCTAAGAAAGTAGCTGAGTTAATGATAGGGTATTTGAAAAATATTAACCATAACTAAAATTTCTAAAATGAGAAAAGAAAAAGCCGAAAAACAGAAAAGCTATTTGGTTTGAGTATATTATAAAATGTGATTTAAAACTGCCAGATGGTAATATTAATATAAAAATTACAGTTCACTTAAATTATGAGCTTAACCTATTAAACATGAAATAATTTCTTGTAATATTACTAAAAGCATTAAAACCCGCTCTTTATAATAAAGAGCGGGTTATATAAATTAAAAAAAGATTTTTACTCTTCTATTTCAATCATTTTAAAAGGAAGCTTAATTATCGATTGATAATCTTCGCCTGCTTCTAACATATCTTCATCGTCTTCTTCGTAAAACCAGTTAACTTTAACATCGCTACCAGCTTTGGCAACAACTTCTAATTTCTTGAATACATCAAGAATACATTTAGACGAGCTCGTATTAAAATATTCTAATTGAATATTAACTTCAGTTGTTGGTTTCGCATTTCCAGAATATTCTTCTAACCAAGCTATTAAAGGGTTGTAAAACTCTATAGAGTTTTCAGGAATTGATCTTCCTTTAATTTCAATTTTTCCTACTTTAGCATCAAATTCAATTGATGGAGTTTTTTGTGTCCCCTCTCTTACAATCGATTCCATATTAATAAATTTTAGTTTATATTAATCATTAATTCAAAAAACATATAACTTTCTTCAACTGGATAAAAGTTATACTCATATTTAGAGCCTGTTTTACGGGCAATATCAATCATTCCTAATCCTCCGCCACCTTTTTCTGAAAATTCTTTATTATTCAGAATCATTTTATAAAGCTGTTTTAATTCGTCTTTCGACAAAGAATTTATTTGCTCAATACGGTCGATTAAAAATCTTTCATTATTACTTTTGGTGTAATTACCTAATATTAATTTAAAAGATTCTCCTATTTTTATCAATAAAATAGCACCAAAAATGGCACCTTGCTTATCAATATCTTCTTTACAACTATGATGAAATAAATTTTGAAGTCCTTCAACTAACGAATTATATATCTTTTTTCTTATTTTCGATGGGGTAGCAACTTCATCTAATTTAGATTCTGCAACATCTAAAAGATTAGAAATTAATTTAGGAGTAAATTCACCTTTGTACTCCACTATTATTTCATCTTTCCTATGCCTTGTATACCAGTCGTCTATAACAAACTTCATAATTCTTAATCGAATTCATTATAATTTTTTCAATACAAATATAACTAAAATATAATATTATTATATTGTATTTGTAAAGTTTTTGTTACTAATCAATGCCAAATATAAACAATTTTTTCTCAAACTCATTTTATTTTTATTAAAGCAATTGTTTTTTATAGTTAATATACTCAATACATTTAGCTTTTTGGGAATTTATACGGATTTGTTTTTTCTTTTTTAGAGTTTAAAATTTTAAGCATAGCTTGTTACGGTTACTATTTTAAATAAATAAAAATGGAAAAAGGAAAAGTAGAAAACCCTAAAAGCTATGTGTATTGAGTAAAAGTGAGAAAAACTATTTTCCAGAGTCTAGTTCCAATTTTTCTTGAATCATTTCTTTTGCTTGTTCGGTAATTGTAAAATAGGTTTGTCCTATGGGTAAAATAGGTTTTAAAAATTCAACACTAATTTTTTTAAAAGGTTTAGGAATTTTACTTCCTTTTGGCAGTATATTGTATGCTCCATCAATAACTACTGGCACTACAGGTACGTTTAGCTCTTTGCTAAGAATAGCAAATGTTTTTTTAAATTCACCCAATGCCCCAGTTACTGAACGGGTTCCTTCAGGAAAAATTACAATATTTTTACCTTTTTTTAGAGCCTCTGCTAAAGATTGTATTGAGTGTTTTAAATCTAGATTTATATCAACAATAATAATATTATTTCTACCTGCAAATTTTCGTAATAATCCGTTACCAACGTGTTTTGCCTTTGTATAAAAAAAAGATTTTTTTAAAGTTTTACCTCTAAAGCAAGTTGCAACAAACATACCATCGAGGTAACTTTGATGATTTGGTGCAATTATACATGCTGTTTCAGGAATATTATCACGCCCTTTAATTTTAAAACGGAAATAAGTTTTGAAGAAAATCTTTAAGGATTTAACAATTAACCATGAAGTAAAATCAGATTTAGGAAGCTTTATATTGGTTTTTTCTTTAATTATATCGCCCCAATTAATTTTTTCTGCACTAATCTTGGTTTTCATTTTATTTACAAACTCACTTAGTTTCCGTACAGTTTCGTGGTCTGCAATTTTATCAGCATTAATTTTTACTCCAAATGTATTTTCAATAAACACTTGTAAACTAACTTTGTCAAGCGAATCTAGTCCTAAGTCTATTTCTAAATGGTCGTCAGGGAAAACTTCAATACTTTTATCATCCTCAATATGTTCTTTAATTAAACTATATTCTTTCGATGTAAATGATAAATCTTTCTCTGTATTACTTTTTGGTTTCCCTATGATTTCGGTAAGTTTAAATCGTTGTATTTTACCTAAGCGTGTTTTAGGTAACTCGTCGTAAGTTATATGTAATTTAAGAATACGTTTATACGATGATGCTGTTTTGTTATATACATCAACACCATCTTTTTTTATCGATTCCTCAATATTTTCTATTTCTAACTCTCTTGCTTTTACTCGGTCAGGAACAATAATAACTTGCAAGATATCACCTTTCTCAAAAACAGCAAGTTCCTGAATATATGGCACTAATGACTCTAATTGAAATTCTATTTCTACTGGGTTTACATTTTTTCCATTTGATAAAATTATTATTTCTTTTATTCTTCCTGTAATAAATAAAAAGCCATTTTTATCAATTTTGCCAATATCGCCAGTGTATAACCAACCATCTTTAAGTACATCAGATGTTTCTACAGGGCGGTTGTAGTAGCCCTGCATTACATTTTTGCCACGTGCTACAATTTCCTCGTCACGTATTTCAATTTCGCAACCAGGTAACGCCTGACCTGCCGACCCAATTTTGACTGTACCAGGACGAGTAAATGTAATCATAGGAGCAGCTTCGGTCATACCAAAACCTTCTAATACTTCGAAACCCAAAATCTGATAATCGCGTGCAACAGCGGGGTCTAAGGCTGCTCCTCCAGAAATCATATATTTTATATTACCACCAAATTTTTTGTGTACAGTTTTAAAAATAAATCGTGAAAATGAATACGAGTGCATTGTTCCAGCCATTGAAAACATGATGCGAGCAATTAAACTTTTTTCTATTTTATCTTTTATTCCTTTTCTTATAGCTGAGTATAAACGAGGTACTCCAATAATAATACTAATTTTATTTTTAACTAAAGTAGAAATTATATCTTCTGATGCCATTGATGGTGCTATTGCAACCATACTTCCAACAGATAATGGTGCTACAAATGAACCAATTAATGGAAAAACATGATGTAATGGTAATAATATCATCACATTACGTTTATTATTATATATTTCTACACCTTCAATAACTCCATATAAATTTGCTTTTATATTTTCGAACGATAACATTACACCTTTTGGCGAACCTGTTGTGCCTGAGGTGTAAATAATTACGGCAGTTTCGCCTAATTCAGAATCTTTTAAAGAGCTTGTATTTTCAGGAGCTTTTTTATCCTCAATATCGTCTAATAAAATTAACTGAGGTTTATAATCTAGATTTTGTAATGCTTGGTTTAAAACCTCTAGTCTCTCTGAGGAATAAAAAATAATTGTTGGTTTACTATCAGTAAGAATATATGCTAATTCTTTTGTTGTTGACATAAAATCGATAGGTAATGCAATACCTGAATTATGCCAAATAGAATGAAATGCATAAAGCCAAGAGGGTCTATTTTCTGCAAATATTACAACTCTATCTTTATTGTTAATAGTGTATAACGATGCAAATTGATGAACTTTTGAGATTAACTCTCTATATGAAATGCTTTTATTTTTGTAATTTATTGCGGTTCTGTCTGATAATTTTAAAAACATAAAATTTATTTAGAATTTAAACAAAGATAACTTATGTCATTTGTTTTAACAATTATACTTTATGAATTAACATGTGCTTATGTTGAGCTACGGTAATTTATTTGTGCAAGTTTTTTTGTAATAATAATTTAATTATGCACGCACAAAACAGGTATGGGCGAATTATTAACCATTTGTTGTGCATATTTACCAAGCCATATATTTGCAGTATTTTCTGTTTGTTCTGTCATTATTGTAATAAGTTCGGCATTTATTTCTTTTGCATAATCAATGGTAATATCAGTAATATTTTTCCCATACAAATCCTTTTTAATATAATTAATAGATTTAGAATCAAGGTATTCGTAAACTTGTTGGCTATACTGTTCTAATCTGGCAATTATTTTTGGTCTGTCCGTTTCTCTTACAGTAACTACATGAATTGTTGCATTGCAAATTTGAGCTAGTTTTGTAGTTGCTTTAAGCTTTTTTCTTGTTTCTTTTGAAATATCTATGGGCATTACAATTTTGTTGATTCCTATTCGAAGAAAGCCATTTCTAATTGTCATTACATTGCATTCGGCATTAGAAACTACTTTATAAGCATTACTGCCAATCCAAAATGCTTCAAAACCACTAACGCCATGGCTACCCATAACTATAAGGTCGGTATCGTCGTATTTTGCTTGATTAGTAATTTCTTTATAAACTTTGCCTTCACGTAGTTTGTAATCAAAAGGAACTTTTATTTTATTTTTATATTTTTCAATTAAAATTTTAAAAAATATTTCTGGCGAATATTGCTCTTTGTTGCTAAATTCTTTAAAGTACAGCGGAACATCTTGTTTTTTTCCTTTACTTATATGAATCATACGAAGTTTTGCACCAGTTTTATTAGCAATAATAATTGCATGTTCCAATGCATTAATTGAATCACTAGAAAAATCTATTGGTACTAAAATTAGTTTCATGACTGTAAAATTAGTAAATTTTTCTTATTAATTGCTATTTATTGTTTATCAATTATCAAATTGATAAGATTTATAAAGTTATCGATATCCTTTTTTGTATTATCAAAAGAAAGCATAAAACGTACTTCCGATTTTTCTTCGTCCCAAAAATAAAATGGAGTTTCTTTTTGCAAATTAAGAGCTAATTCTCTGGGCATTATAGCAAAAATACCGTTTGTTTCTACTTTTTGAGTTATTTTTATTTCTGTTATTTTTTGCAATTTCATGTAAAGATATTCAGCCATTTTATTAGCTTGCTTGGCATTTTCTTCCCATAAGTTATTTGTTAGTAATGCTTCAAACTGTACTGAAATAAATCTCATTTTTGATGCTAATTGCATAGCTTGTTTCCTAAAATACTTGAAATTTTTCGATAATTCATTATTAAAAAAAATTACAGCTTCTCCAAAAAGCAAACCGTTTTTTGTGCCTCCAAAGGAAAGTATATCAACACCTAAATCGTTTGTAAATTCTCTAAAATTAAGGTTCATTGCTACTGCTGCATTCGATATTCTTGCACCATCCATATGCAAAAGCAATTTATGCTGTTTTGCATATACCGATATATTTTTAATTTCGTTAACGGTGTATAAAGTGCCAAGCTCTGTTGGTTGTGTTATCGATATTATTTTTGGTTGTGCAAAATGCTCATCATTAATCCTATGCATGTATTTTTTTATTCCATTAACTGTAATTTTACCATCAGTTGTAGGTACTGGCAGTAATTTGCAACCTGTTGATTGTTCTGGAGCTCCTGTTTCATCAACGTTTATGTGTGCTACATCGGCACAAATAATAGCATTAAAGCTATTTGTAACAGTTTTAAGACTTAATACATTTGCTCCTGTTCCGCTGTAAACAAAATATACATCAATATTATTCCCAAATATTGTTTTAAATTTATTTACTGCACGTTCGGTATATTTATCGTTACCATAAGAGCTGGCATGGTCAATATTAGCTTTAGTTACAGCTTCAATTATTTTGTTATGAGCTCCTGAATAATTATCGCTTGCAAATCCTTTCATTATATTATAATTTTTAATGAGTTTGGAATAATATTAATTTCTATTTTATCGAAAAAAGTAATTGGTTCGCCATCAATATGAGCTAAAATTTCGCCTTTTTGCTCAATAACAATGTGTTTTGCTTTGTAAGCTTTTGCTATTTTAAGTTTATCAATTTTTTTAGTAAAGAGTTTATATGCTAGTTTTGGTGCTGAGATTAATGGAAATTTTTTAAGAGTTGTAATATTTAATTCGCCATCACTCATTGAAGCTGTTGGTGCAATATACGCATTGTTTCCAAACTGCGAACCATTTGCAATACTAAGTAAAAATACTTCATCATTAATTTTGTTCCCATCAATAGATAAATTTATTTTTTGAGCTTTAAATTTTTTAAATTCTTTTGATGTAATTCTAATATATGATGAGAAGCCACGCTTGCCGTATTTTGCAAATTTATGAGCAATAAGAGCATCAAAACCTATACCTGCTACATTTATAAAAAAAGTATTATTAATACTTGCACTATCTAGTGTTACAACATTAAAATTATTAATATTTAAAATTGCATCTTTTATTTTTAATGGTATTTTTAAATGTCTTGCTAAACCATTTCCCGAGCCTGTCGGAATTATACCAAAAGCAGTATTTGAATTTATTAAAGATTGCCCTACTTCGTTAACAGAACCATCGCCCCCTACAACAATAATTGCATCAAAATTATTTGAATTTTGAGTAGTTAATTCAATGGCATGTTTTGCATATTTGGTATATTTTATTGTGTAATCAATATTTTTAGCACTATATTTTGCAAGCAATTTTTCTAATATTTTTTGCTTGCCAATTCCAGAAATAGGATTAATTATATATAGTACTTTTTTCATTTCCTCTTTGTTGTTTCAATTGTCATTTCGTTATAAATTAACGAATAATTATAGGTCTGAATTATTGCTTTTAATTTATTTTGCATTTTCTCTTCTTGTTCAACTTCAATGTTTATTAAATTATCATGAAACATACTATCGATACGTAAATTAAATAAACCTACACTTTCGGTTCCATTAAATTGATATGCGTAATCATCTTGTATTAACTGATAAATTCCTGATATATAATTAACTGCAAAATGGTCGTTAGCACTTATTACTGAATTACCGAGCGAATAAAAAGGTTTTTTATAATGCAAATAATCTAGCACTGTAGGCATAATATCAATTTGTTGAATAATATTTTTTGTAGGGCCTGTAAGTGAGTTGTCTGGTGTATAAAAGAAAACTGGTATACAAAACTGACCTACTTGATTCCAATAAAAATATGAGTTTGCCATTGATGTATGGTCGGCTGTTAATACAAATATTGTGTTCTTATACCAGTCGGTTTTTTTAGCAGTTTCAAAAAATTTGCGTAACGAATAATCGGCGTATTCAACTGCACGATGAATAGGCATTTCCCCTTCTTTAAATTTATTTTTATACTTCTCTGGTATTTTGTAGGGGTGGTGCGATGATAGTGTAAAAACTGATGTAATAAATGGTTGTTTAAAACTACTCATTTTATCAGAAAAGTATTGTAAAAATGGTTCGTCATAAATTCCCCATTTCCCATCATAATCATCATTGTTATTATATTCATCTTTACCAAAATAATCGTTAAACCCAGCTAAATATGCAAAATTATCAAACCCCATTGTTCCATTTATTCCTCCATGAAAGAATGCACTATAATATCCTTTATGCCTTAGTATTTTTGGTAATCCGGTTATTTCATTTGTTGAATATAACGAAGTAATAAATGGTTGATTACTCAAACTAGGAATACTTGAAATAATAGCAGGCATTCCTTGCATTGAAGTTTTCCCGTTTGCGTAACTATGAGGAGAATAGCAACTTACACTTAACAGACTGTCAAGAAATGGGGTGTATGGTTTGTTGTTATAAAAACCTGTATAGTTGTTGCCAAAACTTTCTAAAATAATAATTACAACATTTTTATTATTAAATTTTTTGTCTGACTTGTATTGTTTTATAGGGTTAATATACTCTTTAAGTTTTGTTTTATTGAAGTAATGTTTTTCATTCAATCTTTTATGATTTAATGTTCTTATTATAGAAAAAGGAGTATTAATTATTAGAGGTATATTCTGTGTTTTTGTATATTTTGCAAACCCATTAATTGCCAATGGTCTTAACCCAAACCCGCGAATCAAAAATGCTGATAAAGCAACAATACTAATCATTACAATTAGTCGATAAACGCCTATTTGTAAATTTAATTTCTTTTTAAAAACTATTTCTTTTTTTGGGTAAAACTTAATTAGCGAAAATACAAACACAAGCCATAGAGCAATAATATACCAAAAATCTTTAATAAATTGGGGTAAAATCATTGCTGTATCATTACCTAAAAACATAAGGCTAAAAACATCAAAAGTTGTACGCTTATTTGTAAATTTAAAGTATTCTATATCAACAAAATTTGAAAGTAATAGAACTGAATTTATTATAAAAAATAAATATTTAAGAATTGTTTGGTATTTTTTGTTTGAAATAAAATTGAAAGGTAATATACTTAAAACAATAAATATTATATTGAAAAGGAGAATTGCACTATTGTCGTAAACAGTACCAAACGAAAATATTTTAATAAATTCGAAAAAAGAATTTTCTTGAAAATTTAGGCTGTTAAATATTAAAAATGCGAACCTGCTTAGTTGGAAAAGAACTAATAATAAAATTATTCTTTGTATTAATAAAATAATATGTTTGAAATATGCTTTCACATTGTAAAATTAAGTATTTCAAATTACATTATGTAATTTATAGAACCGAATTAGTATTTTTTAATCTCGTTTGGGTATAATTCTCCGTCCCTTAGGACGTATAAAAAAATATTATTCCAAAACTTGCAACGAGGAGACTCATTTTTTTCGTAATAAAACAGTTTTACATGCACTAATAATATTAGTTGCTTTTAAGCCGTATTTTATCATTAATTCGTCAGGGTTTCCACTTTCGCCAAATCTGTCGTTTACACCAACAAATTCTATTGGAACAGGGTAGTTTTGTGATAAAACTTCGGCAACCGCAGCTCCTAAACCTCCAATAATTTGATGTTCTTCAGCTGTTACTACAGCTCCTGTTTGCTTTGCCGATTCTATTAATAATTCTTTATCAATAGGTTTTATTGTGTGAATATTTATGACTTTTACACTTATTTTTTGTTTTTGCAGCTCTTTTGCAGCTTCTAATGCTTCCCAAACCATGTGTCCTGTAGCAATAATTGTTAAATCGGTTCCTTCATTAAAAACCTGTCCTTTACCAATTTTAAATTCTAAATTTTTATGTGTAAAGTTTGGCATTGGTTCTCGTCCAAAACGTAAATATATAGGGCTGTTTATTTGTTCAACAGCAGCAAAAACAGCATTGTATGTTTGGTTTGCATCGCAAGGCGAAAGAACTGTCATGTTTGGTAAAGCTCGCATTATTGCAATATCTTCTAATGCTTGGTGTGTAGCTCCATCTGCTCCAACTGAAATGCCAGCATGAGCACCCCCGATTATTACGTGTAAATTGTTATAACAAAGCGATATTCGTATTTGGTCGGTTGCACGTAGTGCGGCAAAAACACCGTAAGTTGAGAAAAAAGGAATTTTACCTCCTAAAGACAATCCTGCAGCTACAGCAACAATATTTTGTTCTGCAATACCAAAAGAAAAAAATTTATCAGGAAATTCATCAGCAAAAATATTCATACTTACCGATGAGCTTATGTCTGCACCAATACCAATAATATTAGTATTTTGTTTTGCAATATCGCGTAAACCCTCACCAAATCCAATGCGAGTAGCTTTGTATTCAGTTTTTTTTATTTTCATTTTGTATAATTGCTTACAATTATCAAAGGAGTTGTTCCAATATTACTTTTATTATAAGTACGGTCAAAAACATAAAAATCTAATTTTAAGGTATCGTAACCCAATAGTTTAAAATCGTCGATATAAAACTTAGTTTTTACCGAACCTTTCATTAATTTATTTCTCCCTTCAGGCTCGTAATATGGTATTTTGTATTCGTAAGGAACAGTTAATTCAACTGGTTTTAGCGTGTCGTTCTGCATATAATATAACGTAAAAATAATATTCTTAACTGTATCGTTTTCATAAAAACAAATATTGCCATCGCCATCAATAAATTTAATACTTAAATCTAAATAATCAGTATCAAAAATATTATCAGTTAATAGCTCCATACTTTCGTAGCTAACTTCGGGTATAGGCGAAAAATCATTGTATTTTTTACAAGAAAAAAATACAATGATTACCGATATAATTAATATAATTGAAAATCTATTCATACTAAACTTAACGAAAAGTAAAATTAGCAATTTTTATTTAGAATAACTCAACAAGTTTATAAAATTTAACTCTATTTAAAACCTGTATCCTAAATTAAAACTAACATTCCAATCAAATATTACATCACCATTATTATATTCTGGGCTTGTATTTTTTTCATTTAATACATATCCTGCACCAGCGCCTACATGTACTGTAATATTTATATGCTTTTTTGATTGAATTGAAATTCCATTTTGAAATCGTAATGATGTGTAATTTATATCGCTACGTGATATATACATAAATTCTGGACCTAAATAATATCTAATAGTATTTATACCTATATATAATGGACCAAAGTTAAAACTGTGAGCTTTATTTTTTCCGGTGTAAAATTTAAAAGCTATACCTGTATCGTAATAATTTGTTTTAAAAGTAAAACCAAAGGGTATATAAATGCCTAGTTTTTCTGATGTTGTAATGTATTCGTATGAAACGCCAAATCCGCCCCAAAATAATAATAAAGGCATTATTGAAACAAGATGATGATTTAATTTGTATTCTAGCTCTGGTGAAAAAGTTTTAGTTATATTCGATTTGTTTTTTTCGCCAATAACAATTCTCATTAAATATAATACTTTTTCGCCTTTTATAGTATCTTCAATATAAATTTTAAGTCTTGGAGTAAATGTTTTCTTTTTTACATTTCCTAGAAATTTATTTTCAACGCATTTTTCGTATTGGCACTGAAAAGTAATTTGTTTACTATTGGTTGAATAACTTATATCTGATGGAATAATCTCATCAATATTTAGTTTAGATATTTTAATTAAATCGTTATTTCTATAATAATTAACGGTAAAAATACCTTTATTGAAATCGATATCTGCTTTAGGATTAAGCAGGTTATTTATATCATCGATAATTTGTTTGGTTTCTTCAATTTCTTGAGAATAGGCAGCAATTATTGATATATAAACTACACAAAGGTATATGCTTAGCTTTAAATAATACATTTAGTTGTTTTAGTTTTCGGTAACAAATATACAAAGTTTTTTCAAAAAAAAGTCCTCCAAACTGAGAATCTGGAGGACAACTAACCCATGAGAAAAATTATATTTGCACAGCAAAGGTAATGTATAAATAATCTAAAGTCAAATAATAAAGCACTTATATTTGTTAAAATAGTTGAAAAGCTGAAATAATTGTTAGTGTATTTGCCTATAATACTCAAACAAAGAAACGGCTAAAGCGTGCGAAACATTCATCGATTTTGTATTACCAGGCATAGGAATATGAATAAAATCGTGGCAAAAACTAATCATTTTTGTACTTATTCCAGATTTTTCGTTACCTACAATAAAAGCAGTATTTTTATTAAAAGAATATTCGTAAATATTTTTTGAATTATTTATTGTATCAATTCCAACAAAAATATATTTCTTAAAAAATTCAGAATTTAGTTCATTATAATCAATAAATTGAAAATCGACATTATTATATGCTGAAGATGAACTGCGTTTTATTTTTGCTTTATTTGGAATAATATCATTGATAAGGAAAAGCTTTTTTGCACCTATATTATCTGTCAAACGTATTAAACTCCCAATATTCTCGGGAGTAGAAATATTTTCAGCAATAATTATTATATCGTTAACGGTTGATTTATTACCAAAAAACTTATTTGCTTGTACAGTTTCGTTCATTTATTAAAAATAAAAAAGGTCGACAATTTTTGTCGACCTTCAAATATATAAATTAATTATCTTTTATTTAAAAAGCTCGTTAAATTCTTCTGCGGTAACTTCTTTTGTATCAAGTTTTACAGCCGATTTTATAGCTTCTAAAGATTTTTCTTCTAATTTAGTTTCGTATAAATTTCTTCTTTCTTCTGGTTTTTCAACAATTTCCTTAGCATATTGTTCTAATTGCTCTTCAGGAATTTGCATTGCACCATAATACTGTTGAAATTGTGCATTTATTTGAGCTTTTGCAGCATCAAGTAAATCGTCATCGTTTATTTTAATATCGTTGTTAGAAGCAACTTGCTCTTTAATTAACTGCCAACGAAGGTCTTTCATAAATAATGGAAAGTCAGCTTCTAATTTTTCATCAGTAAGTTTTTCTTGAGTATTAGTTGCTCTTAACCATTCTTTTAAGAACGTTTCAGGTAAATCGAAATTAATTTTCTCAATTAATTTTTCTTTAGCATCTAAACCAAATTTATAATTAGATTGCGGAATGAAAGATTCTTTAATTGCTTCAGCTATTTTAGTTTTAAATTCTTTTTCTGACTTAACCGTGTCTTTACCAAAAATTTTATCCCAAAGCTCTTGGTCATTTTCTGCAGTAACCCACTCTTTAATTGCTGAAATAGTAAAATTGTAATTACAATCTATATCCTCAGGTTTTAATTCTTCTTTTTTAGCTTTTAATAAACCTGCAATTTCGTATTCGTTATCGAACGATTTTTTAGGATTAAAAGTAATAGTATCGTTTACTTTTTTACCTAAAAATAATTTTTTCTGCTCTTCGTCTTTAAACGATGTCATTAACATAGAAGTTGCATCAGCTGATATTCCATCTTCAATAACATTTCCTTTATCGTCAGATTGAGCAATATCGCCAGTAATCATATTCGAATCAACAACTTTCTCAGATTCTAAATATTTACCTGAAGTTTGTTGATAATTCTTTAATTGTGCTTCAATATCTTTATCTTCTACTTTTAATTCGTAGTTTGTAAATTTATCTTTTTTCGAAAGTTTTACTTCAATACTAGGTGCAACAGCTATTCTGTAAACAAATTCGTAAGTATCTTGCTCTCCCCAATTAATTGGCTTTTGCTCTTCGTTATATGGTAATGGCTCACCAAGTATTTTATCATCAGTTTCCTGAAGATATTTTGATATTGATTCAGAAATTAGCTTGTTCATTTCTTCAACCAAAACAGGAGTGAGATACTTCTTTTTTATAAGTCCAAAAGGTACTTTTCCAGGTCTAAAACCATCAATACTTGCTTTGTTTTTGTAATCTTTTAATACTTTACTTACTTTTTCATCGTAATCAGACTTTTCAACAGCTATTGTTATTGAATAGTTTAAAGCATCAATTTCATTCTTAGTTACGTTCATTACCACTCATTTAAAGTAATTATAAAAAATTAAAAAAAAACTGCCCTGGAAGTCCGAAGCAGTTTTCATTTTGTACGGGTGAAGGGACTCGAACCCCCACGCCTCGCGGCACTAGATCCTAAGTCTAGCGTGTCTACCAATTTCACCACACCCGCAAAATGGAGTGCAAAGGTACTAAATTATTTTAAAAATAAAATAATTTCAAAAATAATTTTCATAAAATTTCATAAATTGATTTACTAATAGTATCTTAGCTTTTTGAAATAAAAAAATAACATAAAATAAAAACAATGAAAGTTATTACTTTAACATTAATTTTTCTTCTTATTTCTGTGTCTATATTTTCGCAAGATGTAGTTAATAAAACAAAGGCAGATAGTAATAAAGTCTTATGGAGTGCGGTTTTAGCAAAAGAAGGTGATTTAATTGGAGACACCGCCATTAAAAAAGAGTGTAAGGCACAATGGGCAAACAAAGTAGTTAAATTTAGTTCCCAATACTCTAAAACAGACAAATCAGCACAAGAAGTTTTGGGCACGCCTAATGTATTGCCTATAGGTGGAGAATCTAATATGGCATGGTCAGTAAAATCAAAAAATGGTAAAGAAACTAGTAGCAAAGCGTTTATTAAAGTTTCTTATAAAAATCCATCAATAATTAGACAAATTGTAATAGCACAAAGCCACAATCCTGGTGCAATAACTAAAGTAACACTTTATGGTACAAAAAAAGAGGAGCTAAAAGTTTACGAGTCATCACCAAAAGCAGATGGTTTGAAAGGTAAAATGATGAATATATTTTTGGATAAACCAACAGAATTTTATGTAAGTGAGGTTGAAGTTCAAATGGATCCTGTGGCAGTACCTGGTGAAAACCAAATAGATGCAATTGGTATAGCAGAATGTTCCGACTCAGTAATTGCACGAATTAATGTAATACCAAATATAAAATGGGACTCAGAACCTATTAATTTAGGAGATAGTATTAATTCAATACATTCTGAAGATGCACCTATGATTTCGCCTGATGGAAAATACATATATTTTGTACGAAAGTTTCATCCTGAAAATATTGGTGGTCTTGAAGATGAAACAGATATTTGGTACTCTGCTGTAAATGAAAATGGAGATTGGAGACATGCAAAAAATATTGGACAGCCTTTAAATAATAATAAGAATAATTTTGTGCAATCAATTACACCTGATGGTAACTCTTTGTTATTAGCAAATGTATATTTAAAAAATGGACAAATGACAGAAGGCGTTTCTTTCACCTATCGTACTCGTACAGGGTGGGCGTTTCCTGAGAAACAAATGATTGATGGTTTTATTAACTATAATAGATATGCTAACTATTATTTAACTAATGATGGGAAAGCATTAATTATGGCTATTGAAATGAAAGATACTTATGGAGGTCTTGATTTATATGTTAGTTTCAAAAAAGGAGAAAATAGATGGTCAAAACCTCAAAATTTAGGACCTACAATTAACACAAGACAAAATGATTATAGTCCGTTTTTAGCTGCTGATGGGGTTACATTATTTTATTCTACATCAGGATTTGCGGGATATGGTGATGCTGATATTTGCACTACAACTCGTGAAGATGATACATGGTTAAAATGGACTGAACCTCAAAATTTAGGAGAAGGTATAAATACTTCTGGTAAAGACTCAAAATATAATATTCCTGCATCTGGCGAGTATGCATACTACTCTTCAACATATAAATCGAAAGGTAAAGAAGATATATTTAAAATAAGATTACCTCAAAAAGTTAAACCTAACCCTGTTGTATTAATTACAGGAGTTGTGCGTAACGATAAAACAAATGAACCAGTTGATGCTAGAATTATTGTTGAAGAATTGCCTGGTGGTGAGGAAGTAGCTATTGCAAGAACAGATCCAAAAACAGGTAGATTTAAAATTATTTTACCAGCAGGTAAAAAGTATGGTTTTCGTGCTGTAGGACTTGGTTTCTTTGAAGCAAATAAAAATATTGATTTAACAGATATTGACGAGTATACCGAAATTGAGGTAGATGTTATGCGTTTAGCTCCAATTGAAGTTGGGCAAGTAGTTAGATTAAATAATATTTTCTTTGAAACAGCAAAAGCTACATTAAAACCTGAATCATTCCCAGAATTAGATAGAACAATAGATTTCTTAAACAATAATCCTACAATGGAAATTGAAATTGCTGGTCATACCGATTCTGATGGCTCAGAGATAACAAACCAAAAATTATCGAAAGCAAGGGCACAATCTGTTGCAACTTATTTAATTGAACATGGAATAAAAACTGAAAGATTAATTGTTCAGGGCTATGGCGAGAGTCGTCCTATTGCGTTTAATAATACACCTGAAGGAAAAGCTCAAAACAGACGTGTTGAATTTAAAGTGCTTAAAAAATAAACGAATATATTCGTCATAAGTTAACGGAGTGTTGCTTTTGAATACTGTACAGGGGAATGAATCTCCTCATTGTAAACAGACGAGGTATAGTTTTGGAATTAGGGGACGGTAAATTTAACCCAAACGAGATTGAAGAATATAAAAAAAGGTCGAAAAGACCTTTTTTTATTTGTGATGCAAAGAGTATAAGATTATACTTATATACTCAAACCAAATAGCTTTTCGGTTTTTCTACTTTTTCTTTTTCCATTTTTATTTGCTTAAAATTTTAAACTCTAAAAAAGAAAAAATAAACCCGTATAAATTACCTAAAAGCTAAATGGATTGAGTATATCTTATTGTACTTCTCAAAAAAAGTTTAAAAAAATACAAATTTGAATATTCTAAACATAAATAATAAAAGTGTATATTTTTACCTTGCATTAGAAGAGTATCTTGTAAAAAATACTAATGAAGATTATTTTTTTTTATGGAGTACCGATAATTGTATAGTATGTGGTAAGCATCAAAATATTTATGAAGAAATTAATTTAGCTTTTATTACCAAAAATAAAATAAAATTAGCTCGAAGACTAAGTGGTGGTGGAGCTGTTTTTCAGGATAAAGGAAATCTGAATTTTACATTTATTCTAAATAAAAAAAAGGGTAAACAAATTGATTTTAAAAAACATATAGAGCCTGTATATCAGTATATTAAAAGCTTAAATATAGATGTAAAATATAGCAAAAGAAACGATTTATTTATTAATGAAAAAAAAATTTCTGGAAATGCTGAACATGTATATAAAAACAGAGTATTACATCACGGAACCTTATTATTTAATTCTGATTTAAATAAATTAGAAGAGGCTATTAAAATTGACGGAAAATATATTAGCAAATCGGTAAAATCAATAAGAAAAGAAGTAACAAATATAAATAATTACACAAATAGTATTGATTTTAATAAATTTAAAACAGGATTATATAATTATATAAAATCTTATTATAAATTAGATAAAGATTATTTACTTGATAATGAATTAGAAAAAAACATTAAATTATTAGTTGAAAACAAATACAATACTCATAATTGGATATTTAATTATACATCAAATTTTAAATATAAAGGAGTTATTAAAACAAATGTTTTACTAATTAATTTTGAATTAGATATAGAAAAAGGATATATAGTAGATTGTGATTTTTATGATTATAGCAATATAAACACGTATTTTATTGGTAAAGAATATAAAATAAAAACAATATCTAAGATTATTAGTGAGAATAATCTACAGGTACTTTTTCAATTAAATTCAGAAGAGTTACTATATTGCTTTTTTTAAATTTTGAAAATAAAAAATGGATTCGTATAAATCTCTAAAAAACTAAATGGTTTGAGTATATTTATTTATAACTTTGCATTATGCATTTATTTTATACTCCTAATATAACAGATATTACATATATTTTAAACGAACAAGAATCAAAACATTGTATAAAAGTTCTACGATTAAACGAGGGCGATAAAATTAATTTAATTGATGGCGTTGGTAATTTTTATTTAGCTGAAATAACTCATTCACATCAAAAAAAGTGTAAAATAAAAGTTATTAAGAAAACTGAAAATTACTCAAGACGTAATTATAACTTAACAATTGCAATTGCTCCTACAAAAAATAATGAGCGTTTAGAGTGGTTTTGCGAAAAATCTACTGAAATAGGTATTGATAAAATTATACCGTTTACATCATTTAATTCAGAGCGAAGAAATATTAAAACTGAAAAATTTGAAAAAACAATTATTTCGGCAATGAAACAATCGTATAAAGCTTTGAAGCCTGAATTCACAGAGCTAATAAAATATAAATCGCTAGTTAAACAAGAGTTTAAAGGTAATAAATATATTGCTCATTGCAATAATGCAGTCTGTTCATTTAAACAATTAAAAGATGATTATAGTAAAGGAACAGATGCAATAATATTGATAGGTCCTGAAGGTGATTTTACACCAGAAGAAGTGCAACTTGCAATTGATAACGGATACATCGAAATAAATTTAGGCGATTATAGGTTAAGAACAGAAACTGCAGGATTAGTTTCGGTAATGACAATTAGCTTGTTAAATCAATAACTATCACTAAACATAAATATATTCTATAACAGATTTTTAAATTATAGAAAATAGATATAAAAATGTATATTTGTAGATATACGGTAATTTTGCAAAAAAAACTGTACCTACTAGCTTTTAAATTAACAATAAAAAATAAATAAAATGGATTTTAGTTTAACAGAAGAACATCTGATGATTAAAGAAGCGGCAAGAGATTTCGCTAATCAAGAACTTTTACCAGGTGTGTTAGAGCGCGATGAAAAAGGAATTTATCCTACTGAGCAAGTAAAAAAAATGGCTGAATTAGGATTTATGGGAATGATGGTTGATCCAAAATATGATGGAGGAGGAATGGATACTCTTTCGTATGTTTTAGCTATGGAAGAAATTTCGAAAGTAGAAGCTGCAACATCAGTAATAATGTCGGTAAATAACTCGTTAGTTTGCTGGGGATTAGAAAAATACGGAACTGAAGAACAAAAAGAAAAATATTTAAAACCTCTTGCAAGAGGCGAAAAAATTGGTGCATTCTGTTTATCGGAGCCTGAGGCAGGTTCTGATGCTACAAAACAGCGTACTACTGCTGTTGATAAAGGAGACTACTATTTATTAAATGGTACTAAAAACTGGATTACAAGTGGTAAAAATGCAAAATATCATATTGTAATAGCTCATACAAACCCAGAGAAGGCTCATCACGGAATTAATGCATTTATTGTTGAAAGTGATTGGAAAGGTTTTGAAGTTGGTCCAAAAGAAAATAAAATGGGAATGCGTGCATCTGACACACACTCGTTAATGTTTACAGATGTGAAAGTGCCAAAAGAAAATAGAATTGGAGCTGATGGATTTGGATTTTCTTTTGCTATGCAAATTTTAGCTGGTGGAAGAATTGGTATTGCTTCGCAAGCTTTAGGTATAGCACAGGGTGCTTTAGAACGTTCAATACAATATGCTAAAGAGCGTAAAGCTTTTGGTAAACCAATTGCTTTTCATCAAGGTATTGCTTTTAAATTGGCTGATATGGAATCAAGAATTGAGGCCGCTCGTTTAGCTGTTTACAAAGCGGCATGGTTAAAAGACCAACATAAAGATATAAATCATGCAAGTGCAATTGCTAAATATTTAGCTGCCGAAACTGCAATGTATGTTACAACTGAGGCTGTACAAATACACGGTGGCTATGGTTATGTTAAAGAGTATCATGTAGAAAGATTAATGCGTGAGGCTAAGCTTACTCAAATTTATGAAGGAACTTCTGAAATTCAACAAATTGTTATTTCAAGAGGTTTACTTGCTGATTAGGAAGTAAGATATTATAACTAATAAAACCCAATTTATTACATTTTATTAGGGTTGGGTTTAACCCCAACCCTAATGATAAAGTAGATTGTTTGCTTTAGCCTAAAATAATTATTACATTTTATAATCATTAACCATTTTTTTTTATAAAAGTAATATGGTAACTTTCTAAATTCTTGATAAATTATTATTCTAGTATAACTTTTTTAACAATCACAGCATTTTGTGTAGCAATTTTTACAATATAAATCCCTTTTGGACAAACACTTAAATCAAAGCTATTTTTGTTTGTTGTAAAAACCTGTTTCCCGTTAATATTAAGTATAGATATTTGTTCAATATTTTTGGCATCAACAGTAATTAAACCTGTTGTAGGATTAGGATAAATATTTACATCAAGTTCGCTATTTTGTTTGTTTATATTTGTAAACATAAATACATCAGAGAATGATGAACAACCATTATCATCAAAAACTTCAACAGTATAATTTCCTAATGTTGTTATGTAATAACTTGTATCTGTTGCACCAAAAATAACAGTATCATTAACATACCACTGCACTTGGTATGGTGTTGTTACTGAAAGTACTGTATTTATAACTTCTATACTTGGTGCTGTTGGTGTAATATAACATTCAACTGTATTTAAAGTTGTATTTGTTAAAACAGCAGGATTATTATCAAAATAAATATTAGCTGTATTGTGAATAGGTGCATTTGGTAATGCTGAATCACTAACTTTAATACTATATTTTACAAAGCCTTGACTTTCTAAAAAGCTGGTGCTACTATCAGGTAACATTATGCTATCGAACTGAAAAACTAACCAGTTGTTTTGCTGTGTATACGCTTGTACATTATGACTACTTGCTAATATCTTCACTGTTTGAATATCCAAATCTTCATCAATTTGGTCGCGAATTTTTATATTTATTGCTTCGGCATTACCAGTGTTTTGGAAACGTACTGTATATTCTAAAGTTTCAGAATTACTAATTATACCATTTGTACCTTCTCCTCTTGGAGTTACAAGTTTATCATTTGGATCGTAGCCACAACCAAATTGTTCTGATAATGTATCACTAAAAAAATGTTGTCCTGTATTATCAGTAGTGTAAATGTTTACTACATCAGTAAATGTGTCACCGATACTATTAAAATCAGGAGATAAAACTATTAAATAAATACAATCTTGTGTGAAATAATTAATACTATCTAAATGCCAATAAAAACTATTGTTTATTACAGAATCAGGAGTTACACTTGAATTAATAAAAGTAAGTTGTGTATCTAAAATTAATTCAATTATTCCATTAGGTGTAGTTGTGCCAATATTTTGATAGTTTATCCATAGGTTAGCATTTTCATCGCAACGCAAATTAGAAATAGTTAATTCGGGATTAATTGAGGTTAGAAATGTATCAGGGAAAAATCCAAAATCTAGATTATCTATTACGGGATTACCTGTAGATACATTGGGATAATACTCAACAGAATCGGATGTTAAATTCCATAATTGTGTAGTTAAATAACTTACTAAATAATTACCTGTATCTACTGCGAACCAATAATTACCATCAATATTTGTATAACTTGCAAGAGCATTTGGATTTAATTGAGTGTTAACAAAACTTAAACCATAATCTAAATTATCATTAATCCCATTTTGGTTTACATCGTAAAATATTTTCCCTTTTATTTTGTATTGTGAGTTAAATAAATTTTCTATCCATTTTATTCCGGAATAAATAGGCGAAATAATATCTAAATCTCCATCATTATTAATATCAAAAGCATAAATACCTGCATCACAACTACTTGTTGAGGTGGTTTGTTGAATTTCGAAATTACCATTACCATCGTTTTGATGCCATGTAATAATATTAGACTGTGATAGGATATCAATATCTCCATCGCCGTCTATATCTACGGGATAAATTGAACAATTAACACTATCAATATTCAAACTAACATATTTTTGATTTTCAAAATTTCCAGTTCCATCATTTTGATACCAAACTATGTTACTATTATACTTGAAAGAAGAAACTAAATCAAGATTACCATCTCCATTTATATCAGTAGTAAATATTGAATTAGGAGAAAATGTATTTGTTGAAATAATTTGTGGAGAACCAAAATTACCACTTCCATCATTCTGATACCATGCAATTCTTTTATCATATGAAGATACTGAGAAAACATCCATATCATTATCGTTATCAATGTCTGAAGCATAAACGATTGTTGCACCATTTACACTGTTGCTAATAATTTGTTGATTTCCAAAATTACCGTTACCATCATTTTGATACCACGCAATTTTATTATCTCCTATAGAAGCTGAAAGTACATCTATATCACCATCCCCATCTAAATCAACAGCATAAACAGAATTTGCATTATCAGCATTAGTAGAAATAATTTGTTGAGTTCCAAAATTACCATTTCCATCATTCCGATACCATGTAATTCTATCATTACTACTAGATGCTGAAAGCACATCTACAATACCATCTCCATCAATATCAGCCGAATAAACACAAGTTGCATTATTAGCATTAGTTGAAATTATTTGTTGATGTCCAAAATTTCCATTACCATAGTTCTTACACCATGCAATCTTATTATCTCCAGAAGAAGCTGAAAGCACATCTGCATAACCATCTCCGTCAATATCAGCCGAATGTATTGATTTAATATTTCTCGTAATTGCTGTAATTATTTGTTGATTTCCAAAATTTCCAATTCCGTCATTTTTATACCAAGCAATTTTACTATCATTATTTGATGCTGAAAGTATATCTGTATTACCGTCACCATCAATATCTGCACTATAAATAGATTTTACACTAGCTACATTGGTTGTAATAACCTGTTCAACTCCAAAATTACCACTACCATCATTTTTACACCAAGAAATTTTTTTTCCATATAAAAAAACATCAATATCACCATCTCCATCTATATCAGCGGCATATACGCCAGATAACCAAGAAGTGTTTGTAGAAATAACCTGTTGAGTTCCAAAATTACCGTTACCATCATTTTGGTACCATGCAATCTTATTATCTTCATCTTCAGAAGAAGCTGAAAGCACATCCATATCACCGTCACCATCAATATCTGCACTATAAACAGATCTTACACTAGCTACATTGGTTGTAATAACCTGTTGAGTTCCAAAATTGCCGTTACCATCGTTATGACACCAAGCAATTCTATCATCACCCGAAGATGCAAAAAGTACATCTATTTCACCATCGCTATCTAAATCAACAGCATAAACACAAGTTACATTATCAACATTAGTAGAAATAATTTGTTTAGTTCCAAAATTGCCGTTACCATCATTTTTATACCAAGCAATTTCATCATAATACCATGATGCCGTAAGTACGTCCATATCACCATCTCCATCTATATCTGCACAAGAAACAGATATTACACTAGCTACATTGGTTGTAATAACCTGTTGAGTTCCAAAATTACCGTTACCATCGTTTTTATACCACACAATTTTATTATCCGAAGATCCAAAAATGACATCTATATTGCCGTCTCCATCTATATCAGTGGCATATACGCCAGATAACCAAGAAGTGTTTGTAGAAATAATTTGCTGAATGCCAATATTACCGTTACCATCATTTCTATACCAAGCTATTTTAGAGTCTGAGCTTGAAAGGATATCTACATTTCCATCATTATCAATATCTGCTGAAAATACAGAGTTTGCATTTAGGGTATGTCCTATTATTAAATGATCTTCCCCAAATTGTCCGAATGAGATATTAAAAGATAGCATAAATACCATTAGTAAATAAGAAGTTAAAGTTTTCATCTGTTATTAATTTAATTTGTTAAAATATTTTGTACAAAGATATGATTACAAAATATTGATTTCAATACTCCTTTTGGAGTATTTTATATATACCTGTATGATAAATACAAATATTTAATACTTCTTAAACAAATCTTTATCAATAGCATAAATACAAATTTGTTTTGCTCCATTAACGGTGTATTTAAACTTCTTCTTTAAATTGGTAATTAATAGTGTAATATTATCTTTTAAACGGCGGTCATAAGTTTTAAATTGGTCGGTATTAAAATCTAAAATAGCACGTCTAAAATTTTTATTTTCATGATATGGTTCTAATACACCTTCTTTAATCTTCTTTTTATATTTTTCGTACAATTCAATAAACTGTTTTGTTTCCGAAATATCTTTGTTCTGCAGTTTTATTTCTTGTGCTAATGTTTGTGAAATATATAGTGTTTGTGCGTCTTTTCTAAATTCATCACGCTTATCTTTTGTACCTGTAGCTCCTAAAAAAATAACTTCAAAACCTTTTAAATAATCTTCGGTAATCTCAATCTCGTTTTCTGTATAAATAGATTTTTTTATTGTGCCTAAATTAAAGTTTATTGCAAATAAATAATCTTTAATATCGTTAGAAATTTTTTCTTTATTAAAATAATAAATTGCCTCTTTAATTTCTTGCATTAAATTATAATCGTACGAATCAACAATAGATTTTAAGAAACCTTCAGGTAATTTTTTAATATACTCATCTTTACTTAAAAAGAATTGCTCAACAATTTGCATTGTAATAACCTCATCTTTAGAGTAATGCTTATTTAAAAAGTCATTAAAAATTGTAAGCGATTTACGTCCTGAGAAGCCTTTATCCCCTTCGTTAACAGCAGAGTTTATTATACCTCTTCGTGTATTGAAATCAAGTTTTTTTATATCCTCATCAGCTAACCACGATGGTATATTACCTGCATAAATATCCATTTTTAAAAGTAGTAAGTTTTTATCTACATACTTACTGTACTTTACAGTAGATGTTATCCATTTCTTAACCTCTGCATTAATAGTATCCATACGCGATGACACAATTATTTTTGTGAAGTTTTCTAGAATATGCGGTAAAAATTGTTTTTGAATTTCTTTACCAAACTTGTTTGTGTATATTTTAACCTCGGTGTTATAATCTAAAATATAAGGTATTTTTATTGTAGTAACCCTATCTTTAAACGATGGAATATTCTTATAATGCTTTGTGTCTGAAGGATTAATTAATCCAACAAAAAACGATTTTATTCGTTCTTCAATTAAGTCAACTTTGTGTACTCCATCACTAATAATACCGTGTAAATTTTTTAGTCTTTCTATATTATTTTCCTTAATATCCATAAGGGCATAAATGCCATTATTGGTTTTTGCAAGATGAGAGAACTTATATGTTATAGATGTTTTATCGAATAATCGATTAATTTTGTCTTGTAATATTGTATTTCCTAAATTATTTCTAAAAATTGCATCTCCAGGATTGAAAACACTTATGCCATCACCTAGTTGACGATTAAAAAGCATTGGTTTTGCATATAACATTTTGTAAACATCTAGTGGGTCTTCTAAATTGTCAACAAGAGCAGAATGTACTGTTTTACATATACTACAAGGTTTTTCTTTAAAAATCCATTCATATTGTTTATCGTTAAATATTTTCTTTTTTAATTTTTTATCTTCAATAATTTCTTCTAATAAATCCTTTCGATATTCTATCGGAATTTGTAGTATTGGATGATCATGATTTGGACATGAGAATACTAATTCCTCTGTGTTTTTTAATCCAAATTTTACTTGTTCAAAATATTGTTTTTTTAATTCTGGGATTCTTGTAATAGTTTTTTCAAACTTTTTTATTCCACTAAGTTTTTCAATATTTAAACGCCATACCGTTTTATACATTATACCTTCGTTGGTTTTAGTGTACTCTTCTAACTTTTGTAAAAAGTTATTTAAAAAAGTCGATTTTCCACTTCCTGGAGGTCCTTCAAAAAGATAAATTCGATTTTTCTGAATATTTGATTTAAAGCCTTTTATTAGTTTCATAAAGCGATTAACAAAAAGGCGATCAGCAAAAAATGGATCGTCGCAATTGTTTTCAAAAAGGTCTGAACTATCATAATGCATATAACCTATTGAGTGCCCAGTTGTTGGGTATTCATCAACGCCTTTTGGCACGTAGTGATGAACCATATCATAAATAATCTGAAAAATATCGCGAAAAGCAAGCTCAGGTTTACGATTAATTGTGTATAAAAGTTCATCAAATGAAAGTGACTTGCGTTTTTCTTTTTTAAAAACTTCGTTACCTAATTTTATTAGACTCTCTATTTTCAAACCTTTGTTTTGCAAGTCTTGTGCAAGTTGCGACAACTCCGATTTATTATTTTTCTTTTCCATTTTTCTTGTGTTTTGCGTTGCAAAATAATTAAGCTTTTAGATTCTTAACTTTGTTCAGAATGACATGTTATTTGGTGTAAGTGTAAGAACTTAAATCCGAAGTTGTCATACTAAGCGTAGCGAAGTATCTCATTTTTTGTTCGCTCCCTCCAACTCCCCTTTGGCAAAGGGGTTAGGGGGATTGATTTTAAAGATTATTCTTCACAACCTTTTTATCTTTAATAGTGTACAATACTTTTTTATATTCAAATTTATCTTCGTTTTCTAACGCTCCATTTTTTGCAAAAATCTCGGTTGTTTCAAGTTGTACTTGGTTTCCCCATAAATATTCTATACCAATCATTGTTTGAGCAATAAAATCCTTAACAAGTTGTTTCCCTTCAAACTGATGAACCAAATATAAATTATTTTCGGTACTTTTTTCCTCATCAACATTAATTGTTGGTGGATGATACAGCGAATCTAAAAGCATTTGTTTGTAATCTTCGGCCTTCCTACTTTTTACATAATACTCTTTTGTTTGCCTTTGCGGGTTGTATCGCATTCCCGTTACAAATAAGCCGTGAAGGTCAACGAACTCTTGGTCAACAAAAGTATTTATTAGCATAAAATCGGAAAAAGTACGTCGAATATTAAATATTGCTTTTTGTCCTTCGTTTGTATTTTTATTATAATCTTGTTTTTGTTGTGAATTTGTAATGCGTTGATATTCATAACTAAGCTGACCTTTGTTAGCTTTGTCTTCAATATATTGAAGTAATCGTAAGCCAATTGCATAAGGGTTTAAACCAACTCTACTAATTGATGTTACTGCTGCATTTGTATTAGCAAATGCCACTTCGTGACCACTTATTCGTTTATCTGCTCTAAAAAGTTTGTCATGCCAATAGCTTGCCCAACCTTCATTTACAATTTTAGTTCTAATTTGCGGATTAAAATATAACGATGTATTTCGTACAACATTCATAACTGATTTCATCCACGAATTTCCTTCATTTTGTAAAAACTTAGAATTATCGCGAATATATTCCATTATATCAACAGGTTTTTTTGTTTGTTTTTTTATTAAAAATTTATCAAAAAGCGATTGAAATTCAGGATATTTTTTCTTTATTTCAGTAAAAAACAGCACATTTGCCACATCGGCATGTTTATCGTATAGGTCGTTATAGCGTGCAAGCTCGTTAAACATTACGTGGTCGGGTGCTTTTACAACAGTTTGTAAAAACTCATTAAAATAATAGTCAACAATGCTTGGAGCTTCTTTATCGTGAGGATAATTATTTTTGTTCATCTCCTCGAAATAACCCGATAAATTATCAATACTACGGCTAAATTCAATTATATAATCCACCCAACGTCCGTATTTTGAGCGATAATCGGCAAGCAAACGTTTATCGGCAAGTGCCTGACCTACAAAATCGTCGTTCCAAGTATTTTCAAACATTATATTATTCTGAAAAAAATCAATATGCCCAAGTACGTGGTAAAAAATCATTACGTTTAACCAATCAGGATTGTTATCGTTGTAAAACGAAATAGCAGGTCGTGAATTTATTACAGTTTCGTACGGATTGTGCGGATAAACCTTATATTGTCCTTTGCCTTTGAGCACTTCAACATCGTTTACCCAATAGTCGTATAGTGTTGGTATCATCACTTTTGGCGATAATTCAATCATATCGGTATTAGTAACAATATATTCTAATGTTTCAGCATCGAAGTTAAGTCCAGCTTTTGCAGCAAGAACCTTGCACTCCTCCATTATTTTTTTTGTATGTTGGTCTATTAAATACATATTTTGAGTTTAAAGTTTATAAAGTTAAAAAGTTAGCTTCGCCTTAAAGTTTGCAAAGCTCTTTCAACTTTACAAACTTGTAACTTTTAACTGTTTTACTCAGTAAGTTTTCTAATTCCCTCAATAATTCTATTTTCGTTTACATTTGCTGATGAGAACGAATCAAGTTTTATTAAATCAGGTTTATTTTTTAGCAATCCCGATTGTTCGAGGTACTTTTCAATAGTAGTTTGTGCTGCAGTTGTCCACGAATTTTTAGCTATTGTAATACCAAAACGGTTCACATAAGTAAGTAGTTTATCGGTAGCTTTAAGCATTTTTTCACCTGTTGATTCCCAGTCATCGCCATCGGTACCATAAAAAACATAAATGTTATATTCACGAGCTAAATTTTCTTCTTCAATAATTTTATTTACCATTTCTATTGCTGGAGCTACTTGCGTTCCACCTGCAACTTGCGAACGGTAATATGTATAAAAATCTTCAACTTCTTTTGCGTTTGTATCATGTAAAATATAACGAGATTCTACTCTACCTTGATATTGATACATAAGCCAAGAATAAATCATTAAATGTTGTGATGTTACTGCTTCGGTTGGTTCGCCTTGCATTGAGCCAGAATAATCTCGAACAAAAAATACAAGAGCTTGCGATTCGTAAGATTTCTCTTTAGAAAGAACTCTAAATACTTGGTCTTGCGGATTTATTAAAAAATCATCGGTGTTAATATCGCCATCTTTATTAACTCTGCCGAGCATAATATTTGTTTCAATAACTTTTTTAAGAGTAGCTTTTTTATCTAATAATTGCCCAAAACCTCTATTTTTATCGGTTAAATCATAATGATATTTAACAAGCGAACGTTTATTACCTTTATCTTTAAGGTTTGGAAGTTCGAATTTTTCGGTAAGTACTTTGCCTAAATCGAATGCTTCTTGCGTTATATCATGACTTTCTTCGCCACCTTCGCCAGCGCCTGTTCCTTCGCCTTCGCCTTGTTGTGGATCAACTTTTTGTTCACCTAAAACTTCTCCTTCTCCTTCATCACCACTGCCACCAGTTTCGCCCATATCGTTTGGGTCTTCAGAAATACTACTGTCGTGATAAAACTTTGGTTCGGTGGTGCTTGGTACTATTATTACTTGACCTTTGCCATCTTTTGAAGGTTTTACAAGTTTACCGAGTCTTATTCTGCGAGGAAAACCATCCTTTTCGCGTTGTTTATCACGTTCGAGTAATTCGTCCAAAGTTTGCAACGACATATAAGGAGTTAGTACAGGCAAATGCATTTGTAAGATTTTCTCAAAATCGTTTTCATAGTATAACTCGCTAAACTTTTTGAACTCAGCTTTTGGTGCAGATTGTTCATCAGGCACAAAGTTTACTTCTCTCAAAATAAGCTCTTCCTGCTCTTTTGTAAGTCCTTTTTCTTTTAGTATTTTATATATTTTCTTTAAGTTCATTTCAAGCTTTTTTGTTTTAGATTATTCGCTTTGCTCAGAATGACAATTCAGCTGGAGTTGTTACAAAATCAAAGTCCGAAGCTGTTATACTGAGTGTAGCAAAGTATCTTTTTTATCAACACGTAAATCGCCAATTTTTGACTTTTAGAAAGTTTCAAGTTCTAGGCTTGCGAAGTGTTAAAATTATAAACTTACAATTGTAAGTGACTTAATTTTAATACAAGCGTAACGAAGAAATTGAAACTTCGCTATAAGTCAAATTATGAGGCGTCGTCTTGTGTACAGAAATATTCTATGGTTTTAAGCGCACAAGTTTTACAATACCCAAGTTGCTCAATCATAGTTTCAATCATACGGTTATACAATTTCTGATTTTCTTCGTTTGTACGATTAGACAAAGCACCAACCAAGCTGCCAGCTCCTGCAACATCAGATTTTAATCTAACATCGGTTACAGCCTTAACCAAATCATTATTATCCATAAAGTTGTACTGCGAATCTTGAATCATTTTTTGTCCATAAATTTTTGAAATAGTTGTACGGAAACTTTGTTTTTGTTCCTTACTTTTTAATCCTAAACGCGACTCAACACTATCAACAAAGTTTTCATCAATTTTTATTGAAATAAGTTTGCCTGTTTGTGGGTCTTTATAAGTCCAAATTTTATCGGTACCAAGATTTTTGGCATCCATTCCAATAATCATATTCACATAATTTAGAACATCTTTTTCAATAGCATCAGGTTCGTCCATATATGCATTGAAAATAGTTTTCATTATGTTTTTTCGGTATAAACTTTTCGCAATTTTAAGGTCGTTTAAATATTTTGTACGGTCGTTTGTTTCTTGCACATAATCTAAAATTACACTTTCGAGCGATTTAAATACATCACCAGCGTACATGCATTGCCCTTCTTGAGTTTCGTTAGTTTCTAAAAGTATTTGAATTGCTCGACCAAGATTACGATGTCCTAAACCCTTTTGACCAAAACGCTTGGTAATATCTGGGTCACGATTAAGTTGATCGATAACTTCGATAAGAGTTTTTATACTTTTTTCACCAGCAACTTCACCAGCCGAAAGTTTCATCATTTCGATAGGAGTAAGTTTATCGGTAGTAGGTACACGAGTAAGTGTAACTGCTGTTGATAATGCATAGTTTAGGTTAGGGTCTATGTGTAATTTCTCGTTCATTAAGGTAGTTTTTTCTTTGCTACCTACCGAGTATTGTGTTAGTTCTTGTTGCTGTATATAGTTAGTATTATGCGACATATAAGTAATTCGGCAACGGTCGATAATTGGTGATTGCTCCTTTTCTTCTTGGAAACGAGCAAACTCCGAATTATTACTTGTAGCTACAACTAATGTATCCAAAGGCCATTTAAAACCTTCAATATCAATAGTACGATTTTGAATTACACCTAAATAAACCTGAACAAGGTCAGTTTTATTCTTAAAAATTTCGTCAGCAAAATGAATACCACCCCCAGCTACACGAGCTAAAGCACCACGACGTAAATCGAAACGATAAGGGTTGTTTGTATCAGTAATATGAAGTAAGCGAGAAATACTCTCCTCACCAAGTAAATCGACAGCTGATGATGTGATTTTATCTTTTGCAGCATATTTCCCAGTAAGCGTACCACGCGATTCGCTAATTGGAATAGGTACTACCTGAATAAAATCTTTTATTTTGTTATAATCGTTATTGCAATATTCTCTTATTTGTTCAAAAATATAATCGGAACAAGCCCCTAGTGGACGAAAGTTCTTATAATATTCATCAATTTGGCTTTCTTTAGCTCCTAATGATTTTATGAATTTATAATTATCATCTTTTTTTTGATGAAAATTCATAGCAAGAATCATTGGATCTTCAAAAGTTTGTGATTCAATACTAGTAATTTTCCCATAACCTCCAATTTTATCAAGATTAGTAAAACGAAAAGTATATTTCATATTTTCTGGTATAGAAATAAAATTTCTGTAAATCTCGCTCAAATAATCGATAAAAAAAGTTTTACCATTACCTGGTTCTCCAATTAATACAAAAGCCATTTCTTTTGATGAACCACCCTCAGCAGCATCTTTCACGTACGATACAAAACTGTTAATTTCGTCGTACATTCCAATAATATGTTTTTTACCTTGTCGGAAAACTTTAAAATCGTAAGTGGTTTTACCGTTTACATTTACTTTCTCAATCATTGATTTATCACCTAAAATCATTCTTGTAAGTGACTGAAAAACATTCTCGTACCTTAAATTTCCTTTAATTACATTTTTGATATGACTATCAAAAGTATTATCGATTTTCTTTGCCATAATATATTAGATTAAGTTTTTTATCTTATTAATTGTGTGTTTATTGGGTGTTTGTACGAAGTATTTTTGTTTTTGTTATGGTTTGGTGTGAAATAAATGTTAATTAATGATGTGTTTTGTAAAGTTTATGGAGATACGTGTTATTTATAATTATTTTTTTTAATTCCCATAGTTTTTTTTACTTGATAGGTTGTTAATTAGACATAAAACACATAGCTTTTTGTATTATTTTTCTTTTTTCTTTTTATTTTTTTAAATTTTTA
>Ga0256827_10000131_pt1 | contig 40207 bp, 37 predicted proteins | sample CV84metaG_FD_185977 | JGI IMG/M metagenome (GOLD analysis project Ga0256827, IMG submission 185977) | Hydrothermal vent microbial communities from East Pacific Rise, Pacific Ocean - CV84 | ecosystem: Environmental > Aquatic > Marine > Hydrothermal vents | place: Pacific Ocean: East Pacific Rise... | reverse complement strand
AAAACTAATCTATTAATGGTACGCCTGAGAGGACTCGAACCTCTAACCCTCAGATCCGAAGTCTGATGCTCTATCCAATTGAGCCACAAGCGCTTCATCATTTCTGTTGGGTGGTTACCCTATTAATCATCAATGGGGTGGACGACGGGGCTCGAACCCGCGACAACCTGTGCCACAAACAGGTGCTCTACCAACTGAACTACGTCCACCATCAATTGTTTCATTATACTATTAATTTTAAATATCTAAATGGTCGGAGTGAAAGGACTCGAACCTTCGACCCCCTGGTCCCAAACCAGGTGCGCTACCAGACTGCGCTACACTCCGTACTTAATACATCAGATGTAAAAAGGAGTGCAATTATAGTCAAAAGGTTTCTATTTGTCAATAGATTTTAGAAAAAAAATAAAAAAATATGAATTATCCCCTATTTTAGGGCTTACTGTGTATAATATTTGAAGCAATAATAGGGAGATTTTATGGACAGTATATTTGAACAGATCAACAGCCTTTTGGCTTCCGTTTTCTTTTTTGATATTTTTTTTGGTATGGTAGAGGGAAGCAGTATGCCCTTTATTGTTGCATGGCTTGTAGTAGGAGGGGTATTTCTTACTTTTCGTTTCGGATTTATTAATATACGTATGTTCTCCCATGCCTACAAGATCATTATAGGAAAATACAGAACAGCCGATGATGTAGGGGAGATCACTCCTTTTCAATCTTTAACTACCGCTCTCTCTGCTACTGTTGGACTTGGAAATATCGCTGGTGTTGCCATTGCCATTGCCATAGGAGGTCCAGGAGCTACTTTCTGGATGATCCTTGCAGGTTTTTTTGGCATGACCCTGAAGTTCACAGAAGTAACCCTTGCACAGATATATAGAGAAAAAAGACCCGATGGACGTATCATGGGTGGGGCGATGCAGTACCTCTCCAAAGGACTTGCATCAAAAGGACACACGCAACTGGGTAAAATCCTTGCCGTAATGTTTGCTGTACTGGCAATAGGGGGGAGTTTGGGGGCAGGAAATGCTTTTCAAACCTCTCAAGCTATGGGAGTACTCACTGATCGTGTTCCTTTCTTCGCCCACTATCCTATTGTCTTTGGTCTGATCATGGCAACCATTGTCGGTTTTGTGATCATCGGGGGGATCAAACGTATCGCAAGTACTGCTGAAAAGATCGTCCCTCTTATGGTACTTATCTACCTCACTGCCTCTCTTTGGATACTCATAGTGAATGCTTCTGCTGTACCTGATGCCATTGCAACCATCTTTCATGAAGCCTTTGCTCCCACTGCCGCGGTAGGGGGGATGATAGGGGTACTTGTACAAGGATTTAAACGTGCAGCATTCTCAAGTGAAGCGGGTATCGGGTCAGCTGCTATTGTTCACTCTACAGCTTCTGTGAAGTATCCTGTAAGACAGGGAATGGTTGCCCTTTATGAACCATTTATCGATACGATCGTTATCTGTACAATGACCGCACTTGTCATTGTTACCACAGGGGTATATGACCCCGCAGGAGAATTTGCAAACCTTGTTGCTTCAAAGCAGGGTGCAGCCCTTACAGCAGCAGCCTACGGAACAGTAATCTCATGGTTTCCTGTCGTTCTCTCTTTCTCCATTATCCTCTTTGCCTTCTCCACAATGATCTCATGGTCCTACTATGGAGAGCGTTCTTGGACCTATCTATTTGGCGAGAAATATACCCTTATCTATAAACTTATCTTTATCTCATTTACTGTCATGGCATCTGTCACTAGTGCCTCAGCCATGCTGGAGTTTTCAGACCTGCTTATCTTGACCATGGCACTGCCTAACCTAATAGGACTCTATATACTGCAAGGTGATGTAAAAGAGAACCTCAATGCATACTTGGCAAAATGGAAAAATGGGGAATTGGATGAAGAGGCTATTAGAAAATAGCCTTCTGGCAATAGCCAAATGATTTCTAGTCTATATGGTAGCCAAGCCTGTCAAAGCTAGACTAAGTCAACGCCTTTTTCACCTTTAGCTAAGGCACCAATCACATACCCATCAGTATTTTCTAACACGGCATCTACATCTTCAGGTTCAACAACCCAAACCATACCTACACCCATATTGAATGCTCGGTACATCTCCTCTTCATCCACATATTGACCCATAAACTCAAAGATAGGCAATACTCTAATAGCATCTTTGCTTACAACCGCTCGCATACCCTCTGGAAGGACACGTGGAAGGTTTTCTACAATCCCACCACCTGTGATGTGGGCTAAGGCTTTTACGTACTGTTTATTGGCTTTATACTCTTTAACGTAGATACGTGTCGGCTCCAACAATGTATCGATAAGCGGTTTCCCTTCAAACTCTGTTTCAAGACTCATACCCAACTTGTCAAAAAAGAGTTTTCTCACCAAGGAATATCCGTTTGAGTGTACCCCCGAACTTGGCATCGCGATAAGCACTTGCCCCTCTTTCACGTTTGCTACAGTATCCATCTCTGAACGCTCAGCGATCCCTACTGCAAATCCTGCAAGGTCAAAGTCATCATCTGAGTACATTCCAGGCATCTCAGCTGTTTCGCCACCTACAAGTGCACACTCTGAACGTCTACAACCCTCTGCGATCCCTGCTACAACATCTTTTGCATTCTCTGGGAGCAATTTACCTGTTGCATAGTAGTCAAGGAAGAACATCGGTGTACCGTTATTACAAATGAGGTCATTCACACACATTGCCACAAGGTCTATCCCCACTGTGTTGAGTCTGCCACTCTCAATAGCCAATCTAAGTTTAGTACCTACACCATCTGTTGCAGAGAGGATCACTGGCTCTTTATAGCCTGTTGGAAGAGCATACGCACCGGCGAACGAACCTATGCCACCAATAACATTTTTATCAAAAGTTGATTTGACATCTGCTTTGATCGCCTCTACGAATTCATTCCCTGCATCGATATCTACACCGGCATCTTTATATGAAATATTTGACATTTTGTTGTTACCTTTCTTCTTAAAAATTGGCAAAGCCAATCTTTCAATTCATCTCACTAAAGCTTTTGCTTTACAAAGATTTTATTTGTTATTCATCTCTTCACAAGAAGGAAAAAATTGTTTAAGCAAAATAAGTCCTGGACAAAAGCCTGTTACTCCAGCAACAAATAACATGATCATCATTGCTACAGTAATAATAAAAGCCAAAGAGAACATTTGAGAGCCTGCCAAACCAAGAATAAGCCCTAAAATAAAAGCTTGAATGATTCGTTGCATTCTTTCAGCACATAACATCTAGAATCCTTATGAAAATTTGATGCTATTATATCGAAAACTAACTTCTAAATGAAGACTTTGTTGAGAAAGGCTATAATACTTTATGAAAAATAGAGAGTGGATAATTATCGGGGCAGGGGCTTCTGGGCTTTGTGGGGCTATTGTGTTGGCTAGGGCAGGGCAAGAGGTTGTTTTGTTAGAGCAGAACAGCAAAGCAGGAAAGAAGATACTGGTCTCTGGTAATGGGAAATGCAATATTGGAAACAAGTACATCAACCTTAACCGTTTTCATTCACAAAACCCAAGCTTTATAGAAGAGGTTTTAGACGGATATAATTTTAACTCTGTAGAGAAGTTTTTCACCTCTATCGGGCTGGAACTTGTGGAGAGTAAAGAGGGGAAGATGTTTCCACTATCTTTGCAGGCCTCTTCAGTGGTGGAACTTTTAGAGTATGAAGCTAAAAGGGCAGGGGTGGAGATAGTGTGTGACTGTGCAGTAACGAGCATAGACAAAAAAGAAGAAACCTTCACACTTGAAACAAATCAAGGCAAAAAAACATGTGAAAAACTCCTCCTTGCTTCTGGTTCTCCTGCTGCACCACAACTAGGCGGGTCTAACTCAGGGTATGCCTTTGCTACCAAAATGGGTCACAGCCTCATACCAAGACACCCAAGCCTTGTACAGCTCTGCTCTGAAGAGACATGGGTCAAAGGCTGTGCAGGGGTGAAAGTAGCAGGGCTTGCCAAGCTTTATGCCAACGGTGAATACATCACAGAGAAAAAGGGAGACCTGCTCTTTACCAACTACGGTATAAGCGGACTAGCCATCTTAGACTTAAGCCGTGAAGTCAGCACCAGACTAGCCAACTTTGACTACTGCGAACTCAGCCTAGACCTCATGCCAGAACTGAGCAAAGAGAAACTCACGAATTTGCTACTAGCCAGAGTAGCCAAAGAGAGTGAAAAACCTTTAGCCCTATGGCTACAAGGCATCATAAACAAAAAGCTCATAGCTATCATACTAGAGCAGTCTAAGTGTAAAGTACGCACAGAAGATGCCCTAAACAGAAAAGAGATAAACAAACTCGTACACGCCATAAAAAACCTCAAACTAAGCATCAACGATACCAAAGGCTTCAAAGGTGCAGAAGTAGCCACAGGGGGCATAGACACCACAGAAGTAAACCCTCAGACTATGGAAAGTAAACTTATACCCAACCTCTTCTTCGCAGGAGAGATACTTGATGTTGATGGAGATAGGGGAGGGTTCAATTTTCACTGGGCTTGGGTGACGGGGTTGAGAATAGGGGAAAATTCAAAATGTTAGTATTTTTAAAAGAACTTTATAATGGTAAATTACCCTTAAAAGAGATGCTATGGATGTATGGGGTATTACCTATACTATTTATTTTCTTGAGTGATGGTTTGGGAATATTTAGCCAAAAAATAGGTGCATCACTTACTTGGCTAGTTGCTATTTTTACTTTTATCGCATGGAGCGGTATCAAAAAAAGTACTGATGACCCACTTCTTAATATCATTGCTGCTATCTTCCGTTTTATTTTGTTAATAGTCATTATTTTTGCAGGACCAATGGCAATTATATTTGGTTTTTCTGGATATCAAGGGTAAAAATAAAATAGTCTTTTAGTTTACTGTAGATTTGATTGAAAGGATATTTGTAGGTCGGGTTGCCCTCATCCCGACAAATATTCAAACAATTGTGAATATTATTTCATGCGAATTAACGTCGGGGAGAGGACACCCCGACCTACGGAAGAATTACTTCGAATTTTTCTTATCTCTTGCCATTCTTTTTCTTACCACTGGATCCAACGACTTCTTACGAATTCTCACAGAAAGAGGTGTAATCTCGATAAGCTCATCTTCTTCAATCCACTCCATCGCAGACTCAAGAGTGATTTTTCTTGGTGTTACAAGCTTAACTGCATCGTCTGTACCAGATGTTCTCATGTTGGTCAGTGCTTTACCTTTAAGCGGGTTCACATCAAGGTCACCTGGACGTGCAGACTCACCGATAACCATACCTGAGTATACTTTCTCTTGTGGGCTGATGAACATGATACCACGTGCTTGAAGGTTGAAGATAGAGAAGGCTACTGCTTCACCATCATCCATAGATACCAATGCACCTGGTGTACGAGATACAACTGTTCCTGTATATGCTCTGTACTCTAAGTAAGAGTGGTTCATAATACCTTCACCTTTAGTGTCTGTCAAGAACTCATTTCTAAACCCTATGAGTCCACGTGCAGGGATTTCGAATTCAAGTCTGATAGTTCCATCAGGCATAGGTGTAAGAGAAGTCATGTTTGCTTTTCTTTTTCCTAGTTTTTCGATGGCAACACCTTGGAACTCTTCTGGAACATCTACGACTAGGTGCTCAAATGGCTCCATCTTCACACCATTCTCTTCTTTGGTTACAACTTCTGGACGGGCTAACATAAACTCGAAACCTTCACGTCTCATGTTCTCTGCCAAAATACCGATTTGAAGCTCACCACGACCTGAAACTTTGAAAGAGGCATCTCCCATAGGCTCCATACGCATAGCGATATTTGTCTCCATCTCTTTAGCAAGACGCTCTTGGATTTTATTTGATGTGACGTGTTTACCCTCTTGCCCAGCAAGTGGTCCGTTGTTTACAGACATGATAACTGAAAGCGTAGGCTCTTCAACGTGCATAGGGTCAAGTGCTACTGGGTTTTGTGGGTCACACACTGAATCTCCAACATCAATGTCGTTAAATCCAGCAATTGCTACAATATCTCCAGCTTCTGCTTCTTGTATCTCGATACGCTCAAGACCTTTAAACCCGATGAGTTTAGAGATACGTGATTTTGATTTAGAACCATCTGCTTTTACAAGTAAGTACTCATCACCTTTTTTTAGTTTACCGTTAAAGATACGTGTAATCCCGATACGCCCCACAAAGTTGTCTGAGTCAAGAGTAAACACCTGTGCTTGTGTATCGTTATCTGGTGAACCTTTTGGGTAAGGTACTTTGTCGATAATAGCATCAAAAAGTGGTGTCATATCTTTATTTTCATCTTCCATTTCCCACTTTGCATACCCATCACGAGCTGCTGCGTAAAGTACTGGAAATTCAAGTTGCTCTTCATTTGCATCAAGGGCTACAAGAAGGTCAAATACTTCGTCCATTACTCTGTCTGGGTCTGAACCATCTTTATCGATTTTGTTAATCACAACAACAGGGATGAGTCCAAAACCAATCGCTTTTTTCAAAACGAATTTAGTCTGAGGCATCACACCCTCTTGTGCATCTACTAGAAGAAGTACACCATCTACCATCTTAAGAACACGTTCCACTTCACCACCAAAGTCGGCGTGACCTGGAGTATCGATAATGTTGATCTTGTGATCTCCATAGGTAATGGCGGTATTTTTAGAGAGGATTGTGATCCCTCTCTCTTTTTCGATAGCATCAGAGTCCATTGCTCTCTCTTCTACCTCTTGGTGTGCTTCAAAGGTACCTGACTGCTGAAGAAGCTCATCTACCAGTGTTGTTTTACCGTGGTCAACGTGTGCGATAACGGCAATATTTTTAATTTTTTGCATAAAATGTCCTGAAATAAGCCATAAAGCCCAGAAAATTTTTGCTTTGCAAGAAACTATCTGGGCTTAACGCCTTTATAAATTTTCGCGGATTATATCCAAAAATTACTATAGTATAGATTTTACAATGACATCCCATAGACTTCATGATATGTTTTTAAGGCATATCTATCTGTCATTGCTGCAATATAATCTGCGATAACCCGCTCTTTGGTTCGTACTTCAAGTAGCTCTTTTTGATGGGGTGGAAGCAGATCTATATCATCTTTAAATGCTGAGTATAGCCCTTTTATACACTGCTTTCCTGCGTACATTTTACGTGCTATCTTTTCATGTTTATAAAGTTTTTTTAGAAGTAATTTTTTAAGTACTTTTAACTCTGTTGCCGTCTCTTTAGAAAAACCTACAGGCAACTTCTCTTTGGCATCCAAAGTTGCTACTATAGGCAAATCTTTTCGGTACATTTTTGCACCCTTTTTAGAATTTTCTATAAAATCTTCTACAAGTAGCTTAATGAGTCCTGCTACAAAACGATGGCGGTAGAGTTTTTCACCTCTTTTAACCCCCTCTTTTTGAACGACATTATCTACCCTTAAACAGAGCTCATCTTCTAACAAATCATCAAAAGTAATAATCCCATATTTAATACCATCATCAATATCATGAGAAGTATAGGCTATCTCATCTGCATGATCTACCACCATTGCTTCAAGACTTGGATGTTTTTCTAAAGCAAATCGTTCATCTAGGTTTTCTAAAAACGGTTTTTTATAGGGATAAGAGTGCTTCAGCACACCCTCAAGCGTAGCAAAAGTAAGGTTGAGTCCGTCAAAATCTTTATAACGTTTTTCTAGTTTTGTTAAAACCCTAAAAGATTGAAAGTTATGCTCAAAGCCCAAAGGGTGTCCATCTGCTTTAAGCAGTCTATCAAGTTCATCTCCTCCCACATGACCAAAAGGAGTATGCCCAAGATCATGCGAAAGAGCGATCACCTCTGCAAGGGTTTCATTAAGTTCAAGCATTCGGCAGAGTGTTCTTGCTATTTGACTTACCTCTAAAGAGTGTGTCAATCTGGTACGAAAATAGTCCCCCTCATGATTAAGAAAAACCTGTGTTTTATACTCTAAACGTCTAAATGAGCTACAGTGAAGTACTCTGTCTCTGTCTCTTGCATAGGGGTCTCTAAAATCCTCTTCAAAGTGAAAAAATCTATCATTCGCCTGCATTACCTGATGTCCTTATAAAATTTGCTATAATTGTAGCAAAATAATTTGGATAGGTAGAGATAATGGAAAAAATAACCATGTACCAGATCGAATATGAAAAACCAAAAGTGACACTACTACAAGAGAGTGGACTGGGTGTTTCTGAAATTGCAGCTAGAACCTGTTATGACAGTTTTGAAAACAGTGAAAATGCTTGTATCAAAGAGGCGATGCAGCATCTCAATAGAGATGCTATCAACAGCATTGATGAGTCTGACCTCTTAGCAAACCTTGCTTGGGTACATCACCATCACTCTATCATCGAGCATGCTACATTAAGTTTTTTAGTACAAGGCACTAGCAGAGGAGTACTTCAAGAACATGCACGTCATAGACTTCAAGCTATTTCTGTAAGAAGTACCCGCTACACCATGTCCTCTGTCATCAATGCATTTGTTGCTTCTTTACAAAGTGAAGATAGTTTTACATTCTTTTTGGAAAAAATACTTGCACTGCATCTTTTTGTCATTTCAGAGAAAACATACCTTGCTATTGAGATAAAATCCATCTATGACAAACTTTTATTTCAATACAAGAAAGACCCTGATTTCATCACCAATGCTATTGCCAAATCATCACTCCCTTTTATAGAAGAGTGTAAGGGAGACAGTGAAACACTTTACCAAGCCTTTGAAATGGGTAAGAAAAAAAGAAATGTAGGAGATGGGTTTAAACATATCGTCTCAGACAATTGGAAAGTAGATATGGTCATTACGTTCAACATACGAAGTCTTAAAAACTATTTTGATCTTAGAGACAGTGGTGCAGCATGGTTCCAAATACAATGGCTTGCTCAAGCAATGAAAGAGGTTACTCCAAAAAAATACCTCAAACTCATTGACAAAAAATATAAAAATATTTAAGGAAAACCTTTTTTGAAACTATTAAAACTACTTTTATTTTTTATCATTATACCGTTCTCTCTCTATGCCCAGACACTAAGTATAGAGAATATCAGTGCACATATACAAAACTCACTTCAAACCCATCTTAGAGGTCAAAATCAGACTATCGTACAAAATATTTATACGAAAGTAAATTATAAACCTTTATGGGTAGGGTTACAAAATGAAGATAAGATGAGTCAACTTATACAGGCATTGAAGGACCCTCTATTTAACTATAAAAATAAACCTTTTGATCAAAAAGCAATCAAACGACTCTTTTTTCTTCTTGATAATGGAGAGATAAGCCAAAGTAAAAAAGCTACAGTTTATGCAAGGCTTGATCTGATGCTGACCAACTCTTTGGTACGCTTGGTACGTTTTATTATACAAGGAGATGTAGATTGGACTTTGGTACAAAAGAAATTTAAAGCCCTCAAAGAGAGTGATGATATTAAAGTAAAATGGGAAATGCCCTCTTCCCAACCTTTTCCTGACCAAAATCAACTAATCATTGCTATTATAGAAGGAGATATTTATGACTATCTTGCTTCATTGCTCCCTATGGAAAAACGTTATAGAAAACTGGTCAAACTCTTAAAAAACTATCGCGTTATGGAAAAATTTCCTAAAATTCCCTATAGTAATAAACCTCTAAAACTTGGAAATAAATCTAATCGTATTTTACAGATCAAAAAACGTCTTCAAATTTCTGGTGATTACCCAAAAACTGCTCCTTTAGATAAAATTTTTGATAAGACTCTCCATCAAGCAGTAATCACTTACCAAAAGAGATATCTTATTGAAGTAAACGGTATGGTCGATAAAACAACTACATGGTATCTGAATCAGCCTGCCAAAAAAAATATACAAGCAATTATTACTAATCTAGATAAAACAAAACTCTATCCTAAACATTTTGAAAAGGAATATGTAGAGGTCAATGTTCCTGATTTTAATTTACGATACTACAGAAATAGTGAAAAAATCATGAAGATGGGGATCGTTGTAGGACGCATAGACAGACCTACACCTATTTTTCATGACAAGATCGAATATATGGTCATCAACCCTACATGGACTATCCCTGATAATCTCATTAAAAGAGATTTGATCCATGTACTCAGAGAAAATCCTATATATTTAAAAGAGAATAATATTCATGTATTTAGAGGCAATAAAGAGATAGAGATCACCCAAGAGATGCTAGATCCTTATGAGCATAGTAAAAAACGTGTTCCATACCGTTTTGTACAATTTCCTGGAGACAATAATGCTTTAGGTCGTATCAAGTTCATGTTTCCTAATAAATATGCTGTTTATCTTCATGACACAGACAATAAATCACTGCTTACACGACGCTATAAAGTCTACAGTTCAGGATGTATGAGAGTTGCAAAACCCTTTGAGCTAATGGATATCCTGCTTGAACATGCAAAAGGGAGTTATTCTCGCACTAATATAGAAGATATTATTGCTACAGATAAACCTACAACCATTAGATTGCGTCAATCTGTTCCTGTACATATACTCTATTTTACTGTCTATGAAGAGGATGGATTGGCCTATTTCAAATATGATATCTACCTGTATGACAAGATTATTGAAGAGTCGGTTGAGGGTTACAAAAAAGATACTTTTAGTATCCCTAAAAAACGTATGATTACTATGAAAAAACAGAGAGAGAAGCAGTTGCCCCCTGTCAAGAAAAAATAATAGGTTCTATTAATTTTTCTTTTTACGCATTTTTACCCGTTGAAGATGCGTTAAAGCAATTGCCATCGCATCTGTAATATCTAACGGTTTGATCTCTTTTTTAATACCATAAAGTCTTTTGACCATAAAAGCTACTTGCTCCTTGGTCGCCTTCCCATTACCTGTAACTGCTTTTTTAACTTGAAGTGCTGTATATTCATGAAAAAAACCTATCTCTTGCAGTATTTTTAGACAAAGTGCTCCTCTAAACTGTGCAAGCTTTATCACTGATTTTGGATTAAACGCAAAAAAGATATCTTCTATGGCTACTTCATCGACCTTATGGGTCTTTAAAATAAGGTCTATCCCCTCAACCATCTCAACCATTTGGGCTTGCAACTCTTTTTCTTTCATTTTAAGTAAACCTGCTTCCACAAGTGAAAACTTTTTACCATCAAAATTTATGATACAATACCCTAAATTACGGCTTCCGGGGTCAATTCCTAAAATATTCATTCACACCTTTGTTCACATAGTGAATAAAATTATTCAACTAAGTTTAATACCCTTATTTTAGCTAATATAAGCTAAAATAGTAGAAGTTATTCACATTAAGGTTTTCAACACTTTTAAAATGTGAAAATCTGTTCACACATTTAAAAATATTAAAGGCAAATAGAGATGAATATAGGACAAAAAGTACTTTTTGAACTTAAGAAAGAGATCAGTGAAACAGAATATGAACGCTATATTAAAAAACTAATCTATGATAGCAAGAGATCACGTAGTAATATTGTCTATTTTACTGCACCCAATATAATCATCGCAAAATGGGTAAAAACAAAATATACTGATAAACTGATGCATCTTTTTGAACTTCAAAATGAAATAAAGCCTGAAATAGAGATCACTGTAGGCAAACAGACAAAGCAAACACCTATTGCCACAGCAAAACAGAGCAGTGAAAAAAGTAGTTCAAAGAGTACTTATTTAAACCCTTCACTTACTTTTGAAAGTTTTATTGTAGGTGATTCTAACCAATTTGCTTATACTACAGCAAAATCTGTTGCAGAAAAACCTGGTAAACAGTACAATCCACTTTTCATTTATGGTGGTGTAGGATTGGGAAAAACACATCTACTGCAAGCTATAGGTAATTATCATATAGATTTGGGAAAAACTGTTATCTATACTACACTTGAACAATTTATGAACTCTTTTACTTCTCATCTACGTTCTCAAACTATGGATAGATTTAGGGATAAATTTAGAGAGTGTGATCTACTTCTTATCGATGATATACAATTTTTAAGTCGTAAAGAACAGACACAAGAGGAATTTTTTCATACCTTTAATGCACTCTACAATACCAATAAACAAATCGTTATCACTGCAGATAGGGCACCCAATAAAATAGCTGGATTAGTAGATAGATTGAGAACTCGTTTTGAATGGGGTCTTATGGCAGATATCCAACCTCCAGGACTTGAAACAAAAATTGCCATTATTCAAAAAAAATGTGAACTTGATGGAATCAAGCTCTCTTCTGAAGTCATTCAATTCATCGCAACACATATGGGAGACAATATTCGGGAAATAGAGGGAACAATCATTAAACTTAATGCACTTAGTTCTATGTTAGGTCAAGATATTACACTAGATTTTGCACAAAATGCTATTAAAGATCAACTCAAAGAGAAAAAAGAGAATGTTACTATTGATGATATTGTTAAAATCGTCTCTAAAGAACTTAATATCAAACCTTCTGATATTAAGTCAAAAAAACGTACTAAAAATGTTGTAAGTGCAAGAAGAACTGCTATCTATTTAGCTCGAAATCTTACACCTAATTCTATGCCTCAGATCGCTCTATATTTTGGAATGAAGGATCATACTGCTATCTCTCATGCTATGAAAAAAATCAATGAGATCATAGACAATGATGAAAATTTTAAAGTACTCTTAGAAGAACTCTCAAATAAAATTCATACCGATACCCAAAATCTTGAGAATTAAATTATAAAACTTGAATAAAAAAAAGATATAATTTTAAAAGTGAAAAAATGTGAATGTTCGAAGAAAATTAAGCATTCCATCTAACAACGGTAAGAGAAGCAATAGAGTAGTTTTTCACATATTCATGTCAAACTACTACTAGCTACTAAAATTATTAAAAATAAGGGGAGTCTATGAAGATAAGAGCACAAAAGCAAATTATTGAATCAATACTCATCAATCTACAACCTTTTTTAGAAAAAAAAGATGCCAGTCAAATTACATCACATATACTATTCAACTCACAGAATGATAAATGTATTGTAAAAGCTACAGATGGAGAGATCGGTTTAAAAGTTGTCACAGATCATATCATAATTGAATCAGAAGGTTCTTTTACTGCCAATGGTAAAAAACTACTTGATATTATCCGTATTTTAAAAGATGATGAAATTAGTTTAGAACTTTTAGATAATACCCTTATTATCAAACAAAAACACTCTAAATTTAAATTACCAACATTTGATCCTGACTCTTATCCTAGTTTTCCTAGTATAGAAGATAAACCTCAAATTACATTAGATTCTTTAAGTCTTATTCAAAATCTTAAAAAAATATCCCCTGCTATAGATACCAATAATCCAAAATTTGAACTTAATGGGGCACTTATTAATATTAAACATGATTCTACAGATCTTGTAGGAACCGATACAAGACGATTGGCAATAGCATCTATCCCAGGAAATAATTCAGAAGAACTTTCTCTTATTGTTCCTAAAAAAGCTATTTTAGAGATACAAAAACTTTTTTTAGATCAAATTGATATTTTCTTTGATGAGACCAATCTTATTATTTCAAATGAAAATTATTTCTTTTATACAAGATTAATAAATGGTAAATTTCCAGATTATCAGAGAATTATTCCAACTTCAACAAAACATCAAATTGTACTTCCTAAAAAAGAGATGATCGATGCCATTAAAATGATTACAACGATTTCTCAAGAGATAAAAATGAGACTGCTCTCTGATGTAATTATATTTGAATCACTAAGTGCAGATAATGTAGAAGCAAAAACGGAGTTAGAGATAAGTACTGGATTGAATGAAAAATTTGAACTCTCTTTTAATAGTAAATATATTTTAGATTTTATTTCACAAGTAGATAAAAATGAATTTACTATAGCGTTTAATGAACCAAGTTTACCATTTATCGTTAAAGATGATCATTTTATTACGATCATTATGCCGATTGTTGCATAAAAAAGGAAAAATAGTTTATGAGTAAAAAACAGACAAAATATATTTTTGTTACAGGTGGTGTACTCTCTTCATTAGGAAAAGGAATCACTGCTGCAAGTATAGGAACCTTATTAAAACATACAGGACAGCGTGTAGGTGTTCTTAAGTTAGATCCTTATATTAATGTTGATCCAGGAACTATGTCTCCACTTGAACATGGTGAGGTTTTTGTTACAAAAGATGGTGCAGAGACAGATTTGGATCTTGGTCATTATGAAAGATTCTTAGATACATCATTAACACAAAATAACAACTTTACTACAGGATTAGTCTATAAAACAGTCATTGAAAATGAACGTAAGGGAAAATATCTTGGTAAAACAATCCAAGTGGTTCCTCATATTGTTAATGAGATAAAAGAACGAATTTTCCGTGCAGGTGAAGGAAAAGATATATTGATCGTAGAACTTGGTGGAACGACAGGAGATATTGAGGGTTTACCTTTTCTTGAAACCATTAGGCAAATTAAACATGAATTAGGTCGTGCATATGTAATGAATGTACATGTGACACTTTTACCATATATTAAAGCTGCAGGTGAATTAAAAACAAAACCAACACAGCATTCTGTTCAAGAATTAAGACGTATAGGTATTGCACCACATATGCTTGTACTTCGTGCAGAAGTACCTGTAAGTTCAGATATTAAACGTAAAATAGCCTATTCTTGTGATGTGGATGAAGAATCTGTTATAGTTGCAGAAGATGCAGCTACTATCTATAAAGTACCTCTTAACTTTTTAGCACAAGATATTTTAGCACCTATCTGTAAACAATTGGAACTTGAAAACTGTGAACCAAAAATGGATGAGTGGTCAAATCTTGTACATAAGATCATTATGCCAAATGATGAGATGAAAATTGCTTTTGTAGGTAAATATTTAGATTTGAAAGAGTCTTATAAATCACTCACTGAAGCACTTATTCATTGTGGAGCTCATCTTGATTCTAGAGTCAATATTAAATGGGTTGATTCTGAAAAAATAGAAGATGATGGTGCTGAAAAATATTTGAATGACTGTGATGGTATATTGGTTGCAGGTGGTTTTGGTGAGCGTGGAATAGAAGGTAAAATCAAAGCAATTGAGTATGCAAGAGTAGAAAAAATTCCTTTTCTAGGTATCTGTTTGGGTATGCAACTTGCAATGGTAGAATTTGCTAGAAATGTACTTGGACTTAAAGATGCAAACTCTGTAGAATTCAATAAAGAGACAGCATCACCAGTCATCTATCTTATAGATGAATTTATTGATGCCGCTGGAGCAAAGCAGATACGTACTGCAACAACTGCTATGGGTGGAACATTGAGACTTGGTGAGTATGAATGTGAAACAAAAGAGGGTTCAAATCTTAGAAATGCGTATGATGCCCCAGTGATTTTTGAAAGACATAGACACCGTTATGAAGCAAATCCTGCATATAGAGCTGATTTTGAAGCAAATGGTATGGATATTACGGGTGAATCTCATGGACTTATTGAGGCTGTTGAGGTAGTAGATCACCCTTGGTTTTTAGGTGTTCAGTTTCATCCTGAATTCACTTCAAGATTACAAAATGCCAACCCTGCTATTTTAGCATTTGTAGATGCTGCACAAAAATATAAAAACGATTAAAGAATGTGTAGTTGTGATATACAAAAAATTAACGCTTTTAGCGTTAGAAACACTTTTAAAAAATCGTTTTAAAGAGGGCTTTCTCTCTTTAAAAGATCTTCCCCAACCTTCTACTTTCAAAGATATGGACAAAGCTACAGAGCGTATAGTCTCAGCAATAAAAAATAGAGAAAAAATAACTATTATTGGTGATTATGATGTAGATGGTGTAACCTCTACTACACTGATGAAACTTTTTTTTGAAGAGATTGAATATCCTCTAGAATGGATCATTCCTAACCGTTTTAAAGATGGTTATGGACTCTCAGCCAATATTATTCCACATATTGAGGGGTGTGATCTTGCTATTACGGTGGATAATGGTATTTCTGCAGTTGAAGCGGCAACACTTTGTAAAAAGAAAGGTATAGATCTGATTATTACAGATCATCACCTTCTTGCACCACAACTACCGGATGCCTATGCTATTATTGATCAAAAACAGCCAGAGTGTACTTTCCCTTATGAAGAGGTATGTGGTGCACAGATTGCTTGGTATCTCATTGCATCATTGAAAAATGCTTTAGAGGTAAAGATCAATATGATCGAATATATGGAACTCGTAGCTATTGCGATTATTGCAGATATGATGCCTTTGCAACATATTAATAGAGCGATGGTTGAAGTAGGAATAAAAGCACTCAATAGTAGTAAAAAACCTGCAATTAAAGCATTTTTAGAACATACCCAAAAAGAGTTTATGACAGCAGAAGATATAGGATTTTTTTTAGCACCGCTTCTTAACAGTGCAGGACGTATGGAGGATGCTAAGTATGCAGTAGAGTTTTTAGTCTCTACCAATATCTATGATGCCAGAGTAAGGTTAGGGCAACTTGTAGACTTTAACAATGCACGAAAAACCACCGAACAAGAGATAACTGCCAAAGCTCTGGCACAAGTAGACCCAAAAGGTAAAGTCATCGTAGTTCAAGGTGAAGCGTGGCATGAGGGTGTGGTAGGTATAGTAGCAGCGAGAGTAGCACGTTATCATGAGAAACCATGTATTGTACTTAGTAACAATGGTGAAGGTATTTTAAAAGGAAGTGGACGAAGTTTTGGGAGCAGTGATCTATTTGGTATTGTGGATGAGTGTAGAGAACATTTAGAGAAGTTTGGAGGTCACAGTGCAGCCATTGGATTGTCTTTGAAGTTTGAGAGCTTAGAAGCCTTTAAAATGCAACTTAAAAAGAGTTATGTCAAAAGGAATTTTGTTAAAGAAGAGGTAGACCCTGACATTATTGGTGAATTGCATTTTTCAAATATTTCATTTGAGCTTACAAAACTAATGAAAAGGTACGAACCTTATGGACAAGGCAACCCTACCCCTAAATTTATCTCAAAAAATGTGCATCTGTTGCAAGTTGACACTATGGGAAAAGAGGGAGAGCATCGACGTTTCGCTTTTGAACAAGAGGGAATCGTGATGCAAGGTGTAGAGTTTAAGACACAAAAGGTGTATGAAGTAGGATCACAGGCAGATGTGATCTATACGGTGAATGAGAATCATTTTAGAGGAAATGTTACTTTACAGTTGATGGTAGAGAAGATTGTTCAATAATATTTATTATTAGCTCTATTTATAATTAATATTTGTTTTGTTTATGTGAAATAAATTTTGACGTAGAAATATTAAACTTTTCATGTAAAAAGTCTTTATTTCTAATATAAATTATATAGATATAAGCCTAACTACTATAGAATATAAGGTGTTATTATAAATAGGAGTATTTTACTCTTATTTAATAATCAATTATTTTTATAGAAGGAGGTATGCTGATGCAGGTTGAAGTATCAAGAAGAAAATTTCTTCAAGGTAGTGTCGCTTTAAGTATCGTTGGCGGTTCTAGTATAGGTGTAACAAACCTATTGGCTGGACATGAGGAACATGCGTCTCATGGTATAGCAGAATCTATCATAACAAAAACAAGTACAGGGAAAGCAGAAAATGTTCCATTTCTTTGTGGAATTTGTGTCAATAAATGTGCAGGTTTTGCCAGAGTTGAGGAGGGTGTAGTAACTAAACTAAATCCAAATCCTTATTTCCCAAAATCAAGAAATATGCTTTGTGCAAGAGGAAATGCTGGTATTCAAACTATGTATGATCCAGACCGTCTTAAATATCCACTTATTCGTATAGGTGAGAGAGGTGATGGTAAATACAAAAGAGTAACATGGGAAGAGGCTTATGAAGCTATCTTAAATGGAACAGATAAATTTAAAGGCTTGGCTCAAATCTTAGATGAAGAGAAAGATAACCGTGCAACCATTGGTTACTGTAATGGTGAAGGTCTTTCTAAAGAAGGGTTTGAAGTACTTGTAGGTGAAAAAATCGGAACACCTAACTATGTAGATGAAATTAGTATTTGTCTTGAGACCACTCTTGGTGGTTATGTTAATACCATTGGAACGTATGGAGAGGCTGATTTAAATAATGCCGATTATCTTATCAGTGCTGGAGCAAATAGAGCAGAAGCAATTATTACTCCTGATACAATGGATATGTTCAAAAGAACAAGAGGAAGAGGACTTAAAACAGTTGTTTTAGATCCTAGATTTACCAATACCGCAGCAAAAGCAGATAAATGGTTAGCCATTAATCCTGGTACAGATTTGGCATTTGTTTTGGCATTGACTTATGTTGTAATGAATGAAGAGCTTTACAATAAAGATTTTGTAAGTAAATTTGATGATTTTATTGACTATAAAAAACATATACTTTCTAACAACTATACCCCAGAGTGGGCAGAAAAAATTACCAATGTTTCTGCAAAAGATATCTATACAATTGCTCGTGAATTTATGGCAGCTCGTAGTCCTATCTATTATCAAGGTAGAAGAAGTGTCTTTAGTAAAAATGACTTCCAACTTCGTCGTGCAATGGCAATTTTCCAAGCATTAAGTGGAAATCTTGATAAAAAAGGTGGAATTGTTTATGGTCAAAAATTAGCACTTCCAAAAGAAGAGATTAATGCTCCACTTTATGGACAAGTTGAACCAAGATTTGATGGAAAAGATATTGCTATTCCAGCAGGGAAAACAGGTTCATGGATCCAGTTTAGAAACATGGTATTGGAGGGTACAGCTCCTTATCCAGTTAGAGTAATGATGATGAGAAAACATAATCCTATGAGTGGCGTACCTAATACTAAAAAAACAGAGGCATTCTTGAAAAAAATGGATCTGAACGTCATGATTGATATTCTTCCAAGTGATACTACAATGTTTGCAGATGTTATTTTACCTGAAGCTTCATATTTGGAGAGAACTTCTCCAGTAGCATCTTATGGTGGACTTGAGCCTGCCCTTGTAATGAGAAAACAAGCAGCTAAACCACTTTTTGAAACAAAAGAACCAGAAGTTATCTATAAAGAATTAGCAGAAAAACTTTCAAAACCACTTTGGGAAATCACCAAAAAGTACGATGAAGATGTACAAGATGATACCAAAGGTATGAGTGAAAAAGAGATTGAAGAGTATTATGAAGAGAATGGATTCAACCTTGCAGATGTTTGGGAAAAACCAGTCTATGAAGCAAATAAAGAGATGATTGAAAAAGCATTTGGAAAAGAGGCATGGGAAACACTTGATGAAAAAGGTGTTTGGTATCCAAATATGGAGCAATACCATAAACAACTCAATCCAAATGAATTCCAATACTATCCTGAAAGTAAGAAAAACTATACAACTAAAAAAGATGATCTGAAAGTAACATTTAACTTTAAAAACTTGGCTAAAAAAGGTGTTGATCCTATGCCAACATGGAAAGATGAATATAACTTTAATGTGCCAAAAGGTCAATTTAGACTTGTCACTGGAAGACATGCCCAATTTACACAAAGTGGGACAACCAATAACCTTATGTTACGTGATCTTATCCCTACAAACTATCTATGGGTTAACAGAAGAGTTGCTCAAGAAAAAGGGATTGAGTTTGGTGATATGGTAGAGGTAAAAAGTAGTATTGGTGCAGTACAAATTAAAGCATATCCTACAGAAAAAATTGCTCCAAATCAAATCTTTATGTTGCATGGTTTTGGTGGAAGCAGTGAAGGTATGGAATTTGCTCATGGAAATGGTGCGAATGATGCTCTTATTATTGAAGATAAAATTGAGCCGGTTTATGGTGCAGCAGTAATGCATGAAACCAATGTAGAAATTAGAAAGGTGTAATCATGGCAAGATATGGAATGGCTTTAGATTATAAAAATTGTATTAACTGTAAAGCGTGTGAGGTAGCTTGTAAAGAGGAGAATGGTGTTCTTCTTGGAGCTGATAAGCACAGAATCTGGGTTGGACAAAATGAGGTAAAGGGTGAGTGGCCACTAATTGACATCGCTTCTGCTGCCTTTTTGCCATCACAGTGTCAGCATTGTGATGAGGCACCATGTCAAATGGTATGTCCTACCAATGCTACCTATTATGATGAAAATCATGTCGTAAGAGTAGATAGTGAAAAGTGTATCTTATGTTCATACTGTATGAATGCATGTCCTTATGATGCACGTTATGTAGATAGTAGAACAATGACTGTAGATAAGTGTACTTTCTGTTCAGATACTAGACTAGCTCGTGGTGAGACAACTACAGCATGTCAAAATACATGTCCGACAAAAGTAAGAACATTTGGTGACTTAGATGATCCAAACAGTGAGATCAGCGAACTGCTTAGGACTAGAGAACACTTTAGCCTCAAAGCCAACCTTGGTACTAAACCAAAATTATATTACCTAACATAAGGAGTAGAGAATGAAAATAGGTCCATTAAATATTCCACTAAAAGAAGATTTTTCATTAAAATCGATTTTAGGGTTTGAAAAGACTCCTGTCAATATGTTAGTAGCTGTGTCTGTATTGGCAATGCTTGCTATGTTGGTTATTGGGGTTGCAACGTATTTAATGCATGGTCACCATGCATATAATGTAACAAGAGAGCATCCATGGGGGCTCTTGATCGCGGTGTACATCTTCTTTGTTGTAAGTTCAACAGGATTCTGTATTGTTGGTTCTCTTGGAGATGTATTCGGGTTTAAAGACTATACAATGATCTCTAAAAGAGCAATTTTTGGTTCAATTGTAACTATCATGGCAGGTTTTACTGTAATTGCATTTGAGATAGGTCACCCTGTAACCATGATGATCTACAACGTATTAAGTCCAGGACTCACATCAGCTATCTGGTGGATGGGTACACTCTATGGTCTCTACTTGACATTTATGATCATTGAGTTCTATTTCTTGCTCAATAATGATATGAAAAAAGCAAAAGTATTTGGTCTGACAGGGCTACTTGTGGGTCTTGCGGCACACTCTAACCTTGGATCAGTATTTGGTTTCTTAAATGCTAGAACGATCTCGCAAGGGGTGTTCTATCCAACATACTTTATTTTGACAGCATTTATTACGGGTATCTTTTTATCTTTTATCATTATGGGATTCAGATATAAGTTGAATTTTGATGAGAAGACTAAGAAGCTTTTAGAAGGATTGGCTAAGATTCAAGGGCTATTGATCTCTATCTTGATCTTCTTTGTAACTTGGAAATTACTCACTGATATGTATGGTGGTATGCCAAACCGTGCAGAGGTTGCAGGGCATATCTTGGGTTCAGGTTCATTCTGGACAGAAGTGATCTTGGCAATGGTACTTCCACTGCTTATTATCTTAAAAGATTTTGGTAAGAGTCCAGTGTTGTTTTTCTGGGCATCATTAAGTGGAATGGTAGGTATCTTCTTTATGAGATATAACCTTGTGCATGACACACAACTCAAACCACTTCAAATGATGAAAACAAGAGAGTATCAACTCCCTCCTGAGTGGGTACACTACTTCCCAAGTGCTACTGAGATTATGATCTCTTTAGGTGGACTTGGTCTTTGTATCTTGCTCTACTATATAGGGACAAGAGCCTTCAACCTTGATGAGGAAGAGGGACACTAAAATCAAGGTGGGCACTTCTGCCCACCATTAACTCCAAAAATGTAATATATTATTGATGCATTAAAAAATAGTAGGCTGCAGAGCCTCATTGTTCACGCCACCCTCTTCATTGACTTTCACTATACTTTTCCAAAGTTTTGTAGCGATCATCTGATAGCGTTTAGAGGTTTCACAATTGGGTGCGAGTACAGTAATAGGCAGACCACTGTCTCCCCCTTCTCGAATAGATGGCTCAATAGGAATTTCTCCTAAAACAACAGTATTGTAGGCATCTGCAAGGGGTTGAGTAGTGCTTTTCCCAAAGATATCATACTCTTTGCCACTCTCAGGACAGATAAATCCACTCATATTCTCTACAATCCCTGCAATAGGAATATGCATTTGGGTAAACATATCCATACTACGAATAGTATCATCTAGGGCAACTTTTTGAGGAGTGGTCACGCAGACACCTGAAGTGACAGGAAGACTTTGTGCAAGGGCAAGTTGTGCATCTCCAGTACCAGGAGGCATATCAAAAAGCAGTACATCCAAGCTTCCCCACTCAATGTCTTCTAGCATCTGTTCAATCGCTTGCGTAACCATAGCCCCTTTCCAGATGAGTGAAGCCCCTCTCTCTACCAATGACCCAATTGACATGACTTTAATATTGTGTGCCAAGATGGGTTTAATGGTTTTTCCAAGAAAAACAGGTTGCTCCTCTTCTATCCCCATCATACGAGGAATATTAGGACCATAAATATCTGCATCAAGCAGTCCGACTCTTTTGCCTTGCTGTGCTAAAGCAATAGCAAGATTTACGGTAGTAGTGGATTTACCAACACCTCCTTTACCAGAGCTTACCATGATAAAATTTTGAATATTGGGGAGTACATTTTTACCATGAGAACTTGTCTCTTTTGGCATTTGGGGTGTAGTGAAGGTAAGATCTATCTTGGTCTCCCCTAAAAAGGAGAGTCGTTTAGTGATCTCCTCTCTAAGTTGGTTTGCTATCTCTGGGGCAGCAGAGGGTATATCTAAATGAAGAGAAATAGCCTCTGCTGTAATAGCAATCTCTTTAACAAATCCAAAATCCAAAATATTTTTTGTAAATCCAGGGTAAATAACTTGTGAAAGTTTCTCTTTAATATGTTCTTTGTTTATCATTGATTGGCAGCCTTTAATATAGAATAGAATAAGATGTTTTATAAAAAATGGTACATATCTACATGTACCATTAAAATATTAGATAGGCAAAACCCTAATGTTCTCATCAAGCTTCTCTTTAAGGATATTTTCTATCGCAAAAAGTGTTCCTGTGCTTGAACTGGCACATCCGTTACACGCACCTAAATATCGGATATAGATATCAATATTCTCTCCATTCTCTTTAATATCCAATATCTCCATATCTCCACCATCCATGATAAGCATTTGACGGATATTGTCATCGATCACTTTATCTACAGCTTTGATCTTCTGTACGATGGTCATTTGTGCAAAGTCTAAGCTTGCACCGCTACCAGACGCATCAGCAGCACTTGCCATCTTCTCTTTTTCATACTCTTCAAGAAGGTCAACCAGATAGATATCTTTGGCTTCATGTCCACCAGGGCGGATACATGATTTACAAAAAGCTCCTGCTTTAGTGTAGTCTGCTATCTGCTCTACGGTTGTAAGGTCATTGAGACGGATCACTTCTCTCAGGGTTGAGAGGGTAACACGTGCACATTCACACACGATGATCTCCTCTTCAAAACTCTCCATGTCCACACCTTTGTATTGGGATGCTGCTTTTTTGATGACATCATATGCCATGACTGAACAGTGCATCTTCTGTGGTGGAACTGCTGGTGTGTCTGGTGTATCACGCATAGCAAGTTCTACATCAATGTTAGTGATCTTTACTGCTTCATCCACTGTTTTGCCTTTACAGAGTTCAGCCATAGTATCTGAACTTGCAATGGCTGTACCACAACCAAAACTTTTAAATTTAGACAAAAGAATTTTGTCTGTTTTTGGATCTACTGCCCAGTAGAGTCTTACGGCATCCCCGCAACTCTCTGCACCAAAGTCAGCGACAATAAGGGTTGCACCCATCTCTTTGGCTTGTTCTTCTGTGATCTCACCCATATTTTGTGGGTTATTCATTAAATCCGTTACTTTTTGACTGTACTCATCCCAGATGGTACCGCCTATTAAACTATCCATTCCCATAATTTTTCCTTTGTATCTAAACTGCCTTTGTTGCTTGAACTAAGATGTGAGGTCACAGCTTAAATTTTCTTTGAAAATTTAACCAATGACCCCAGCAAAGTTTTATAAGCTAAAGACCTCTTTTTTATAAATCGCATCAGTGCAAGGCACTTTAATGGTGCGAATCAAGTCCTGATTCATGACCTTCTGGGGCATAAGCATAAGAGCTTGAAATCCCTCTAAGTCTAATAACCGCTGCTTGGACTACTTTGAGTGTATACTCCAGCTCTTCTTGTGTTGTGTATCGGCTGAGTGAAAAACGGATGGCTGTATGTGCCAAATCTTCAGCTGCACCGATGGCTTCCATCACAGAGTTTGCTTCCAAATCTTCACTTGCACAGGCACTTCCTGTACTCGCACCGATACCTGCACGGTTTAAATCCCATAACATGGATTCACCCTCAATACCCCTAAATGAGATAAGGATGGTATTGGGTGTTCTTTTCTCTCTAGGGGTTACCACGAAAGTATCTTCTATTTTAAGAAGTTCATCTTCAAAGTCATCTCTCATCTCTGCTATGTCTGTCATTTCAAAGTCAAGGGCATCTACAGCAGCTTCCATCGCTTTACCCATACCTACGATCCCTGCAACATTGAGTGTACCTGAACGATACCCTCCCATTTGTGAACCACCGTGAAGTAGAGGTGTAAGCTCTTTGCCCTTTTTAATGTAAAGTGCACCTACACCTTTAGGACCGTGAAATTTGTGTGCTGAAAATGTGAGGTAATCTACATTAAAACGCTGTACATCTACAGGTGTTTTCCCTATGGCTTGTACCGCATCCGTATGAAAAAGTACATGATGCTCTGCACAGATCTGTCCGATCTCCTCTACAGGAAAGATCGCACCTGTCTCATTGTTTGCCCACATCACTGAGACCAAAGCGGTCTTGTCTGTGATGTTGTCTCTTACACTTTGAGCCTCAACGATCCCCTCACTGTTGATTGGTAGGTAGGTCACTCTACATCCCATACTTTCAATAAATCTTGCTGTAGCAATGATAGAAGGATGCTCTACTTCACTCACAATGATATGGTTTTTTCTACCTGTAAGAATATACTGAAAGTAGATACTTTTAAGTACCCAGTTATTACTCTCTGTAGCACATGAAGTGATGACAACAGAGTCTTCCTTTGGTGCATGTATTCCTGCATATATCTTTTCCATAGCTGTTTTAAGCCCAGGATGTGTATCGCTGGCATAAGAGTGTAGAGAGTTTGGGTTACCATATTTCTGTACAAAGTAGGGCTCCATTTCTGCAAACACTTGCGGGTCAACAATTGTTGTTGCATTGTTATCTAAATAGACGTTCATATTCTTCCTTTGAGAACGATATTCATTTTAATTAAGACTAATTTAGTCCTAATTACTTTTCTGCATAGTACGCAGTTTTTCTTAATATAACATAAAATAGGTTTTAAAGAGGAGGATTATACTCCGAATTAAGTGAAATACCCTTGATTGTTAATTAAGTCTATCGGTTTTAGATATAGACATTGAGGTACTTATCCCTAAAACTCCTTCTTAAAATATATTAAACTTGAAGTCTATCTTGCCCATCAAAGATGTCTGTGACAGACTTGATGGCTTCTTACTGGTACTCTAGGTTTGGGTCAAATTGTATTTTCATTGCTTATTTCCAACTCATTCTTTAACTCTTCCAAAGTTGGAAGATACAGCTTGTACTTACTGGCAAAAATATGCTCATTATCCTCTGGAAGTGTATATTTTACAACGCTGTCATTTTTTTCACTACAGAGTAAAATACCTATGGTTTTATTATCATCCTCAGTTTTAATTTCTCTATCAAAAAAGTTTACATACATTTGTAGTTGTCCTAGATCTTGGTGTTTTAATTTTCTAGTTTTAAGTTCTATTACAACATAACATTTTAGAGGAATATTATAAAATACCAAGTCAGCATAAAAGTTGTCTTCTGATAATGTTAGTCTATATTGTTTTTTTACAAAGGCAAACCCTCGACCAAGTTCTAGTAAGAATTTTTCTAAATGCTCAATAAGTTTTGATTCTAAAAGCTTCTCTTCTCCTTGATTTATTTCATCCAAACCTAAAAAATCTAAGATATAGGGGTCTTTTATGATATCTTTGGGTTTAACAGATGTCTCACTCAAAGAAATTTGATTGGTATCAACTCTTAAAATTGTGTTGTTCTGAACAGCTTTTTGCAGCTCTCTTACTGAAAGACTGTTTTTTATAGCATATTGCTCATAAAACCTCATCTCGTCATCATCCAAGCGTATCAGGTATGTGTAGTGAGTAAATGTCAGTTTAAATTTCAATTCGCCAGTCAGTGACTGGCTTTTTTGATAGAATTTTCTGCAATCTTTCAGAGTCGATAAGGAAAACCCTCTACCATACTTTAAAGTAAGACTTTTTGACAAATTCTCAAGGGTTTTTTTGCCATATTTTGCTTTACTTTTCCCTTGCTGCTCTTCTGTCACAATAAGCTTTCCAAGCCTATAGTAGCTCTTGGTTGATTCATTGTAAATAGCTTCAATAACTTCTTTTCTACCAGTATCGATTATAGAGATTGCTTTTTCGAGCAATACAGTATCGTTATCTTGAATTTCTGTTTTCATCATTTATGCTCCATCCACCCTACAAACTCTTACCGTCTAGTTTTTCCATATTCCCCTCACCTTTATCTCATTTTCAATTTATCTTAAACTCGATATAGTACATTTATCCATCATTTGGTTGCCAATGTAGTTTATGTCTAAACTTCACAAACTTCCCTTTAACTTGCATGTTTAACCGTACCTTTGCATTGAACTGAAACCCTTTTTTTATACTACTTTTTAGAGAGACCATCTGTTCTTGTAGTTTTACTACTCTATGCTTCTGGTTTAGAAGTTTGAAGGGGTAGGAGAGTTAATAAGACTATAAAACTCATTTCTTGTACGCTCATCACTTTTAAAAAGACCTCGCAGGGCAGAACTTACTGTAGTAGAGTTGATCTTCTGTACCCCTCGCATCTCCATACACATATGGCGTGCATGTACAACCACAGCGACACCCTTAGGTTTGATAGTGCCTAAAATAGCATCGGCTATCTGCTCAGTCATCTGCTCTTGTATCTGTAAACGTCTTGCATAAACATTGACAATACGTGGGATTTTACTGAGCCCTACGACTTTACCGTCAGGAATGTACGCCACATGAGCCCGTCCGATAATAGGAAGCATATGGTGTTCACACATAGAGTAAAACTCAATATCTCGCACTAAAACCATTTCGTCATTAGATGTTGTAAAGAGTGCTTGATTAAGTATCTCTTCTGGGTCTTGGTCATAGCCTTCTGTGAGAAACTTTAGGGCTTTTGCCACACGGCTAGGTGTCTTAAGGAGACCCTCACGTTTTGGGTCTTCTCCTAAAAGTTCAAGGACTTTGGTTACAGCTTGTTCAAACTCTTCTTCTTTGTTCATTCATTCACTCCTCTATGCTTCATAAAGCATTTCGTTAAGAAAAGCATACCAAAACTATGCATTATTCACTATTAATTATTCACTTAATCATATCTAAATACAAGTTAAGTATTTTGTCATCCACTTTAGAGATAGCCAGTTTTCGTATCTCTTGAGAGCTGAAGTAGTGCTCTTGTTCTTGGTCAAGTTCATCATATACATACACTTTGCAGATGAGTTTAAAGTGTGTATAGGCATGGGTAACTTCACCGATGTACTCCGAAGCACATAAAGGTACTTCAGTAGCAGGGAATCCCCACAGTCCATGTAAAAATTTACCACTTCGTTGAGAGAGAGAAAGCTTTTCATTGTAGACTGATACCATGATGTTTTGTTCTCGTGTAGGTACCACACGCTTTTTCTTAGTAGGGTAAAGTGTAGGCTCATCTTTCCCTTTGCAGATGCTGCTAAGAGGGCAAAGTTCGCAAGAGGGATTTTTGGGGGTACAAAGTGTAGCCCCTATATCCATCATGGCTTGGTTGTAGTTAAAGGGGTTCGCTTTGTCTACCAATCCATAAGCAAGTTCCCAAAGCTCTTTATCTGTGGGTGTTTTGAGTCTGTGTAAACGACAAAGGATGCGTTTGACATTGGCTTCCATGATAGGCAGTGGTTTTTTGTAGGCAAAGACAGCGACGGCATGGGCAGTATTGTTACCAATACCAGGAAGTTTGATCAGCCTGTCTATCTCAGATGGTAATGTAGGGACAGACCCTTGTGCAAGCAAAATTTGTGCGGTTTTATGTAAATTTTTAGCACGCGTATAATACCCCAACCCTTCCCATAGCTTCAGTACATCATCCAGTGGTGCTTCTCCTAATGCTTTAAGGGTAGGGAATTTTTTCAGAAAGGGAAAATAGAAACGCTCCAATACGGTTTTAACTTGTGTCTGCTGCAACATCACTTCACTGAGATAGATATGATAAGGATTCTCTGTCATACGCCACGGGAGGTCTACTCTTCCATGCTTCTTGTACCAATTTTGAATCTCTTTGTGGGTCTGTTTCATGACAGAATTATAGCCTTATTTTTGTCTATATTCGTTTCTTATCAAATTTTAGATAAAATCACGGAATTATATATTAAAGGATTGTAGTGAAAGTTACAGTAAAAAAAATGGATGATGCCAATGTATTGGTAAGTGGTACTGTTGAGAACAGTGTAGTTGAGACAAATGTTGACAGGTTAGCACGTGAAGCGGGTAAGCAGATGAAGGTAGATGGATTTAGACAAGGTAAAGTGCCTCCACACATTGTAAAAAAATTGCATGGTGATAAACTTCAGCAAGATGCAGAGTCAGAAGCGTTGAAAGCATTAATGGATATGGGTATCGCTGAAGCAGGGATCAATACGGCAGATATTATCGGTGAGCCTAGTTTCAAAAAATATGATAAAAAAGAGGACAAGATCGAAGTAGAGATTGAACTCTCTTTGAGACCTGATCTAAAAGCGGAGGGGTATGAAAAAGCGATCCCAACATTTAAAAAACCAACAGCAACAGCCAAAGAGGTAGATGCAAAACTTAAAGAGCTTGCATCACAAAATGCACCATTTGAAAAAATAGCTAGAAAAAGAGCGGTAAAAGATGGTGATATGACTTTGATTGACTTTGAAGGTTTTGTGGATGGTGTTGCATTTGATGGAGGGAAAGCAGAGAAGTTCAACCTTAAGATCGGTTCTGCCCAATTCATCCCAGGGTTTGAAGAGCAGATCATCGGTATGAAGTATGAAGAGCAAAAAGATGTTGTTGTAACATTCCCTAAAGAGTATCAGTCTGCTGAACTTGCAGGTAAAGAGGCAACATTTAAAGTGACACTTCATGAGATCCAAGAGCAGGTAGAGGCAGCACTTGATGATGCCTTGGCACAAAAACTTCTTAGTGATGAGAAAGCAACACTTGACACACTTAAAGAGAAGCTCAAAGAGCAAGTGGTTTCTGAAAAAGTATCTAAAGTCTACAATGAGAAGTTAAAGCCAGAACTTATTGAAGCACTGGTAAAGCATTTTGATTTTGCACTACCAAGCAACATTGTTGAGCAGGAGATCGATGCGAAGATCAATGCAAAAGCAAGAGAGATGAAGCCTGAAGAGCTTAAAGTGTATCAGGAAAATCCAGAAAAAGTGGAAACACTTCGTGATGAGGTACGCCAAGAGGCACAAGATTCTGTAAAAGCAACATTTATCGTAGATGCATTGGCTAAGAAAGAAGCGATCAATGTAGAAGATCAAGAGGTTTCTCAAGCGATCTACTATGAAGCAATGATGAGTGGTCAAGATCCACAACAAGTGATCAAATATTATGAAGAGAACAATCTTCTTCCTGCTGTTAAAATGGGAATGATTGAAGATAAACTTTTCGGTAAACTTTTAGGACTTGATGCCTAATTGTAAGGTGCGTTTCTTAACGCACCTTTTGTTAACTATTCTATTCTAATCTATACTTGAGTTGATTTATACAATCCATTTAACTATATATTAAAGGAAAAAAGATGAGTTATATTCCATACGTTGTAGAACAGACAGGGAGAGGTGAAAGATCTTACGATATCTATTCACGTCTTTTAAAAGACCGTATTATTATGCTAAGTGGAGAGGTGAATGATCAAGTGGCTTCTTCTATCGTGGCACAACTACTCTTCCTTGAAGCACAAGACCCTGATAAAGATATCTATTTCTATATCAACTCTCCAGGAGGTGTGATCACTTCAGGACTCTCTATGTTCGATACGATGAATTACATCAAGCCTGATATCGTAACGATCTGTATTGGTCAAGCAGCTTCTATGGGGGCTTTTCTATTGGCATCAGGAACAAAAGGAAAGCGTTATGCTTTACCAAATGCACGTATTATGATCCATCAGCCTTCTGGTGGAGCACAAGGGCAGTCAACAGACATTCAGATACAAGCACAAGAGATACAGAGACTTAAAGATACACTCAATGAGATCTTAGCAGAGAAGACAGGCAAAAAAGCCAAGCAGATAGAGAAAGATACGGAACGTGATAACTTTATGTCTGCAAAAGAGGCTGTAGAATATGGGCTTATTGATAAAGTACTGACAAAAAGTTTTTCATAAATAGGACGCAAAATGAATAAAATCCATTTTACTACGTTGCCACTGGGGCAACCTTACGATTCAGCATTTAGTGCTTCACTTGCACTGCGTTTTAACGCTTGTCAGCAGTTGGCTCATGCAACTGGTTGCATAGAAGGAAAGTAAGGAATGGTGAGAGAAATAGTAGTATATCCAGATAAGAGGCTCAAGCTTATCTCTCAAAAAGTAGATACTTTTGATGGAGCCTTGCATGATCTTTTGGACGATATGTATGAGACAATGCGTGCTAAAAATGGGGTAGGACTTGCTGCCATTCAAGTGGGTGTTGACTTAAGAGTACTGATCATCAATGTACCACTTGAGAATGAAGATGGAGAGCATGATCAGCCAAAAGAGAATACACTGGAGATGGTTAACCCTGTGATCCTTGAAGCAGAGGGGAAAGAGAAATTTCAAGAGGGATGCCTCTCTATTCCAGGTGTCTACGAAGATATAGAGAGAGCCAAACATGTTAAAGTAGAGTTTTTTGACAGATTTGGAGAGAAGCATACGATAGATGATGATGATTTTCTTGCTATTGCCATGCAACATGAGATAGACCATTTGGAGGGGAAAGTTTTTATAGAAAAACTCTCTTTTACCAAGCGTAAAAAATTTGAAAAAGAGTGGAAGAGAAAAATCAAAGAGGGAGCTATCTAAACTCCCTGTGCGATCATCGCATCTGCAACACGCTTAAACCCTAACATATTTGCTCCCGATATCAAATCCATTCCTAGATTATATTCATCACATGTTTTTTTAATATGGAGGTAGATGTTAGACATGATATGTTGTAGTTTCTCATCTACCTCCTCTGCGGAGAAGTAGTTGAGTGAATTGTTTTGACTCATTTCAAGAACACTCACTGCAACACCACCCGCATTGGCTGCTTTGGCAGGTGCAAAAATAGTATTGTGTTTTACAAAAAGCGCTATCGCTTCAGGAGTTGTAGGCATATTGGCTCCCTCTGCGATGAGTTTTACATCATTGTCAATGAGATTTTGAGCACATCTCTCCCCAAGCTCATTTTGAGTGGCACAAGGAAAAGCTGCAAAACAAGGGATCTCCCAGACATAATTACTCCCATTATTAAAGTTTTCTCGTTTTACATAGGTAGCACTTTTTTTCTCGACAGCATAGTACTCAAGTGAAGCCCTTCTTTCAAGTTTTATTTTTTTAAGCAGTGCTAAGTCTATACCATTACTGTCATGGATCGCTCCTCTTGAGTCAGAGCAGGTGACTGGTACAGCTCCCATTTCATAAAGCTTTTCTATAGCATGAATAGCAACATTTCCAGAGCCACTTATGGTGCAAATTTTGCCTCTTAGCGTTTCATTTTGATCTTCAAGCAGTGTTTGTGTAAAGTAGACAAGCCCATATCCTGTAGCAGAACTGCGTCCTTGACTTCCTCCCAGACTTAGTGGTTTAGAGGTAATGATGCTGTCATAGGTATTGGTAAGTACTTTATATTGCCCAAAGAGGTATCCTACTTCACGCTCTCCTACCCCTATGTCTCCTCCTAAAATGTCAACATCAGAACCTATGGAGTTGTAAAATGCAGACATAAAAGCTTGACAGAATTTCATGATCTCTTTGTCACTTTTTCCTTTGGGGTCAAAGTCTGCACCCCCCTTGGCACCCCCTATATGCAGTCCTGTAATGGCATTTTTAAAGATCTGCTCAAAGGCAAGGAATTTTAAAATATCAGGGTTGACAGAGGGGTGAAAACGTACACCCCCTTTATAGGGACCTAGAGCATTGTTGAACTGAATACGGTATCCGTTGTTGACTTGTGTTTGGTTGCTATCATCCATCCACTCTATCTTAAAGCGGATCTCTCTGTTTGGGTAGATCAAACGTTTAATAATACGGTGTTCAAGGTATTCAGGATGTCTCTCAATAAGTGGCTTGACAGAGATCAAAACTTCTTCCAGTGCCTGAAAGAAAGTGTTGTCATCTTGACAGTTACTTGATCTTGCTACTTTCATCGCTTGTTCAACATAATTCATATTTTTTCCTGCATCGTTTTTTTAATTATAGTACAAAAATATGACAATATGACATATTTTTGAGCTTTTTTTAAAAATTCTGTCACACTGTCACTATGAATGCAAAAACCAATAGTGGTACACCACCAAAGATCAAACAAAAACCTAAAAAAGAGTCTATCGTTAACAGACTCACTTGTGCTACCCTTGAAGGGGTTAATGCCAAAGTGATAGAAGTAGAAGCCACCTTTACCAAAGGCTTACCGGGCTTTGCTGTGGTAGGATTGGCAAGCTCAGACATACAAGAGGCAAAAGAGAGAGTAAAATCTGCACTGCTTGTCAACGATTTTGTTTTTCCTCCGCTGAAAATTACGGTCAATCTTTCTCCTAGTGATATTAAAAAAAGCGGTACCCATCTAGACCTCTCTTTGGCACTGCTTGTAGCATTGAACAAAAAAGCCTTTGAGGAGGAGGGACTTTTTGTCTTTGGAGAGCTTGGGCTTGATGGTAGAGTAAAGAGCTCATCTATGCTTTTTCCATTGATTCTTTCACTCAAAGAGCAAGGGGTGATCAAAAGAGCCATTGTCCCTAAAGAGGCGATCACATATTTGAGCCATATTTCAGGGGTAGAGTTCATCGCAGTTGAGACACTCAAAGAGGCGATCTTGCTTTTAGGAAAAGGTGAATTTAAAGCCAATGTCACCAAGTTCAACTACAAAGCAGAAGCTTTTCACATAGCCGATACAGCGTACTACTATGAGCAGAAATATGAGAGTGATTTTAAAGAGGTGAAAGGACAAATGGTAGCAAAACGTGCAGCCCTTTTGGCTGCAGCAGGGATGCATAACTTTTTCATGGAGGGGAACCCAGGATGTGGAAAAAGTATGATCGCCAAACGCATGAAAGATATACTGCCACCCCTACAGGAAGAGGAGTTGCTCTCTATTGCCAAACATCAGTTTTTAGATGGACAGACCCCTACCTTTAAAGCCATAAGACCTATGCGTTCTCCTCACCATACGGCAACCTCTGCATCTATTTTTGGTGGAGGTTCAGGTCAAGCACGCATAGGGGAGGTGGCTTTGGCCAGTAAAGGGATACTCTTTTTTGATGAGATCCCCCACTTCTCCAAGCAGATACTTGAAGCGATGAGAGAACCTCTCCAAGATAAAAAAGTACACATTGCCCGTGTCAATGCCAAGATAGAGTATGAAGCAGACATTATGTTTGTAGCAGCCCAAAACCCTTGCCCTTGCGGGAATCTTCTCTCTAAAGTAAGGTCTTGTAGATGTTCAGAAGTGGAGATAAAACGCTACCAAAATAGACTCTCTGACCCCTTTCTTGACAGGATGGATCTCTTTGTTGTGATGCAAGAAGTTAGCAGTGAAGACAGGTCAGATGTCACATCAAAAGCAATGCATGAAGCGGTGATAGAGGCTTTTAAAATGCAAAAGAGAAGAGGACAGGAGAGACTCAATGGAAAACTTGCTGAAGATGAGATAGAGACCTACTGTATTTTAAATGAAGAGGCATTCAAAATCCTAGAGGGAGCCATACAAAAATTTGGACTTTCACACAGGAGTATCGCCTCTGTTAAAAAGGTAGGACGAACCATCGCAGACCTGAATAGACATGAGAAGATAGAGAAAAAAGATATACTTGAAGCATTGAGTTATAGGAGAAGATAAACCCGTCAAATTCGATGGGTTTAAAAAAGAAATTACAATCAAGCCCCGACAATCACTTTAGTCACCACAAATCCACCAATGACAAGCCAAAGAAACATCCCTGTAGCAGTATAAATAGGAGCCAATCCTAATCCTCTGAATTTAGAGAAGATCGTTCCCATACCCAAGGCAGTCATTGCCATAGTCAGTAAAAAGGTATCTACCTCATTGATGATCTCTACAAGGTTGTGAGGAAGAAGATGTAGAGAATTGAACCCCGCAACCATAATGAAATAGACCGCAAACCAAGGGATGACCAGTTTCATTTTTTCCTCTCTGCTTCCTCCCTCTTTTTTTGCAGACCATGCAAGATAGAGCCCAAGTACGATAAGCATAGGGGCGATCATGATCACCCTTGTCATCTTTACGATCACGGCGGCATTTGCCATCTCGGTAGGACTTCCTGGAACAGAAGCAGGGACAGCAACCACTTGTGCCACCTCATGGATGGTACCGCCCACATAGATCCCAAAAGTATGAGGATCCATATGTAAAAAGCCAACAGCATCTTTAATAAATGCTTCATAAAGTACGGGATAGAGGAACATAGAGATAGTCCCAAAAAGGACTACCATTGAGACAGCAATGGCTGTTTTATACTCTTCAGCTTTAAGTACAGGTTCTGTAGCCAGTACGGCAGCAGCACCACAGACAGAGGCTCCTGATGCAGTGAGAATGGAGGTATCTTTCTCCATACCAAAGACCTTATATCCTAACCATGAGCCTAAAATGAGTGTACTTGTCAGCATAATAAGTGAGACAAGAAAACCATCCATTCCCACTTCTGCTATCTGCTGAAAAGTGATCCTAAAACCGTAAAGGACAATAGCGAAACGTAGGATCTTCTTTGCAGAGAAGGTGATACCACTTTGCCACTGTGAGGGAGTTTGATTATGAAGTGTATTGGCATAGAAAATACCCATTACAATACCGATGACCAGTGGAGAGAGACCTAGTGCCTTTACAGGAGCAAGATCTGCTATAAATGTAGCGGCTGCTGCAAAGATAGCAACAAAAAAGATCCCACTGAGGGTACCCATACGATTTTGGGGTGAAAAAGCCATCTTTTACCTTTTAGTTCAAAATTATTGATAAGATTTTTGAAATACTACTATAATTTTGATATAATAAAAAATAAATAAAATTAAAGACGATAATAAATAAAATCTATTTACGTCAAAAGAGGACAGTATGAAGTTAACCCTTAGACAGATGCAAATTTTTTTAAATGTAGTCTCATCAGGGCATTTAACCAATGTGGCCAAGGATATGAAGTTGAGTCAATCAGCGATCTCTATGTCCATTAAAGAGTTAGAGAATATCTTGGGACGACCCGTGTTTGACAGGATCAATAAAAAATTAGTACTCAATGAAGTAGGACGTGCCTTTTATAAAGAGATAGACCCTCTCTTTAAAAAGCTTTCAGATATTGAGTATGAGTTTAAAAACTCAGAGAATAAAGGGATGATCCGTGTAGGAGCAAGTACAACGATCGTGGATTACTTGATGCCTTCGATCATCTGTAGTTATATGAGCTCTTACCCAGATGTAAAGATCACTCTTAAAGAAGGTAATACTCAAGAGATCACGCAGATGATACAGAATGGTAGTATTGATGTAGGGTTTGTAGAGGGATTTGTCTCTGGGTCTGACATTATTAAAGAGAAGATAGGTGTAGATGAACTTTTGGTTGTCACCTCCGATAAAAATTTGTCTAAACCTTGTTATATTGATGAGTTGTCAGAAAAAAGATGGGTACTAAGAGAAGAGGGCTCTGGAACCAGAGAGGTTTTTTTAGATTACATCAAAGAGAAAGTAGATAATCTCAATATCTTTTTTGAACTGGGACATACAGAGTCTATTAAAAGTATATTGATGAATCGTGAGTGTTTGACCTGCATTTCAAAAATTTCTGTGGAGAGTGAGATACAAGAGGGAAAACTGCATAAAGTAAATGTGAAGAATTTTGAGTGTAAAAGAGACTTTTTGATGATCTATCATAAAGATAAATACCATAGTACACTCTTTGAAAAATTCCTCTTTTTCTCTAAAAAGTTAATGATGCAGATGTTGGAGAGTGAAAGTAAAATACGCTTTAAGGCAAAATAAGCGTCAGTGCTTTCTCGTACTCGTGTGGATGATTCAAGTTCATGAAGGGTGCATTATTTTCAAAAGAGATAAACTGCGTATCGGCTTCAAGAAGCAGACTGTTTAATTTGTGATTGTCTGCAGCTAAATACTTTTTTGCCAAAGGGAGTATCGACCTTCTGTAGATCCCACAGAGGGGTTCTGCCCCATGAGGGCTTTTGGCAATGACTGCGTCAAATTTTCTCTCTTGATCTAGCAAAGAGGTGATGATCTCTTCGCCTACAAAAGGCGCATCAACACTGAGCACAAACACCTCATCACAATCTAATGTTTCAAAAACACTAAGTACGCCTACAAGTGGTGAGCTTTGCCTGTAAGTATCTGTAATGAGAGATGCATTAAAATCAAACTTATCCTCTTTAGCAGAGAGATAGACTGCCTTAAAGAGTTTTTCCAGCCGTTGGTATTGGTATTGGCTTAGTGTAGTGTATCCTGCAAAAGGAAGCAGTGCTTTGTCCTCTCCCATACGGGAACTCTTGCCTCCGGCAAAAAGTACAGCAGGGATATCATACTTCATAGCAAACCTCTTTTTATTTTAAATGTCTTTTTTACGTCGTTGATGCAGTAACAATACCATAAATGCCATAAAGGTAATGATGGACTCTATGAGGAACATAGACTCTCCATAAATTTGTCCTGAGAGCATTGCCCCCACAGAGCCACCCAGTCCAAAGGCGATACCCAAGAAAAACTGTTGTGCAAGTTTCTTTTGGGAGTAGAGTGAAAAGACATAGGTGATCGCTGCAGTATGGTAGAGTGCAAAACTGACAGCATGCAACCCTTGAGATGCAAAGGTAAGGGTGATGGAGTCTGGAAAAAAGTAAAGCATCAGCCATCTAAAGGCAGTGACAAGTGTGGCAAACTGTAAAATATGGAGTAGGTTTCTTTGTAAAAGAGGTGCTTGAAAATAGAGCATGATAATTTCACAAATGACACCAAAGCTCCACATCCATGAAGTCATCTCCAGCGAAATACCGTGAGAAGTCTCATAGATGGTGAAGAAGTTATAAAAGCCCCCAAACCCTACCTGCATGAGAAAGATAGAGAGCCAAAATGCCCAATATTTTGAAAGAGAAAAAGAGGCATCGCTCTCTACTGAATCATGCGATATCTTGTCATATCGTATTAAAAAAGCCCCAAAAAGAAGTGTCAAGAGTGCCATAGCAGAGAGATAATAGAGTGCTTCATGGGCAGAGCTCAATATTTTACCCAGCAACAGAGCGATACCCATAAACCCTAGTGACCCCCAAAGACGCACCTTGCCGTAGTGTGATTTGGAAAGAGAACTTAATGCAATGGTCTCAACATAAGGCAGAGAGATCCCCATAGATGCACCAAAAAGTAGGTTGGCAGAGAGATAGAGCCAAAAATGCTCTACCGTACTTAAAAAAAGCAGGGTTCCTGCAAAGGTAAAAGTAAGTGCGACAAGATAAACTTTTGGGGTGAGGGTTACCCAGTGACGAAACATAAAAGGGAGTAAAAAACGCATAAAAGGAGCTGCTGCATAGATAATGCCAACTTCAGAAGCGGTATAGCCTAACCCTAAAAGTACTTTTGGCATAAAGATAACATAGACCCCTATTAGGGCAAAGTAGAAAAAGTAGTAGGAGCCTAAAATAGGGGAAAAGAGGGTAGATTTTGTTTTCATAAAGGGTGTGTTATTTCTTAATGATCACAGCAGTACCGCTTAAAAGATCATGTAGTGTCTTATGGTCTTTTCTAAAGAACATCATGAGCCAACCAAAAAGAGTGAATAGAGAGAGAATAGCACAGAGATTTCTAAAAAGAGTGATAAAAAGTGAAGGTTTATCTCCTCTGCTTTCATCAATCACTGTAAGCGTATAGGCACGATATCCCGGTGTCTGTCCTGTTCTGAACATGAAGATTGTCTGCACAATGACCAGTGGTATTAAAATATAGACCCACCCCAGTGTTTTGTCTGCTGCAAACCCTTCTCGTCCTCCCATGATCAGATAAAAAACAATATACATAATGGGCATGACAAGCATGAAAGCATCTGTAAGAAAAGCTTTGACTTTTGCACCAGCAGAAGCATAGTCATATTGAAAAGTAGGCTCTTTTTTAATCTCCTCTGTAGAAACTTTTCCTTGCTTTACATCACGAAAACGTTTTTTTGCCATCTTACTGTAGTCCTTGTGTCATAGTAAAGATAGGCAACATCATTGCTGCAATGATGATCCCTACAAACCCACCGATGAAAAGCATCATAAAAGGGTTAAGTAAGCTAAGTAAGATTTTGATCTTATCATCATTCTCTTCGGCATAAAGTGCCGAAATATTGCCTAGAACACTTGAGACCTCACTTGACTCTTCTCCTAGTGCCAAAGACTGCATAAAGTTACGTTTGAGCTTGACACTCCTAATCAGTTGTAGTGAATTGGAAAGCTTATTCCCTTCCACTACTTTTGTAGCTGCTTTGTTAAACAGCTCCTTGAGTGCATAGTTGGCAAAAGTATCTTTGGAGAGTTGTACCGCTTGTGCATATGCCACACCACTTCCAAGCATCAAGGAGAGAATATAAGAGAACCGCCCAAGTTCATGATTTTGGATAAGTGTCCCTACTAGTGGAACTTTAAGCATAAAACTATCCACCACTTTATGGAAACGGTAAATTTTGGCATAGAGGACCTTCCAAAGAATAACAAAAAGTACTATCCCACCAAAGATTAGTAGATAGTTTGCAGTCAGAAAGTCACTTGCACCTACTACAACTTGCGTGATCTTTGGTAGTGCCTGATCTGTATCTTCAAAGATCTGTGTGATTTTTGGAACGACACTGACCAGAAGGAACCCAATGATCACAATCGCAATGATAAAGATAGCAACAGGGTAGACCATTGCTCCTTTGACTTGAGATTTAACTTTATTTTGTGCAGAGAAGAAGTGTGCCATATTGGTCAGAACTTCAACCATTTTTCCACCCTCTCCAGCAACCTTTAAACTCTGAAGGTAGAAGCTTGGCATTGCATAGACCTTTTGTGCTTTAAGTGCATGGTAGAGAGATTTTCCTTCATCGATCATGGTTTTGACAGAGTTTAAAAAAGAGACATACTTCTTTTCCCCCTCATGCTGGTTCTCAAGTAGTTTGATAGCAGTCAAAATAGTCATTCCAGAGTTAAGATAGGAGGAGAGTTCTTTAGAGAAGGTAGCAAGAAGTTCCCCAGACATTTGACGTTTGGAGAATGCCTCTAATGAGAACTCTTTAGTAGGAGTGATGGCTTCATAATAAATGTTTTGAGACCGAAGTTTTTGTCCAGCCTCTTCTGAAGAACTTGCCGTAACAGTACCTTTGACCTTTTTCCCTGTTTTGTCAAAACCTTTATACTTGAAAAGCATCTCTTTTTATATCCTTACGGTAAATTAGTTGTATTATAACTTTTTTAGCTGTATCTTGTTATAGTTCTGCATGAAACGATTTGTTGCACTCTATTTTCTCTTTTTAGCACTTCTCTTTACGCTTTTCTATGCAGAGACCTCTGTGGTCTCACTATTTTTAAATGAAATGCAGACAAAACTCACTCTTTTTTTTCTAAATATATTTTTGGAAGCAGAGCAACTTCAGGGGATAGATATCTGGATCAACCCTCACTATAAGATCATCATCAGCCAAGCGTGTAACGGGATGATACCTATACTCTTCTTATATGCAGCGATCTTAGCATATCCTTCACGGGGAGTCGATAAATTTTTATGGATGCTTATGGGATATGTATCTTTTTTCATAGTAAATATTATGCGTATCTTAATCGTAGTCTATGCGGTACAAGAAGGAGGGAAAGAGAATTTTTATTGGTCACATGACCTTATAGGAAATGCACTCTTGCTGTTATTGGGGGTTGCTGTTTTTATAGGCTTTATAAAAACAGTCAATAGATCAGCTAGAACCGTATAATCTTGCAATGAAAGTATGATGCACTATATCTATCTT
>Ga0256827_10000130_pt1 | contig 40207 bp, 32 predicted proteins | sample CV84metaG_FD_185977 | JGI IMG/M metagenome (GOLD analysis project Ga0256827, IMG submission 185977) | Hydrothermal vent microbial communities from East Pacific Rise, Pacific Ocean - CV84 | ecosystem: Environmental > Aquatic > Marine > Hydrothermal vents | place: Pacific Ocean: East Pacific Rise... | reverse complement strand
CGCATTATTCAAATGGTCGTGCGTGATGGAATTACGCCATCGGCTTGTATTCCTCAAATCGAAGTGGAACTATAATGAAATCATCGAGCTATTATCGGGGTCGGATTAAGCTAATCGAGATTATTCTCGGTGCGGCAAAGCTTACTGATAAAGAGTATGCTCTTTATCGTAATGGCTATTTGGATGAGCAGAAATTCAAAAAGGAAATTGCGAAAAAAGCAAAAGAGCAGTCCAATAAGCCTTTGGACTTTATGGAGCTAAGTCGGTTTAGTACTTGGTTTTCTATGCACCCCGAAAAGATAGCAGGTACAGAGCATATTGCAAGCAGTCAAATGTTCCCCATTAAGGTAAAAGGAACAAAACAGGATGTGCAAAAGATGTTTGCCAAAGTGCTTAAAAAAGGAAATAAAAGGGGTAACAACAACAAAGAATCGGAGGCAGAAGCTTTGGCTATAGCCCTACAAATTGAATTGGAATTAATGAATTTATAAAAGCATTATGAAATATAAAACCACTACTACAAAAGCATCATCATTAGGAGCTTTGCCTCCAAATATTAGTCAAATGATTAGTGAAAATCAGGACCAAATTACACAGGTGTTGAATCGGGCAAATCGTTTGAATGGCTTAGGTCGTTTGCAGAAAAAAGCAAGCAAAATGTTATCTGCAGACGAAGTAATCAAACGCTATAATGCAGGTATTTCTGAGGATGAAATCAAAGCTTGGGTTTGGTATCGAAGAAGTATTGGTATTCCCATGACAGGATGGGAAAAATTCTTTATTGATAAAAGTACAGGTGTACAGGAAGAAATGCTTTACACATCGAGCAATACTACTGTAAAAGACACAGCATGGCGTGATATTAAAGTGCTTCCCAAAGGCATTCTTTTGGGTAAACGAATTGGTCGAAAACAGCATAAAAGCAATGATTTAGAAACCTATATTTTCTATCGAGATAATGATGGAATTAAGCTTGTGCGAAAAGACCATGTGAAGTTGAGTAAGTCCACCATGAAAACCGACCATAAGGAGTTGGAACGATTGGTAAAAGTAAGTGCGCTTTATTATTTAAATGGGGAGCTTTTGCCTTATCCTGTTTACTCATATGCAAATATGTATGACCGTGAGTTGGATTTACGAAATGACCAGGAACAAATCATTTCACAATATGGTGAGAAGGTTTATCAGCAGCACCTAAAACTTATAAAAGATAATCGTCCAAAACCGCTTTCAATTCTTAATCCTGATGAAAATGAAAGACAGCAAATTTTAGCTATTTCAGAGTATGCACGTAGTTTTAAGATTAGTGGGCTAAAAGCTGAAACAGGAGCTGTACTAAACGAAGAAAAGAGCTTGGTCGCTGCCTATAAAGTCTATCTACGCACATTGGATAGAAACGAATTTGAAAATGTAAGTGGTTCCGATATCATAACTTATTACCTCGATGGTCGCAATTTGCCCAGAGATATGGAAAAAGGAATGAAAACCGAGTTTCGCAGTAATATCCGAAATGAAGGTGAATCCATGTTTAAGAAGTTTTTGCATGAAGCATTGCTTTTTGAAGAGCAGCAAAAGTTGGACATGGATTGGAACAGACGCTATAACGGACAATCCTCTGTTGCTCATCATAAGATACCCATTGGCTTTAAGATGAGTAGTAAGTTCAAGGGCTTTGATTTGGAAATTCGCCCACCACAGCGAGAGGGAATTGCCTTTATGGAGTTGGTGGGAAGTGGCATTATTGCCTATGATGTGGGGGTGGGTAAAACCATTACTGCTATCATTGAACTGGCCAATGCGATAAATAGTGGAAAGTGCAGCCGTCCTTTGGTTATCGTGCCAAATCCAACGTATAAAAACTGGATATTGGAGATAATTGGTGATGGTGAAGGGAATGAAGGTGTGCTTACAGGAACAGGTGTTACGATTAATGATTGGTATAATTTAGGGAGTAAAATTGCACCCAAATTAAAGCTTAATAAGCCTGTTGCTGAAAAGTCGATTACCCTTGTCACCTATGAGGGAATGAAGAAAATCGGTTTTGGTGAGCAGGTAAGCGAGGAACTGTTTTCAGAATTAGTGAATATCCTTGTACAATCCGACTCGGAGGAGAAAAGCCAAAGAGACCAGGAAAAAGAATTTCAAGCCTATTGGGAAAAGATAGGCGTTGGACTAAAAGGAACCATTGCTGATATTGATATTTTGGGATTCGATTATGTAGTAATTGATGAAGCCCATAGATGCAAAAATGTGTTTAATGGAGTGCGTAAAGATAGCAATGGCAAAAAGCGTTTTGGAACGCAAGGAGGTCAGTCAGACATTGGAATTAAAGCCTTTTTTATCAATAATTATATCCAACGAAAGTATGGAAAGAATATCATGCTTTTAACAGCAACCCCTTTTACAAATAGTCCTTTGGAAGTGTTTAGCATGCTGAGTCATGTTGCCTACCAAGGACTGCGTGATATGGGCTATTATAATATTCAGAATTTCTTTGAACAGTTTGTATTAGAAACCACCGTTGATGCTGTAAACTATAAAGAAGAAATTGTACAAAAAGATGTGGTAAAGAGCTTCAATAACCGATTGGTTTTGCAAAAACTTATCTACAATCATATCAATTATAAAACAGGTGATGAGGCAGGTGTAAAGCGGCCATGCAAAGTAAATTTACCCAAGGTAAATGAAAAGCAAGCCGATGGAAGCATTAAACGATTAGCTCCAGATAAGCAAACGTTGACTTATCTTAAAATGACCGAGCGACAACGAATGAATCAAAATGAGATTCTTTCCTTTGCTCATAGGGCCAGTGGTAAAAAAGGCGGTGGCGATATTCTCAAAGCGATGAATATGAGTTTGAATAATGCACTAAGCCCTTATTTATACGATGCTCAGGAAGTGAGTGACTATAATGAATTTGTGGAAGAAAGTCCTAAGATTCATTATGCTTGTGAATGTATTCGTAGTGTGAAGCAATGGCACGAAAAGCATAATGAGGAAGTGAGTGGCCAAGTGATTTATATGAATCGTGGAAAGGATTATTTTCAATACATCAAAGCGTATTTATCGGAAGATGTGGGCTATAAAACGAACCAAAAATTTGGTAGAAACAAAGTTGATGAAGTTGAGATATTAGACGGTTCTACTTCGCAAAATCGTAGGGAGGTGATTAAAGAAGCTTTTAACGAAGGCGTTTGTAAAGTCATTATTGGAACGGCAACCATTCGTGAGGGAATCAACCTACAAAAGCGAGGTACGGCAATCTATAATCTTTATCCTGATTGGAATCCAACGGATATGCAGCAATTGGAAGGTCGAGTATGGAGACAAGGAAATCAATTTGGTTATGTACGTATTGTGATGCCTTTGGTTCAGGATAGTATGGATGTATTTGTATTCCAGAAAATAGAAGAGAAAACCAGTCGTATCAATGATATTTGGTATCGTGGTGACAGAGGGAATGTTTTAGCTCTTGATAGTCTCGACCCAGAGGAAGTAAAGTATGCGCTGTTAACTGATGTGGAAGCGATTGCTAAAACAATAATCAATAAAGATGTAAAGAAGCAGACCCGAAAAATGCAGGGCGTGGAATATAATATTGATAAGCTTCAGGATTTCACCCGAAACAATAGTAACCTTGATTCTTATCGGAATAAAGTTAAGGAGGTGATTGATTCAAAGATGTTGGAATTTGCAGACTTCGATTACATCAAGCATAAACCCACCACTAAGGAATTAAAGAAGTTTGATAAAGATAAAAGAAAGCTGATTGAAAAAGATACCAAGCTTTATGATGAGCTGAATGAGCAGATGAGTAAAACTCCTTTGGAGGATAAGGAGCTAATCAAGGTTGCACGGAGCTTAAAGCGTAGGTTTGAATACTTCAATAGCTTTTATACCACCTATTTTGCAGAGTATTTATCGAAGGTAAAGAAGGCGGAACGCACCATCTTAGAACCCAAAGGTTTTACTGCAAGTGACGATATTGAAAAGGTGATTAGTGAGTATCGGAAGGATTTAGAAAATGAGAAAAAAGATTTGGAATTTCTACGCAGTAAAAAGCATAGTGATAATGTGATTAGTGAGGTAAAGAAACGCAAATCGGCTATGGCAATTTCTGGGAGATCCATTTACGAAAGAGTAAAGGAGTTTTCCGACTTGAATCATTTGTTAAGCTATAAATTCTCTGCTACAAAAATAGATACTTGTCCTTTACCTGTGAAGGAAGCGAGTCGCTCTTTGAGAATAAAACCGAATCGAATAAAGTCTGATGAACAGGAGGCAATGGCGTTGGCGATTGCTTTGGAACTGGAATTGGAACTGATGAATATATAATTTGATGTAAAGACAATCCGTAAAGACAATTCGCTTGGCGAGATAAGTAAAGGCAATTCATGAATTGCCTCAACGAATGGAAATAAATAAAACGTAAATACTATGATAACGATAAACAACTACGACACCGCAACAAAAAATATAGATTGGTCAAAAATCCCTGATGCTTTACAGAGTGGGCATAGTAACTTCCATCTAATGGTTAACCATTATGATAGTAATGAGAAAATCAAAAATGTACTCGATAACTATATTGAAAAGTTAAATATTGCTGCAGGTAAACTTAAAACTTCAAAGTCAAAGACGAAAGCTAAACCCAAAGCAAAGGCAAAGCCGAAATCAAGTAATCGTACTCGAAAAACCAAGCCCTATAAAGGCGCACAAGTGGAGATTCGTCCTTTATCTAAGGATTCGACCATTTATGTTATTTGGGATGCAAGCAAGAAGCAGCGTTGGGCAAATGAACGTTTTAAGACTTTGACTGATGCCCGACGTTTTGCTAAACAAAATGGATTTGAGGTTTTGAATGTGTTTAAGGCAAAGAAGAAAAGCACTCGTAAACCCAAGGTGGATAATGCCAAAAGAGTAGAGCGTATTTCTGAAGAAGTGAAGCTGATTAAACGCTATGTTCTTTTGGATGGCAAGGTGAAAACTAAAAAGCAGATTCTTTTGTTTATTAATGCTATGCAAAAAGCAATTGTAGAAAAGCGCATTCGTAAAACTTCCAAATATGCCAAAGAGATTAATTATATCCAGGAACAATTGGTGAAGCTTTATAATTTGATGACCAACCAAACAAAAGTTGAGATTGGTGAGCCAACATTGTCAAAGTATAAACTGATTGCTGGTGGTGAAAAAGCAATGCTTTCTATTTCCTATATCAAACGCTATTTTAGTTTGCACGGTAAAACCGATGTGGAGCAAAAAGCCAAGGACTTAATGAAAAAGCTTAAAGCGGCAGTACAGAAAAAGAAGCTCAATGAGGACGATCCGTATAAGAAGCAATTGGAGGTGGTTTATAAATCCTTATTGGAATATACCACTGGCATTACCAAAACTCCAAAGATTAGCAAGGCTCAGCTGAATGGACTTAGAGGGCTTGCCAATATGCAGCCGCTTTTCAGTAAAAAAAAAGCTCTAGAAGGTCCAGAGCTTAGTGGTATGCCTGATGTAATTTCCTCCGTAGAGCTTTCTGAAATGCAGTTTGACACCATCGGACTTAAAGGAAAGTATAAGGATTTGATTGGCGATCCTTCAGTAGGGTTTTCCTGTATGGTTTATGGCAAACCTAAGTCTGGTAAATCGACCATGAGTATTGACTTTGCACGACACCTTGCAGAGCATCATGGCAAGGTGTTGTATGCTGCGATTGAAGAAGGTTATGGCTATACCATGAAGGAAAAATTGGAACGCTTAAATGCAGTGCATAAAAACCTATTTGTTAGTGAGCAAATACCTGATAATCTTACGGCCTTTGACTTTGTATTTATCGACTCCGTTTCCAAAGGAAAGGTGGATAATAATAAGCTCAATGAATTAATCGCCTCCAATCCCAAAACGGCTTTTATCTTTATCTTTCACTCTACAAAGACTGGCGGCTTCCGTGGTGGCCAAGAGAATGCTCATGATGTGGATTGCCTTATTGAGGTGGCGGATGGTGTTGCAAAGGGTAGGGGTAGGTTTGGTGTTGGTGGGGAGTTGGGGGTTTTTGGGTAGGGGGGGGCTTATATTACGACTACTCAGGTAGATCAATTATGCAAGATGTTTATATGTTTGATGTAAATAAGTCTAAACTGATTTAAGAATTTGGTTTGAACTTAGGAATCATCATATGAGAAAATGAATTAAACTGTAAAGTAATAGGAATATTCGTCTATAATACTTGAATTTGTATTCATTATTTAGAATTTGAATATGGAAACTACTACTAATTAATAAAGAATCACAAGGATTACGATACATCCCAAAATTGAATCATTAGACATATTTATCAAATATATGAATATAGTTTTGAATTTATTTCTTAATATCATGAAGGTGTTTAGATTGTTTTTAAGAGTTAATGGAAGATTATTTGACAAGTACTACTTTTTTTTCGTACCTTAAACCCCTAATAGAGGTAATAAATAGTACTGAAATGCAACTTATTACCTAATTTTAGGTAATAAGAATAATGGATATATATTATAATTATTTGATTATTAGTGAATGTAAATCAAAAAACATTACTTTTGCAGCACAAAAATTAAACTATACAACATATGTTTTCTCAAGAACAAATTGATAAATTAGGGAATGCCATAGTTTACCTTTCTGATAACATTAATAAAATATCAAAAACTAAACTATTGAAACTAATCTATATTTTAGATGAGATTTCTATTAAAAAATCAGGAATTCCTTTTTTTAATTTAAACTATAAAGTATGGAAGTTTGGACCTGTATCAAGCGAGTTATTTGTTGAATTTTCTTCTTCTCCTTCTTTTTTAAAGAGTTTCTTTGAAAGAAAAAATGATTTAGATGGGCATTCTTATATTGTTTCATTGAAGAAATTTGAAGATGATGAGTTTACTGAAAATGAAATCAAGTTGTTAGAATTTGTTACAAACCATTTTAAGGGTAGTACCACAGAAGATTTAATCAGCTATACTCATAGAGAAAACTCTCCTTGGTATAATGCAGCAAAAAACAATTCTGTTCTGGAAGACCTTACTAAAGAAAATATTAATACTACGGATTTCGAAGTAAATATGAAAGAGCTTGTAGAATATGATTCTAGAAAAACTTCCATTTACGAAAATTATCTAGAGACTTGCAATTAGAAACATGTACGACGCTGGAAATATTCTAAAATTCACGCCTTTTTATTTTAAGAATGGACACCCTGCTAAAACAAAATACTTTGTTGTTTTAAAGAATTTAGAAAACCAGACTATACTAGCAAGCCTACCAACAAGCAAAGATTTTATTCCTGAAGATATAGTTATAGAAAAAGGTTGTGTTGATTTTCCTGAAATCAACGTAAATTGTTTTGTTATATCTTCCAAAGAGAGTATAACTGACTGCAATAAACATTTCCCCAGAACAACCTTTATTTATGGGTACCAGATAGATTTATATGATTGGAATTACCTTAATAACCATTATAAAATTGAAGGAGTCGATTTCGAGTTTTTTGGAAAAATGAAGCAAGAAATATTTGAAGACCTAATTCATTGCCTTAAAAACTCTTCATCAGTGAAATACAAGCACAGAAGGATACTTTAGGCCCCTTCATATATGACTCTTGATGAAATACCTGTTTTTTATGGAAACATAAAAATATATTGTTTAAATATAAAGCATTTTATTAATCTACTTGATTCAATTAATATGAATAACTACTGCCAATTGAGTTGACCTCACCACCAAAACCAATTGAAGGGGAAAGTTTTTCCATCAATAAAAACACATTTAATTACACTAATCAAAAACATTTATTTATCCACACTACCTCTGAGGCACTAAGATAATTAACTCTGTGAATTTTCTTCGAGGAAATTCTGCAGGGGCGACTTTCGTGGTGGCCAAGAGAATGCTCATGATGTGGATTGTCTTATTGAGGTGGCGGATGGTGTGGCTACAGGACGTGGTCGGTTTGGGGTTGGTGGGGAGATGATGGTCTTTGGGTGATGTTTGTATCTCAAACCTTATGATAGAAAGTGTCAATCGGTATTACTTACTTTATAGGAGAGTACACATTTTTGAAATATACTTCTTTGTTAGAATATTTCATGGCAACGTCACAATGAAAGAGTTTTTTTCTTTAATTAATCAATACCCATAACTTATTACAAAGATTCTTTCTTTCCTATGATTTAGAGAACCGCCCTATACGAGACCCGCTTGGTTTATGCTGAGCAAAGCCGAAGTATACGGTGGTTGAGATGCTCTCCCCATCAGATTATCTAGAGGGGCGGTCTACTCGAATGTATGCAGTGATTTCTCAATCTGCAATTAACCAATCACTTGGTACTAATTTTAAACCATCTCTCCATACTTCAGTTACAGATTCTTCAAATCTATCATTTTTCAAATATGCGTGGTCTGTAACTATAACTTGTAATTTTGGAGTTAATGACGAAACAACATTAAACATAAAGTCAAACATTTTGTTAACAGCAATTTCATCAGCACTTACTTCAATCACATTATCACTCTTTTCAGGCGGGTAATAAACTTGTGTTGGTTGGTCTATTATTATAAAATTTGGAACAGGTCTATTGTTTTGAATAAAGTGTTTGTGAAGTGCAAACACTATTAATAAATGATATGCTACCCAATTAGCACCACTACCTATCTGGGGTAATGCAATAGGTTTAGTATCTGAATCAATAAACATTGTTAATCTACTTATATCAAACCTTATTGGATTATCTTCATACTCTACATCTAAATCTTCAACCCACTTACTCATTTGGAGGTTTATTTTATTAAGAATGGAGAGTAAAAGTTCGCGTTCATTTTCGCTATCTACAGTTTTTTCCAATTCTATAATTCTTGCTTTTAAATTTTCAATTTTTGAATCAACACTTTCAGTTTCTTGTTCTACAACAATACTCTCCATAAATAGACTTACACGACCAATTATTTTACCTCTACGGATATTTAAATCTCTAACAGTTCTAGCTTTTTCATTCTCAATATATAGTGCTGTTATACTTTTCTCTATTTTTTTTAATTCTGTTTCAATTGTATGATATTGAGATTCTACTGAATCAATATATGATTGTATTCTAGGGCTTTCCGCTTTAGTAAATTTTAGATCCTCACGAATATTGCTCAAAGCATCATTTATGTTTTTAATTGTTGGAGTTGGATTTGTTAAGAGGCTATCACATAACGGGCATATTGAGTTGTTTTGAGAATCATTATATAAATTAATAGATTCAAGCCTAACCTCTTGCTGTTTTGCTTCTGTTGAATACCCAAAAGAGTTTTTTAAATAATCAGTTGCTGCTTTTTTATTATCTGAAATTTTACTTAACTCAGTTTTTAGTTTCCTTCTTCTATCAATTAACTCTTTTATTGCAGAGTTCTCAGCCTTTACAGTTAATGGTTTGTATTCCCAGTTCGCAACATATTCTAAATATTTGTATGCATCTTTTTGGTTTAAGGGTTTAGCTGATTTTTCTAAAATGCCAATCTCTTTAGCTTCTTCTATTAAAGAAAATGCTTGACTTACACCTTCAGATTCTATTTTTTCGGACTCTCTTTTTTCTCGTAACAATCTATTAAGTTTCTTTTTAAGCTGGGTTATTTCGCTTTCAACTGCTAATGAGTTTTCATTTACAGCTCCTAAAAAATAGGGTAGGGTATCTTTAATTGATTGTGGAACAAATTCTTTATTTTGATTATAAAAAAGTTGGTAAGGGTCAGCAACTAAGTATTGGGGTTGATAACAATAGAATCGTGAATGTTTAAAGTTTGCTTTTAAAGGTTCTCTAGTTAGAGAATCTGGAATATTAATATTTTCTGAAATTCCAATTTTACGTGTTAAAAAATCTTTTAATGCATCTACATTTAAATTAGAACTAATTTCTTCTAAATTAGGTATTATTTCTCCGTTATTTCTTATTAAACAAACAGTTGTAGAAGCTTGAATACCTTTTACATTTGGGTTTTCACGAGCAATAAAAGCAGTTTCATTATCATTAAATGTTAATGAAATTGCAAAATAAGAAACAGTATCTCTAATAATCCCTTCTGGAATGGCGCAACCGCTTGATGCTAAGCAATAATTTATTATTTCAATTAGAGCTGATTTACCAGATTTAGATTCTCCAGTTATTATATTCACTTTACCTAAATTAAAAGGTAATATTCGCTTTTCTCCAGTATGACTGTAAAGTATTATTTTTTGAATTTGCATATTTATGGGGTGATTCTTAAAAATGAATAAATTGATTTAACATCACTAGTTGAAGATAACCATTTGCCAAGCATTTCAGCCTTTTTTAATATCTCATTGTATTCTTGATAGTCTTCTTTGTTTATTTTTTTTAATTTTTCAACTGTTGCAATTATTTCTGTGCTTTCAGTTATTTCTATTTTATTATGTGTTAATAAAAATGATAAAGCTTCTTTTGTATATTTAACCATACTTTTAGTTCGTTTAGCAAAGTCAAAAAATAAATCATCATTCTTCTCAACCCAAACAAAAAAATAGGTTCTAGCTGACCGTGGCATTCTATCTCTTGTCGCTTTGTGAAGAACAATAGGTAATATTAAAAATGTGAAAGCATACGGAAACTGTGTATTAGTATGTTTATTATATTCTTTTATTGTCAATCTAATTATTTCACCACAAAAAGCGGGATTAAATAAATTCGCAACAATTGTATTTCGTTCTGTCCAACTTGTTCTCATAATTCATCTTTATAATTGGGGTGCCAACCAATTTTTTTAGAATCAGCTAGCATTTGATAACTTCCTCTAGTTAGATAATCTTCATTAAATTTTTCTCTGATTTGTATTTGAGGACAAGTCTTTGCAAATTGTTCAATGTAAAATTCTTTACCTAGCATAATTAATTCTTCAACACTTTTTTCTTCTGCTTCATCACACATTATATCATAAATGTTCTTCCAGTAATTATATAATTTCACATCATATTTCTCTTCTTCTTCTGGATTTAATAAGTGTAGGCGTAACCATTTTGAGCGTTGTTCATATGCTCTTCTAAAATCACTTATAGCTCTTTTAACAGCTCTTGAACTTATTTTTATTTTTATTAACTCTAGCTGTTTTAGGAAGTTACGTTCTTTTAGGTTCTCTACATCTTCATCCGTTATTTCTAAATGGTTTGGGAAATGGTTTGGTAAATTATCAGCTTGGAATGTGTCTCGAATATTTGCGATTTTTAATTGTAACTCGTTAGAACTAATATAATCAATTTGATTTGTCAAATTTTCAATTGATTTATGAAACCACCATCCATCAAGTATTTCAAGGAAAGAATCTATTGTACTCGGATAAGTAGAATAAATGAGTTCATTTTTAATCTTAGAATCAATTTCTGTGATTTCAATAGAATTGTCTAGAATTCTAATTTTTTTAATTAAACTTTTTTTGTTTTCGACTGATAATCCTTGATAAGCTATATATGCTTTTGCATTTGTTTTGTTTTTAGAATTAATTGAAGTTTCATCTAACTTTTTTATTATTTCAGATACTTCACTATCTAAAGTAATATTGGATTTGAATTTATATAGAATACTTGAACCAGGAATTTCTTCTGTAGTTATTAAATTGAAGATTGTATTTTCTAAATCAATTGTCTTATTATTTATGTATTCAGACCAAATTCTTATTGTTTTCCAAAAATCTACACTTGAATCAGTTAAATTGGCTTTGTTTTTAATGTGTAATTTCGTTTGTAATAAATGTAGTGAATTTATGTCCTCAATTTCAATATCATCTAAATTCTCTATTCTAACTCTAGGATTATCCATTTCTTTTGAATGAGTTAGCAATATATATAAAGCATATCTAATTTGATAAAAGTAACCAAGTGAAGGTTCTTTAGCAGAAAAGTCGGTAATTATTTTTGTCATAAATTACAATTTAGATTAGTATTTATTTAGTTTTTTCTGCATTGCACACAACACTGGTATATACAAAAGTTTCCATTTAATGTAGTTTATAAGCAGAAACTTACGAATATATTCATAACTTAAATTAATTATTCACTAGTTTTTTCTTTTATTATACAGCTAAGTTAAAGATTATACCCTCATGAAATATAAAATATTATACAACTATTTAGAATACCAACACAAATGGCAAATCTCCTTGTTAGTATAATCCTTTAAAACGGAATGCCTTAACAGAAGATGTTCTGTTTCACTGTATATCATTTGCTTTTTAATTTCTATAACATATTACAAAGGTTCTCTGCTTTCCTGTGATTTAGAGAACCGCCCAATACGAGACCCACTTGGTTTATGCTGAGTAAAGCCGAAGTATACGGTGGTTGAGAGGCTCACCCCACCAGTTTATCTGGCGGGGAGGTCTACTCGATTATTAGCATGTTATTTTTATAAGTAATTACTTAGGAATGAAAAAAAGAAACTGTACAGTATAGAAATAAGTATTAGTTTTCCCAATTTCATATCCTTTTCAAAGTACAATAATACTATTGGGAAAATTGCACAAATTACAATTGCCTTGATGGAGAATATTTCAACATCACTATTTAAGTATGTAGTAAGCAAGAATCTTGAAAAGATATGTGTTAGACCAGTGCTAATTGTTATTATTAAAATATTTATAAAATGCTTTTTCATGGTATTTCATGGTATTAAATTAAATGTCTCGTCCTAAATAAGCGTTACAGATTATTAGACAAAAATAAGATAATTCTTACAAAGCTTCCAGGCTAGCCTGGAAGCTTTATTAATTAACTACTTTTCATTATAATAATCAATTGCAGCATCTACAGCAGAACTTACTGCAGCTGCTCCCAAAGCAGCTAAAGGGTTTCCTGTGAACCAAGCTCCAATATAAGCGGCTTTAATATCAGTATAAACCCAATTAGGAGGATCTTTTTGCATAAAATCACCACCCCTTTCTTCCGAAATTTCAATCCAGTCTGAATTTACGTTGTCTTTTTCTGAAACCCAATAAGCAGAACTATATCTTGCTATTGAATTAACTTGAAAAATTGTAGTTTTCTCAGAATCTGATAAATCACTATTAATTATGAAATTATCTATTTCTCTTAATTCATTTAAAGTATCATTAATATTCTCAATGGTAAGTTGACCTGTGACATTTGTAATTTGCATCCAAATGTTTTGAAATTCTTGACTATAGTCTGTTATTTGCAAATACAGGTTTCTTCTATCACATGATTCAATTATTGCAGCTGTACATGCTCCATAAGCTCTATTTTTACTCTGATTGTCAGGACTTATATTTAAGAGCTCAATTGCTTTTGGTAACAGAATGCTTATAGAGTCACTAATAATAGTGAACTCTTTATCAGAATCTACTGAGATTTTGTCAATATTATTTACAAAATGCTCAAGTAATAAATTATGATTTTCTCCAATACTATCTTGTGGATTTAAATCGTTTTGCGGATTATATTCTCTCCAATTCATAATGTTAAATATTTTTGTTATTAATTTTGCTTACTCTCTAGATTTTCAGCAATAACTCTGCTACTATTTTTTTTGATGTCGTTTTTCACTTTCACATTTACGACTTTGGATATTCAGCCCTTTTTTGAATGCTTTTTCAATTAATTGCTCATAATATTAGTATATACATAAGCCCCCATTCAATGTAGTTGGTAAACGGAAACTTAGTCATATATCCATTAAATTTGATTCATTCCTCCCAATAAGCAGCTAAATAGAATACTACTAATGGGAGGAATTAATGTAGGATTTCCTAAGCTGTATTTTATAAGTATTTTCTAATAAAATGTGATAGAATTACGGTTTTACCATGTCTGATATGTAAGAAATCTTTTTTGAAATATTTTGTATGAATACTTGCCATAGGTACATTATTAACATCGAAAGCTTTTGGAGTATTTCTTTGACCTTTAACACCTACAACAAAGTCGTGTTTAAACCCTAAAATTAGTTTAATAACATTATCAGCTACAATCATTCCAGCTCTTTTTAACCACCCATCGGTAAGTTGTTTTTCCCAATCATTAACAACAGAAGTGTATTTTGAATTAGGATTAGCTAACTTTAATTTCTCAACTTTCTTTAACTCTTTACTACCAAAAGTCATTTGCTGAGATCCAGGTTGATCCAAGAAATACTTAGCTGAAAATTGCAATAATGCAAAAATGTATTTACCAACTGTTCCTTCTGTAACTCTTTTCAAAATTCCAAGGCCTACGGCAAGCTTATCTCCAGCTGAAAAATATCCTACACCATTTGCAGGTGAAAACATTAATGCTTTATCTACTTTGAATGGAAGTGTTTTATCTGCTCCAATAGCTTGTGTTAATATACAACCTCTACTTGCCGCAATCATACTAACGGTTTTCGTAAATTTGGTAGTACCTAATAATACTTTTAGGTCTTTAATATTTTGAAAAACATCTGCACTAATTGTAGGGTGGTCGAAAGCAATAACTTGTTCGTAAACATTGTTTTTTAAGAATTCTTTTAATTCAGAACTCTTATCTTGATATTCTATTAATCCCCTAAAAGTGTTAAATGTATTAGAGAATGTTCCATGAATAAGTAAAAGTGTTTTTTTGGTTCTATCTATTTTATGCTTGTCATCAACATGGTAAAAAGCTCCTGCCATATCGTATTTCGTTTTCTCACCTTCGATAATTGAACTATGTTCTATTTTATTGTCATATATCCATAGTCTATTCTTCTCTTTACCAAACATATTATAAGGAATGTTTTTCCCTTTGTTTTTGATAATAGTTTTAATGCTTTCATGACCAAAAAACTCATGCATTAATTTTTCAGGAGTACCCTCATTTCTTTTAAAAGTAACTATCTTTATAATAAATGATGTAAGCCGTTCTTCATCTCCCCAGTCGATGTTTCCTTCGCTATCTAACTCATAATCAAATGGAGGTAAAGGTTTAAAATAATAGCTTAATTTATCTCGATCACTTGTATGATCTTTTGTTGCTTCAGGTTGTATAAACTGTTCAAAAACATCACTATCATTTAAAGTTTTGATATTATCTTTATGTTGATGATAATAATAAACCATTGCCCCTTCGTTTTTTTCTAGAAATAAATCGAGTCGAAGATCTGGTATATCGTTGTAAGATTTAATACTTTTCCATTCAATATTAAAATCAGCGCTATCAAAATTTACATATCTCTCAACCGCATCATTTTCCTTTTTTACTTGAGTATTAAAAGATTTAATTTCTTCAATTATAGAATGAGTTAATGAATCCCTCTGATTAGTATCGGTATTTCCTTTTTTTGAGTTAATAATAATTGGATTAAATTTATCATTGTTTTTCCATCCAAGTGTTGCCCAAATAGGTTTTTTACCATTTTCTTTTTCGATACTAAGAATTCTACTTAGCTTTAACTGTCGTTCGTAATTTTTAATTCTTTTTACATCTCCAAGTAATAAAAAGTTCTTTCTTGATTCGTTATTTGTTGTCATAGTTAAATGGTTTTATTGTTGATTAATACCTAATGGGGGAGGGGTCTTCATTGTAAAGTGGCCTACTCAATCACCTGCTAGGATTTGATTAGTATTGCTTTCATATTTTCAATTAGTTGTCTTTATTTTCAGTGTTTTTATTAGTTTTCTCTTTTTTACTTTCATTTATTATTGAATTAGTAATAGAAATGAATTTATCCTTGAGCTCAGGTATTTTATTAAGAGCTTTTTCAAACTGAGGTGAGCTAATTAATTCATGCCAAGGGCTACCATGAGTATCTTTCTCCATCAAGCGAAGAGGAGCTTCTTCAAGGCGTGTAAGCGCTGAACTAAAAAGACGGGCTTCAAAAGCTTTATCTATTCTTGAAGCTTCTTTTCTGTATCCTTCATACGCCTTAGCAACAGATGCTTTAAAACTATAATCTTCAGCAAGTCTAAATCGTTGACTTATCTGCTTAGTAGATATCCAGGCAAACCAAATTGGAGCTGATAGACTAAAAAGAGTCAAAATTGAATTCATCCAAATTACTCCCCAGTTTAATTCTTCAGCATTTATTGCATTAAGTAAAGAACTGTATCGTAATGATCCTATATAAATACCACCACCTAATGCTATTAATAATCCCAAAACCCATACATACATGGAGGTTTGTGACTTGTCAGCTCTTTCAGTGAAGGCCGCTGCTAAACCTTTTGTTGTGGTTATTCTATATGCATCTTCACATTGATCAACAAGTTTATCTGTTTCCGACTTCTTTAATGATATTTTTTCGACAGTTTCTTCTATCGTTTTATAGTGTTTATCGATTAACCCTTTCTTTTCTGTTGCACTTGTTGTTATGTTATCAATTGTTCTTTTTGCTTTTTTAAACTCTGCAAATTTGTTGGTAAATTCTCTGCTGTTTCAGTTGCTTCCTTGATAAGAGAAATTTGTTTTTCAAGAGCCTCTTTTTCTGGTATTAATTCTTCTAATTGAGATTGAATAGATGTTAATCTTCTACTCAAATTGCTGGGGAGAGCTTTATTATTTTGGAGAACTTCCCATGAGAAAATGGGTGATATGGCAGAATTAACCCATTGCATTAATGATAAAAATACAGGTACAGACTGATTTCCATGTCCATTATAAAAATAGACAAGAGTTCTCGACTTAAACTCTTCTATTTTTTTAGGTATTTCATTGATAAGCTTAATAAGACTCTTATCCAATGTAACAAGATTAACTTTTTTTATTTTTGAGGAAATATTTTCTGGTATTTTCGCTAAATCGTGTCTATTTAAGTTTGGAAAATTCCAGCCCCAAGCTGAATTCATCGTTCTATCATCACTCCAACCATTAATAATGGCTATTGAAAGGTCATCTAGCGAATCACATAGTTCCTGTAAATGTTTATCCATAAAATTGTTGAAATTTAGGTTGTCAAATAAAGTATTCTACTTTACTCCAAAATATTCTTAATTCTTAACAAAATTAAGTAACTATATTCAAATAGTATCTAAGTCTTTATACTGAAAGATATAGGTATAAAGACTAAAACTTAGGATTTTTTGATTTAGTTTCTAATTGAAAGAAGTAATTCTAATCAGTTAATTTATTAAACTGAAGGACATTTTTCAGGAGTTCTGGGCCAAAGTGTTTCTGACTACTCAATATTCTCCCTCCAAATAGCTTTCAAAGGGTTTAAGAACCGTTCCAAGAGGCGTATATCATCTGTTATAATATCTGCAGTGCCTGTCATTTCTTGGGAGAATCTTAATTGTTTTCCGTAGTTTGAAATCAGCGTATCAGGGATATCCACTTCTGCGGTGTAGATTGACCCTTTTTCGGTTTTTGTTGGTATTAACGAGATGGATTTAATGTTGGCTCTTAAAAGTCCTAATTCCATATGCTAAAAAAGAGACTACTCCTATTGAATAGTCTCTTTTTTATTATACTAAAGTGCGCTAATAATTCCACTACCTATTTTTGCAGTAGAAGTTTTGGTACATGTGCCACTTGAACAATCTGTGCAATACCAACCATTTGAAGTCGTGTTTCTAGGCTCGCATTGTCCTGCAGAGAGAGGCCCTGTACTAGTGCAACCTGAACACGTAACTGTTGCGGAAGAAACCGCTTCCGTTTCTAAATATTTGTATTCATAAAAAATATTGTTATCAAGTACAAGTTTTATAGCTGATGTGGCTGGTAAAACTTCGTCTTTTGCTATTAAAAAATAATCACCGTTTTCTTCCTGAGTAATATATTCATTTGCAAGATTCAATTCTAGATCTGAATTATCATTAATGAATTCCGTCCACTCATCTACTTTAGAGCTTATATTATCTACAAATACAATTTCACCATCAACAAGATTTGCAATTACAACATCAAAATGAGGAGCAGATGTTCTTAATTGGCTTTCATTTGAAGTATTTATATCTGGGTCAGGGTTTTCTTTTTCTTGACAGCCTATAAAGGTAACTGCTGCCATTAAAAAAATACTTACAATTATCTTCATTCTATGCATAGCATATGTTGTTTTTTTACCGCCATGAATTACATGCGAATTTTCAATTTTGCAATTACCAAATTTTTGTTCCATAATTTTTTTTTTAAGGTTTATAAAATGTGCTTAGCAAATTTAAATAAAAATTAGACAATAAACTGTCGTCTTTTATAAAACTTTTCGAAATAATAGTTATACCAGACGAAAAAGAAACTATAGGGTACGAAATGGTCGTTAAACTGTTTTTGATATTTTAAAAAATATCATTATTTCAGTGATAAATGCATCATTTGGATGCACTATTTCGCCATTTTTTAGAATTAATTCTGGTTTTGTACCAATTTTTAATTCAATACAATTTGCTAAATTTACAATATAGCTTCTATTAACTCTTAAAAAACAACTGTATTTTTCAAATAAATATTCAGTCTTTTTTAATGATACACTATAGCTATATTCAGCATTATTTGTTTTTATTAAAGAATAAGCTCTGTCAGCCTTGCAATAAAGGATATTTTCTAAAAATACTTTTCTATATCTGTTTTTCCCAATTTTTATCGTTACAAAATCGTTTTTTAATAATGCCATTCAACTTATTTTTTAGGTGTTTATAATTGAGTGTGTTTATTCTTTCATCAATTATGTTCTTTCAGTGCGTAAGCCTAAAATCAAATGTACTTGATTGATCGGCGGGTTACATTTTATAATAAAGGTTTATTTATGAGTAGTTTGCTTGTTGCCCCAACTAGGGCAAGCAAGTTAATTATGAGCCTTTATTAGCTGCTGTGCGTTTTCTTAAGTCCTCAATCATAGGAAAATTATCAGTTTCAGCATTTCTAACAAATCTTCTTATACTTTCAGCTTCTTTAAAATAATTATCAATTTGCTCTTCTTCACTTGAACCAAAACTTAATGGTCTATCTAATAATCGTCTATACATATCGTAAAACTCGGACTCTCCTTGTCGAAAGGCTTTATAATTATTTTCGATTTTCAAAGCCCTATGAAAACCAATAACAATTGCTATATGCGAAGAAATAATTGTAAGAAATAGTTTTGAAGAGTTCAAGTCATCCACTGATTGAGTAATAATTGGAATTAGTATTGAAGCGGGAATAGACCAAATTAGTGTGTACATATGGAATCGTTTATTCCATTCTGCTTTATTTTTCCAAAAAATTAATGTCCCATAAATCCTAGAATAATGTGAGTTTAATAGTTGTTTATTCGCATCGTTAAAATGTGGAGAAGAGTCAAATGCCTCACCTCCAGGATTTAGTTTTACTTTACGAAGAATTGCTATTAAAACTGGTATGAAAGTTATTAATGCAAGTATTATATACAACAGTACAGCTATTTCCCAATTATTCATACTCATATTATTTCCCCGCCTTTTTAGCAGCTTTGTCAATCCAAATTCCTAAATTCTCATAACCTTTTTCATTATTCCAAAGGTAGAATGGATAACCTTTAGGAATTTGATTGCAGCGCTTACTTGTTTTTCCTTGCAAATTCTTAATTTTACTAATATCAATTCCAATTATCCCATTACCACGTTCGATGCTTTTTTCTATCTCGTATTTGACCCATCTACTGTTACAAGTTTTTTCTCCAACTAAAACTACAGTAACGGAAGTCCCTACAAGTTGTGTATCAATCCATCTTTTGATAGCTGTATCACCATTTTTTTTTACTTTTTCAAAATCAGCTTTATCTATAAAACCAGCTGCTGTTTTGCCTTGAGTTACCCAACTATTTCTCACTACCATTGAACGAGAAACGTCTTCATATTTAAAACTAAAAAATGCTTTCCTTGCCATATCTATTTAATTAAGAACATTATAATTAAAGTTGTCATTATAGAAATTGAATAAAAGGGAATTAATGTTTTTGAAAATATTCCTGCAAACCAAGTATTCCTTCTTGTATTGTATATAGTTGCATCCAAATTGAAATCAATATCCTCTTCTTTTTTTGTTGTTACTTCTTTATATAAATCACGATATTGTCTTTCTTTCGCTATAAAGAATCCGTCAAGTAACCAGAAAATTGGAAAAACTACATATGAAATTAAGACATAATTAATATTAGCATCTTTTGATGCTAATGCAAATAATGCAGACACTAAGGTTGTGCACCATCCTTTTATTAAAAAAGAGTTGCTATTCATTCGCGTAATAATATTTTGAATAAACTCTAAATGTTTTAGCTTTTTCTCCATAGTTAGTTTCGCTTTAACCATTCTATCAAGGACACATATCTTCTATCATTATTTTTTGAAGGGTAAAAAACATAGTAACCTTTTGCAATTTGAGTACCACCGTTATTAGTATTAGAACCATTTTCGTATTCAATAACTGGATATATTTGCATATATTCACTTCCATTCCACGATCTATCGTATGATTCTCGTAGAGGGAAAAGCACTATTTTGTCTCTTTGTAACTTAAGTGAATCTCCATAGCCTAATTCCCAATTGCACCATTTACTCTCTACTGCACCATCTGTAGCTAATAAAATAAATTTGTTATTCTCTTTTATCTTACCTTTAATTTTAACAGCTGTTTCCCCCCGTGTTGTTTTAGGCATGTCAGGGTCTAACCAATCAATGTATATATGCACTCCAATATTTTCTAAAAGTTTCTTTAATTCTTTTACCTCTTTTATATCACTATGTTTATGAGAAAGAAAAACCGTTGTTTCAGCATCAGAAGCAGAAAACATATTCACCGATTCAGTTGCGTTCTCAAATAATCTCATAGTTTGATTATTTAGTTGATGTTTTGTTAAAATTGCCATTCTTATTTTTTTTAATTATATGTGATTGTATATGTGTACACTCTTTGCCTTACAGGTAACAAATTTATATCGCTATTATAGTCCTAGTTTACAACTAAATTTAAGCGGCTATTAACACTGTTGTTAGTAATTACTTTATCTTATTAATAAGGTTCTTAGCAAGGTTTGCATTTTGACCTGTAAACTACTGGTACTAATATAGTATTTGCTTTTAGTTTAAAGCAATCCTCATTATGAGAACTATTACAACTACTACATAAAGGCACTATATACTGTTTCGATTTGGAATTACCATGACATTTAATAACATGGCCTCCAACCAAGCCTATAGTTTTTGTACAACCCAAAGCATTACATGTCTTTGCTTTATAACCTGAGTAATTCTCCCAATGACATAAATAACTTGAGCAGGAGCAAGCTATTTCTGTATATACTTTCTTGTTTTTAACTTCAATGTTTGCCATAATTATATTTTTATAGTTAATAATAAATCGCTCTATCCAATCTCCAAAGCTCCAACAATAGCACTTTCTATCTTATTTGATATTTGCTCAAAATAGTGGTTTGTTGGGTGAAGCTCGTCATGCCAGCCTACTGCTTCTATAATAGTTCCTCTTAAGTCTACATGGTGTACATTTTCGTAGTTTGCGGCTAAGCCAATTTGAATTTCATTAAACCGATCCATAAACAACTTTATAATTTCTTGTTGTAAATCCGTATTTACAATACCTCTCGATTCTAGGGGTTTTCCAAGCCAATTGCCATTGTTTGGTATAGCATAATCGTAGCCATGAAAAATAATCTTCATATTAGGAAACTCTCTTGTTATCATATCGAAGATATTCTTATAAATGTTTTTGATATCTTCAAAAAAGAGTGCACTCTCTTCATTTAAATAGTCATCAGGATTTCTACCTTCTTCATAGGAGTGAACCATAGTTGCGATTCTGTTTTTACCTGCAAAATCATTACCACCACCGCTGAAAAGGAAAACGCTAGGTTGCTTCTCTCTTAGAGCCCGTATATACTCTTGTTCACGGTAAATATTAGAAAGCCAGTCGCCACCATAACCTAAACTGTATATTGCAAAAGCATCATTATCATTAAGGTTGTCAATAATATCCTTTAAGAAAACAGGGTATTGAAACCATGAGTCGCCCTCACTTACAATGCGGATACCATTAAATCCTTTACGTATTTTTTTTGCATATTTTCTTTGTCTTCTTCTTCGTGATCTTTTGTTGAGAAAGCCCAAGAAACCTTCATCGGCAGTTGATAGATTAAGTACTTTTTCTGGATTGCCTTTAAATGCGATATTAAATGCATCACTTTTTTCATTATCAACTTGAAGATATTGCTTTAACTCCTCATCGCTAAAATCTAAATCTTCAATTAAATCTACGAGTTTTTCCTTAGTAATCATTATTTCAGTTTTTTTTATGAATAAAAATGTGGGAACACTATTAAAGTAAAATCCACATTATTGACACTAACAAAATTAAGGAATAATAGCTGCTTTAGCTATCAGTACATATACTGATAACGATAGGTGTAAATACTTAATTTAAGCTGTTTTTGGTGCTTGAAGAGTGATTTAGGGATGGATTCTACATTCTCAATTCTTCATTCTTAATTAAAAACCGAAACCGTTCCTCGAAAGACCCGCATCTCTCCGGTTTTTATTGCTTTAGCTTTAATCTTATAAAAATAAACTCCCGAGCTTACCCGCTCGCCTTGGAAAGTTCCGTCCCAATTTTCGGATGTTTTATTATCGTACACCAAATTACCCCAACGGCTAAACACCTGTGTTTCGAACTCCCATTGTTCCTGATTTTTATATACAAACTTATCATTATAGCCATCGCCATTGGGGGTAAATACATTGGGGATTACTAGACTGTCAACAGGCTGTGGTGTTGTATCGGGGCCACAGTAGTATAGCTTTACATCGTCTATATAAACATATACGCTTTTGTTTGTAAGTGTATCGGTATGTTGAAAATTACCAATAGTAAGGTACTGTTCTCCACCCTTAGCAATAAAACTACCGCTTACTTTTATCCAGTTTAATGTATCCATTACTTGAGGAAGTTTGCCACTAACTTGCGGTATGGCATATATGTTTTGGGGTTGTTGGGTGTTGATACCTGGTTGCCGTGAAACGATAGTGTCAGTTAATAAAGCTCCTATTCCTATGGGGTAGTATTTGCTATAATTGTAACGCTCTGCTATTGAATAATAAAACTCGATGCAGTATTCTTTATTATTCATTAGTTTTTTTAATAATTTAACCTCGATGTATTCTTTGAAATCAAATATTGATGGTGGTATATTAATAGTCAAAAGAATGCCAGAATATGCATTTCCAAAATTTGGTGTTTGAAAACCACTGTAGTTATTTGGAATATGGGCATCTGTATTATTTGCACACAAATTGAAATAATCACTAGTTCCCCAGGAATTCAAAGAAAAGCCAATTGGTATTGTATTCATTTTAGAAATCGGAGTGTACCAATCTTTACAAGAAGGTGTTAAGTAGGACATGCCTTTTGGGCAACTATCCTTTTCTTCAAACGAATAATTAGGCACAAGGTTAGTTTGAGCATTAAACGTAAGGCTTAGAGCAAGAAACAATACCAAATAAACACCTATTTTTTTCATCAGCATAAAAAGCAAAGGAGCATTTGCTCCTTTGCTTTAGTAAAATTATTGTTTAAGTATAACTAATTTACCTGTTTTGTCAATTCCGTTGCTAAGCGAAATATGATATAAATATACACCATTTTTCAGCATATCTACAGATAAAACCTTAAAGGAATTATTTGTATTAAAGCGGGTTTGGTATATCAATTTTCCAGTTATGGAATATACTTGTAGCAAGGCATCTACGTTTTCGAATGCATCATTAGTAAACTCAATGGTTACCTCATTTGAAGCAGGATTGGGATAGAGTACTAATTCTTCTTTTTCGTCTACCTTATCTCGTTTATGCATACGATAGGCTACTCCATGTTCATCAGGTTCATAACCAATCATTATACGTGCTGTATATACCGCATCGCCTCCCTCATAGGGTGTTTGGTTGGCTATTTGATATAGAGTCGTGTATTGCGTATTGCTTAAATCGTATTGCTCCATACACCAGGTCGAAAGATAAATGCTCATAACAGTTTTCAAATTTACAAAAATATTTTGCTCAGGCACTATGGAAGTATTAAGAGTTGTAGCTTGAGCATAATCTCCGTTTTCGATTAACTGATACACCTCTGCAAATTCGCCCAAATTGGATTGGCTTATACTATCAAAAAACTGACGATAATCAATATCTTTGGTACCCCCCAGCCACATCATAGTGGTATCGTCGGCAAGCATTTTGTAAAGAAAGTCGGCATCGTATGCACGGTACTCATTTTGCAAGTCGATATACTGTTCTCCATTCAATATATCTTCGAATAAGAAATCGCGCATTTCGGGATCTTCAATACTATCTAAAAGCCCAAGCACAGGGGAACTGCTATTGGTTGACGAGCCGCCTCCAGTACTGTTTCCAGTGCCTCCAGTGCCTCCGCCACCACTACCTCCGCCACATTGATGTACAGCATTATCATTAACAATTGGTTGAATTTTTAGGCTTGGAATATTATCATAAACTGCATTAGGAATATACTGGCTACCCATATTAGAGAAATGGTACCAATTAACAGGAGCGGTATTTAGTATATTTGGAGTAGGGTCTTGGAGTTTTTGGTTGCCCGTAATTGTTGCATGCGAAGCCCATCTATTATGGGTGTTCACTCCTTGAAGAATATTTCCACCAGGCGGTATTCCCTGATTGCTCAGAGTAGTATATAGCCCCCAGCTAAAACCATATTTATATATAAGTAGCTCATTGCACGAAAACTGTGTAGCCGTGAGGTTACCATAGGTTTTAATAGACTGACCAAAGCCCATAATATAATTATCAGTAATTTGAGCACCTTGGCTTGTAGCTACCCTAACACCAATAGTTTCATTCCAATCGGTGTTGACATTTGATAGAGTAGTCATTCTATTAATAAAATTACTATTTACCATTATTCCATCGCAGTTTTGAACTCGGATACCAGATGTTAAATAGTTCTTATGTCCCTTAAAACGTATGGTATTGTTAGAAATCTGTGTTTTTATGCTTGAGTTTATTTGCGAATTACAATTAATCACATTAATAGCTTCTCGACAAGTCTCTGTATTAGAGTTATCGTTTTGTCCCTCAAAATAATTATCTTTAATAATCAATTGTCGAACCACTCCCAATAAATTATTTACTTTAATACCAAAGTAAACATCTTTAAAGCGACTGTTTGTTATGGCTGTACCATTTTTATAATTAAACACATTGATGCTTTGATGTCCGTAATTAAAAATATTATTATCAACAATAAGTTTACTATTGTTTGAAAAAACACTATGATAACAATTAATAAATTGGTTGTGCTGTAATCCCGAAGCCCCAATAGTAATGTTGCCAATATTATTAACATCACCCAGTCCGTAGGCATTTATTGATATAGCAGCTTCCTCGTTGGCGGTAGGGGCCATTTGGTTTTCGATATCTTGAAAGGTGTTATTATAAATTTCAACTTTGGAGTTGAAAATAGTAATGCCATTTCGTAGCATACTAAAAGTATTGCCTCCCAAAGTATTGTCACCAATTTGTATATTCTCCATATTACTAATTTTAATACCTGTTAATGGCTGATGACCAGGGTAAGGATGAAATAAACTACTTGTTGAAGAAGCCGTGAAGTTATTATCAGTTATGCTTACATCAGCCGCAGTAAATGGAGGAGGAGGCATGGGGTACACCTGACTCTTACAATTAAGTAATTGTATTGCTGTCAAATTGTTAATAAAGTCAGAGTTGTCGACCCTAATTGTAGCTCCTTTTTGAACTTTTATACCATTTATTGCATCATAGAGTTTCGATTCATCTCTAAACACTATTGTATTATCTTTAGTTTCATTGTAAATTCCATCACTCATATAGTGGCATATTCTCGATGCAAAAGTACTTTTTATGGATTCTAATTTTTTGTTGCCTTTAATCAATATTTTAGCCATTGGCCCCATATTTACAAAAGTATTATTAAAAGTAACATTATCCTCAAATACAACTAAGCCATTTATCATCAGATTTCGGTTGTTAAATGATACGTCAGTATAATATACAGTGTCATGAATTAATTCATAATCCTCATTCTCACAACACTGGTAAATTTTATAAGTGGTAGTCGCAGAGCAATTAGAATTATTCATATGTGCTTCTACTATTACTTTTACATAACTAGGCAAACTTGGGAATGAGCTCGCAGGATTATCCCAATCAATAGTTGCAGTATTGGCAGTAACCGTACTTGCCGTATTGTTGATAATAAAAGGGCCAGTGATTGTGTTTGCAACTGTACCATTAGCATTCACATTTACTATTTCGGTTGACCAAGTGTAAGTGTAGTCAGGGTCAAGGTTTTGAATAGTATAGTCAACAAGGCTGTCGCAATTGTTTTTATAGCCCACGATAATAGGTTTGATGGGCTCAACTACTTCAATGGTTTCTGTTTTTGTATAACCCGCAGGTATTGTTTGCAAACTTACCGTATAAGTACCAGCCTGAGTGTACATATGTGAAGGATTCTGAATATTGGAATTTGCACCATCACCAAAATCCCAGTTCCAAGCTGTGGGGACTGGACAAATAGATTTATCAATAAAATTTGCAGGATCTCCTAAACATATTTTATCAGGATATTCAAATCTGGGCAAGCTGTCCAATACTTCTAAAACAACTGATGCTGAATCATCTTTAACAATTTCAATACTTCCATTTAGCATAACTTCGTCATGTACAACATAAAAAGTAACTGTAAAAATTCCAGAATTATTTGCTATAAATATTTCTGGATTTGAAGAGATAAGAGTTCCTTGAAAACCGCCCCAATCCCACATAGTAAATTGCCCATTGCAAATAGTACTGCCGTATATATCAAAGGTTACAATATCTCCAATACATACTGGGTTTGGATATACATTTAACACCGCATTAGGAAAGCATGTTAAGCAGATTCCTTGTACAGATATATTTGTGCTTACAACAGAGGATAGAGTTATTTTCAAGAAATAGTTATTGTTAATAATCAGTGTGTCATTTCCAATAATAGTATCGTTAACCAGGCTTATACTATTAAGACTATTACAGCTGCCCGAAAAAAGCTCAATAGAAGTAACATTACTATTGCTGCTGTTTACTTCAATCTCTATTCTATCTTCAATTGGCTGAAATTGAAGCCATAATACACTATCATTAACAGTATAAGTTGTATCAAAATTTGGAACAATAGAAAGGTTGTAAGCAGTATTACAACTCCCTTGTCCTTTTATGCTTGTTATATTTAACATCAATAGAAAAATGATGCTACTTAGTAAAGTTAAATGTTTATACTTTTTCATATTTTTTTATAGTTGTTAAGTTAATATGAGCGCAGATCCTACAGCACAAAGCATCAAAACTTATTGGCTGGAGTTCCGTCCATTTTAATTTTTTATTCTTCTTTTTTATAATTACTCAAATCTAGTTTAAAAGATTTCTAATTGACTTGAGTGATTATTATTAGTTCATTTCATTATTTCATAGGCAATTCCTCCTTTCTTTATTAATTGGTCAGTTACAGTTTTATTGTTTTCAAAATGAGTTAAAACTATGTATTCCTGCCTGCGGCAGGCTAGTGCATCTCGTTTTAGCTTTTAAAACATGATATTTATGTATAGGATAAGCAAAGATGAAATGATCAGATAGTATTCAAATTGATAACTCATTTGGGATAATCGACAAGGTGTTGATGTTCAGTAAGAAAATTGATATTGAGTGAATTGTGGATGAGTATTTCGTATATCATACCAGTAATAGCATTATTTATTACAATGTATTTTTTGATTTATTAAGAGTGTAAATTAATAATCAAATGTTGCTGCTTCAATTAACTTCCACAACATTTCCGAAACTTCATCATTATAAATATCACTATGTGCAAAACCTCCTTTATGATAGGCATTCATTTTGATAACACTACTTGCATCAATAAAGAGAATTTTACCTTTATTGAAATGAATGTTAGAAGTTTTTTTATATTCAAAAGTCTCAATATTCACATAGGAAGAATCACCCTCTATGTATGATTTATTTACTTTAGTGTAAGTTTTATACCTGCCAGCATAAGGAGCCCATTTGCCAATGTTGTTTGCTTTATCATATTTGCTACATGTTAGAGCGATGTTTTTTACGTACAAACTGTCAAACCAATGCATATAATCAGGGGCTTGTTCATATCCATTTTGTTTGAGGGAGTAACGATTAATACTGTAAGCAGATTCTAGATTGATTAATAAGTCAACGGGTCTTGAGTTATTAGCAAGCATACTTGCGCTCATTGTCATTCGAGATGTAAGTTTAGCTCCCAAGCTATGACCTATTAAGATTGTTTTAAAAGAAGGGGATTTGATATCTTTATTTAGAAGTTTTTTGTTAAGTAGTATATTAGCCCAAATCATACCAATCTCATCAGCATCGTTAGTCTTATTAAATATGCTAACTCCTGGTATTGGCCATTTTGAGTCCCATGTAAAGCCAATAAATAGAGGCCTAAATTCTTTGTTGGAATTATTAGAATTTGCTATTATTTTACCATAAAGACTATTAAAATTTCTTATTGCTTCTTGTTGATCAGCATTCCAACCCATTGAGAAGATAAATACGTGGGTAATTTTGTTTCTCTCTATATCCTTTAGTATTTTATCACCAAATTTCTCTAAGTATTTCAACCCTTGATTATATGCATCTGAATGATCTTTTAAGTATGAATTATCATATGCGTCATAGAACGACTCACTTTTTATGACAGGAATTGTTTTATTATCAAGGCTGAATGAAATAATAGATGAAATAAATGTAGGTTTACCATCGCTTAAGATATTTCTTTTTTGCCGAGGAAGAGAATCCCAAGACGAAGACTCATTAAACCCTATACTTTGCAAATAATTATTCTTCAGGTCTTTTTTAGATGGAGCACCAATCTTTTTACGGTAAGCCTTTTCTATACTAATTATATATCCTGGAAAGGCTAGACTAGTCCCTTTATCTCTATCAGATAACCTATGAAAACTCCATTTATGTTTACCTGAAGTGCCAAACTCATTCTCTCTTTGGCTCAAGTATTTCTTTTTACTTGCACAGCTGCTAATTGTTGCTAAAATAATGAATATCAAAATATACTTCATCAAGTTTCCACCGTTTATTAAAAAATCACTCTTTCTCATACTGTTTGTTTATTGTTTAAATATATCTAAGTTCATATCAATAGTTAGTTCAGAAATCTGTACTTTATTATTATCTTCAATGAATTCAAATGTTCCAGTACCACTAGCAAATTCATTAAAGCTATGATCAAAACCAGACTCATCATTAGAACCGCCAAGCCTTAACGTTGCTCTAAATATTACTTTATTGAAACTAAAAGTTCGTTTAGGAATGTCAACATTGAAGTAGCTGTCACTTTCTATTATAACTTGCCAATTATCAATCCCATAGTGTCCAGGAGTGGTGTTATCTAATTCGTCTGCCCATAAATCGATGTCCATAGTCAACTGTTCCATGAGGTCGCTTCTTATTCCTTCTAATGTCATTTCAATAATTTTTGTGAATAATTAATAAATATTTGAATACTGAGGTCAAAGAGCTTACAGATAAACTATACAAATACGCTTTAGTATTAAGTACCCGTGCCATTCTATGTGAGCTATAAGACCTTACTATTTTTAAGCTAATTGATTATTTTTATTACATATTAGGTTACTTTATCTCTACTCAACCCTCAAAGCAAAGAGAACTGCCGTCTCAATCTTTTTGGAAACTGTTTTAAATAGTGGTTTGTAGGTTGAAGCTCATCATTTCAACCATCGGCTGATGATAGATTAAGTACTTGTTTTAGATTGCCTTTAAATGCATTACTTTTTTCATTATTAACTTGAAAATATTGCTGTAATTTCTCATCACTCAATTCTAAATCTTCAATTAAATCTACGAGTTTTTCTTTGGTAATCATTGCTTCAGTTTTTTTTAATAAAAAATGGGAATACTGTGTGAGTAAAATCCACATTCTTGACACTAACAAAACTAAGGAATAATAGCTGTTTTAGCTATCGGTACATATACTGATAACAATAGGTGTAAATACTTAATTTAAGCTGTTTTTGGAGGTTGAAGAATGTTTTAGAGATGGATTCTTTATTTTTTTCAATTCCTAATTCTTCATTCTACCAAAAATATTCTCCTCTTTTCTTTTTCCCTCCCGTACAGCTGTCGGGGCTAAAGGGTGGAAAAGAGGATAATATTCCTAATTCCTAATTCCTAATTCTTCATTCTCAATTCCTAATTCTTCATTCTCAATTCCTAATTATACTTAATACCTATTTCTTCACAAACTTAGAGCTACGAATATCACCCATATTGCTTTCTACCTTTACAATATACACCCCTTTGGTGAGGCTGCTAATGTCTATATTCACTACATAATTATTGGCACTGCGTCTGATTATTTCCTTGCCACTGATATTATAAACTATAATTTGCTTAACCATAGCACCTTGTTGGTTTATGGCTATCTGTATTTGATTTTGTGCAGGGTTTGGGTAAACGATTAGTTTTTTTTCCTTAAGCTCTAATATTTCCTTTATTCCCACATGTAATGTAGTATCAAGGCAATTGGGGAGGGTGCAGCCGAGGCTATCGGTACGTATAAGAAAAGCCCCCTTTGTATGTACCCGACCAACAAGTAAGGCCCCTTCTCCGATAGGATTCTTTAAGTTAAAAATATACGAATAATATAATAAGCTATCTCCATAGTTAGTGCTTATTATCCGGCTCCATTTTACATTACCAAGCGAATCGGTACGTACCAATCCTGTGGCTCTATTCCCGTTTATACGGCTACCAAAAATAATATCGCCATTAGTTTTTTCGATTACTCCATGAGGTCGGTCCCATATAGTTAGCACTCCAGCCAAGCCATTAGTGTCTAGTGTTTTTCTAAAGTATTTTTCCCAAAGTATATTGCCTTGCTCATCAAACTTACCATAAGCTATGCTTTGGGTTTTGGTATGTTCGTATGTGTAAATATATGTCTGTCCATCCTTACTTGGAATCATGTTAAAAGGACTATCTCCATGTGTAGTTGAATCACTAAATACTGCCATCCATTTATATTGCAGTAAACTATCAAATTTTACGGCAAAAGCTTTCATTGTTCCATATGTACCAATATTACCACAGTCATCTACGTGACCACCAACAATATAGCCTCCATTATGTGTTTTTTCAATATCCTCTATCTGAAAACCATCGTTAGTACAATTAGGGAGTTTTATTACCAGTTTATTCTTTCTAATTATTTGCATACTGCTATCAATACTTACAATTCCTAAATAAGTAGAATCTTGCTGATAATAACCATAAGTACTATCATATTGTATCCATGTCATTGAACGAGATGCTAAATGACCACAATAAGTAAATCCCTTATCCTTATCTGCAACAATACCTCCACATGGATAAAAACCTATAGTATCATTCCAATAATATGTTGATTTAACATTTAAGCTATCATCAAAATACTTAACCACAGGAATATGCCTGTTATGAAAGTGAATAGTATCAATATAAAGTTCAGAATATAAATATGCCATATTTCCATCAGATAACTTTGTTATTTTATTTGATGTAAAATAATACATAGAATGAGCTTCGTTTTGGAAGTTATTTGTTTTTTGAGAAATAATATTACCATTTAAGCCAAATTTTGTTAGAAATGAATTGTCAGGATAAGACCCTAATACATAATAAAATGAATCTTTTTGAAGTACATCTATGGCGACATGTATTGTAGGCCAGTAAATGGAGTTGTTTTTAAACAATATATTCATTTTATGATTATTGCCTTTTACACTATTGTTAGACAAAGGAATATAGGCGTCTTTGCCTTGTAATTCATCTGAAAATTGCAGCTTTTTTTCTTGTTGAGCAAGTACTCCAAATGATGAAATCAGCAGAATGAGCATGGTTAAGATAGTTTTTTGCATAATAGGTTTAATTAAAAGCAAGGGCAATTAACTGCCCTTGCTATAAAATTAATTATTTAATAATTAATTTCTGTTTAAATGATTTTTGATTTGCATCGGTAATTACTGCTTGATATATACCTGTTGTTAATTTGTCAAGCATAATAGTATTGAGATTATCAATATGTTTTTGCATTACTAATTTACCACAAATATCGTAAATATTTAGCTGTAATGGAAATTCATAATTCTCAGAGATGGTAATCCCTATAAAATCGCTGGCAGGATTAGGCATAATCTTCATTTGAGCTATCTGTATCTGATTACTGGTTACAGAAGATGCCATGCGTGAACTATTTTGAGTAGCTTTAAGTAAAATAGGTTCGAAATCGAATTCAAACTCACTTATTAAGATACTCTTAGAAATACCACCACTTTTACTTTCATTTTTAGATAGTTTTTCTAAAATGTCAATATCATGCTGGTCTAGCAGACTAAACTCGCCTCCTAACTGCTCATATACAGTTAGTAAAACATTATAGAGAATCTCAAGGTTTACGATTTCAAAGGCTGACACTTCCTCGGCACTCATTGCTAGATTGAAATTTTCATCTGCCATAGCAATATTACCAATTTCGAAATAATAAAGCATTAAGCTTACATTCGAATAGAAATTTTCATTGTCAGTCAGGGTGTTTATTACCTCTCCCATATCCACTTCAACACTATCTGAGTTGTAAAAGTAGTTGTATTTTGCAGTGGATAATGTGTTTATTTGAGTTCTCAGACTTGCCAATTCAAGCAAATAACTTTCGTACTGACTTTGCGATTGTGCAGCAGTATTGATACTTGCCATTTGTACCGATGTAATTTGGTTTTGTCTTCCTGCCAAAGCATCTCTAACCAATTGGCTTTTGATGCCATAAGAATTAGTTGTCAATACATCGGTACACATATAATTGGGCATCACATCGTTTCCTACGGCTATGGCTATAACATCTGTACTTGGATGATAATTCATCAAATAATAATAAACGATAGTATAATTAGTACTGTCCATACCATTTACTTGGTCGAGCATAAACTGATGGTCACCATTGTTTTCGTATCCCGCAAAAGTTGATTTTAATGGGCCGTAAGGAAAATGAACTGCTTGAAGTTGAGCTGATATATCATTAAGCGTTGTAGGTGTTGAATACTGGCTGGGTACTGTGCTTGGACATTGATTAGTATAACTTGAAGTTTCATCAGTAACCCAAATTAAATCTCCATAATAATCATAGGTAGGATTAGCGGTATTGGATTCTAAAACCTGTGATAAAGGATATTTATTGACAGGGTTCTTATAGTGAATATCAAAACCCATTCTATAATGTTCGTTACGAAAATCATATTTATCTCCACTTGTTAATGCCCTTTGTGGTATGGTATTATATGCAGAAGAGCTTTCCTCTGTTGTTCCGTTAGCTTTTATAGCTCCACCACATTGCCAATCATTAATGCCATGCAAAGGATTATTTGGCTGAGTGGTTAGTGCTGCCATATAAAATGTATTATCTGTTCCTATGCTATTGGTTTGGCTTAAATTGTTACAAATAAATTGCAAACCACTTTGGTTTTGGAGTCCTCTGTTATGCTCTTGTCCAGCTATATTATACTCGCAGTTACTTACGGTATTTCTGTAAAAACGATTGTTGTTTGCGCCACAGTTATGGGCGACTATCCCCCAAGTATTAATTGGAAAAGCACCATTGTATCCAGTGGCACTAACATCATTATCTTCAACATGGAATGTAGCACAATTTTCAAGATATATACCTACAATTTTTCCATTACTCGCAAATTGTTGAATGGAAATTGTATTTGAATAGATTTCAAGATTGTCAACACCAGTTGCAGCAATAGCTCTATAATTAGAATAAAATTCGGCATCTCTAATGGTGCTTTTACCATTTTGAGCATTAGATCCAATAGCTTTAATTCCGTATAAACAATTATTAAAAACTGTAGATGAAACAAATGTTGGATTATAAATAGGTCCAGAATAATAATCACTTACAAAAAAAGTTGCATGATCACTATAGATTGCTTCAAAACTGTTATTAAAAGTGTTTCCTTCAATTCTAATTCCCATCACTTTTCTTAAAGCAATAGGAATATTTTGCATATTAGGAATGTGGTTAAATGTGCAATTACGTATATAGCTAAGATCTTTAGCTAACATATTTTGTTGACGATAATGAAGATACTCAAAAAAACGTACTCCTATTGTACAATCATTGAATACACATCCTTTAATTTTTATAACACCTCCAGAAGAACCATTTAGAGCATTTTGAACACCTTCACTCATTCTATTTAAAACACAATTTGTTAGGATAATCACCGGTTGTTTTTCCTGATTTGGATTGAATTGATACACTTGATCGAAGCTACTGCCAAGCCCCATCGCATAAATTCCATGCCACATTAAAGGAGCATTAGTTTCAAAGGTTACACCTGTGGCGTTTAACTTAGATTCGGATGCAACAAAAATATGGCTATTATGGTCCATAGTTATAGTAACACCTGAAAGAATTGTAAGGGTAGCCCCATTTTGGATATAAATATTACCAAGTCCACCTTGGTTTGTACTCCAAGTAGTGTTTTGTGTAATATAGGTATTGGTTTGTGCTATTGTCTGATTACTTATTCCAATAGTCAAGATAAAAACTATTAGTGCAGCTAGATGCTTAATTTGTTTATTTTTGTCCATAATTCATATATTTTTTATAAGTTTTTACTTGGGCGGTGATTGCAGGAATTTGGTTGAAAGTAAATGCTTGTAATCCAGTCCTTTAATTAATAGTTTGAAATTAAATAATGCATTATTTTTTAATTTCTTAATACTTTCAATAAGTTTGAAATATTTTCAAGTTGTTTTTTTACATCATAGGCAACTCCTCCTTTCTTTATTAATTGATCAGTTACAGTTTTTTTTGTTCGTAGTAAATGCTGTAACTATGCACTTTAGATAGTGTTGTAAAATGGCCCCAAAAGATAGGACAGCTTTTATTAATATTTAAGTTGAATTAAAAGATTCACACTATAATATAGCTTCGCCAACTCAATGACATTCTAAACATGAATCGTCATTAATTAAAAACGTTAGCAATTTAATAAATTGATAAAGACGAATTTTGAATGAGAAAAGATTGATCATGTTAAAATAGGTGGGAGGTGAAATCTATTTTTTTATTATTGACTTAATAAATGATTCAAATTTTTTCATGTCATTGTCAACGCTAAAGTGATGAATCTTGTTTTGATTTATACTGATTTGAAGATGAAGAGGACTAGTATTATCATATATTAGAACGATATGTCCCTCTTCAATAAATGAGTTTAATATGCGTAAATATCCAATAATATGATCACTATCGTAGCCAATAGAATTTAGTATCACAAGATTAAATTTTGGAATTAAATTATTTGATATTGATATTACAAACTCCTCAAAATCATTGAATGCTTTTATAGAAGATGGATGGAGCTTTTTTGTTAAAAGTAAAGATAAACCATTGCTTGATAGTGGGCTTGGATCAATTATAGCTATATTCATGGGGTAACATTTATTTTGGTTAGTTATTGGTTTCCCCACAAAAAAAACGTGGGTCTATAGCTTACCCGCCTGAAGGCTACCACGGCCCTGCACAAGTAAGTATAGCCCACGCAATCGCGTGAGCATATGCTTAATTCTTGTGCTATTTATTGTGGTATTTTCAGGCAAGAATAGAAGCTATTGCTCAAATATTTTACATCACAAATATACACTTATTTAAGATGTACATTGCACCAATATTTATAGAGTCTCTATTATTACCGTTTTTTCTTTCGATAGAATATAAGAGAGGTTATTCCAAGAATTATGTAATTACTTGAAATGATTAAACTGGTTTTTATACTGATAGATAGCAGTATTTATACCTACAAATAAGATTGTAAAATCTTTGCGAAAATGCATGATTTACATCAAATAAACTATTTGATTGCCATTTATTCGTTTAATTATTGCATTATCCCGCATAATCTTTGCATAGTTTCGGGCCATTCTATCTTTGATTTCATAGTAATCCATCAAGTATTCGTAGAGTTCTATTGAACTGATTGTCGATCTGTTTGCGAATATCTCTTTTGCAAATTCACGCAAGTTGTTTATCTTGTTTTTTTGACTATTTCCGTTGTTTAGATAAGCATTAAAACAATGGTATTGCTTTGTGTCGTCCCATGAAAACTGAATCAAGGGTACGTTTGTAGGATTCGCTTCTCGAAGCTTAAGCACTTTTACAGTACTATTTTCCTGGTCTTTACGCCTGTCTACGGATAATACGCCTGATGCTTTACGCTGTAACTCAGACCCTAAATGCCCTCGTAGTTTTAATCCTCCTGGATTCATATGCAAAACACAAATAATAAGTGTATTGTAATAAGCTGCGAGTTGAAAAAGTTTGTTTACTAAATCAACTGATTGTTCTTCATCATTCACACTGCCAATTAAATCGGCAATTCCATCGATTATGATTAAGTGAATGCCCTTGAACTTAAAATAGAAGTTATCGATACTTTCGATAATAGTTTTTAGTCGTTCTTTTCTATTTAAGCTAACCAAACTATAAGCCTTGAACCAGGGAGGTAGTTCATCAAGTAAAGCCCTTCTTTTAATACTGTCAATATTTTTATATAGTTGGTGTTCCGATTGTTCAGTGTCGTATATGATTACGGCTTTTGAGTTGTTGTTGTCTTTGACAGTTATTCCTAAAGTGTCTACCTCGTGATTAGAATTTAAACAACCAGAAATGGCTCCTGCAATAAAGTTGGATTTTCCACTGCCTTCTGTACCTGTTATACCAACAATATTACCTGGACTTCCTATGCTTGAATCAAGTATTGAAAGTATAGGAGATTGTACTGCTGGAGGTTTTTTAAGATTTACTTCGCAAGTCCTTAGTATATTCATTGTGTTTGAATAAGAACGACTTAACTCTCTGTAGAATAATTGTAATAGCTCCTCTTTTGGTTTTCCTTGTTTGAAAAAGTCGGATATATCTTTATCATTCTTTTGCCCTGTTAATGGAAGTACTAACCGAATAAGACTTTGTCCTTCAAATTCTAATAAAAGACCGTCCATTGCTTCAATTCCTGTTTTATCACAATCGTAAAGAAGTACAATATGGTTAAACCTTCTATTAAGTTCAGTTAATATTGAATTTGGTATGGAGGCGGTTTCGCTATTGAAACAAATAGCATGTAAATCTTGGGCAGCTAAACTTAAAACATCTTTTTCACCACCAGTAATAAATAAAAGATTACCACGTGAGGGAAGGAGTTCAAGTCCAAATATGTAAGTATCGGTTTTTTGACCAATAAAAAGGAATCGAAGCTTAGAGAAAGGTCGATATAGTTTTATATAGTTTGCAAAACAGTAAGCAAATATGGGTTGATTTTTTGCGCTATTAATGGTATAGTTCTTTTTTGTGTTTGAAACTCCATGAAATGATTTTACAGATTTTACATTATACTTTATTAATAGAGTTAAATCAATGCCATACGCACTCCAGTATTCTACTTCTGATTGTTTAAAGTTTTGAAATTCAATATTTTTACTCCAGTTGTTATTATTTTCTATTGATGTTTGTTTAACAAAAGTTGTATGTTTTATTTGAGTGTTAGTAGTGTTTAGCTTTTGATTGTTATCAATTAAAAGGTTTAGGTCTTGATTTATTTGTTGAAGACTTAATACAAAAGAAGAGGGGTCACGTGAATCTTTATTATGTAGTCGGCTAACAAAGCCAAGGCAATCAACGGCCTTATTGCTTTCACCAAAATCTTTATACATAAATCTATTTCGTTTTCTTTCGTAATAGATACTGCAAGATGCCTTAGAGTCATTATAAAAAGGACTTTTAAAAGCTTTGTTGGGTCTTTCAAACCGAGAACCTAGATAGTACTTGAATACATCTAGGCCTCGATCGGTTTTTGTCAATAATTCTTCAATGCTAATAGACATATATCACACTTATTATTGATTGGACTCTTCTAAAAATCGTTCTATCTCTGATACTTTGAATCTAAGCTTTCTATTGTATTTGGTACATTTTAAGGCTCCCTTCTTAATTAGTTTATAGATTGTACGCTCAGAAACTTGTAGCATATGGCTTGCCTCAACCATATTTACATATTTGTTTTCTAATTGTGCTCTTTCATTTACTGCTATAGCAAAGTTTTTTTCAAGACTATTGAGTTTATGAATTATTGTTTTCAAAACTCTTGATTCCATTGTTATTAGTTCCATAGTATATGTATTAATTTGTTTCGGCAAAACTATATTGGCTTCTACAATAAAACATTCCATAGGAATTCTAATAGGAATACTATTTTTTATAGAAGACTCTCATCTGCACTAATATTGAAGGCGTTAACTAGTTCATTTAGAAATGGTGTTTTAGTTTTTTTTCTGTTTTTAGCAGCTTTTAAGGTTCCTTCGGGATCCATAATCTTAAAATTGAAGAGCCAAGAAAGAAATTCAGTTAAATCTTTACGTGTTAAGGATCCTTTAAGAGAAACAATAGCATTTGTAGATAGAAGAGCATGCAATAGCTCCATGAAATCGGCTGCAGAGCGTCCCCATTGGACTAATGGACGAGCGTTGTTTTCGGGAAATAGAACCAACTGATTTACATTCTTCTTTTTTCTTTTGGATTTTCTTTCTATTATAGCTTCCCTTTTATTGAAGCGGTTTATTAAATCAATGCGATTTTTGAAATAATCTATGAGATTGTTTGCATGCCTGCGTTTTATTTCAAAGAATTCATTGAGCATGTCAATGACTTGTGTTTCATGTTTTTCACTTAGTTTATAACTTTTGTCAATTCTAATATTCTTTATTAATCTTTTACTCTCATTCAAATAATTTTTCTTTGCATGTTTTATTTCAAAGCTTGCCAATTCTAGATGTACAATCATTCTATCAGTATTATTCTCGATATTGAATTTTTTGTCAAATTGAATCATACATTTTCTGTAAACAGAGTCTAAATATCTTTTGTACTCTTCTAAACTGGAAAACCCATTAAAACTAATATCGATAATATATTCCTCTTCGAATAGGTTAATTACTTTTTTAGGGGCTTTCTTACCCACAATTAAATTAGCTAACTGTAGCTCGTAGACTAGTTTTTTTACTTCACACTTTTGTTGTTTCATAATAGCATTTTAATAATTTAAAAAGCCATAAAGCAAAGTAAAAAAGCCATCCAAAATTTCATTGGCAATTTGGCAATGTATATACACCATTGCCAATTGCCAGAAAAAAAGTAAAGGGAAAAGGAATGATTTATTAAAGATTAAGACAAATAATATTGTACATTTACCAAATCAAATAAATTATGATAGAAATGGTCTTTTGCTATCAAATTTATACCAAAACGTTACCCAATAGGCTAATGCTCTTTGTAAAAGTATGACATTCAATAGGGTAGAGGTGTGGTTCATATCCCCCCCTCTCCGCCAAAGAAAACCCGATAGCGATAGCTATTGGGTTTTTGCTTTTTAAAGCGTCAAAAGCCCAGCTTTTGTAAGCTTTAAAAAGCAAAAAAACCAGCAATTTGCAAAATTGCAAAGGGTTTTCTTTGGGACCTCCCTCCATGGGATGGCCGACGAAGGAGGCAATCCCCCATTTATGATAATTGTTGAAAATAAGCTCAGCTTTTGACGCTTTAAAAAGCAAAAACCCAGCAATTTGCAAAATTGCGAAGGGTTTTCTTTGGAACCCACCTCTCAAGGGATGGCCGACGAAGGAGGCAATCCCACATTAAAAAATTATTATTGAAATAAAGCCTAGCTTTTGTAAGTCTTAAATTTAGTCACGGTGTGTCTTGAAGACACGCCGTGACTTCTCTCCGTTAGTACGAATTCTTTTATGTGGATATAATAGAAAAAATAGAATCATTGGGTTTACGGTACATGATAATTGTTTCTAAGAATATAAGTTTTTTTAATAAGCCTACTTACTTTTAAACTATCATTATAACCCACAATAGCGCTATCTCCTTTTACATAATTAGCATTCCCAATAGAATGTATCTTTTCTTCAAAATACATGTCGCTTATAACCGTATCCTGATAGTTAAAATGATAATATATTTTTGATTTATAATATCCAGACCACCAATGAACTTGTTTTATACTGTCAATTTCACATCTATAATATTTATATTTAATAGGTTTGTTATTACTGCCTAGCAGAATAG
>Ga0256827_10000129_pt1 | contig 40279 bp, 32 predicted proteins | sample CV84metaG_FD_185977 | JGI IMG/M metagenome (GOLD analysis project Ga0256827, IMG submission 185977) | Hydrothermal vent microbial communities from East Pacific Rise, Pacific Ocean - CV84 | ecosystem: Environmental > Aquatic > Marine > Hydrothermal vents | place: Pacific Ocean: East Pacific Rise... | reverse complement strand
TTTCTTAATAATACTTACTTTAGTAAATATAGCTCCGAATAATCCGAAAATATCGATAACATTAGCAATTACAGTACTAATGGCTACGTGGTGGATAACCGAGGCGATACCATTAGCTGTTACTGCATTGTTACCACTTGTTTTATTTCCGTTTTTCGGAATAGCTAATGGTAAGGAAGTGTCAACATCGTATGTTAATGATGTTATTTTTCTTTTTATGGGTGGTTTTATGATTGCACTTACAATGCAGAAATGGAATTTACATCGTAGAATTGCATTAAAAATAATGATGTTTACAGGAGTAAGTCCGGGTAGAGTTATTGCGGGGTTTATGCTTGCAACTGCTTTTCTTTCTATGTGGATTTCTAATACAGCCACAGCTATGATGATGTTGCCAATTGCAATATCTATTTTAGATGAATTTGAAAATATCTTTAACGAAAAAGATTTAAAAAAATACTCAATAGCTTTACTATTGTCAATAGCTTATAGTGCATCAATTGGAGGGATAGCCACTCTGGTAGGTACGCCTCCAAATTTAGTGTTTACTAAAATAATGAATATATCGTTCCCAAATGCTCCTGAAATTGGTTTTGGGCAATGGATGTTTTTTGCTCTACCTTTAAGTGCTTTTATGCTAGTTAGTTTGTGGTTGTTGATGTATTTTCTTCTTTTTAAAAGAATAAAAACACTTAGTACGGTTTCGGTAAATATTTTTAAAAAACAATATATTGAACTTGGTAAATATTCTTACGAAGAAAAAATTGTTACAGTAGGATTTGTGCTTTTTGCTCTTTTATTACTCTTTAGAGCAGATATTAATATATCTGATTTTACTATATCAGGATGGTCTAGTTTGTTACCAAATCCTAAATTTATTAATGATGGTACTATTGCAATAGTAATAAGTATTTTATTTTTTATTATTCCTTCACGAAATACAAAAAAAGACACTGTTTTAGATTGGAAAACCGCAAATAAATTGCCTTGGCAAATAATTATTCTTTTTGGAGGAGGCTTTGCTTTAGCAAAAGGTTTTGTAAGTTCGGGACTTTCTTTATGGATAGGGGAGTTAATAGAAAATTCGATATTTGAAAATTCGTTTTTTAATATATTACTTATTACAAGCGTGATGATATTTTTAACAGAAGTAACATCAAATACAGCTACAACTCAAATATTATTACCAATACTTGCAGGTTTGGCAATTAGTACAAAAACAAATCCTTTAATATATATGATTCCTGCCACAATAGCCGCATCAATGGCATTTATGCTACCAGTAGCAACTCCGCCAAATGCAATAGTTTTTGGTTCAGGTAAAATTAAAATATCGGAAATGGCACGTATGGGTTTGGTGTTAAATATTATTGCTATAATTTTAGTTAGTATATTTGTGTATTATTTGGGATTTAATATTTTTAATATAAATAATGAACTACCAGTTTGGATAAAATAAAACGAAATGAACTTAAAAAATATATTGCAGTACGATATTTTAGAATTTGATGATGTTAATATATCCGTTTATCATATCGTTTTAATTGTTATAATATTTTTTATATTACTAGGCTTGTTACGTTTAATAAAACGATTTTTAAAAAAAGCAGTAAAAAAAGGTAAAGTAGAAGCTGGTAGTGTGTACTCAATATATCAGATAGTTAAGTATTTTATTTGGGTTTTCTATTTTATTATTGCACTTCAAACGGTTGGGTTTAATCTTACTGTATTACTAGCTGGTTCTGCTGCTCTTTTAGTTGGTTTAGGATTAGGTATTCAACAACTATTTAATGATTATGCTTCTGGAATAATAATGCTTTTTGAACGTAATGTGAAAATTGGTGATATTATGGAGCTGGAGGATAAAACAGTAGGTAAAGTTATTTTTATTGGACTGAGAACGTCTAAAATTGAAACTCGTAATAATATAGTTTTGATTATTCCAAATCATAAATTTATTAATGAAAAAATAATAAATTGGAGCCATATTGAAGCTGATACTCGTTTTGATTTGAAAGTTGGTGTAGCTTACGGCTCTGATGTTGAGCTAGTAAAAGAAATATTATTGAAAGTTGCGGTTAATCATTCAGCAATTAACAAAAATCCAGAACCTTCTGTTTTGTTTAAAGATTTTGGTGATTCATCATTAGATTTTGCTCTAATGTTTTGGACGAAAGAAACATGGCGTATCGAACCAATTAGAAGCGATTTACGCTTTGCAATTGATAAAGCTTTTAGAGAAAATAGTGTTGAAATACCATTTCCTCAAACTGATGTGCATATTAAATAAAGAATATAATTTATGGAATTGCCCACTCACGTTAATTTAATAAAAATATTTGTCTTCAAGCCAGACAGGCTTTTACTTTTGTCTTAACACAAAAGTAAACAAAAAGTCAAGACTGTATATAAATAACTTATTTTCTACATTTCATTAGGTTAAAATTTACACGTAAATTTTTTTTACACTTCATTATATTTGAAAATCTACGTTATTTATATAAGGTCGAAAAAACTCGCATATAGAACGTTTATGTATTAAAATCTTACTTCGAGAATAAATATCTCTCATTCTTAAACTATAGCGTTGATAATAGGGCGTCAGTTGAAAGGAAATCCATTAATTTGAAAAGCCGTTCAATCATCCATTAACCTGATTTCGATTAATATTTTGCTCACATATTCAGATAATTAGCTCATATACGAGTCAAATTTTAGATTGACTATCGGGATAATCAGAGAAAATTTGAGGAAGAATATGAGTTAATTATCGAAATTTATACAAATAAATCAATAATAAACAATTTTGCTCTAAAAACCCCTTGTAACAGCCCGCTATTACTTCATGATTTTTAGCAACAAACTTGAATTATTATTGATTTTATGTGAGCTTAACTATTAATCAAATTCAGGTTATTATCTTGAACTTTTGTTTCGTTTTGGTTCAAACCAAAATGAAAACCTGTATGGTAAGACAAAATAAAATATAAATGCCTTAACTATAATATTAAAACACTAATAAATATCAATTAGAAAAACTTTTCAATAAGCTATATTATAACCAATTAAACAGATTCAATTCTGTTATACATAAGTGGGAAATTCCAATGAATCTTATTTAATATTCATTTTCTTTTTAATTTCAGATGGAATAGCATCTTTATGAACCATTATTGCAACAGTTTTAAGTTTTACATAACTTTCACTCATATATAAAAAACCTCCAAAATCATTACTTTTTTTACCCCACGAATTTTTTGTTTTAAAATATAATCTACCATTTTGGTCTTTAGCCATACCTGTTAAATGCATAAGGTGGTCATCGGTAGTTTCTCTACTATTAAAAGTTATTTGACGATATTCTTGCGTTACGTCCATTTCTTTAAACCCAAGCTTGTAAAGGTTTTCAAATTCGTCATCGCTTAATGAGCTATAGTTTTTATATGGAAGCAATGCAATTCCCTTTTTATGTTGGAATGTTTTTTCGCTAACATCGCCATCAAAAACAACCGAATAACCTTTGTCTAAGGCGTTTTTCATTATATCCATTAAATCGTTAATAGGTACATTGTGGTACATTGCCCAATCCCAATTATCAGGTATTTTTAGCACATATTGACTATAGAATGGAGCATCAGTATATGATGTTATCTCAACATAATCATCAGGATTTATTCCAACTACATTTTTTGCAAAAGTTTTTGGTGTATATTCTTTACCTTCGTATTTAAATTTTTCAGGCACTTTACCTAAATATGTTTCAATAATTGCGTTTGTTGCAGGTAGCCATGCTGTAGTAAGTTTTTTATCAGAGTTTTTATTTACACCTTTTAAAAAACCTGTTAAAGCATCAAGTATTTCTCCATGACGGTGAATTGTATCGCCATACTGTAAGCCAGAATAAATACTTTCTGGTACTGCTCCAAATTCTTTAAATATATCAATCATATGATGTGCTTGCCCGCCTGGAGAGAAATTTGCTTTGCCATGAAGTTGAATATATTGCTTTGCTTTTGCTACAAAATCGTATCGTACAGTAAACATTTCAGATAAATCTAATTCAGCTTTGCCTAAGCGTATTGCTTCGGTTTCAACAAACGATGTTGTTGCATAATCCCAGCATGTTCCTGCTCTGTCTTGACTTTTTACTTCCGATGTTTTTATTTTGGTTATTTCGGTATATTTAATGGTTTTATCTTCTTTTTTATCTTCTTGAGAAAATAATTGTGTTGAAAATACTGTAGCTAATGCTATTAATAAATATTTGTACATAGAGTGTAATTTAATTTATAGCTTATAAAAGTAGTAAATTGTTTCTAAAAATAAAATAAAGGAAATTATTTATTTTATAAGTTTACGAATTAATGGCTCTAATCCGTTAAGTTGTATTTCGTAAATTTCGTTTAACATATTGCCTAATTGTCCTTTTGGAAATCCTTTTTGTTTGTACCATACAAGATAATGTTCAGGCAAATCGACTAAATATCTACCTTTAAATTTACCATAAGGCATTTTCATATTTGCGAGTTTTATTAAATGCTCACTATTAAATTGTGGTGTTTCCATTTCTTGATTAATTAATAAATATCAATTAGTAATGTGTAATATACTCAATCCATTTAGCTTTTAGGGAACTTATACGGGTTTATTTTTTCTTTTTTAGAGTTTAAAATTTTAAGTATAGCTTGTTACGCTTACAGTTTTAAGCAAATAAAAAAGGAAAAAGAAAAAGTAGAAAAACCGAAAAGCTATGTGGTTTGAGTATAATATAAAAAAGAAATGCTACCCAAAGGGTAGCATTTTACTTTATAAACTTTAATCTTTCAACTTTATACTGTTTTAGATTATATCATCTTTTTTCTCTGTTGGAGCATCAGTTCTTTCTGGTTTAGGAAGTAAAACTTTGCGAGATAAACGTAGTTTACCATTTTTTTCAACACCAATAATCTTAATTTTAACAGCATCGCCTTCTTTAAGAACCTCAGTAACTGTTTTTAATCTACGGTGCTCAATTTCCGAAATGTGTAATAAAGCTTCATGACCTGGCATAAATTCAACAAATGCACCAAAATCTCTAATAGCTTTTACTTTACCATCAAAAATATCGCCAACCGAAGGAGTATAAGTTATCATTTTAATTCTTTCGATAGCTTTATTCATCTTATCAGGGTCAACACCAGAAATTTCAACAATACCTTTTTTGTCAACTTCTTCTATAGTAATTGTAGTTTCTGTTGCAGCTTGTAATTCCTGAATATTTTTTCCGCCAGGACCAATAATTGCACCAATAAACTCTTTGTCAATTTCCATACGGTGAATTTTTGGAGCATGAGCTTTATACTCAGCTCTTGGCTCAGCAATAGTCTTTTGCATAATATCTAAAATATGTAAACGACCTTCACGTGCTTGTAATAAAGCTTGTTTTAATACTTCGTAAGGTAAACCGTCAACTTTAATATCCATTTGAGTTGCAGTAATACCATCGCGTGTACCTGTTACTTTAAAATCCATATCACCTAAATGATCTTCATCACCTAAAATATCAGAAAGAACAGCAAATTTATCGTTATCAGTAATTAAACCCATAGCAATACCAGAAACAGCCTTTTTAATTGGAATTCCAGTATCCATAAGTGCAAGAGTACCAGCACAAACAGTTGCCATTGAAGAAGAACCATTACTTTCTAAAATATCAGAAACAACTCTAATTACAAATGGAGAATCTGTAGGAATCATTGGTTTTAAAGCTCTTAATGCTAAGTTACCATGACCAACTTCTCTACGGCTTAATCCTCTGTTAGGACGAGCATCACCAGTTGAGAATGCAGGGAAATTATAGTGTAAAATAAATCTTGAACTTTCTGTTACTAATGGGTCATCGTTACGTTTCTCATCTAATTTTGAACCAAGAGTTACAGTAGTAATTGACTGAGTTTCGCCTCTTGTAAATATTGACGAACCATGTGTTGAAGGTAAAGCATCAACCTCGCACCAAATAGGACGGATTTCGTTAGTTTTTCTACCATCTAAACGAATTCCTTCGTCTAAAATAGCTCTACGAACAGCTTCTTTTTCAACATCGTGATAATAAATACCAACTAGTGTAGTATCTAATTCAGCTAATTCTTCTTCGCTATATTGTGCTAAAAATTCTTCTTTAACATTTGCAAATAGTTCAGCTCTTTTGTGCTTATCAGCTAAACCTTGAATAGCTACAGCATATACTTTATCGTAAGTTTCGGCTTTAATTTTTGCTCTTAAGTCTTCATCAGCTATAGCTGGTTCAACTTCACGTTTAACTATTCCTAGCTCTTTTGCCATATCAATTTGAACCTGGCATTGAACTTTAATAGCTTCGTGAGCAACTTTTATTGCCTCTAACATTTCTTCTTCAGAAACCTCTAACATTTCGCCCTCAACCATCATAATATTTTCCATTGTTGCAGCAACAATTAAATCTATATCCGATTCTTTATTTTGAGAGAATGTAGGGTTTATAATAAATTCGCCATTAATACGCGATACTCTTACCTCAGAAATTGGCTCCTGAAAAGGAACTGTTGAAACAGCTAATGCTGCTGATGCTGCAAAACCTGCAAGTGCATCTGCTTGAATATCTTCATCAGCCGACATAAGTTGAACCTGAACAAAAGTGTCTGCATGAAAATCGTCTGGGAATAATGGTCTTAACGCTCTATCAATTAATCTTGATATTAAAATTTCATAATCAGATGGACGAGCTTCTCTTTTTAAGAAACCACCAGGGTAACGTCCTACTGCAGCGAATTTTTCTTTGTATTCGCATGATAAAGGCATAAAATCTACACCTTCTTTTTGTTTTTTGGCCGATACAACTGTTGCTAACAACATTGTATTACCCATTTTTACTACTACCGATCCGTCTGCTTGCTTTGCAAGCTTTCCTGTAGATATTTCTATCTGTCTTCCGTCTTGTAAATCTACAGTTCTTTTAATTTCGTTATACATTTTCTATCTTTTTTAATACGTGGCGCAATATACACAAATTAGTTGAGAGTATGAATAGTAGAAAGTTAAAAGATTATAATGTTTAAACGCACAAAAAAATTATAAAATAAAAAAATAAATTCGCATAATTCCCAAAAAACTAAAAGGTTTGATTCCTAATTGGTGTAAAAGGGTATTTTACTACTATTTTTGAATATATGGCTCTTCAAGTACAATTTTTATTTCGTCACCTTTGTTAAGTATATCGTTAATATTACGACTATTTAATATTGCTATAAGTTCAGGTTTAATTACATTATTAGTTCGCTTGCATAACTCTTCAATTGTTTCTTTGTTAGCTTTAACTACCTTTATATATTTTCTTTTTACAGAGCTTTTTTCTTCATTAGTTAATGTTCTTACACTTTTAGTTATACTTACTAATGCTTTGTCGTTTTTGATATTAGACATAGCATTAATTTCAACTAATCTATTATCAATATTTATCCATAAAATGTAAGCGTAAGTGGTGTCAGAGAAGAAAGTTTCTTGTAAACTAACTAAAAAACCTTCAGTATTATTAACTTTATATGGTTCTGATTTAACAAATAGTTTCTTTTGTTTGTTTGATAGATTTTTAATGTATTTTTCTCCTGCCTTTTTTGCTGTTAATGTTGAGCTTTTTACCATTAAGCTAAACGCAGAATTTTTCTTAGAACTGTAGCCTGTAATAATGGTGTCGCCATTAGATACTTTCCAATTTTTTGGGAATTCAATGAAAATATTATTCTCAAGATGAATAAACTTATTATCAACAAGAATACCTCTAGAGGTGTTTTTACCAAAAGTAATTCCGTTAAATTCAGCTAAAAAATTGCTGGAAATATAATTTGTTTTTTGTTTCTCAATTTTATTTGATAAATCTTTTATTTTTTTATCTCTTTTTGGAGTGTAAGGATGGTCGGCAAAGTAACTTTTTCTTTCTTTTTTGCCTGTAATATATTCTGTTGTTTTCATTAAACGGTTAAGTGCTTTTGCTAATGCTAAAGGATTGTATCCTGCTTTTGCTGCTAAAGTAATACCTTGCTCGTCTGCTTCATTTTCAAATTTTTTACTATAGGAAGCAAATATTAAATTCTCAGTAGTGGTTATTGGGGCTGTAATTGCACCAGTACCAGGAACTGTTGCGGCAACTATTTTAATTGGTAAGGTTAATATTGTTGGAAGTATTTTTTTCCTTAGTTGGCGTACACTATGTCTATTATTAGAATGAATTATTTCATGTCCAATTATTCCTGCTAATTCGTCTTCACTTTCTAAAATAGGAATGATTCCTGTTGTAATAAAAATATATCCACCTGGTAAAGCAAATGCATTTGGCTCTTGTTGATTTATTATGTAAAATTTATATTCAAATTTAGCACTATCAAGTTGTGAAATTAATTTCTGACCTACTTTATTTAAGTAATCACTCATTTTAGTATTGTTATATAAACCATAAGTTTTTACAACCTCTTCATAATTATGTTTACCTAATTTTTTATCAAACTTGATTGATTGTGCATGTATAAATGAATTAGAAATTATAATAAATATAATGCTGATGAATATTAATTTTGTTTTTTGCATTTTGTTATGTTTTAATTTAATGCAAAGATATTATTTTTAAATTCAAATCAAACCATTTAGCTTTTAAGGAATTTATAAGGGTTTGTTTTTTCTTTTTTAGAGTTTAAAATTTTAAGCATAGCTTGTTACGCATACAATTTTAAGCAAATAAAAATGGAAAATGGAAAAAGAAAAAGTAGAAAAACTATTTGGTTTGAGTATAACTTACATAAAATAGAAAAGAGAAGCTAACAGCCTCTCTTTTAGTTAATATTCATCTTCATTAAAAAAGAAATCATCTTTACTAGGATAATCTGGCCAAATATCCTCAATACTATCATAGCTTTCGCCCTCATCTTCAATTTCTTGTAGGTTTTCAATAACCTCCATTGGTGCTCCCGATCTAATTGCAAAGTCAATTAATTCTTCTTTTGTTGCCGGCCAAGGAGCATCCTCTAATTTTGAAGCTAGTTCAAGTGTCCAATACATAACCTTATTTTTGTTAGTTTTTAATTTCGTGCGAAAGTAATAAAATAAATTAAACTTCCAATTTTTTTAAAATAAAAAAAATAAATAGTTATAAAGAAAAAATGTAAATAACTAAAATTGTTACAATAAACAATAATGAAACAGATGTTATTATAAGTAAATTAAATCCTATTGATGTTACTTCTTTCGGAAATTTTATTTCTGAAATAGTTTTATTTTCCATATTTAATAATAAAATGCCGTCATTTTTAATAAATGAATAGTATTCTAGTATTTGTCTTCTAGTATTTCTATTAGTAATTTTTGGCGATTCATTACCTGATTTAACTTCTACAATGTATTTTTTACCATTTTTAAAAACTAAATAATCTATCTCAATTGTAATTTTTATTTTAGAATTATCTTGTTTTAAATAATAACTAAACTTTTGATTGTGCGATATTATTTTATAATTATTGTGTATTAATACTTTTCGAGCCTCTTCTTCTTTTTTGATACCTCTTTTAAGTTGAGTTTTTATTTTTTTATTAATTACATACTGCTTTATCTTAATTCTTATATAAAGATAAAGTGCTAATAAGGCTATAATTAAAGCTGAGTAACTTAATAAATAGTTCATTTAGAAACAATTTGTTTATAATAATTTAACTTGTTTTTAATAATTATATTGTAAATTTGCGATAATTATATTTTAGATAATCATAATAAATATTTTTGTGTTAAATTTATAAAAATGGCAAATACAATTTTAGTTCCAATCGATTTTTCAGACCAATCACTTATTGCATTAGAACAGTCATATAATATTGCAAAACTTTTTAATGCTAGTATTACTTTGGTTAATGTTATTAGAACACATGGCTCGTTATGGGGAGTATTTGGGAAAGAAGAAAAAGAAGGAATAGAGGCAAAGATTGTGTCAAACCTTAAAATGATTGCTGATGAAGTTGAAGAAAAGCAAGGAATAAAGGTAGATTATAAAATAATAAAAGGTAAAGTTGTAGAATCGGTTATTAAATATTCTAACGAAATAAAGCCTGTATTTATGGTAGTTGGTACAACAGGCGATACAAATATAAGACGAAAAATTATTGGAACACGTGCTTTACGTTGGATTAAAGAAACTCCATGTCCGGTATTATCAATAAAAGGAAAACATCATAGAGATGGTTGCGAAAATATAATATTACCTTTAGATTTAACAAAAGAAACAAAACAAAAAGTAGAATTAACAAAAAGTTTAGCTAAACTTTTTGGGTCAAAAATATTTGTTATTTCTATTATCACAAGTACAAATGCAAATGTAATAGGCGAAGCAGAATTGCTATTACTACAAGTAAAGAAAGATATTATTATAGATGATATTGAGTGTGAAACAGAGCTTTTACATTCGAGTAAAGGACCTGAATTAATGGCAATTAAATTAATAGGTCATGCTCATAGTGTTGATGCTGATTTAATTACAATAATGACTCAGCAAGAAAATGAGTTTAAGGAATTCTTTATCGGTTCAAAAGCAAAACAAATTATTTTTGATTCTGATATTCCTGTTTTAACAATCAATCCTAAATAGTTAATTGAATTATTTATCACATATTGTGCTCGCAAAGTCGGGTAAAATTCAAATAGGAGCTTTTATAGCTGATGCTGTAAAAGGTAATAATCATAAACTATATAATAAAAATATACAATTAGGTATTTTACAACACCGAATGATTGACTCATTTATTGATAACGATAAAAATGTTGCACAAGTAACAGCTCTTTTTCGTCCAAAATATGGAAAATATGCAGGAATTGTAACTGATATAGTTTTTGATTATTTTTTACTCGAAAATTGGAATAAGTATCAAGAAATATCAATTAAAAGATTTGTACTTAAGTTTTTTATTAATGTTGTTTTTAACTACCTAATATTTCCAAAACGAATGAAACGTTTTGTGAAAGTAGTAGTTTTTAATAATTTAACAGCCTATTATAAAAGCACTTCAGGGGTAGCTAAAGTTTTAGATTTAATGTCGAAATATCGTGGCATTCCTGATGAGAGTAATTTTGCTATTGAAGTTATTAACGATAATTATAATTTTATTAATAATATTTTTAATAGTTTCTTTAAAAACGTAAGGGTTGAAGCTGATATTTTTTTGAAACACAAATAAAAAAATGCTGCTATTTTGTAGCCTAATAATATGGTTTGAGTATACTTTGGGTCTGCTGAGAAACGCATAACAAATTGTTATAAAGTTATTTAAACTAAAATATGCTATTGTAAGTGCAAACTTTTTAAAACATATGTGCTTATAAGTTTGCATTTATAAATGTTAAAATCATAGTTTTTTCTTAGCTTATTGGAAAACAACTCAAAAAAAATAATTTTAAAAATTAAGCTTGTATTAAAAATAATATTATAATTTTGTCGAAGAAAATGAACGGAACATCAATACATATAATTAATATTCAGGTATTATATAGTAATGTCCAGATTTAGAGGCCGAGCCTCATAATAAAAACTCCCCTTTTTTACTTTTTAAAAATATAATTTGATTTATTATAATGATAGAATTTGATAAAATAGTACCAAAATTAACGGCTTTTAGTCCGGGTGCTGGTTGAGGTTGCAAAATTTCGCCACAAGATTTAAGTACAATATTAAAATCGGATATTGTATATGAAAACGACCCCAATTTATTGGTAGGGAACGATAAAAGAGACGATGCTGCAGTATTTGACCTAGGCGATGGCAAATCAGTTATAAGCACAACCGACTTTTTTACACCAATAGTTGACGACCCGTATGATTTTGGAAGAATAGCATCAGTTAATGCTATTAGCGATATTTATGCAATGGGAGGTAAGCCTATTATGGCAATTGCTATACTTGGATGGCCTGTTGATAAGTTACCTTTGGAAACTGCCAGTAAAGTATTGGAAGGTGCACGTAAAGTGTGTAATGAGGCTGGTATTACTCTTGCAGGAGGTCATAGTATTGAAATTGGAGACCCTGTTTTTGGTTTGTCGGTAACAGGTATTATTGATACAGCAAAAGTGAAGCAGAATTCAGGTGCAACAGAAGGTTGCGAGCTATTTTTAACAAAACCTTTGGGTATTGGTATTATGGCAACTGCCGAAAAACAAGGAAAACTTGCCGATGAAGACCGTAAAGAGATTATAGAGCTAATGTCAAGTCTTAATAAAGTAGGGCAAGATTTATCTGATTTTGATTCGGTTAAAACAATAACAGATGTTACTGGTTTTGGATTACTTGGACACTTACTCGAAATTTGTGAAGGAAGTAACTTAAATGCTATTGTTGAGTTTGATAAAGTACCGCAGATAACTAATTTACAAAAATATATAGAAATGAAAACTTTCCCTGGCGGATTGTTTAAAAACTATAAAAGTTATAGCGACAAACTACATGAACTAACAAAAATGCAGCGAAATGTACTTTGCGATGCTCAAACAAGCGGAGGTTTATTAGTTGCTGTTGAACCTAGTGGAGTAAAAGAGATAACAGAGTACATGAATAAAATAAATCATCCATTTTATAGTATTGGTAAATTAGTAGAACGTGATGATAAACCTGAATTTATTACTGTAGTTTAAACTTTAATAAATTTGAATATTTTGAGTATAATAAAGAGGTAGAGCTATTCTACTTCTTTATTTTTTTGTCAGGTTATTAATCTAAAACCTTTTTTGCATCAGCAACATTTATTTGCTCGTCTCCATCAAAAGCAACAACAAAAGCATCTGGGAAAACAGCTCTAATATCGTCTTGTAATTTCTTCGCTTCTTTCATTGTGTATGCAACGCCAATAGTGTATTTGTACCTCTCAGAAGTAAACCACTCCGAAATATTTTTTAAACCTTCAAATTCTTTAGATTTAAGATTTATTGGTTTTAGCGACGATTTTATTTGAATCTTGTAATTTACATCATTATATGATGAATCATCATTCTTATTCTTCTTCTTTTTCTTTTTCTTTTTTTCCTTTTTTTCCTTTTTTGGATCGTAACCACTTTCATCAACAACAATAGTTTTACCAAAATCGAAAAGAGAATAATGTAAATAACGTTTTGGATTTTCACGCAAATCAATAAGTAATTTATCTAAATCTTCTGACGATTTATTAAGGTTGTTGTATAACGAATCGTTGTTAATTAACATACCAACTGTACCTTCGCCACGTTCAATTTTGGACATAATATTATAAACCGACTCCATTGCTTTGTTCGCATTATTAATAGTACTCAATAATTCCGATTTAGCTAACGAATCGCTTACATCTGATAAGTTTTTCAGAATTAAATTTATCTGTTCGTTATTATTTTTTAAATTTGAGGTTATAGATTCAACATTTGCGAAAATTGCACCTAATCTACTTCTATTGTTTGTTAACAAACTATCTAGCTCTGATGAAGTGTGTCGTAATGTTGAAAATGTTTTATCTAAACTGGCTAATGATTTATCGATATGAGCCTTATTTGTTACGCTAAATATTTCACGCACAACTTTCATTGCATCTTCAATACTTACCATTAGGTCTTCTGCTTTTAATTTTAAAGGTAACATTTGTGCACTAACCTGTTCCTTTAAATCTTGTTCTGTTTCTGAAAATAAAGTGTCGCCAATATTATAAAATGTACTATAATCTGAAAAATCTAACTGAATAGCTTTTGTTCCCATTAAATCGAGGCTATATATTTGTGCAACAGTAGAATCAGGTATTTTTATATCTTGGTCTAGCGAAAATTCAACTAAAACATTTCCATAATTGCCAGGAGTAAACGAAATATTTTCAACCTTACCAATTTTATAGCCGTTAAGTGTAACTTTAGATGAAACATTTAGCCCTTCAACATTAGAGTATAATGCAAAATAACTAATTTTGGGATTGAACGGGTTATTACCTTTTAAGAAATTTAATCCCCAAAACAATAATCCAGAGGCAATTACAATTAATAAACCTACTTTTATTTCTTTTTTAATCTTCAATTTTCACTATTTCGTAAAACAATTAACTACAAAAATATAATAAATGATAAGGATTTCAATAAATAACTTTAAACTTTATCCACAATTTAATAGCTTGTTTTATATTTTTACAAAAAAAACGAATGCAAAAAATAGGTATTGTATCAGATACACACAGTTTTATAGATGAAAAGTTAATTAATTTTTTTAATGATTGTAATATTATTTTTCATGCAGGAGATATTGGTGATATAAGTGTTTATGATAAATTAACTAGTAAGTTTACCGTAAATGCAGTTTCTGGAAATATCGATAACTATGTAATTAGAGAATTTATTGACGAAACAATACTAATAAAAGTTGAAAGTGTTAATATTTTAATGACACATATTGGAGGTTATCCAAATAGATATGTTCCTAAATTTAGAAAAAAAATAGAGAATAGTAATCCTAATATTGTTATTACTGGTCATTCACATATTTTAAAAGTTATTTTCGATAAAAAAAACAATCATTTACATATAAATCCTGGAGCTTATGGCAAATCTGGTTTTCACAAAATTAGAACAGCAATTCGTTTAGTTATTGACGGTAGTGAAATAAAAGATTTAGAAATTTTAGAAATAGACCGATAAAACATTCAAAAAAAAGAGAAATATTCCTAAAAAATGAATATTTTTGAGAAATAAAATAGAAATAGATATCATATTATGGATTTAACAGTAAAATATCTTGGATTAACTTTAAAAAACCCTGTAATTGTAGGCAGTTCAGGATTGACAAATTCAGTAGAAAAAATTAAAGAATTAGAAAAACATGGAGCTGCGGCAGTTGTTTTAAAATCATTGTTTGAAGAGCAAATTATTTTTCAAGCAGATAATGCAAATACAAATAACGATTACGATTATCCTGAAGCGGCAGATTATATAAAAGCTTATGCTAAAGATAGTGCTATTGCCGATTATTTAGCACTTATTAAAGACGCAAAAAAAGAAGTAAGTATTCCAATTATTGCAAGTATAAACTGTGTAACAACAGGCGAGTGGGTATCTTTTGCTAAAAAGTTTGAAGAAGCTGGTGCTGATGCTATAGAATTAAATATATCGTTATTACCATCTAATATTGAAGTTACTAGTGCAGAAAATGAGAAGAAATATTTTGATATTATTGATGCTGTTAAAAAAACAGTAAATATACCTGTTGCATTAAAAATGAGTCATTTCTCAGCAGGATTATCAAATTTAATTCAGAAATTAAGCTGGACAAAGCAAATTGATGCTTTTGTACTTTTTAACAGATATTACAATCCCGATATTGATATAAATACACTTAAAATTACGTCGTCAGGAGTATTTTCTACACCTGAAGATATTTCACAATCGCTAAGATGGGTAGCAATTTTAGCTGATAAAATTAAAGTTGATATAGCCGCTTCAACAGGAGTTCATGATGCCGATGGTGTAATTAAACAACTACTTGCAGGTGCAGGTGCAGTACAAGTAGTTTCTACTTTGTACAAACACGGAGCTTCTCATTTAGAATCTTTAATAAAAGGTTTAGAAGAGTGGATGTTAAAAAATAATTATAAATCAATTGAAGATTTTAAAGGAAAAGTAAATTACGAAAGTGCTGATAATGCGGTAGCATTTGATAGAGTACAGTTTATGAAGTACTTTGGCGGAATAGAATAATTGTGGGTGAAAAACATCAATAACCGTGTTATGCTTATATTGAAAATAGTCATTTATAAAGTAAAATCTTTTTTCAATATTTTGTAAACTTTGTTTTTAATGTTTTTATAAACCACAAAAATAAAATTATTGTTTTTAAAATATTATAACATGAATGAATATAACAGTGTAATTACGCAAATAATGCAGGTTTCTCCAATAATGAAAATTATTAGAGTAAAACCTGAAGCTTGGGAGTTTCCTGAGTATAAAGCAGGTCAATTTGTGGCATTAGGTTTAATAGGTACAGAAAGTCGTTGTGCCGATTCAACCGACCAATACCCACCAGTAGAAGATGAAAATAAGCTAATTAAACGTGCATATTCAATTGCTTCTAGTTCGTCGCAAGAATATATAGAGTTTTATATTACATTAGTACATTCTGGTGCATTAACTCCTCGTTTATTCGACTTACAAATTGGTGATAAATTATGGCTTGGTAAAAAAGCTGTAGGAATGTTTACTCTTGACGAAGTAGATGCATCAAATAATATTATACTTGTTGCAACAGGTACAGGTGTTGCTCCGTTTATGAGTATGTTACGTTCAAATGCATTAACTCGTACAGGTAAAATGATTGTTGTTCATGGTGCTGCAAATAGCTGGGATTTAGGTTATTCGTCGGAGTTGGAGTTGTTGCAATCAATGTTTCCTAATTTTCATTATTACCCAACAATTACATTGCCTGAAAAAGAGCCTAGTGGCTGGAATGGTGATACTCGTTTTATCGAAAAAATATTAGATGCAGGTATTGTTGAAGAAAAATTTGGATTAAAACCAATGCCAGAAAATACTCACGTATTTTTATGTGGAAATCCGAAAATGATTGAATCGGTTACAGAAGTACTAGCTAAAGATAGTTTTAAAGTACACAAGAAAAAAGATCCAGGACAAATACATATCGAAGAATTTTAAATAAAAAAAGGAGCATTTGCTCCTTTTTTTATTTCTTATTTAATTTTTTTATTTCTTTATAAATACGAACACAAACCCAAGCATCGGTTGCTGCATAATTTTGCTGACCAATATCTAACTCTTCTTTTTCCCAATTAGATAGTTGCTGAGTTTTTGAAAGTCGTTGTTTAAGAATAATACCAGTGAGTTTTCTTAAGCTTTTATCGCCAATACCATATTCCTCTACAATTTTTTGTAAATCTACAAAACTATTAGGTGTAAACGGTTTTAATTTATTTAACGCTTTAATATCGTCGTGCACAGCAGCACCAACCTTAATAATTTTTTTATCCGAAAGAATAGAATAAATATCTTCAATTAGTTTAACATCATGAAGTCTAAATAAAAAAGCATCGTTAAGAGTTGCTAATTGTAATAGTGCAACTTTATTGCTGTTAGAAACACCTTTTTTAAAATTTGGTCTTGTTTCAGTATCAAAACCAATAAGTTTACTTTTTTTAAGTATTTTTATAGCATTAGCTACATCTTTATCAGACCTAACACAATGAATTACTCCATCAAAATTAATTAATGGTAATTTGTTAAGTTCAATTTTAGATATTTTTATTAATTCTATTTCTTCTATTTCTTTTTTTTCATCCATAACTAATTATCCCATTTTTGAGATACCCAACTATCATCTTTATCAAATTTATCTTTTTTATCCTCTTGCGATTCTTCATCAATTAATTCTTGTCCACTATAAAGCAATTTATGTAAACTTTGAACTAAAATATTTAATCTAATACCCCAATAACGTCCAAATTCATCTTTAATTTCCCAAAGAGCATCGTTCATTGAATCCTCGTTACCAACCTGATAAAGCATAATAAAATCTTTTAACGATTGATAAATATCAGCTATTATTTCTGCTAAATTAAGCTCTGCACCTGTATCAGTTTGATACGATTCAATTTCAGGAACTTCAATAAAATCGTTGTTTGAAACTAATTTTGCTTCCACCTTATTATTAATTAATGTCCAATCAATTTCAGTAACAAATTTTTCTACATCACCATAGATTTGCTCAGTATCAGGTAGTATTGTTGCTTTCTGATAAACAAATGCCGATAGTTTATGAAGTTTGTCAATAAATTCTTTTTTCTTGAAATTATCGGTTAATTCAACTAAATTACACCACTCTGTAACCACAGTAACAAACTCTAGTACTTGTTTAGAATAAATTGAAGTAGAGCTTAAATTATTCATTTGTTTTTTGTTTGCAAAGGTAAAAAAAATATAACTATATATATTAATGCTTATAATTAATTTAATTGTTCTTGTTTTTTGTTAACTTTGCCCGTTTTTAAATTTGTAGTTTCAAGTTTCTTTTATGAAGAAAATAGTTTATTATTTATTTTACTCTTTTGCTTGGTTTATTTCAATATTACCAATGAAACTGCAATACTTAATATCCGATTTTTTCTATCTAATTACTTATTACATTGTTAAATACCGTCGAGAAGTAGTTAGCAAAAATTTAAAAAATTCGTTTCCAAACAAAACAGATAAGGAATTAAAAAAAATAGAAAAAGCTTATTATCATCATTTTATAGATTTGTTTATTGAAGTAATGGTAATGATAAATATTAGCGATAAATCTATAAAAAAGAGAAATAAATTCTTAAATATTGATTTACTCAATAACTTATACGAAAAAAATATAGATATAATAGGAGTTACTGGTCATTATTGTAATTGGGAATGGTATAATTATTTAGAAGCTAATTGTGAATATAGAGGTCTTGCTATTTATAAACCTATTTCTGATAAGAATTACGAAGGGTTTATGAATAGAATTAGAGAAAAATATGGTTCAATAGCTGTAGCCATGAATAATACTTTAAAGCAATTAATTATTCAGAAGCAAAAAGGAGAATTAGCTTTTTCGTTGATGGTTGCCGACCAATCGCCAAGTAGAGAAGACTCAAATTATTGGACTAGCTTTTTAAATCAAGATACTCCTGTTTATATTGGAGTAGAAAAAATTGCAAAGAAATTTAATTATGCCGTGGTTTTTATAAGTATGCGTAAAGTTAAACGAGGTTTTTACGAAACAACATTTGAGCTAATTACAGAAAAACCAAATGAGACAGCCGAATTTGAGATTACCGAGAAGCATACAAAGTTATTAGAAAATCTTATAAATGAAAAACCAGAACATTGGATTTGGTCACACAAACGATGGAAATATAGTAGAAAATAATTGCTATCTCTTAATTTTTATTAATTTTAAATAATATCGGGTATTATTTTGTTTATTACTTAATAAAAGAATAATTTAGTATGTTAAATTATGAGAGTTAATAGTATAGTAACTCTCTTAAAAATAATGTTTTGAACTTTGATGTAAATAAAATAAGAGAAGACTTTCCAATTTTAAAGCAGAATTTATATTCTGGACAATTGGTATATTTTGATAATGGAGCAACAACACAGAAACCAAATTCAGTAATTAATATTATTAACGAGTATTATTCGAAATACAATAGTAATATTCATAGAGGAGTTCATTATTTGAGTGAAAAAATGACTCAAGCATATGAAACAGCACGAAAGACTGTTAAAACATTTATAAATGCTGAATCAAATACTGAAATTATTTTTACCTCAGGAACAACTGAAAGTATAAACCTAGTTGCATTTTCGTTTGGTGAAAAGTTTATTAACGAAGGCGACGAAATTTTAATTTCGGAAATGGAACACCATTCAAATATTGTTCCGTGGCAAATGCTTTGCCAAAGAAAAAATGCAAAACTTAAAGTTATTAAACTTAATCATTTTGGTGAGTTGTTATTAGGCGAATTAGATGAGTTGTTAACAGAAAAAACCAAGTTAGTTGCTATTACACATGTTTCAAATACCCTTGGAACAATAAATCCTATTAAAGATATTATTAAAAAAGCTCATGCAAAAGGTGCTTATGTACTAATTGACGGAGCACAGGGTATTCAGCATCAAAAAGTAGATGTAAAAGATTTAGATTGCGATTTTTATGTTTTTTCTGGACATAAAATTTATGGACCTACAGGAATAGGTGTTTTATATGGTAAAGAAGAATTATTAAATAAAATGCCTCCCTACAAAGGTGGTGGCGATATGATTAAATCGGTAAGTTTTGAAAAAACGGTATATAACGAATTACCATATAAATTTGAAGCTGGTACAAGTAATTTTATTGGAGCTGTTGGTTTAGAATATGCAATAAAATATGTTGAAGATATTGGAATTGACGCTATTTCGGAATATGAAGAGGAGCTTACAGCTTATGCGACAGATGTAATATCAAGAATTGAAGGAGTTGAAATATTTGGACAATCATCAAAAAAATCATCAATAATTTCATTTAATATTGCAAATATTCATCATCTTGATGCTGGTATGGTACTAGATAAAATGAATATTGCAGTTCGTACGGGTACTCATTGTACTCAACCAATAATGGATTTTTTTGGTATTGATGGTACCATAAGAGCCTCATTTTCTTTTTATAATACAAAACAAGAAGTTGATAAATTAGTTGAAGGAATTAAAAAAATTAAAGAACTTTTCGGATAAAAAAAATACAAATGACAATAAACGAAATTCAGGATCAAATAATTGAAGAGTTTTCAATTTTTGATGATTGGTTAGATAAGTATAACTATATTATTGAGCTAGCAGAAGATGTGCCAGTTGTTGAAGAAGAATATAAAACTGATGCAAATTTAATAAGCGGGTGTCAATCTAAAGTTTGGTTAACAGCCAATTTGGTTGATGGAAGAATTAAATTTAAAGCAGATAGTAATGCAATAATAACTAAAGGGATTGTTGCACTACTACTAAGAGTTTTTAATAATAGAGAACCAAAAGAGGTGATAGATTTCGACCTATATTTTATTGATAAAATAGGCTTAGAACAAAATCTTTCGCCAACACGTGCAAATGGTTTGCTTTCGATGGTAAAACAAATTAAGTTATATGCTATTGCATATAATGCGAAATTAAACAATTAGAAAATGGCTGATAAAAAAAATTATATGGATTTAGAAGAAGTAATACTTACTGTTCTAAAATCGGTTTACGACCCCGAAATACCTGTAAATATATACGACTTAGGTCTTATTTACGATGTAGAGATTGATGATGAAAGTAATGTTATTGTAACAATGACATTAACTGCTCCTAACTGCCCAGTAGCAGATTCGATACTTGCAGAAGTGTCTGATAAAGTTAATTTTATACAAGGCGTAAAATCGGCAAGTGTTAATTTAGTTTTCGATCCTCCTTGGGATAAAGACATGATGAGTGAAGAAGCAAGACTTGAGTTAGGCTATTTTTAATTTTAGATATTGAAAAGTAATTTGTTTAAAATATTATTAGTATCTGTTTTGGCTATTATTGCATATAGTTGTGCTAATATAGCAACACCTACAGGTGGTCCAAAAGATGTTGCCCCACCAATTATTGTAAAAGAAATACCTGAAAAAGGAGCTTTAAATTTTGAGAAAAATAAAATTAGAGTGTATTTTGATGAGTTTGTTAAACTTAAAGATTTAAATACACAGTTTATATCTTCGCCTCCGTTAAACAAGCCTCCAAAATATGTATTAAAAGGTAAAAGCATTGTATTTAGTTTCGAAGATACCTTGTTGGAAAATACTACTTATAATCTAAATTTTGGTAATGCAATTGTTGATGTTAACGAGTCAAATGCATTTGTAAATTATTATTTTGCATTCTCTACAGGTGATTATATCGACTCGTTACAGGTTTCAGGAACTTTAATAAACTCTAAAGACTTATTACCTGTAGAAGATGTTTTAATTTTACTATATGATAGTGAAATTTTCTACGATTCAATAATGTATTTTGATTTGCCTTCGTATATTGGAAAAACTGATAAATCGGGTAATTTTAATATTTCGTATATGCGTGGCGGACAATATAAAATATTTGCTCTTAAAGATTTAAATAAGAATAGAATTTTTGATTTACCTAACGAAAATATTGCTTTTTTAGATTCAATGTTGCTTCCGGAAGTAAATACCGAAATGCGTATTGATACAATAAAAAATGATTCTTTAGGAACAGACAGTATTGTAGAACATAATATTATAGTTTATACACCTGATAGTGTTAAATTATTTTTATTTGAAGAAGAAAATCATAATCAATATTTAAAATCAAGTAGTAGAAATAAAAAAGAACAATTTGTTTTTATTTTTAACGAAAAACTTGATACTAATTTTAAAATAACAGGACTAAATACGAATCTTACAAACAGTATTTACAACGAATCCTCTGTTACAGGCGATACTTTGAACATTTGGTTAACAGATTCAACTATTTATAATAATGATACTATTAAAATTAAATTTGATTATATAGCTACTGATACTCTAGGTGAAATGTCGATGTTAAACGATACTATTAAACTAATTTATAAACAGCCTAGAACATTTAAGAAAAAGAAAAAGAAAAAGGACAAAAACAAAGAAAAAAAACAGATAATAAAACCTAAAGTTATAGTTGAATTTAATGTTAAAAATAATGGTAAATTAGGATTAAATAGTAAGTTCTTTTTTACAACAAATGTTCCTGTAAATAATATAGATAAATCTAAAATTCACTTATTTATAAATAAAAAAGATGAGTTTGTTCCTATTGAATTTACTTTGCAGCAAGACTCAGTAATAAAACGAAAACAATTTGTTAATTTTAAAATTGATGAAGAAGCTAAATATAAATTTTTAATTGATACCAATATTTTTGATAATAATTACGGTTTATTAAACGATACAATTATTAATACTTTCTCAGCTCAATCATTGGCTTATTATGGCAAGATTTTATTAAATGTTACAAATGTTGACCAAAATATTATTATTCAGCTTCTTTCAGCTAATAGTGTTGTTTTACGTGAATTTTTTATTAATAATGATGAGAAAATAGATATTGAATATTTACCAGCAAATACATATAAATTAAAACTAATTTACGATGATAATGCTAATAAAGAATGGGATACAGGAAAGTATTTAGAAGGAAGACAACCCGAAAAAGTAAAATTTTATAAAGAGAATATTATTGTTCGTGCTAATTGGGATATTGAGCTGAATTGGGATATATTAGAGTTTTAAATAAATTTAATAATGTTACTTTGTAATCGTTTCTTTTTTGATTTCAAATAAAAGTAAAAATAAAGAAGTAGAATTATTCTACTTCTTTATTTTTTTGTTTAAATTCTAAGAAAATAATACCTAATAAAGCTAACAACAGAATTATTGAACTTATTAGTGATATTGTAGTACCTATTGACCACGATGTTGGTTCAAACTTAAATTCTATAGTATGATTACCCGCAGGTATTTTCATTGCACGTAAAACAAAATTTACTCTAAAATGAGGTGCTAAATTACCGTCAATATATGCGTTCCAACCTTTATCGTAATATATTTCGGAAAAAACAGCTAATTGGTCTGCTTTTGTTTCCGATTTATATGTTAATTCGTTTGGTTTGTAGCTTGTTAATCTAATATTTGCACTAGCATCTTTAGCGAAATCAAAAAGCTCGTTTTCAAATCTTTTATCAACTATTGCTGTTGTTTTTGGGTCGAATTTTTGAACTGCATCAATTTCCTCATTAGCATCAGCAACAATTTTTGTGTTATCTACAAACCAAGCATTACCCAATGCATAGCTGTTTGTTAGTGGTGGTGCTTCTGGATTATAAATAATATATTTTGCGTTAAGCATATTTAATGCTTGTAAACTGCTTAATGTAAAATCAATGCTTTGTTGAGTAGGTTGACTTTTAAGCCCGTTTATAATATTCTGCATTTCTTTGCTTATTTCAAAATCAATTAACTCTTGGTATCTTCTGAGTTTAGCTCCGTGATAACCACCAATTGATTTATGAAAATATGAAGTGCTAGCATCATTAAAAGTACTTACTGCAAGATTCAATACTCTATAATTAGGGTCGTTATCTTTTAAAATGCTTTCATCAGCTTTACTAGCCGTAAAAGGTGTTTCAACCTTACGTTTGCTTACAAAATTATCTTCATTAAGATATCTTTTATCAACTGTCCATAAATCGACTATAATAGCTAAACCAATAATAATATACAGATAATTTAATTTTAATTTACCTTTAATAAAAAACCAAATGCTTCCTGCACCAATTAATACAAAAACTAATGAGCGTATTGCATCGCCTCTCATCATCGCCTCTCTATCTTCAAGTATTGAGTCTTGTAAATAATCAGGTAGTTGACCGTCTGATAAGCCAATAAAATCTAGTACTCCAGGATTTACAATAAATATAATTAGTAAACCAGATAAAATACCAACAGTATATTTTAATGCTTTAATAATTTGGTCTTTACTAACTTTTTCTTCAATAATATTTTTTAAAGCAAGTATTCCGAGTAATGGCATTGTAATTTCAGCAATAACTAATATCATTGATACCGTACGGAATTTATTATAGCCAGGGAAATAATCGAAGAATATATCGGTTAAAAACATAAAGTTTTTACCCCACGCAAGCATTACTGATAGGAGAGTGGCTGTTAGAAGCCAAGTGCGAATAGGGCCTTTAACTAAGAAAATACCCATTACAAAAAGGAAAATTATTAATGCTCCAATATAAACAGGACCTGATGTAAATGGTTGAGCACCCCAATATGTAGGCATTCTTTTTATGGCATCACTTGCTTGTTTTTTAGTTGCTCCAACCGATAATAATTTCTTGTAAGTTGCTGATTTTTTTGATAATTCAGAACCACTAGCTCCTCCAACTAAATTTGGAATAAAAAGGTTAAATGTTTCCATTTTACCATAACTCCACGATGTAGCATAGTCTTTATCTAACCCACTAGTTTGGTTTGTGTGGTCAATAGTTAATTCAGAAGGTCCTCTTAACGATTCTTTACCATATTCGTATGTTGTATATAAATTTGTGAAATTTACCCCAACAGCTAAAAGCATTCCTGCAATAACAAATATTCCTGACTTTATTAAGTAACTAAAATCTTTTTGTTTAATTAAATCAATAATAATAAATATAGCATAAATCAATATTAGAATTACACCATAAAAGGTTATTTGTAAGTGGTTTGCAATTATTTCTAATGTTAAGAAAATAGAGAATAATACAGAGCCGAGTATTAGTTTTCGTTGGTAATAAATTAAAACAATACCTGCAAGAACACCAGGTAAATAGCCCAAAGCTATCATTTTAGTATTGTGTCCCGCCGCAATAATTATTAAAAAATAACTCGAAAGCCCGTATGCCAAAGCTCCAATAGTAGCTAATTTGTAATCAACTTTAAAGGCCATAAGTAGAATAAAGAATCCTAAAAAAGCAATAAAAATAAAGCTAGCAGGACTTTTTATTATACGTAAAGTTCTATCAACAAATCTAAAAAGATTATTATTATCGATTGCCGAAATTTGATATGCAGGCATACCTCCAAACATACTATTAGTCCATAAGGTTTGTTCTCCTGTTTCTTTTTTAAAGTCTAATATTTCCTTACTCATTCCTTTGTAGTGGGTAATATCATTTTGTAGCAGTTTTTTGCTAAACATATCAGGCGAGAAATAAAGAACTGATATGGCAATAAAAATAATTATTGGAACTATAATAGATATAATATTTTTCAACTTCATATACTAATTTTTACATTTATAGCAAAAGTAATATTTTTACTATTATTTGCTACTTTTTATTTTATTTATACTCAACCCAAATAGCTTTTCGGTTTTTCTACTTTTTCTTTTTCCATTTTTATTTGCTTAAAATTGTAAGCGTAACAAGCTATGCTTAAAATTTTAAACTCTAAAAAAGAAAAAATAAACCCGTATAAATTCCCTAAAAGCTAAATGAATTGAGTATATCAATTTATAATATCAATAATTTTATTTGAAACAACAGTCGCTCCATAGTAATTTACATGGTGTAAATCTCCATAACAAGTATCGTTTAGGTTTATTTTGCTAAGATCAATTATTTTAATAAGATTACTGTTTTTTTGCTTTAGTTTGTTTGATAATATTTTATATTCTTTTTTGAAATATAGAGGGATGTTTTCTCGGTAAAAGCGGAATTGAGGGGTGTTTATTAAATAAAGTTTCAGGTTATTTTTTATTGCTAAATCTACAATTTTATTTAAATATTTGATGTTCAAATTTGATTTTTTAGATATTGAGTTGTTATTGTAATAGTGATGTAATATTTCTTTATCATCGTTATTGAGTGTGTGTCTAGTGCTTTTGTAAAATTTCCCGATAAAAGGGAAATCTTTTATTGATATTTTTTTAGAAGTTAATACTTTGTATATTAGTTTTGATTCTAATTTTAATTGAAATGGAATATTAAATTTCCATTTAAGGTAGTTAATTTTCCAGTTTTGAGAATTTGATTTACATTCCATAATGCTTTCTTTGTTTAAAAGCATAAAATATCGTGCAAAGCTACGCGAATTTCTAGTGTCTGAGAAAATAACATCATCTGCATTTTTTGAAATATTATGAGGTGCAAAGCTTAATACTATTTTATCGATATTTGAATTTGATTTAATAATTTTTTTAAGTTTAAAATATGTGAATAAATAATGTTCTGCAGAAAATGCAAAGTTTATTGAATTTGGAATAATTTTGTCGTTAAAAGTAGCTTCAGAATGTGAATCTCCTAAAATTAGTGTGTTTATATCTTTATTAATAATGAAATTGCTGTTGCTTAAATAATTATTTTTTATTTGACTGTAAAATACAGATATGATACTTACTACCATTGAAAGTATTATAATGAAAACTAGTGTTCGTTTTAAAAATTTGTTCATCTTGTTTAAAATTGAAAATATATAAACACCTTATCTTCTCCTGCAAAAACAATAATTAATATAAATAACATTATATATATGCCCCATCTAATTGGTGTATTTAACTTTAATTTTTCGAGAGGGAAATTATCGGTTCTTGCGTACCATTCCATAACTATAAGAAGTAAAATCATGGGTATTCCTCCAAGTTTACTTGGAATAGTAAAAAAGTCTGGTTTGAATATATTACTAAAATAAACCCATGCGTCGGTAATAGAATTAGCCCTAAAAACAATCCAAAGCATAGTTACTATAATAAATGTAATAAATAACTTTAAAATTTCTTTTAAAGGAGGAAACTTTTTATTTTCGGCAATTGTATTTAAATAGTTTCTGTTATTATTTGTAATTATTGATGGCAAAAATAAAATAGCATTAAGTAGTCCCCAAACTATAAATGTCCAATTAGCACCATGCCAAAGACCACTAACTACAAATATTGCAAGAACATTAAAAAATAATCTACGTTTTGTATTAACTCTACTACCACCTAGAGGAATATATAAATAATCTCTAAACCAAGTTGAAAGCGAAATGTGCCAACGACGCCAAAATTCACCAATATTTCTAGAAAAATAAGGATAATTAAAGTTTTTCATTAAATCGAAACCAAATATTTTTGCGGTTCCAATAGCAATATCAGAGTATGCCGAAAAATCACAATATATTTGAAACGAGAAATATATTGCTCCTAAAAATAATTCGCTACCAGTAAATAATTCTGGTGAATTATAAAACTGATCAACATAAGTCCCAACATTATCGGCTATAACAATTTTTTTGAAAAAGCCCCATAATATTTGTTTTAATCCGTTTGCAGCATTGAAGTAATTAAATTTTCGTGGTTTTGTAAATTGAGGTAATAAATTTACCGCTCTTTCTATTGGTCCGGCAACTAACTGAGGGAAAAAAGATACATAAGCAAAAAATGAAATAACATCGTTAGTTGCGTCTAGTTTTTTTCTATATACATCAATAGTGTATGATAGTGTTTGAAAAGTATAAAAACTTATGCCAACAGGGAGTATAATGTTTAATGTGAAGTAGTTTAATTCTGAACCAAAAATATTACTCCACATTTCAGAAAAACTTGTAATAAAGAAATTATAATATTTGAAAACAGCTAACATTCCTAAATTAGCAATTAAACTAACTGATAATAATAATTTTCTTTTTGATAGTAAGTTTTCTTTTTGAATTTTTTTTGCAATAATAAAATCTAATCCAGAACTAATAAAAATGAGTAATAAGAAGCGATAATCCCAATAGCCATAAAAAAAATAACTAGCAATAAGTATTAGAATATTCTGTGCTTTTAGCTTGTTTTTGAAAATAAACCAATAGAAAACAAAAACTACTATAAAAAATATAATAAATTCGAACGATGTAAATTTCATTAATAAATAATTATAGTAATTTGCCTTTGTTAAAATGCAAATATAATTGTTTTTTAATAAACACATTGTAATTGATATTTAAAAAAATAATTTTACTTTTGTTTACAGTAAAAAAAACGAAATACATGTGCGGAATTACAGGCCTTTTTTCATTAAGCAAAATTGAAAATATTGAAAGTAGAATAAGTGCTATGAATGAATCTATAATTCATAGAGGACCTGACGCAGGTAGTTTTTATATAAATAATAATTTAGCATTAGGTCACAGAAGACTTTCTATTATTGATGTTGGTGAACAGTCTAATCAGCCAATGCATTCTAATTCAGGTAAATGGCATATTGTTTTTAATGGCGAAATATATAATTTTAAAGAAATAAAGGCTGACTTAAATTATAAATTTAATACGTTTTCTGATACCGAAGTAATTATTGCCGCAGTAGAGGAGCATGGTGTTGAATGGTTTGTAAATAAAGCAAATGGAATGTTTTCGTTTGCTATATTTAATAGCGAAAAAAACGAACTGTTTTTAGTTAGAGATAGATTAGGTATAAAACCGTTATATTACTATTATGACAATGAAAAACTTGTTTTTGGCTCTGAAATTAAGGTAATTTTAGCAAGTGGATTAGTAAAAGCAAAATTCAATAATTTAGCTGTTGATGAATATTTAGCTAACAGATACATTAGAGCTCCATATACTTTTTTTGAAAATATACATCAATTAAATTCTGGATGCTTTTTAAAGATTGATTCTAGTTTAACTATAAAAGAAAAATTATATTGGGATTTACCTAACGAATTTAATATATCAACAACATATTCTGAGTACGATTTATTAAAAAGTTTAGATTACCAAATAAATAAAGCAATTAAATATAGATTAATGGCTGATGTTCCCCTTGGTACATATTTAAGTGGAGGTGTTGATTCTAGTTTAATAACTGCAATTACAGCTAAAAATACAACAGAGAGTGTAAATACCTATACAATAGGTTTTCCTGAGCTAAACGAATTTGAATATTCGCGTAAAATAGCCGAAAAATATAATACATTGCATACCGAAATAATTATGCAAAAAGATGATTATATTAATAATTGGGAAAGGTTAATAGGGTTTAAAGATGCACCACTAGCAGTTCCTAACGAGATTCCTTTAGCAGTAATGTCGAGTAAATTAAAAGAAAAAATTACTGTTGTTTTGTCAGGTGAAGGGGCTGATGAATTAATGGGAGGTTATGGTAAAATATTTAGGTCGGGTTTCGATTATGAAAATTTAAATATAAAAGAAAGTTTTTATAATTTTTTAATTAAAAAATATGAATATGTTCCTCGTAAAATACGAGATAATTTTTTAAATACTCCATTTAAATATAGAGAAGAATTTGATGAAAGTATTTCATCAGATTTTGAGAATAAATCAAACAATGAAAATATATTTAGGTTTTTTCATAAATATCATGTTAAAGGTCTTTTGCAAAGAGTTGATATGACTACAATGCAAACTTCTGTTGAGGCAAGAGTCCCATTTTTAGACCATAAACTTATTGAATTTGTATATTCTAAAATTCCATATAATTTAAAGTTGAAGTGGGTTGATAATTTAGCAAAAGAAAAAGCAAGCAAATCTAATTCAAATGAGTATTCAGAGAATTTAGATATTCCCAAATATTTGTTGAGGAAATTATCTTATAAATATTTGCCATCAGAAATTGTTGAGAGAAAAAAAGTTGGTTTTCCTGTACCATTAACAAAATGGTTCTCAAACTTAGAAGAACTAGCTGAAGAATTATTGCCAAAAGCAGAATGGTTAAAACCAGGAATTTATAAAACATTAATAGAGCAAAGTAAAAAAGAGGACAGAGCTGGTCAAATTTTGTGGATGTTTATAAATATTGAAATGTTTAGAAATATGTATTTCCATAAAGATTGGGAATGGTAAAGAAATTTATATGTTTAAAAGAGGTGATGAAAAAGTAGTAGTGGGTTATACGTCAGGAGTATATGATTTATTTCATATAGGGCATTTAAACTTACTTAAAAATGCAAAAGGTTTATGCGATAGATTAATTGTAGGTGTTAGCTCAGATGAGTTGGTAGCATATAAGAATAAACAGGCTGTAATACCACATCAAGAACGAATGGAGATTGTGCGAAACATTAAATTTGTAGATTCGGTTGTTCCTCAGTATGATATGGATAAATTTAAAATGTGGGAACGACTAAAGTTTGATGTAATGTTTGTTGGCGATGATTGGTTTGAAAAGCCAAAATGGAAAGAATTAGATGAGAAATTTAAAACAGTTGGAGTTAAAATTATTTATTTTCCATATACTAAAGGAATTTCATCAACAAAAATAAATGATGTATTGAAAGAATTGAGAGGCTAGTTTGTTTATATAACAAATATGTTCATTCAGTAATATAAATAGAAGAATGAGTACAAAAATAAAATTATTATTTTTATTTTTTTTGAAAATTATTGTAATTATCTTAGATAAATTATTTGGTTTATTTGTAAAAAAAAAATATGTATTAGTATCGGGTTTGAAGGCTAGATATTTTACAGGTAATAATAAATTCCTTTTTGAGTATTTTACGAATAATAATGTAAATTTTGATTATTTTTTTTACACAAAAGATAAAAATGAGTTTGAGTTGTTAAATCAAATTTATCCTGATAGAATTTTATATCCATATAATTTAAAAACTTTGTTTGTGTTTTTGCAAACAAAAATATATGTAGTTTCTAGTGGCATTTACGATTTTTCGCCTTATACAATATTGGGTAATAGAGTTGTATTTAATATTTGGCATGGTACTCCAATAAAAAAAGTTGGCGAAATGGATGGTGATATAGATATACAAAAATTTATAAAAAAAATAAATTTCTTTACTGTTTCGTCTGATTTTGATGGTCAAATAATTAAAGAAAATTTTAAATTAACCGACGATAAAATATTTGTATCTGGTTTAGCAAAAAATGATTACATAAATAATTTAGATACAGAATTTATTAAAGATAATAAATTTCTAAAGCAAAATACTATTATTTTGTACGCTCCTACTTTTAGAGAGAATGGAAGTGTATTAAAAAGTTTAGATGAGCTTTTTGATTTGAATAAGTTAAATGAATTTTTAGAATTAAATAATGCATTATTTCTGTATCGGTATCATTTAAACTCAACAGAAAGTAATGAAGTTAAAAAATACAAAAGAATTATTAATGCGTCATCAAATATATATATAGATGCACAAAATCTTTTGTACTATACAGATATATTAATTACCGATTATTCTGGAATTTATTTTGATTTCTTATTAATGGAAAAACCAATTGTTTTTTATAATTATGATTATGATGAATATGAAAAAATGAGAGGTTTTTTATTTGATTATTCTGAAAATACACCAGGGACCAAAGTGAAAAATAAAAATGAGGCTTTAAAATCTTTACAAGAATATATTGATAACCCAACTAAAGATATTAAAGAAATAATAAGAGTAAAAGATAAGTTTCATAAGTATAATGATGGTAATTCATGTAAACGAATAACCGAAAAAATAATTCAATTAATGTAGAATAATGGGAGTTGTAATAAAACATGCAAGTAAAAATGCAATTTATACATATTTAGGGTTCATTGTAGGAGCCTTTTATACTGCAATTCTTGTTCCTAAAGTTTTTTCAGAATATCCTGAGTATTGGGGTGTAGCTAGATTACTAATATCGTATACTGTAATATTTGCCCCTTTTGCAATGTTGGGTATACCTATGGCTATTATAAAATTCTTTCCTTTATTTGATAAACTAGATAGAGCTAAATTTATTTTTGCTATTGCTTTTTGGTCGTTTATTGGTTTAGTTTTTATAACAGTAATTATTTTTGCTATCTCAAGGTATTGGTTTGTCGATGAGCAAAATATGTTATTTAATAATAATTATTATTTGCTTATACCATTAATTTATGGTTATGTTTTTATGCAAATAGTTGATTCAATATTCCAATCTTTGTATAAATCTACTTTCTATGTTTTCTTTAAAGAATTAGGGTACAGATTAATTGTACTAGTTATTATTCTTTTATATGCATTTAATATAATTTCTTTTAATGCTTTTCTTGTTTCCTTTTCATTTGCTTATTTAATAGTTATTATTCCATTATTTATATATTTATTTAATCATAAAAGTATTTCTATAAATATTGATTTCAGCTTTTTACTATCAAAACGACTTAAAAAAATATATGTATATTCATTGTTTACAATGATAAGTGCAAGTGCGTTTATTATATTAAATCAGATTGATAGTGTGATGATATCAAAATATCTGACATTAAAAGATGTAGCTATATATGGACCCTCGTTATTTATTGCCACAACAATATTGGTTCCTTCAAGGTCAATAATGACAGTGGTTAGACCAATGGTAGCAAATGCTTTAGCCTCAAATTTAATACAAACAGTTAAAGATTTATATGTAAAAACTTCTATTGTTGCTTCAACCTATGCTATATATTTATTTTTGATTATTTGGGTTAATATTGATTTGGTTATGAATTATTATGGCTCAAGTTTTGGACAAGGTAAATATATTGTATTATTTATTTCATTGGCCAATATAGTAAATGTTTTAACAGGAATAAATGGAACAATAATTAATATTTCAAAATATTATAAAGTAGATATTATATTTCAAGTAATATTAATACTTTTAACAATTGTTACTAATGTTATTCTTATTCCAATGTACGGAATTAATGGTGCAGCTTTTGCTACTTTTTTAACTGTAATAATACATAATCTAATAAAATTAATTTATGTATATGTTGTTATGAAAATACAGCCATTTAATTCTAAAAGTATTATGTTGGTAGCATTAGGAGTGTTGTTATTTCTTTTTATAAATTATAGACCTTTGTTTGGTAATTTATTTATTTCATCTATAGTGTATTCTGTTTTTGTTACACTTATTTATTGGTTTGTTGTTTATTTTTTAAATTTTTCGAAAGAAATAAATGGGTTAATTAATAAATATTTGGCAAAAATAAATATTAAATAGGTATACATCTGTATTTATAACTCCAACAAATTAAATAGTAATTCTTCTCTTTTTTTATGAGAGAAATTATTAATAATATGATTTCTAGCTTCAATACCTTTTTGTGTTTCAGAATTTAGTGCTTTTACTACCAATTCTGTTGCTTTTGTTGAGTTTTTTTCATGCAGAATAAAACCTGTATCTCCTATTCCGTCAGGAATGCCGTTTACATTTGACCCAACAGGAACACATTCGCAAAGCATTGCTTCGCATAATGCATTAGGAAGCCCCTCACTTAACGAAAACTGACAGTACACTTTTGCTTTAGCAAGATGGTTTATTAAATCATTATTCTCAATAAATTCGTAAATAATCAAATTAGAAGGAGCGTCTTTCTTTATTTTTTCTTGTATATTAACAGACATTCCAATTATAACAAAATTGGTATCAGGTAACTGTTTTGCTATATCAATAAATAAGTCAATACCTTTTAGTTTATAGGTTCTCATATCGCTTATTTGAGCAACAGTTATAACCCTTTTTTCTTTTTTAATATTTGGGTTTAATTTCCATTTATCACTATCATATCCTGTTGCCACTTCAGTAATTTCTGCTGTAATATTATCAACATAATTTTTTATTCCAGTTTTTATTCCATTTTTATTTGCATAATAATTGGTTCCTTTTATTAAACTTTTATTTACAGGTAATATTAAATTACTCATTTGGTAACTTTTCTTAGTTAAGTAACTTCGTAAATTCTTATTACATAATGTTCCATAGTTTAATTCAGAAATACATACAGCATCAGTGCCTCCTGTAATAATTACCATTTTTTTATTAAAAAGTTTACTAAATAATGCAGGTAAAAAAGAATGATAGTCTGAAAACCAACAATATATTATATCAATTTTATTGATGTTTTTTATTAAAAAAGATAACTGTTTTATATATTGATATGTAAATTTAAATAGCTGTTTATGAGGGATAAACTTGTATTTAATAACATTAGCTTTATTATTTAGCGATATAAAGTCTTTTTCAACAAAAGTTGAAAAATTAATATAAACAAATAATATTTTACTTTTTTTATTATTCAAAATGTTATTGTAAGTATACCTATTTTTAACAATCAAAGGTAGACTTTTTGTTTAAACTAATAAAATTATTACTGTAATAATTATGATAACACCTTTAAATATTCCCCTATTTTTACTATATTTGCTACCCTTAAAAAAATCAAATAATGATGCAGAAAATAGAAAGATATGTACCAAAAAATAATGTAAGAATTGTGACTGCGGCTTCGCTTTTCGATGGACACGATGCAGCCATAAATGTAATGCGTAGAATTATTCAATCTACAGGTGCAGAGGTTATTCACTTGGGGCATAATCGTTCGGTAATCGAAATTGTTGACACAGCAATTCAAGAGGATGTTCAAGCAATAGCAATAACATCGTATCAAGGTGGTCATACTGAGTTTTTTAAGTATATGTACGATTTACTCGAAGAAAAAGCCTGTGGACACATTCAGCTTTTTGGAGGTGGAGGAGGTGTAATACTTCCTGAAGAGATAGATGAATTGCACACTTACGGTATTACAAAAATATATTCGCCCGATGATGGACGTGAAATGGGTTTACAAGGAATGATTAATGACCTTGTAAGAAAAGCCGATTTTGCAACAGGTACTGAAAAACAAGATATTTCAAAGCTAAAGAAAAAAGATATTAATTCTATTGCTCGATTAATTTCGGCAGCAGAGAATAATCCTGATAAAGTAAAAGGTGAATTAGCAGAAATAAAGAAAATTGCCGACCAAAGTAATATTCCTGTTTTGGGAATTACAGGTACAGGTGGTGCTGGTAAATCGTCGCTTGTTGATGAGCTTGTTCGTCGATTTTTGGCTGAGTTTACCGATAAAACTATTGCAATTATTTCGGTTGACCCGAGTAAACGTAAAACTGGAGGAGCATTACTTGGCGACCGTATTCGTATGAATGCAATAAATAACCAGCGTGTTTACATGCGTTCGCTAGCTACTCGTCAATCTAATTTAGCACTTTCGCATTATGTTAAAGATGCTGTAAATATTGTAAAAACGGCGGGTTACGATTTGGTTATTCTAGAAACATCGGGAATTGGACAGTCTGACACCGAAATTGTAGACCACTCAGACGTATCAATGTATGTAATGACTCCAGAATATGGTGCTGCTACACAATTAGAGAAGATTGATATGTTAGATTTTGCCGATTTAATTGCACTTAATAAATCGGATAAACGTGGTGCTTTAGATGCTTTACGAGATGTGCAACGTCAGTATCAACGCAATCATCAGCTTTTTGAAAAAGAAATTGAAGAAATGCCAGTATTTGGCACTGTTGCATCGCAGTATGGCGACCCTGGTGTTGACCACCTTTATGTTGCAATAATGAATTTATTAAAAGAAAAAGCATCAGCAGATTTACACACAAAATTAGTTTTAACTACCGATAAATCAGAAAAAGCATATATAATTCCGCCAAACAGAACTCGTTATTTGTCAGAAATATCGGAAACAATACGAGGGTATAATAAGTGGACAGAAGACCAATCGGATATAGCAAATAAATTGTTTGGTTTAAAACAATCTATGGATATTATCGATGATGAAAACACAAAAAAAATTATCGAGTCAAAATATAAAGAGCTTGAATTAGAATTTGACCCTAAAAACAAATTAATTCTTGAAAATTGGGATACCAAAAAAGCAAACTATCAGAACGAACATTTTATTTTTAAGGTTCGTGATAAAGAAATAAAAATTGTAACACATAGCGAGAGCTTGGCTCATACACAAATCCCAAAAATTTCATTGCCAAAGTTTAAGGCGTGGGGCGAGATTTTAAAATGGAATCTAAAAGAAAATGTACCTGGCGAATTTCCTTATGCTGCGGGTGTTTTTCCATTTAAGCGAGAAGGTGAAGACCCTACCCGTATGTTTGCAGGCGAAGGTGGACCTGAACGTACAAATAAACGTTTCCATTACGTGTCATTAGGAATGCCTGCAAAACGACTTTCAACTGCTTTTGATAGTGTTACTCTTTACGGTGAAGACCCTGCTGTAAGACCCGATATTTATGGAAAAATAGGTAATTCAGGAGTCTCAATTGCTTGCTTAGATGATGCAAAGAAATTATATTCAGGATTCGATTTAGCTGACCCAATGACATCAGTATCGATGACAATAAATGGTCCTGCTCCAATTTTAGTGGGTTATTTTATGAATACCGCTATTGACCAACAATGCGAAAAATATATTGTTGAGAATGGTTTAGAAGCAGAGGTTGAAACTAAAATAGATGCTCTTTATAAAGAAAGAGGGACTCAACGCCCTAATTATCAGGGTGAATTGCCAGAAGGTAATAATGGCTTAGGTTTAATGCTTTTGGGTGTTACAGGCGACCAAGTTTTACCAACAGATGTTTATGCAAAAATTAAAATAGAAACAATTGCGGCTGTACGTGGTACCGTTCAAGCTGATATTTTAAAAGAAGATCAAGCACAAAATACTTGTATATATTCTACCGATTTTTCATTAAAATTAATGGGTGATATTCAGGAGTATTTTATTAATAATAATGTGCGAAACTTTTATTCTGTTTCAATTTCAGGCTATCATATTGCTGAGGCTGGTGCTAATCCTATTACGCAATTAGCACTTACACTTGCAAATGGTTTTACTTATGTTGAGTATTATTTGGCTCGTGGACTTGATATTAATAAATTTGCACCAAACTTATCGTTCTTTTTCTCTAACGGATTAGATCCTGAGTATGCTGTAATTGGTCGTGTTTCGCGATTAATATGGGCAAAAGCAATGAAATTAAAATATGGAGCAAATGCACGTTCGCAAATGCTTAAATATCATATTCAAACATCAGGTCGTTCGTTACATGCACAAGAAATTGATTTTAATGATATTAGAACAACACTGCAAGCTCTTTACGCAATTTACGATAATTGTAATTCGCTTCATACAAATGCTTACGATGAGGCTATTACAACACCAACTGAAGAGTCGGTACGTCGTGCAATGGCAATTCAGTTAATAATAAATCATGAGTTAGGAGAGAGTAAAAATCAGAATCCATTGCAAGGCTCCTTTATTATTGAAGAATTAACAGATTTAGTTGAAGAAGCAATATTAACTGAGTTTGACAGAATTACAGAGCGTGGAGGCGTGCTTGGAGCTATGGAAACAATGTATCAGCGTAGTAAAATACAAGAAGAGTCGTTATATTACGAAACACTTAAACATAATGGCAAACTACCAATTATGGGTGTAAATACATTCTTATCGTCAGAAGGTTCTAAAACGGTTGTACCACAGGAAGTTATTCGTGCAACACCTACCGAGAAAGAGTATCAGTTGGCAATGCTTAAAGAATTGCAAATAACATACAAAGAAGAAGCAAAAGAAATGCTTGAAAAACTTCAAACAAATGCAAGAGAAAATAAAAACGTGTTCGAAACATTAATGGATGCCACAAAATATTGTTCTATTGGTCAGATTACACAATCGTTATTTGAGGTAGGTGGACAGTACCGTAGAAACATGTAGAAAAGCTGAAAAGTATGTACTTTGAATATACTCAAACCAAATAGCTTTTCGGTTTTTCTACTTTTTCTTTTCCATTTTTATTTGCTTAAAATTGTAAGTGTAACAAGCTATGCTTAAAATTTTAAACTCTAAAAAAGAAAAAATAAACCCGTATAAATTCCCTAAAAGCTAAATGAATTGAGTATATGTGCGTTCTATTTAAAAAAAAGCTTTATTGAATTATTTTTAATTCAATAAAGCTTTTTTGCTTTTTAAAGAATAAGGAAGTAATTGTCAGAATAAAATAGTAATTATAGATTTAAACTTTCAATAATAATTTCAGCAATATCTAAAACTTTAATAGAATCTTCTTTTTCTTTAAGTTTAATACCGTCGGTAAGCATTGTCATACAAAATGGACAAGCTGTAGCAATAATATCAGGCTTAACTTCTAATGCATCAATAGTACGAAGCTCAAATACTTCCATATCACCTTTTTCAGCTTCTTTAAACATTTGAGCACCGCCAGCACCACAGCATAATGCACGCGATTTATTTCGGTGCATTTCTACAATATTTCCTTTAAGAGAGTTTAAAATATTACGTGGAGCATCGTATTCTCCATTTCCTCGCCCAAGGTAACATGGGTCGTGAAAAGTAATATTTTTACCATTAAAAACTTTATCATCAAGTTTAAGTTTACCAGTTTTAATAAGTTCGTTTATAAATTGAGTATGATGTACAATGTTGTAATTACCACCAAGTTCAGGGTATTCGTTTTTAATTGTATTATAGTCGTGAGGGTCGCAAGTAACAATTTTTTTAATCTCGTACATATTCATTACTTCAATATTTTGCATTGCCTGCATTTGAAACAAAAACTCGTTTCCTGCACGTTTTGCCGAGTCGCCTGTATCGGTTTCTTCTTCGCCAAGTACAGCGTAATCAATATTGCAATATTCTAATAACTTAACAAAAGCACGACTTATTTTTTTTGCACGGTCGTCGTAACTTCCTGCCGAACCAACCCAAAATAAATATTCGACTTTTTTTCCTTCGGCAGATAATTCTGCCATTGTTCTAACTTTTATATTTTTAACAGCCATAATACTTTGTGTTATTCGTTAATGTTTATTGATAAATCGTCGGCCCATTTTAAACGGTCGGTTGGCGGATATTGCCATGGAGCACCGTTGTTTTCAATATTTGTACTCATTGAGTTAAGTAATGATGGTGCTGCTGATTCTTCCATAAATATATATCGTCGCATTTCTAATATTATTGATGGGTGGTCAATGTTTACAGGGCATTCCTGAACGCAGGCATTACAAGTTGTACAAGCCCAAAGCTCTTCTGGTGTAATATAATCGTTAAGTAATGACTTATTATCGTCGTAAGATTTATTTTTGCGTAAACCTGGCGTTTTTTCATTCATTCGCTCTCTAAAATTCTTTACAACCTTACGTGGCGAAAGTAATTTACCTGTTTGATTAGCAGGGCAAACCGATGTGCAACGACCGCACTGTGTACAAGTAAGCGAGTCTAAATACATTTTCCAAGTACCATCTTCAACATCTTTCATTCCAAAACGAGCAATTTCTTCTTCCTCCTCACCCTCTGGTGGTGCAGCAAATGCTTGATTAGGATCCATCATTAATTTTACCTCGTTTGTAACCGATTCCATATTTGTCATTTCGGTGTAAGGAGTTAAACGACTAATGTAAACATTTGGTAGCGACATGAATACGTGAAAATGCTTTGAGTATGGTAAATAGTTTGCAAAGAAGAAAATAAATACAATATGTATCCACCAACTTGCTTCGTACATTATCTGCATAGTTTCGTGCGTTCCTGCAAACATGTTTGCAATTACTGAACTTATAGGATAAATTCCCTCAACAGTTTCAGCACTTTTAATATAGCCAATATTCATTGTTGCAAGCGATACCATTAGTAATAATATTAATGATAAAGCAAAATTTGCGTCAATATGATTTTTGTGAGTCATTTCGGCACCACCAAAACGCTTAATATGTAAAAATATTCTACGAAAAAGGAATACAACTATTAATATACCAATTACATACGCAGAAACATCACCCATTGCCATAAGTATGTCGTAAACAGGACCTAGAAATATAAGAATTCGTTCTGTTCCGAACAAACCATCAATCATCATTTCGGCCGAGCCGAATAATATCATTAAAAATCCCCAAAAAACTAATGCGTGTAAAAAGCCAATAATTGGTAATCGCATTATTTTATTTTGTCCTAAACCAATCTCTAGAAGAAGTTTTAATCTTTTTCCATGTTGATTAATTGGATAAGCTTTTTTTAATAGTTTTACGTTTTTTACGATTATTGAAACTGAATATATAAATATTCCAGCAGCAAGTAATGTAACAATAATAAAAGCAATTTGTTTTATCATAATTGTACAATTTATTTTAAGTAATCAAATATAGAGATATGTTGTTTTAATACATAAATTTTTGATGTGTTGTATAATATGTTTTTTTCTACGCTTAGCGGTATATACGTGAAAAATAATTTTTAAATTGGCTATAATCTATAATCTATAATCTATAATCTATAATCTATAATCTATAATCTATAATCTATAATCTATAATCTATAATCTATAATCTATAATCTATAATC
>Ga0256827_10000128_pt1 | contig 40611 bp, 38 predicted proteins | sample CV84metaG_FD_185977 | JGI IMG/M metagenome (GOLD analysis project Ga0256827, IMG submission 185977) | Hydrothermal vent microbial communities from East Pacific Rise, Pacific Ocean - CV84 | ecosystem: Environmental > Aquatic > Marine > Hydrothermal vents | place: Pacific Ocean: East Pacific Rise... | reverse complement strand
CCCTAGCATCTCTACGTTTTGTTCTTCGTGATGATGCTCTTACATCTCTTTTTAAATGTAACTCTTTTCTAAAACGGTTGTTTTTCTGTAGTTCTTCTATGATGGGGTGGGTACTATCAACATCTACTACTTCTGCAAGGTTAGAAAAAATGAGTACAACTTTCCCTTCAGGGGTAAGGTGTTTTTGTGCTTGCTCGAAAAAGCGTGGGAAGAGTTCTTCTTCGTAATACATCGCTTTATCTATGCCCTCTTCTAAGTCATGCTTTGCTAGTAACCAAGGTGGGTTAAACACGATGACATCTGCTTTTACATCACAGTGATCAAACAGGTCTCCATGGTTGAGTGTTATCTTCTCTTCATACCCTAGTCTTTTGCTCTCTTCAGCCACACCAATGATGGCATTTTTGTTGGTGTCTGTAGCGAAGATGTTTTCAAAACCATTTTGTATGAGTTGGAATGAGAGTACACCAGAGCCTACACCAATGTCTATGGCATTTGTCTTTGCTCCATCATATCGTTTTAACCATTTGTCAAAGAGCTTTAGGTGGTCAAAACGTGTGGGGAAGTACGTACCATAGTAAGGGTGTAGTATGATGTCTAAGGTTTTTACTTCAAGTCCCTTTTCGTACCACTGCCATGAGCTGTTCATACCTTGTACTTCTGGAAAAGGCACATAAAAGTCTGATACATCTGGGTATAGTATCTCTAACCAACCAAACTTAGGTGCTTTTTTGACCATGAGTTTGTTCTCTTCTACTTTAAGTAGTAATCGGTGTGATGCTTTTTTAAATGCTGCACGGTAGTCACGTTGTCCTTGAAAACTTTTATCTTGGTGTTTTACTAAAAGTTGTTTTCTAAGTTCATTTAAAACCTGTAAACCATTACTATAAAACTCTTCTACAAGTACGTACTTGCCATCTATCATCTCTTTGACTGTTGCTTCGGTGTCCATCTTTCGGTAAAAGCTTATGGCTTCTACTTTCTCTGTAATAATGTTTGGTCTGTTGGGTTCCATAGTTGTTAAATTTTTGTTCATTGTATTGGTTCCTTTATCTTATGATGCAGTCTAATGTATGAAGGCTTTGTTCTTGTTGGCGTTCCATAGGAAAATGACAATAATAGTCATACATTTACGCTAAAACTAAATTTAGATGGGCTAAGCACAAATATCTGCTACATTATTATTAAATAATGTACATATTGCCCATAAAATAATCAATCAAAACACTAAAAAAGCCTAAAATTCAACTATAATAATCACACTATAGACAGAAGGAACACCATGAGCCTCATACAAAAAGCAAAAGACTTCCTAGGTCTGGATATCAAAGAAGACAAATATGCACTTGTAGATGACCCCATCTTCGGAAAAGTTGCTAAAGATAAAGCACCTGACAAATGGGTACGAAGTACCTGTGGATACTGTGGTGTAGGCTGTGGTATGTACATTGGTGTAAAAAATGGTAAAGCCGTTTACTCCAAAGGTGACCCACTACACTCCGTAAACTTTGGAACACTCTGTCCTAAAGGACTCTCTGAACATAAGATGGTCTATGCAGACTCACGTGTGCAAGCACCTCTCATACGTAAAAACGGTGAGCTCTCTCCAAGTACTTGGGAAGAGACTTTCAAACATACTTCTAATGAATTTAAACGCATACAAGAAGAGCATGGAAAGGGTGCAGTGGCTGTTATCTCTACTGGGCAGTTATTGACTGAAGACTTTTATGCTTTGGGTAAATTCGTACAGTTAGGGCTTGAGACCAACAACTATGATGGGAACACCACCCTTTGTATGGCTTCAGCTGTCATGGGCTACAAGCAAACCTTTGGCTCAGATGGACCAACAGGGTGTTACGAAGACTTTGAAAAAGCAGATCTCATTATGCTCATAGGTGCGAACATCGCAGACAATCACCCTATCTTGAAACTTCACATGGCTAAAAACCCTAACAACCCCAAAGTTATCGTAGTTGATCCTCGTAAATCTAAAACAGCGCAACTGGCAGATATCTTTGTACCCTTGAAACCTCGTTCAGATTTGGCTCTTATCAACGGACTATGTTACATCATCTTTGAGCAAGGCTGGGAAGATGAAAAGTTCATACGTGAACGTACCAATGGATATGTGGAGTTTAAAAAGCACATACTCACCAATTACCCTCCACAAGAAGTAGCAGAGATAACGGGCATAGATGTAAAAGAGCTTTACAACCTAGCCAAAATCTACTCACAAGCAGACGCTGTGATGTCTGCATGGACGATGGGTGTCAACCAAAGTAGCATTGGTACAGACACAGTCTCTGCCATCTGTAACTTAGCACTCATCACAGGAAACGTAGGACGTGAAGGTGCAAGCCCTATGTCTATCACTGGGCAGTGTAATGCCATGGGTACCCGTGAATTTGGCTTTACCTCTTCTATTCCAGGCTACAGAAACTACGGCTCTGATGCTGATAGACAAGCTTTTGCAGATATTGTGAATGTACCTGTGGACTTAGTGCCTAACAAACGTGGGTACGCTTACCCTCAGATAATAGATGCTATTAATCGTGGAGAGATAAAAGCCCTTTGGGTTGTGGCTACCAATCCACTCGTAAGTTACCCTGACCAAAATGCCTTACGTGAAGCCCTTAAAAAACTAGATATTCTCGTAGTACAAGATGCCTTTATGTCTGATACAGCTGAGATAGCAGATGTGGTCTTTGCAGCTGCTACATGGTCTGAAAAAGAAGGGTGTTACACAAACTCTGAAAGACGATGTAACCTTGCAAAGAAAGCAGTTGAACCATTGGGTGATAGCCTAGCTGACCTTGACATAGTCTTAGAGTTCTCTAAATACTTTGAAGACAAACATGAACTGCTTTTCAAAGACTTACAGACACCTAGAGATGTCTTTAATGAGATTAAAAAAGTGAGTAAAGGACAACTCTGTGACTACTCCGAAATGTCTTACGAGAAAATAGAACAACTCGGAGGTATACAGTGGCCATGTAACGCAGACGCACCAGAGGGGACCAAACGTCTCTATACTCCTGATATGCCATGTAGAACTGCCGATGGAAAAGCCAGCCTACTCCCAGTTGAGTGGATACCTCTTTCTGAAATAGCATGTAAGGGTCTGCCACTCATACTCAACACAGGACGAACCGTAGAGCAGTTCCATACCCGTACCAAAACAGGAACCATAGGTATACTCGATGCACTCGCCCCTGAAGCATGGGTAGATCTAAGCCCCAAAGATGCAGTGAAACTTCAAGTTAAAAGTGGAGACCGCATAGCACTCTCAGGAACACGTGGACGTGTAGAAGATGTCATCGTGAAAGTCAGTGAGACAGTACGTGAAGGGAACATCTTTGTACCCTTCCACTTTAACGAGCAACTCATCAATAACATCACCATCCCAGAGTTTGACCCTAAATCTTTTGAGCCTAACTACAAGCAGTGTGCTGTTCAACTACATTCCGAAGCAGTGCCAGAGGGTATAGAGTATGAAGTACCTGAGATAGCTGGGTACCTAGAAGGTGTGAAGGTGTATGAGGAAGAAGTTCTTACTGAAGATAAAGTGATGACTAAATAATATATTTATATCATCAAACAGCTTTTTTGTAACAAATGTATGCTATGATTAATAATTAATCACCCTAAAGAGCATACATGGAAACATTTTTCACCACATCTGAAAAAATACAACACATTATTAAAAGTTTTAACCTTACTAAAACACTTTTTGTCTCCTCCATCATTATAGGAGATGCACATACCGGTAAAAGAGCTCTTGCCCGTTACCTTTTTCCTGATGCAGTAGTCGTCTCTGGTACAAACCAAGAAGAAGTAAAACTAGCCTTAGATACCTATGATGAACTTATCATCACTGATTTTGAAAAACTTACCAACCCAATCGAATGTAGCTTTGATAATAAACGTATCATTGCTACTGCAAACTATATAGCAAATACATCTATTATTGATGAACTTTTCGCTTTTATTTATAAAATACCTACACTTGTTGAGCGTCCTGATGATATAACATATCTTAAAAATATTTTTATTCAAGAAGCTCTACAGACACTAATGATAGATACAGTGCCTAAGGATATAGAAAATATTACACTTGATTTAAGTCAAAACTCGAAAAGTTTAAAAAAATCTATCTATACCTACTTAACTAAACACTCTATGGATGAAAAAGACATAGAAGATATACTTTATAATTATCTATTATCTCACCTTGATGGTAATGATGGATATAGAGAATATTTAGGACTATTTGAAAAACCTCTTATAGAAGCTGGACTTAAAAAATATGGTTCGCAACTACAACTCTCCCAAGTCTTAGGTATAAATAGAAATACACTACGAAAGAAGATACATGAACACCACATCAATTAATTTTGAACCTTTTGTAGAGTGGGATAATAGCCCATTTATTCTTTTTACAAATATGGGTAAAATTCGATACTTAAATAATGCAGCTGAGATTTTGTTTGGATATGTTTCGAAGAAAGAACTTTATGATATTGCTGTAGCATATGCACCACAAAACTTTGGTTATAAAATGACTTCTCTTTCACTAAATTATGATTCATTTTCTTTTCATGCCATTACTGTAGGCTATGAAAATGAAGAAGAGATTTCACTCAGGCTCTATAATACTCCTCGTATAAAATCTTCACAAAAACTAGACAAAAATAAACTTATTACAACGGATATAAATATATTGCTAGAAGCAAATATCTCTCTATTTAAAACCAAAAATAGTAATCAACTTACATTACTAGCGGATCAAGATTTACCTTCTTTTAAAATAGATCAAAATAATTTTTCTAAAATCTTACGTAAATCACTAGACTCTTTTAGAGCTTCAGATTCTATAAATATTACACTAAAACTACTTATCGGTGAACATGTTATACTTGAAGATAAGAAAATCTCTATTATACAACTCTCGATAGAAGCAAATGGAAGATATAATGATACCGACAGTGAAATAGAGATGTTATGCACACAAAGCCAAATAAAATCTATATTACAAGAGCATACTATTAAACTAGAAATCCCCCTTATATAAATGATTGATTAAAAATTAATCAAAAATCTAATAATAATGCTTTCTATGCATGTTACACTCTTCTGTAAAATTATTTTAAAAGGAAATCGCATGAAATTAAAACTTTCAGCACTAATGGCTCTGTTCTTGCCAATCTTTGCTTTTGCAGAAGATAAACTAGACACAGGAGATACAGCATGGATGATGGTATCTACAGCATTTGTACTACTTATGACACCAGCAGGTTTAGCACTATTTTATGGTGGTATGACAAGATCTAAGAACGTACTAAATACCTATGCCATGGTTATGGGTGCCTTTGTCATGGCATTTGTTGTATGGATTGTTGCAGGGTACTCAATCGCATTTGGTACAAACGAAAGTGCAGCACTTCAAAATGTATTTGGTGGATTTAGTAATGTAATGCTTGATGGTATTAAATGGACTGATCTTAGTGGGACATATCCTACTTACGTCTTTATTGCTTTTCAAGGTACATTTGCGGCTATTACAGTAGCCATTGCTTCTGGTTCTGTCATTGGCCGTATGAAATTTTCTACTTGGATGGTGATTGTAATACTATGGGGACTTTTAGTATATGCACCTATTACACATATGGTATGGGGTGGAGATGGTGCTTACCTATTTGATGCTGGTGCACTTGATTTTGCTGGTGGTACTGTTGTACATATGAATGGTGGTTTGGCTGGTCTTGTACTTGCTATACTTATTGGTAAAAGAAATGGTCATAACAAAGTAGCTATGAAACCTTATAGTATTCTTCTTACTGCTGCTGGTGCTGCTCTACTTTGGTTTGGTTGGTATGGATTTAATGGTGGATCTGCATTCGGTGCAAATGCTATTGCTGGTCTTGCAGTACTTACTACTACCGTGGCTACAGCAGTTGCTGGTGTTACATGGATGGTACTAGAATGGATTATCTTTAAAAAGCCTACACTTCTTGGTATTGCATCAGGAATTATTGCAGGACTAGTTGCTATTACACCAGCTGCAGGTTTTGTAAGTGTTGGAGGAGCGTTTGTTGTAGGTATTGTTGGTGCAATTATCGCATTCTTTGGTGTAGTAACACTCAAGAAAAAACTAGGTTACGATGATTCATTAGATGCATTCGGTATTCACTTCCTAGCTGGTCTATGGGGTGCACTTGCAACTGCATTCTTAGCATTGCATGATACAGATCTTTTATGGGATGGGCCATTAAAAGAGTCATTAACAAAAGGGTTAGATGCTGATGTTATGGGACAATTTATTGTGCAACTTAAATCAGTAGCCATTGTTGGAGCATGGACACTTATTGGTACTGTAGTTGTTTACTATATTGCTTCTGCACTTACAGGTGGAGCAAGAGTAGATGAAGAGACTGAATTTAGTGGTCTTGATGAAACTGTACATGGTGAAACTGTACAAAATGTTTAAACATTTTGTACTTTAACTTTATAGAAGGAATTAAAATGAAAAAAATTGAAGCAATTATTAAACCATTCAAACTAGAAGATGTTAAAGATGCTCTAGTTGAAGCAGGTATCGAAGGTATGACAGTATCTGAAGTAAAAGGATATGGTCGTCAACAAGGTCACTCTGAACTATACAGAGGTGCTGAATATGTTGTAGAGTTTATACCTAAAATTAAAATAGAGATTGTAGTAAGCTCAGAAGAGTATGCAAATATTGCTATCAAAGCCATTCAAGAAAATGCTAAAACGGGTAAAATTGGTGATGGTAAAATATTTGTATCTGATATCTCTAAAACAATACGTATTAGAACAGAAGAAGAAGACTCTGAAGCATTATAGAAAATTCTAATGATATTATAAAGTATTAAACAATATAATATCGCACAAAAAACAAGGAAATACAATGAAAAAATTAAGTTTAGTAACAATTCTTGCTATAAATGTAGCATTTGCAGGTGGGGATATCACTCCAGTTGAACCAACAGTTGAAGCTCCTACAGCTATACCCGCAGGTGAAGCTTGTAATAGTAAAACAACTATTAATAGTAAAGCACAACTTTACTATTACTCGCATGATGACTCAGGTGCTAGTGATATCTTTAAAACACCAACATCTGCAGCAGCAGGTGCTGTAACATTTGATGTATCACACAAATTATTTGACAGTGTAACTGCAAATTTTTCAGCAGTTGGATATGTTAACTTAGGGGATGATATTGGTGAAAATGATTTTGAACAACAACCAAATGGTGCATACATCAATGTAGCTAATTTAACTGCTACATTTGCTGATACAACAGTTATCGTTGGACGTCAGTTGATTGATACACCTTTAGTTGGTGGTTTTGACTGGCTACTCGCTCCAGGTGCATTTGAAGCTGCAGTCGTTGCAAACAACTCTATTGATAACTTAACACTAGTTGGTGCTTACTTAACTAAGTGGAGACCAAATAACTTAGGTAACACCTGGGTAAATTTAGTAGATATCGATAATGGTGACAACTATACATTTGGTGCTGTTTACGGTGCAAATGCACTTAAAGTAAGTGCTTGGTACTATAATGTAGATTCAGGTTCAGTTGCTGCTACTGTAACTGGTGGTGTAGAAGATAAATATACTGCAATCTATGCAGATGCTGGATATGATTTTGGTATTGCAAATCTTGCAGGTCAAATTATTTCAACTGATTACGATACGGCAAAAGATGGACTTGCTTACGGTTTAAAAGTTGGAACAGAATTCTCAGGTGTTAGCTTAACAGCTGCAGTGACAAATACAACAGATAATAAAGCTGGATACATTGGTAGAGATGCTACGTATACAAGTTCATGGAACTATATGGCCTCTAATGCAGGTGTAGTAAATGATGATGTACTTTCTTGGAAAGTCGGAGCATCTACTGAGCTTGCAGGTCTTAATGCTGAATTATCTTATGCTGCATACGGTGATGAAGGTTCCGAAATTGATGTTATCCTTGGTTATGATGTAACTAAATGTATAAATCTTGCTGCAATTTATACTTCTACAGACTATGATGTAAATGTTGATGAACAAAAAGATGCAGATAATGCTCTTGAAGTAATCGCTACTTACAAATTTTAATCAACACTCTCTTTAGAGAGTGTTTTATATCATATTTAATAATTCTCTTCTCAATATAAACTGATTATTTTTTAATCAACTTTCAAACACTTACTTTTAAAATATTTTATATACTGCCTATTTTTATATCACTCTACTCTTTTAATCTTTTTATATACTTGATACACTAATCAACACAATTTAAAAGGAATCAAAATGGAAATGAATTACGTAATCGATACGCTATTCGCACTCTTTACAATGACACTTATTATCTTCATGGTACCAGGATTTGCGATGCTTGAAGCGGGGTTAGTACGTACTAAAAATGTAACGGCGGTGCTTACAGTCAATGTAATGATATATGCAGTTGCTTCTATGGCATTTATGCTTATAGGATATTCTCTAGCTTTTGGAAGCTGGGAGAATGATAGTATGAGTAAATGGGCTGCCTTTCTTTTTCAGATGGCATTTGTAGGAAAAACTGTTAATATTATGTCTGGAGGCGTGAGTGAAAGAACACGTATTATTCCTCTTATGATTTTTACAGTAATTATGGCTGCTATTATCTATCCACTGGTAGTAAATATCACATGGGGAGGAAATATGCTAGTAGGTACGATATTTGATATCTCTTCTATGCATGACCTTGCTGGATGTACAGTAATACACTCTACTGGAGCATGGGCACTACTAGCAGCTATACTTATCATAGGACCTAGGCATGGTCGATATAAAAATGGAAAAATACGTGTAATACCAGCTTCTAATATCCCTTTGGTTGTTCTAGGTGCCCTACTCTTATGGATAGGGTGGTTTGGATTTAATGGTGGGTCTGTTGGTTCTATCTCTTCAAAAGAAAATGCTGACTTAGTAGCTCTGACCATTATGAATACCAATACAGGTGGTTTAGCAGGTGCCATCATTGTTGCTATCATCATGTATGTACAATATAGGAGATTTGATATTACTATGATACTCAATGGAGCACTAGGTGGACTTGTATCTGTTACAGCAGGAGCAGATATGTTTGATATGTATGCTCCTATCTATGTAGGCGCCATTGGTGGTATTATTGTAGTTTATGGTGTTGCTCTTTTTGATAAACTTAGACTAGATGACCCAGTGGGTGCTTTATCTGTACACTTACTCAATGGTATTTGGGGAACAATCGCTGTCGCTTTTTTTGCTGATGTATCACTATGGAATCAAATAAAAGGTGTATTAGTAGTAGGTGTATTTGCATTTACTGCTTCATTTATAGTAATGTATATTATCAATAAAATATCACCATTTAGAGCAGATGATGATGAGCAACAACAAGGACTAGATATAGAAGAATGTGGTGTAGAGGCCTACCCAGAATTCAAACGGTCTATTTAAAGAACGTAAACTATAACATAGTCTTATAAAAGACTTACCATTAAGGTAACTTTCTTTATAAGAGATTGCTAACGCTGTGTTCTACGATGAAGACATTTAGTGCTTCACTGCACTGCGTTTTAACGCTTGTCTTCAGCAGAGAGCTCACGCAACTTGTTGCGTATTATATTAAAAGAATTAAGGAAAAATTATGAAAAAAATAGAAGCAATTATCAAACCATTTAAACTAGATGAAGTAAAAGATGCTCTTGTAAAAGCTGGTATCGAAGGTATGACAGTATCAGAGGTAAAAGGTTACGGCCGTCAACAAGGTCACTCAGAACTCTACCGTGGAGCTGAGTATATCGTAGAATTTATCCCTAAAGTAAAAATAGAAATTGTAGTATCAAATGATGAGTATCTCAATAAAGCCATAGAGGCTATCAAAGAAAATGCAAAAACTGGTAAAATCGGTGATGGTAAAATCTTTGTATCTGATATATCAAAGAGTATTCGTATCAGAACGGATGAAGAGAACGAAGAGGCGTTATAAGATTATATCTTATAATATAGGAAGGGTAACACTCCTCCTATATCATACTACTTAAGCTTTCAATCTTCTCTTTACTACCAAGTACTTTCCACTCTACACTATTAATACCAAACTCACGTTCATATTGGGATAAACCTAGCTGTTTTAAAGTATGAAGCATTTTATCTATACTACTATAGCTTGTACTAAAAGTAAAAGAATCTTGTTTCTCATAAAAAGTTAAAGTTGATACTTCTATCACGTTTTTAACAGCCAATGCATAGGCTCTAGCCATACCTCCCGTACCTAACTTAATACCACCAAAATAACGTACTATCAGTACCGCACAATTAATAAGCTCTGTCCCTCGGAGTACATTTAGAGCAGGCACACCTGCACAGCCTTTGGGCTCTCCATCATCAGAGCTATTTTCTACTATTTGGTCATATTTATTAAGATATCGTAATGCATAGACTACATGATTGGCTTTAGGGTTTTCAAGTTTTAGTTTTTCTTGTAAACCTTCATACTCTGATATAGGTACAAGGTATGTAATAAATTTTGAACGATTTACTTCAGTAGTATAGGTGTATGACTCTTGAATGCTTTGCACTAAATAACTTTGCGTAAATATTTGTAGAGTTTAAGTCCAATAAAACTACCTATAAGGTCAGCTACAACATCTTCTTGTTCTGCACTTCTATTCACCGTATAAATTTGTGAAACCTCTATCAAAATTCCATAGCCTAGCAAAAGTAATAAAGCATACCAATAGTTTATTCTATAACCTAATCTCAAAAGTAATCCTAAAATAACAAATGCCAAGATATGATGTGCTTTATCATTCAAAGGTGTGATGACTGGTGCCATCTCTTGTGGCACTATAGCTGCTACATAGCTCACCAATAGCGCTAACCAAAAAAGTACTCTAAAGATAGAGCGATATTTATATATCTTTGACTTTTTCAACAATAAAATCCACAAATTTATCTGAACTATTCATACACTTAGCCACAATGTAGTCATCATACTTAATCTTCTCTGCTATCTCTCTGTGTTCAATATCTAATTCAAAAACAGTTTCAGAATTATCTATAGTAAAAGCTATAGGAAAGATAATGACTTTACGGTGTGTAGGATTACGTAGTACATCTACAAGATTGGGTTCTAACCAATCATCATTACCTACCTTTGATTGATAGACTAGCTTTATATCATGAAATTTTATACCACGTTCATGTAGATACGTTTTAATAGCAGATGCATTTCCTTCTATTTGATTTTGATAAGGATCACCTGCTTGAATTATACTTACAGGAAGTCCATGTGCAGAAAGCAGTAAATCATACTCTTCTGTCTCTTTACCATCCATAGCTTCTATAATCTTCTCACATGATGCCTCTATATAGTCATAATCATCATAATAAGGATCAATTACTATTATCTTAGGTGCATAGTCTAAAAGTGCACATCTTTGCTCTATATCTTCAACAGAGGAGAGTGTAGTTGTAGTAGAGTACTGAGGATACATAGGAAACAGAATAAGTTCTTCTATACCCTCCTTTTTGCATTGTTCTAATGTGACATCTGCAAAAGGGGGAACATAACGCATTACTGAATAAATAGGTATATCAACTTTTTCTTTGAGCTTCATAATAAGTTCTTCCGTTAATGTTGGTAAGGGTGATTTCCCTCCGAGAAGTCCATAGTTTTCTTTGACCTCTTCAAGACGTTTATTAATAATAATTTGAGAGACTAGTTTGCGAGTATAAGGATTCATAGTTAATATATTTTTATCTGCAAACATATTACGTAAAAAAAGTTCAACCTCTTCTACATTATTGGGTCCCCCCATATTAAGCAACAATAGAGCCTTACACATACATATCCTTTAAAGTCTTGTATTTTAGCATAGAGAGTGTAAAATCATACATAAATAGAGTTAATAACTAAAGGCTTTTCATGATTATTATTCCCGCACGTATCGGTTCTTCTCGTTTTCCCAATAAGGTCTTAGCTGACATAGGTGGTATACCAATGGTTATACGTACTGCTCAAGCTGTCAAAGCTATAGATGATGTCACTATTGCTACAGATTCACAAGAAGTAATAAGTATTGCTAAAAAATATGGTATTCATGCAGTACTTACTTCAGAAACACACCAAAGTGGAACAGATCGCATTTATGAAGCAGTACAACAACTAAACCTAAAGGAAGATGAAATTATCATTAATGTCCAGGGTGATGAACCATTTATAGAAAAGGAAGTAGTACAAAGTATATATAACTTAACTAATAAAAATAAAAATAATAACCATATTATGATGAATTCTTGTTATAAAATAATTTCAAACCCAGAAGCAGATGATCCTAATATTGTGAAGGTTGTCACAGACAGTAATGATATCGCTCTATACTTTTCTCGATCAAAAGTACCCTATCCAAGGGATCACCATTTTGACAGGTATAAAGGTCATTTAGGTATTTATGGATTTACTGTTAGGTCCTTACAAAAGTTTTGTAAGCTCACCTCTGCTCCACTCGAAGAGGTAGAAAAATTAGAACAACTTAGAGCACTCTACCATGGCTATAATCTTGCCATGATAGAAGTAAAAACCCAAAGTTTTGGTATTGATACACCAGAAGATTTGGAAAAGGCTTTAAAATATCATAATCTATAATTTTACAACAAATTATCATAAAATAAAAAATTTTACTTCTTTATTATTGGTTACCAACTGCTTTACCTAAATCCCACATAGGCATAAATATTCCAAGTGCCATTAAAAGAACTAAACCTGCAATAAAAAACATCATAATAGGTTCAATATATGCAGACAAGTTGTCAATTAAATCTTGAAATTCCATATCGTAATAATTGGTTACTTTATCAAGCATAGCATCAAGTTGACCACCAGCTTCACCAGCCTTAATCATTTGTAAAAGCATATTTTGATAGAGTCCGGTAAGTTGAAATGCTTCAGCAAGATTCATACCTCTACCTATGTTAGCATTTACAGTTAGAAGCTGTTCTTTTATAGCACAATTGTCTACCATACCTACTGCAGTGTCAAGTGCTTCTGATACAGGAATACCCGATTTTACCAATTCCCCAAATACTAAATTGTATTTATGCATTGTAGAAAGGAAAATTGCTTTGTTTATTAAATAAAATTTTGGATGAATCATAAGTTTATCCATTTGACATTTAAAGTTTTTGTTATTATTGTAAAAATATTTAATCGCAAAAATACTACCAATTAGTAAAAGAAGAATATATAAACCATAGTTAGAAAATGCCCATTCTAATTTAAGAAGTATTTGAGTTGGAATAGGTAATTCAGTTTTAAATTTTGAAAAAATATCTTTAAATTTAGGTACAACTACCATAATTAAAATTGTAAAAGCTATTCCCATTGCTGCTAATGTAATCATAGGACCACGTATTGCTTTTTTAAATTTAGCCTGATTATTTCTTAAATTTTCTAAAATATCTGCTAATTTGTGATAAGATTCTGAAATGTTACCTGTTCTTTCACCTAAGTTTGTCATGGCAAGTGCCACATGCCCAAAATCCTCAGTATATGGTTCCATAGCATCAGACATACTATTACCTGCATTAATATCAGAATGTATTTTTAAATATATCTCTTTAAGTTTTTTATTTTCTGTATTATCTGCTACATCTGCTAAAGTATCAGTAATAGATATACCTGCATCAGTCATAACAGCAATTTGCCTGATTGTTGAAATTTTATCATTTATAGGAATTTTAGATTTAAATGATTTTTTGAATTGTGAAAAAAATTCAGAGATCCCCTCTTCTAATGGCGCGGATGTTTGTATTGCCTTCATTACCATAGTAGTAGGGAATTTATTTTTAGCTAGTTTTATTGCTAACATTTTATTCTCTGCTTTTATTAATTCAGCGCGCTTTTTACCTTTATCCATTATAGTTACGTTAAAATACTTCATTATAACCTCGCTACTCTATAAATTTCTTCTATCGTTGTTTTCCCCTCAAGTGCTTTACTTACACCATCTTCAAACATATTAATAAAACCTTCCTTTGTTGCTTGTTCCGTCATCTCTTCCTTAGATGCACTTCGTGCAATCATTCGTGAAAATGTTTCCGAAATAGTTAAAACCTCTGATATCATTTCTCTTCCAGAATATCCACTATGTCCACACTCTTTACAACCTTCTCCTACATAAAAAGTAGGATTTTCAGGTAAATATTGTTGTACATCTTTTAATAATGTATCTGGTAATTCTGTCTCTTTTTTACAGTGCTTACAAATTTTTCGTACAAGTCTTTGTGCCTGAATAGCAACCAATGCTCCAGAAACCAAATACTCTTCAATCCCCATATCTAATATTCTTGTCACTGCAGAAATTGCATCATTTGTATGCAGTGTAGAAAGTACCAAGTGTCCTGTAAGTGCAGCTTGAATTGCTATACGTAAAGTCTCTTGATCTCTAATCTCACCAATCATTATTTTATCAGGATCTTGTCTAAGAATAGATTTCAGAGCTGCAGCAAAACTTAGTCCAACATTTGCACGTACTTGAACTTGCTGAAGTCCAGACATTTGGTATTCAACAGGATCTTCTACTGTAATTATCTTATCTTTAACATCTTTAATGGCATTAAGTGCTCCGTAAAGTGTAGTAGTTTTACCTGATCCTGTTGGTCCAGTTACAAGTACAATGCCGTATGGTACTTTAATTGACTCAGCAAATCTGTCGTAACAAAATTTACTCATACCCGCTTCTTCAAGTTTAATCATCGCTTTCGTTTTATCTAAAATTCTCAAAACTATTGATTCACCATAGATTGTAGGTAGAGTAGATACCCTAAAGTCAAAATCTTTTTTGCTCACAGTAGCAGAAAATCTACCATCTTGAGGTTTTCTCTTTTCTGCAATGTCTAAATTAGAAAGTAATTTCATTCTAGAAGCTAAAGGATTAAAAATATCTTTATCAAATGTAAAACTTTGTCTAAGCATACCATCTACACGCTCTCTAATCACACATGATTTTTCTGTTGCTTCTATGTGTATATCGCTGGCTCCACCATATATAGCAGATTTCAGTACAATATCAATTAACTTTAATACTGCTGGTGACTCATTATCATTTTCATCATTTGTTTCTTGATTTAAATCTTTTCTAATATCTGAAACTAACCCTTTAATACTTTCATTAATTTCTAGTCTTTGTAAATGTTGATGAATTTGCTTTGGTCTCGCAATAGCAATTCTTATAGGTTTTTTAGGGAATAATCTCTGTATTGCATCTTGTGCAGCCATATCAAGAGGATCATCAAAAACAATTTGAACATTTAAATCATTTTCTTCGATAGGTATAATATTATATTTAATTAATTGCTTATATGATACTTTAGAAAATAATTTCATATCAATTTCAATATCATCTAAATCAAGATAATCAATATTTAAAGCTTTAGCTACTTCCTCTATAACTGGGGTAATATTTATACCTTCAATTTTTTCTAAATGTACTAATGTAATAATACCTTGTCTAATTTTTTTAGCCAGAAAAATTTCTACTGTTTGTAAATCAATCATTTTTTCACTAATTAAATTAGCAAAAGAAATTTTTTTAGGTGGTCTGCTTTTTACTAACGTTGAAATATTATTTTTAGTAATTAATTTTTCATCAAGCATCATTTCAATTAATTTTACCATACTATACCTCCTCTATTTTTTTAATTTTAATAATAAATTCCATGCTGCAGAGGAATTAGATCTCTTAGCATAATTTGTTAAAATTCGTATCGCTTCATTTTTATGCCCAAGCTTTGCTTTAGATTTTACATAAATTAACCAGCTCTCTTCTAAACTACTATTAATCTTATTTGTTTGAAGCGCCCAATATTCTGCTTTACGGTAATTACCTTTTCTGTAATAACTCTTAGCCAAGAATAGTGAATCTTCTGTATCGTGTGATTGTTTAAAACGTTTTTCAACATCACTATAAGCACTTACCTTAGACGATTCAACAATATTTAAATGTATTTTTTTACGAGGTTTATCACTTAATCTAATTTTTGGTTTTTTATTTATTTTTATTTTAGGTTTCTCAGATAGCACAATTTTACCTACAGGCATATCATCAATCAAGGGTATATCATCTACAATAGGTAAAGTTGGTATCTTTATATTATTTTTATTGACATTATCAACTATTGCTTCATCTTCCAAACTTATCTTTTGAGACTCAACCAGTATTTCTGAAAGTTTTTTATCTAACAATACTACTGAATTAGATTTTGGATACTGTATCGTATTAATATTCTGTGTATCCATTTTGCTATCGAAATGAAAATTTTTATTTTGATAGAAAAGAAAGCTTACTATTGCTATTAAACATAATACACCTAATAATAGATAGAGTGGTTTTTTCTTATTTTTATTGTATTTTTTCCATTCTTCTTCTAAGACTTTAATATCATACATTGATATATCCTAGTTTTAATGCTGCCATTTCAATAATACGATCAGGAATTTTTTCATAATCAATTTTAGATGGTTCATGTTCATCATAATATTCACATATTTCAAAAATAGTAAACATAATTTTATTACATTCTCTAAAATTGCCTTTTGTAAAATCATGAATAAGACTCATATTCTTTTCTTTTATAGAATTTGCAATTTCAAATAAATGCTTTTTTAATAATTTTTTATGTACATAAGATGTTTGATCTTCTTGTGTAGCATTTTTAAGTTCGATTATTTCCCATATTCTTGATTGAAAATGTTCTTTGGCAATCAAGTCTTCATCATCTGTTTTATGTAAAGAAACTACGAACTTAACAGCACGTGTATCTGAAATTAGTCTAATCTTTTCCATCATTTCAGCACTATACATTTGCGCTTCATCTAAGAGAATAAGTATTTCTCTTTTACCTCTTAAATTTTTACAAAAGTTCACTAAAGCTGAAAAGTTTACCTCAGTATTATGTGGTAAATTTTGTTTTGTTAATACTTTAAATAACTTATGAAAAAACTCTTTATCATTTGTGGTAGGTGTGTCAAAATAATATATCTCTTTTTTATATTTTAGCTTCTCTTGCAATCTATTTAAAAGAATACTTTTACCAGTACCAGGCTTACCAAAAAGTAGAATCATCTTCAACGGTTTTTCCATACTATACTCTAATTGTTTGTATGCAGTAACAGATGAGGATAACTCTATGTAATCATCAATATCAATAGAATCGATGAATACATTTTTAGCTGCAGTATATCTACTTTTCATTTAATTTAGAATAACCTAAATCTTTAAGAGATACAGATTTAGAGTTCTTAACAATATGAGGTGTAATAATTAAAACTAATTCTTCGACAGTATTAATTTTTTCTTTACGCTGAAATGCTCCACCTAATAATGGTAAATCACCAAGTAATGGTACTTTATTAATCTTACTTCCTGTTTTCGATGAAATTAATCCACCCAATATTGCATGTTCACCGTCTTTTACTTTTATCACTGAAGCAATTTGTCTTTTAATTAAATCTGGTGGGATATCTCTTGCATTTGAAGTACTAGTAACAGCATCAACCGTATCAGAAACTGATGGATTTATTTTTAAAGTAATCATCCCATTAGTATCAATTTCAGGTGTAATATCTAATAATATACCAGCAAAAACAGAATTTATTTGTTCACCTTGTGATGCAACTGCCCCACCTTGTCCACTTGCAGTTGTACTAGATGTTATTTTATAAAATAAAACTTTACCTACAGATATTAAAGCTGGTTGATTATTAAGTGTCATTACCCGTGGGCTAGAAATAGATTTAACATCACCTTGTGTACCTAAAAATTTAATAATCTCAGATACTTTTGCATTACCTGTAATATTAACTATCCCCGCACTACTACTTTGATCAGCATTGGTATAAGTATGCTTTGTTATTCCTTCTGCTTTATCATACGTATATTCAGCAATATTTCTTTGTGCCATATTTAATGTACTAATAGTCAGATTTTGCAGGCCATATAATTGAGACCAATCCACACCTGTAGTTGTACTGTCATCAAAACTCACACTTATAATACGTACATCAATAAGCACTTGTGATTTAATTTGTTTAGATAATGTATGTATATATTTTGCTACACGATTAATTTGACGTTCCGTTCCTGTAACTGTTACCATACCTGCTTCAGCATTAACTATTGGAGCCAAAGGGTTGTATTGCCATACCTTTCCATCTGGTCCTGTCCAGCTATCACCAGATTTAATATAATGTGTACTTCCATCACTAGCACCTGCAAGAACACGTTGTAGTTCATGTTCAATTGTTTGCCAAAACTTGAACTCATCATTACTTTCAATCGATGTACCAGTACGTGAGGGAGCTGAATTTGCACCTTTAGCGGAATTACTTGAATCGGCTAAAGTTACATCAGCATTACTTGTCCCTACACGCTTACCCGAAATATAGTGTATCCTGAATGTTCTAGTAATCAAATATGATATATTCAATTTATTACCAACAAAAGAATAATGTAAATCATTATCCTTTAAAATAGTATTTAAAAAACCTTTAAATGTACTATTTTTTAATTTTACATAATAGAGTTTTTTGTTCATTCTTACTTTTGCTGCTTCATCTTTGACATTAACAGTTAATCCGCATGTATCTGCCAGATTATCAATTACATCACCAATTGTTAATTTACTATCAATGGTAACAGAAAACAATTTATCTGAACAATTATCAGCATTTACACTTATAAACATTAGTGAGATTATAAAAAACCTCATTACAGTACTTTGTATTATTTTCATCTTATTCCTTTTCTCCTATTATTGTAATAAAGTTTTCTTTTTTTTCATTAAGAAATAGCTTTTTAATTTGATTTTCATTCCGTAACACGACACCTTTTTTCCCAATATACTTCAATATATATCCTCCTATATTATCATCTATACTATTCCAACTATCATTGATATAGGCTCTATTATTTAAAATAGCATGTAAAACTAATTTTGTTTCTTCTGATTTTGTAGGTAAAACGAATGTTGTAATATTAACATCTTTAACTACTTCTATAAAAGGTTCTTTCGTTGTTTCTAATTTATCTAAATTTATACCCTCGCGCTTTTGATGTATTTTCATAACCATATCACGTATTTGATCTACAGATAAATCGGCACATATATAAGAAGTCAATAAAACTAGTAGTAAAAATAATTTTTTCATTAATGATTAATCCCCCATACTGAAATATTGATATCAGCTAGTATTTCTGAAGAATTTACATCAAGTGATAGTTCACTTCCATAAATATCTGTTACCAACGTATTTTGTTCTAATTCATTCATAAATTTAATAATTCCTTTATATTTTCCCTTACACCCTAAAGTAATTTCTAATACATGTCCAAAACTACCATTGTTATCAACATAATTATTAGATATATATTGAATATCTACATTATGCATTTCGGCCTTATCAGTAAGAGAATTTAAAAACCTAGACCACGATTTTTGGTTAAAAAGCATATCTGACAATTTATCTAAATTATTATTAATAAATTTTATTTTGTCTTCTGTTTCCTTGACATTTTTCTTTTTGATAAGTATATCATTATCATATTCTTTCGCTTTACCATTTCTATCACCGGCAACTGTAATAGAATTCAAATAAGTATTATTATCTACAATTCTTTTTTGAAGTGATTTTTTAGTTCTATCACTTTTTTTATACATATCCTTAGTATATGGTAATAAATAAGCAAATGCTAAATAGGCTATAACCCCTGCAACACCTAAGATAACTAACCACTTTTCACTCTCTTTTTTAGGAGCAAAATATTCATCAAGTTGTTCTAATTTATCTTCTATATACTTCATCTTAAATCCACCTTTAACACCCCTCTATAATAATTATTATTAGGATCTTTTTCAATACGTTCAATATCAATCTGATTAATATCATCAAAATGCGTTTCTGAAATATATTTAATAAGTTCCGTTAGTTTTCTATCATCTGAACTTACAAGTGATACCCATAAGATATCATTATCTGTAAATACCTTGTCAATATTAACATCAAATTTTACTAGTTCATCTGCTATTTGATGTAAAATACCAGATTTTAAGCGATAATTCACTTTTTTATCATATATGGATGTAAGTGTTTTAGTTTTAGCACCATAACGTGTAGATAATTCTCCAAGTTTTTTATCTAAGACTTCAATTTCTTTTGTTTTAATTCCTAATATTTTTTTATATTTATCTGCTTCAACCTGTAACTTACTATCCTCTTTCTTAAGTACATAAATCTTAGCATCATTCGCATAAGATCCAACAAGATGCATTAAAGGCCATGCCAACCCAATTGAAATCGCTGCAAATGTTGCAATAATAAATTGTCCTGATGCTCTATTTACAAAAGAAGGTGGTCTAGGAAACATAGTAAGATTTACTAATGTATTTTCATCTTCCATATAATGAAATGATGATAATAACATCATGTACTGTAATTGATCTGTATACCATTCATCACTACTAATATTATAATCAAAATTTAAATCAGCAGACTGTAAACCTAAATAATTTTGGCTATATTCGTCTAGTCCGACAATAGGTCCTTGTACTGAACCAATATAAACTTGATCAATCGCTTCTAATTGGAAAGCTCTTTTTGCATAAATAATAATATCATTAATAGTAATAAATACTTCACCAAAAATTTTCATAAAATTTTGTTGATATTCATTATTTGTTGTCTTTAAACCTTCAGATTCCAAGATAGTATAGAACTCTTTTTCATCAACTTTTTCACCTACAAGCTCACAATATTTATCATAGATTTGTTCTAACGAAAAGTCTATTGATTTTGAATATAAGTATTCACCATCTTTATATAAAGTAACAAATGCATCTTGTTTCGTAAAGTACATGAAACAATGTGTACCACTAGCATTTAAAATTTCATTTTTATATAATGTTTTATATAAGAGTGGTGCGGGGACAAGTAAATCTATATATTTAGTTTGACTTTTAATAGGAAAATAAAGTTCATCTAATTTATTTGGTTCTGCAACAAAAATATGAAATTCTCGTTCTTCACCACTATTTTCAACTTCTCTCGATGCTATTACATATTCACTTGCTTGATCCAGTCCTAGCTCTTCATAAGCCTTAATATCTAAGATATCATTAATATCTTCATCTGGAATACTTCGACTTACTGATACTGTAGTACTAATAATATCTTTATTGCTCAAATATGATGTTATATAATTAGATTTATTAAAACTAAGTTTCTTTATTGGCTTGAAAATATTATTCTTAAATTGATATTTTAGATCTGTATAAGCATTTATTGTAATAATATTTTTTACAGTTGATGGAGACTCTTCTGATGATTTTTTTTTCGAAAACATATACTACTATCCCTTGTTTGTTAAACAATTATATATGTTATAATATTAAAAGTATCTTACAAACATTTATTTTTTTAAATTATAACTTGTTTAATTTCTTAGCATAAGGATTTATTATCCTTAATATAATTTTTATTTCATGAGAAGATTACCATAAAAAATGTCAAAAATGTCAAATTTTTATTTAGATAATGTATCCTAATTCTTCTAAACCATCTCTATTTTTACTCCAGCCTTTTTTAACAGAAACATGCAAATCTAAAAATATTTTTTTTCCAGAGAATATTTCCATCTGCTGGCGAGCTACCTTTCCTACACGTTTAATACCTTCACCTTTTTGCCCTACTATCATGCCTTTTTGCGTATCTTTTTCTACCACTATAGTAGCATAGACAGTATCAAGTGTATCAGTCTCATCTATCTTCTCTATCGTTACATCACTCTCATAAGGTATCTCATCAGAAAGATTTTCAAATATAGACTCACGTATTAACTCTTTATATATATCACGTATATTATCCGTAGTCAGTATTTCTGTATCAAACAAAAATGGTGATTCTGGTAAATGTTTAGAAATTTCATCAAGAAGTTGACGTTTCCCAACCTTTTTATTTACAGAAAAAGGGATAATCGCTTCAAATTTATCTTGATATTTTTGATACTCTCCTAATTTTTTAAGAATATCTCCTTGTTTTACATGATCCATTTTGGTAAGTAATACAATGTGTTTTGTTCCTTTACGCTCACTCATCTTCAAAAATTTCTCATATTCTGTAAGTTTATCTGTAATCGGAGCTAAAAATACAATTAAGTCTGCATCTCCTATAGCTTTCATGACCTCATCCATCATAAACCGATTGAGTAACTTCTCTTTTTGATGTATACCTGGCGTATCTACAAAAATTATCTGAGACTCTTTACCATATATATCTTTATGCATCACAATGATATTCATACGTTTACGTGTAGCTTGTGCCTTTTTAGAGACCATCGCAAGCTTTTCACCCACTACATGGTTAAGAAGTGTACTCTTTCCTGCATTTGGGCGTCCTACTACGGCTACAAAACCTGCTTTGGTATCTATCTCTTCTTTTTCATGTTTAAACATTATAATATATACCTTGTCGTATCTTCATCTTCTACTACTGCACCTATTTTCTCTTTCACTAAAGCTTCATCTACAAGTATCTTTTCACCACTATGTTCATCTGCAGAAAAGCTTATTTCTTCGAGTATCTTCTCCATTACTGTATGTAGACGTCTAGCACCAATATCTTCTGTTTTTTCATTGGCTTGTAGTGAATAGTTAGCAATGGCTCTCAATGCTGACTCATCAAAAATCAATTCAACATCTTCTACTTTCAGTAATGCCTCATACTGTTTAATAAGAGAATTATTTGGTTCAGTAAGGATACGATAAAGTGTCTCTTCATCCAAAGAATCTAACTCTACACGTAAAGGAAAACGTCCCTGAAGTTCTGGCATCAAGTCACTTGGTTTAGAGACATGAAACGCCCCAGCAGCAATAAAAAGAATATGATCAGTCTTTACCATACCAAGTTTTGTATGTACAGTTGAGCCTTCTACAATAGGGAGCAAGTCACGTTGCACCCCTTCTTTACTTGGATCTTGTCTTCCTTGAGAGTTTTCTGAAACTGCAACTTTGTCTATTTCATCTAAAAAGACGATACCACCTTTTTCTACTTTTTCTAAGGCTATAACTTTCAATGTCTCTTCATCAAGTAGCTCTTCACTGGCTTCAGCTTCTAATATTTTCTTTGCATCTTTTACAGAAACTTCTTTTTCTGGACCTTTTTTACCCATACCACCAAGTACTTTTACGATACTCTCTTGTACCTGTATCATTTGAGGTGGCAATCCTTCTTCGGGGAGTTGAGGATTATTAGGTACTTCTATCTTTATTTTAAGATGGTCAAGCTCACCTTTTAGAAACTTCTCTTGCATGCGTACAAAACTTGCATCATACTCAGATTTTTTCTGTTCGCTTGCTCCTGAAGGTAATGGTGGCAATAGCTTCTCAATGATTTTATTTTCTATATAGTTTTCTATCTTCTCTTTATTCTTTTTATTTTCTGATTCACGTACTATCTGCATAGAGGTTGCTGCCAAATCACGTATCATAGACTCTACATCACGTCCTACAAAGCCCACTTCAGTATATTTACTAGCTTCAACTTTGATAAACGGTAAATTCATCATCTTTGCCAATCGTCTAGCAATCTCTGTTTTACCTACACCTGTACTACCTATCATTAGTATATTTTTAGGTGTTACGTCTTGTTGCATATCAGCATTTAGTTGCATACGTCTATAACGATTACGCAAAGCTACTGCTATCGTTTTTTTCGCATCATCTTGCCCTATCACATACTTATCTAAATAAGAGACTATCTCTTTAGGTGTCAAATTATCCATTTTACTCATTATAATTCCAATAATTTAATATTTTTGTTAGTATAGATACATACATCACCAGCAACTTCTAAAGATTTTTGTACTAGCTCTTTAGGCTCTAAATTAGCATGTCTATCTAAAGCACGTGCAGCCGAAATGGCATAGTTACCACCACTTCCTATAGCTGCAATCTTTCCATCTTCTGGTTCCACTACATCACCTGTACCTGTAAGGATATAGATATGTTCAGCATTAAGTACTATCATCATTGCTTCTAACTGACGTAGATGCTTATCTTTACGCCACATCTTGGAAAATCCTATAACAGATTTAAATAAATCACCTTTTTTTTCAGCTAAAATTGTTTCAAACATATCAAAAAGGTTAAATGCATCAGCAGTGCTTCCTGCAAAACCAGCTAATACTTTGCCTTCACCAAGTGTACGTATTTTTGTGGCATTACCTTTAAGTACCGTATCTCCAAAGCTTACTTGTCCATCACCACCAATAACAGCTTTTCCATCTGCTTTATATCCTAATATCGTAGTTGCATGAAACATTAGACTGCTACCACATTTACTTTAAGTGTGGCGTGTATACCATGTCCTAACTTTGCATCTACCTCATGTACACCTTCTGATTTGAGTGCCTTTTTAAGATTGATATGTTTTTTATCCACTTCAATCCCTAACTGCTCAGAGATCGCATCTGCAATATCTCCATTCCCTACTGAACCTTTTATCCCTACGGGTGCTTTAGTCTTTTCTATATTTATCTCACTCGCTTCAAGTGTAATTTTTTCTGCTTCAAGACGGGTGAGTTCATCTTTAAGTTCCTGTGCCATACGCGCTTGCTCTGCTTTCCAGTTTTCTACTATTTCAGGTGTTGCTAGTTTTGCCAATCCTTTACCTATAAGAAAATTTTGACCATAGCCATCTTTTACTTCTTTAATCTCACCTGCTTTTCCAAGTGCTTTGACGTCTTTAATTAAAAGTACTTTCATTCATTGTCCTTCTTGAGCTGAGAACCATATAATTTGTTTCTCATTTTATCCTCATTTTATTTATTTATAATTGCATAGTGTGATTTTAACAAAGTTTTACTACTCGTTTGTTAAACAGAATTAAAAATCAAGTGTAATAAAGTCATTTTAGTATAAACTTTGTAACACAAAGTACTTTGTGTATTACTGAATACATATATAATTCATACTAAGATGTTATAATTCTCATAATTTAAAATAGGAACAACAAAATGAAGACAAAGACTATTATCATTTTTTTCATATTGATACTCCTACAAGGATGTAGTACCAAAAAAGTTTCATTGAAACCCTTGGCTACACAAACAGATATGAATCTAACACAAAAGAGTACAGCACTGCCTATCAGTTCTAATGATGAAATAGATAATGAAGATTTTGATGAAGAGTATACAAATCAAGAAACTGACATTAAAGATGACCCATTCAGTGGATATAATCGTCTAATGACAACATTTAATGATCATCTGTTTACCTATGCACTTAACCCTCTTTCAGAAGGTTATGCCTACATTACACCAGAACCTATACGACAAAGTGTAGCCAATTTCATACACAATTTACAGTTTCCAATCAGATTTACCAATAATCTACTACAAGGTAAACTTCAAAACTCTTCAGATGAGTTAGAACGATTTATTGTCAACACTACAGTAGGTGTCGGTGGATTATTTGATCCTGCACATACATATATGCATATTCCTGTACATAATGAAGATTTTGGGCAGACACTTGGAAGTTATGGTATAGGTACAGGATATCACATTGTATTACCATTTCTTGGACCATCTAATATTCGTGATGGGTTAGGTCTTATAGCAGATGGATACCTCTCACCTCTTATCTATCAAAGTGGACTAAAAAAATATAAAATACCTCAAAACTATGTAGAGTCTATAGGAATCTATGGATTTGACATAATCAATAAAAATGCTCTGCACTTAGGTGCCTACGAGAGTCTAAAGAAAGACTCCATTGATCTCTACCCATTTTTAAGAGATTTATACGAACAAAAACGACGCTCTGATATTGCAGAGTAATTATATTATTATAAGGATAAAATATGTTAAAAAAAATACTACTATTGACACTCATCATGGTATTTAGCCATGGAGTAGAAGAACAAAATATCAAAAGTGTAATGGATACTAAAACAAAAGAATCGATAAAAATACTCAAAAACAGTACTCTCTCACAAAAGCAAAAAGAGAAGAAAATTATTAAAATAATGGATCCAATATTCTCTTACTCTACTATGGCAAAAATCTCTTTAGGGAAAACATGGAAAACACTTACTAAAAAAGAAAAAAAGGCCTTTACTAAAGCCTTTGAACATAAAATTAAACGATCATATATAGATAAACTTAAACTCTATAATAACCAAAAAGTTATGACATCATCCCCTAAAAAAATGAAATCAAACCGTATAAAACTGACTACAAAAATCGTAGGTAATCATGAGACTTATAAAATAATCAATTCATTTTTTAAAAAGAAAAATACGAATCAATGGTACATTTATGATGTCAAACTTGCAGGAGTGAGTATTATCCAAACATTTAGAAAACAATTTTCAGCTTTTTTAAAGACTAAGTCATTTAATCAACTGCTTAAATCACTCTAAATAGAACATAGACCAAAGATACCTAATGCTAAAAAAACTTTATCAAAATATAATTTTAAAGTACCCGTTAAGTATTTTGGCTTTAACACTATCGGCCATACTATTTTTTGGGCTAAACATCACTAAACTTGAAATCGATGCCAGTGCAGAAACTTTACTACTTGAAGATGATAAAGACTTGGCATTTTTAAGAGAAATAGAAAAACGTTTTACAGGCAATGATGCTTTAGTCATCGCCTATAAACCTAAAGCCGATTTGCTCTCTAAAAAGAGTTTAGATACCTTAAGAAAACTCACAGATGAGTTGAAACATGTAGAGGGTGTCGTCTCTATTGATTCTATATTATCTCTGCCACTACTCTACTCTCCTCCACAAGGTATGGATGAACTACTTCATAACACACGAAGCATTGAAAATTCAGATGTCAATCTTAGCATGGCAAAGCATGAATTTCTAACAAGTCCTCTCTATAAAGATAGTTTAGTCAATAAAAAATTTACTATTAGCTCTATCTTGCTTAACCTTAAGAGGGATACTCTCTACCAAGAATTCCTTGAAAAACGCACTGCCTTACAAAAAAAGCAGCAAGCCTCAACGCTTACACCTCAAGAAGAAAAAAACTTAAAAGAAGTAAACCTCACCTTTAAAAAGCATAGAGATGCACAACGTCTGGCTACAACGAAAATGATTAAAGATATCCGCCACATCATGTCTAAATATGAAATAGATGCTTCTCTTTTCTTAGGTGGTGTCCAGATGATATCTAATGACATTGTAAACTATGTCAAAAGTGATTTGATGACCTATGGAAGTATACTTATTCTCCTTCTTATACTCGTCCTTGGTATTGTATTTAGAAAACCTAGATGGGTTATACTCCCTATACTTATCTGTACACTCTCTGTCATTGCTATCACTTCTGCTTTAGGGTACTGGGGTTGGGAAATTACAGTGATATCTTCTAATTTTATAGCATTACAGCTGATTATTACTATCTCTATCGTCCTACACCTTATTGTCAGATATAATGAGTTGCATACGAAGTATCCTCATGCTTCATTGAAACATACAGTGCTTCTTACTATGCTCTCTAAGTCTACACCTACACTCTTTGCTATCATCACAACCATTGCTGGGTTTACATCTTTGCTCTTTTCTCACATCCACCCTATTATAAACCTAGGGTGGATGATGTCTGCAGGAATCGTGCTCTCTTTTATCATCTCATTTCTTGTTTTTCCTACTGTCTTAATATTACTAAAAAAAGTAGAACAACCTAGACAAAATAAGCGTTCTTTTTCATTGGCAAAAATGAGTTCAAGCATTGTCTCAAGCGATAAAAAAGCTATTTTTATAATAACACTAGCCACCATTATTTTTAGTATTACAGGGGCATCACAACTCATTGTAGAAAACTCTTTTATTAACTACTTTAAAGAAGATACCAACATCTACAAAGGTATGAAAATCATAGACCAAGAGTTAGGAGGAACAACACCTTTAGATATTGTACTTACGTTTACAAAAGAGGTTCAACCTGTAGCATCTACCCAAGAGGAAGAAGATGAGTTTGCCGATGAATTTGACAATGAAGAAGACAATGACCAATACTGGTTTACTGATGAAAAAATAGATATTATTAAAAAAGTACACAACTACCTCTATAGCTTGAAAGATACTGGAGATGTAAAATCTTTTGCTACTATTCTTGAAACAGGTAAGATACTCAATGACAATAAAGATTTAGACAGTGTTGAGATTGCACTACTCTATAAAAAACTGCCAAAAAAATACCAAGATATTATTCTCTCTCCCTATGTAGATATAGAACACGATCAAGTACGCTTTTCTACACGCATCAAAGACTCTAACGAAGGCTTACGCAGAAATGCTTTACTAGAAAAAATAAACAGTGATTTAGATACCATGCTCAACCCTAAAGTTGTCACTCACAAACTCTCTAACCTTATGGTCATTTACAACAACATGCTGCAGTCGCTATTTAGTTCACAAATTGCAACATTGAGTTTTGTACTACTTATACTCTTTGCCATGTTTATGCTACTCTTTCGTTCACTTTTACTCACACTTATTACACTCATCGTAAACATTATTCCTATTGGTATTGTGTTTGGCTTTATGGGCTGGTTGCACATACCATTAGATATTATGACTATTACCATTGCAGCTATTGCTATGGGTATAGGTGTGGATAATACCATTCACTATATACATCGTTTTAAAGCAGAGTTTGAAAAAAACCCTAACTATCTACAAGTCACACACCTCACCAATGAAAGCATAGGACATGCCATGGTCTATACATCACTGACTGTGATTATAGGGTTTTCTATTTTGACACTCTCTAACCTCACCCCTACTATCTACTTTGGTTTACTCACCATGCTTGTTATGGCTGCTGCACTTATTTCCAATCTTATTTTATTGCCTAAATTACTACTTCTCATTAAACCTTTGAGAAGTTAAATATTATATTTATATATTCAACTAAAAAATATCTTGTAATTTCTTTTTAATGTCGTTATAATAAATCAATTTCATCAAAGGAATAAAAAATGAATCTAATCAAACTTTTATTAGTTACTACACTATTTTTTTCTTATACTCATGCAGAAAACTTAAGACCACTACTAGAGAATGGAAGACTCGCAAATAATTATGCTATACAAATTCATTATGATACTGATGATTTACGTCTCAAAATCATTACAACATTTGAACCATTAGAAATTAATAGTACAAATCATTACGTTATTATTGAGGTTGATGAAAATGAACATCAAAAACTACTTGATTTAGATTTAAATGTGACCATTGATTCTTATTTTACAGAATTAATTAATACTACAAGTACTGAAACGAGTAATCAATCTAAAGCGCTAACAAGTAATCTAACAACAACTGGAAACTATCCAACAATTTCTGGCTATTCTTGTTATCGAACAGTTGAAGGAACATTTACTACTGCACAAAACATAGTCAGTAATTACCCAAATCTTGCCCAGTGGATAGATGTAGGAGATAGTTGGAATAAAGAGAATGGTCTAGGTGGTTATGATATGCGTGTATTAAAACTTACTAATTTAAGTAATACACAATCAAAACCTGCACTTTTTATTACAAGTTCTATTCATGCCAGAGAATATACTCCTGCAGAATTGGCAACTAGATTTGCAGAATATCTTGTCTCAAACTATGGCACAAATGCTGATGTAACATGGATGCTAAATCACCATGAAGTACACTTAATGCTTATGGCAAATCCAGATGGAAGAAAACATGCTGAGACAGGTCAAAGTTGGAGAAAAAATGTAAATGATAACTATTGTGCAAGTGGAACTACTCCCGGTGCAGACTTAAATAGAAATTTTGATTTTGAATGGGATTGTTGTGGGGGTAGTAGCAATAATGAATGTTCTCTAACATATCATGGTGCAGCAGCCTCTTCTGAGCCAGAAACACAAGCAATTCAAACTTACATGCGAAACCTATTTGGTGATCATAGAGGACCCAATATTAATGATGCTGCTCCTTTAAATACTGCTGGTATTTATATTGACATCCATAGTTATTCTGAGCTCATTTTATGGCCATGGGGCTATACTGATTCAGTTGCACCCAATAATATGGTTAGCTTAGGAAGAAAATTTGCTTATAGCAATAGCTACACACCAAAACAAGCTATAGGTCTTTATCCAACAGATGGAACTACAGATGACTTTGCATATGGTGAATTAGGAATACCAAGTTATACCTTTGAATTAGGAACAAGTTTCTTTCAAAGTTGTAGTACATTTACTAATACTATTTTACCAGACAATATGCCATCACTCATTTATGCACTCAAAGCTGTAAGAAGTCCATATACTCTTCCACTTGGACCTGAAATAACCAATCTATCTCTAAGTACAGGGAATACCACAGTCCCAAGAGGTACAATTGTTACTCTTACGGGTATTGCCAATGATACGAGATATAATAATTCTCAAGGTTTAGAACCTACCCAAAATATAGCACAAGTAGAATACTATATTGATGTTGCTCCATGGGAATCTAATGCAAATGCCATACCTATTAATGCCCAAGATGGTCATTATAATAATTCTATTGAACCTATTACAAAAACCATTGATACAGGTCTTCTAAATGAGGGAAATCATACTATTTTTGTTCGTGCAAAAGATGCAGATAATCATTGGGGTGTTATTTCTGCATTATTTTTAAATATTGCAACACAGTCTCAATCCCTTCCAACTGCCCCCACAAACCTAAACACAAGTAATGTGACAAGCAATAGTGCAAGACTCACATGGAGTGATAACTCCAATAATGAGACAGGCTTTAAAATCTATAGAGGAAATACCCAAATAGCCACAGTAGGAGCCAATACAACAAGCTATAACCTTACAGGCTTAAGTGCGAATACAACATATACCTATACTGTTAAAGCCTATAATACTACAGGAACATCTGCTGCTACAAGTAAAACATTTACAACCTTGGTAGCACCAAACACTATTCCAACGATACCTTTCAATACCAATGTAAATAATACATGGATCTCTTCTATCGCTTCTACACATAGAAATGGAAGATACGCAAGATACTATACCTTTACCTTGACACAAAGTACCAATGTAACTATAGACTTAACATCAACTAAAGATACCTATCTCTTCTTACTCTCCGGTGTCAATAAAAATGGTTCTATTGTTGCACAAGATGATGATGGAGGTAGTGGATATAATTCAAAAATTACAAGAACACTCGCAGCAGGTAATTATACGATAGAAGCTACTACGTATAGTACTACTACGGGCTCTTTTACTTTAAGGGTGAATACAACACAGTCTCAATCCCTTCCAACTGCCCCCACAAACCTAAACACAAGTAATGTGACAAGCAATAGTGCAAGACTCACATGGAGTGATAACTCCAATAATGAGACAGGCTTTAAAATCTATAGAGGAAATACCCAAATAGCCACAGTAGGAGCCAATACAACAAGCTATAACCTTACAGGCTTAAGTGCGAATACAACATATACCTATACTGTTAAAGCCTATAATACTACAGGAACATCTGCTGCTACAAGTAAAACATTTACAACCTTGGTAGCACCAAACACTATTCCAACGATACCTTTCAATACCAATGTAAATAATACATGGATCTCTTCTATCGCTTCTACACATAGAAATGGAAGATACGCAAGATACTATACCTTTACCTTGACACAAAGTACCAATGTAACTATAGACTTAACATCAACTAAAGATACCTATCTCTTCTTACTCTCCGGTGTCAATAAAAATGGTTCTATTGTTGCACAAGATGATGATGGAGGTAGTGGATATAATTCAAAAATTACAAGAACACTCGCAGCAGGTAATTATACGATAGAAGCTACTACGTATAGTACTACTACGGGCTCTTTTACTTTAAAGGTGAGTCGATAGGAAATCAACAACTATGTGGTGTGTTAGTTTATATACTAACACACTATAAAAAACTTCTTTATATTATTAATAGTATCATTAATAAAAAATGCTACAATCAAAAAAATCAATGAATGGATACCCAATAATGTTTCAAAACTTTCATATAGACAACCTAGGAAACTTCCCAAAAGAGCTTGATACCCTTTTAAACAAACAACGTAAAGTGATCGACACACTTACAAAATCAGATGAGACAAGCTACGAAAAAGTACTCAAACCACTTCAAGACTTAGATGAAGAACTCGGACTCTTTTTTACCCCACTTTCACACCTAAATTCTGTAATGAACTCAGAAGATACACAAAAAGCCTATGAAGAGTCACTTCCACTTTTAAGTAAATTTGGCTCAGAGATGGCACAAAATGTAGAACTCTTTAAAAAAATAGAACAAATCAAAGCTAAAGATGATGAAGCTAAAACCGTAGTAGCCCATGACATTAGAGACTTTGTACTCTCTGGTGTAAACTTGCCAGAGGCAGAGAAAAAACGTATGGAAGAGATAAGTCTCAAACTCTCTGAACTCTCTAACAACTTCTCACAAAACCTACTAGATGCTACCAATGACTATGAACTCATCATCAAAGATAAAAAAGATGTAGAGGGTATGCCTGCCTCTGACATAGAAGCAGCTAAAGAGGAAGTAGATAGAAAAACCATTTACAAGTTTACACTCCAAATCCCTAGCTACTTAGCCTACATGACCTACGGACCTAACCGTGAACATAGAAAAACTATCTCTAAAGCCTATGCTACCAGAGCTCCTGAAAATGCAAATGTCATAGACCAAATCTTAGCCCTTAAAAATGAAAAAGCAAAACTACTTGGCTTTGACTCCTATGCTCAGTATGCACTAGAGACCAGAGATGCCAGTAAAGAAGAGGATGTCATAGGTTTTCTAAATGACCTAGCTGATGCAGTACTCCCACAAGCTAAAAATGAACTAGCAGAGCTCAAAGCTTTCGTACAAAAGAGTGACGGCATTACAGACCTAGCAGGGTATGATGTAGCTTACTACTCAGAAAAACTCAAAAAAGAGAGATTTGATTTTGATGATACTATGACCAAGCCTTACTTTGTACAAGAAAAAGTACTTCAAGGACTTTTAGACATCGTCTCTGAACTCTTTGGTGTGACATTTAAGCCAGCAGGTGTGCCTACTTGGCATGAGTGTGTCAAACCCTTTGATATCTTTGACAATGGTAAACTAAGTGGTCGTATCTACTTTGACCTTGAAGCACGTAAAGAGAAACGTGGTGGTGCATGGATGAACGATTGGGAAACACACTACGTAGATAGTGATAACCAAACACACTTAGCCTCTGCGTTCATCGTGTGTAATTTTTCTCCTACGACTGAAACTACCCCCTCACTCTTACGCCATGATGATGTAGTCACCCTTTTCCACGAGATGGGTCACGCCATTCACCACCTCTTTGGTAAATGTAAAGAGCGTTCTGTCTCGGGCATCAACGGTGTTGCTTGGGATGTGGTAGAGTTTCCTTCACAGTTTTTAGAGAACTTTGCGTACGAGAGCGCTATACTCAAACGTTTTGGGTTTCACTATGAGAGTGGAGAGCCTATCTCTACTGAACTTATGGCAAAGATAAAAGAAACTAAGAACTACCAAGCAGCCCTAGGAATACTCCGTCAAGTAGAGTTTTCACTCTTTGACTTTACCCTACACCAAGGACTCTACCAAGGTGAAGAGATACAAGCCCTGCTTGATGGCATACGAGAAAAAACCTCTTTACTTCCTGCACCAAAGTACAACAAATTCCAGCACGGCTTTGCCCACATCTTTGCAGGAGGCTACGCAGCAGGGTATTACAGTTACAAATGGGCAGAGGTACTCAGTGCCGATGCATTCTTTGAATGTATAGATGAGAAATCAGGCTTTGACAAAGAAAAAGCCAAAGGCTATAAAGAGTTCATCCTTGCCAATGGTGGAAGCAAAGAGATGTCTGCACTCTACCAAGAGTGGCTAGGACGTAAAGCAGAAGTAAAAAGCCTTATTAAACTCTACGAAATCTCGTAGGGTGCGTTTGCTAACGCACCAATAGGGTAATTGATATATAAGCACACTCTCGCCATAAGGCTTATATAAAATTCAAATATGAAGGTTGCGTTGACAAATGCACCCTATGGAGGTAAACATGCAAGAATATCGTTCTCTAGCACTTATTGTATTGGCTATCTTTGTAGTGACTCTGCTAGGAGCTTTTTATAGTCCAACCTTTGAAGAACAAAAAGGCTATTTAGAACTCTTTTTCCTCTTTGGTGGTGTACTTTTCATTGTTTCTACCCTAGCCATCTTTGCGAGTCTAGGATTCTCCTCTTTTGCTATCTATATGGCAGTATTCTTAGCAGCAGTCATGGCCATGTTTGGTATACTGGGAGCGGTTATTGTAGTCTCTCTTACTTATATCACCTGGGGTTCTATATTTGCTATAGAAGTATTACTCTATGATGCAGGTGCTTCAAGTGCTAAAGAGTGGTTTATAACTCGTTACACATTCAAAGCATTTAAAGCAGAGTACTATGCATTTTACCCTCTACTAGGATTTATCTATGTACTACTAGAGATCATCCCCAATCTACTAAGCAGAGAATCTGTCATTGATTTTTCTCCAAAAAGAGTATTGAGAGAAATGGAAGAGTTACTCCCTTAATTTCGAAGAAATTCCCATTAATTACACAAAGTGTGCCATTGTTGCTACGAACACCCTTGTAAGCAGAGCGATTTGAGAGTAGCAACGACTTTTGCTTACTTTTCTAGAAAAGTAAGGAGAAGAACAACGCCACAATTAAAATATAAAGGAAAATTTAATAAATAAAAATGAAATGAAAAAGATATTTTTTATTCAAATTAATGTCGGGATGAGGGCAACCCGACCTACGAGACTACTTTGTCTCTTCTTTCTTCTTACCGAACCCAAAGAAACTTTTTACTTTTTCACACACAGTATGTTTACCTGTCTCTATACGACACTCTTCTTCTGTACCTACCAATGATTCTATTCTCTCAGGTTGTTTTTTACCCTCAATGATGAAACGAAGCGCATTGAGACGAATGAACCCTTCTGCATCTTTTTGGTTATAGACATCATCTGCTTCAAATGTAGAGTGTTCTTCAGAGTAGAGCGTAACATCTGACTTACGTCCTACTACAATGACATTCCCTTTATACAATTTGAGTTTTACCTCACCCTGCACTTGGTCTTGTGTTGCATCTATGGCAGCTTGTAGCATACGACGCTCTGGAGACCACCATAAACCGTTGTAGATGAGTTTTGCATACTTAGGCATAAGCTCATCTTTCATGTGTGCTTCTTCTCTATCTAGTGTGATAGACTCAATGGCTCTATGTGCTTTTAGCATAATAGTCCCACCTGGTGTTTCATAACAACCACGTGCTTTCATCCCTACCATACGGTTTTCTACGATGTCAATACGTCCTATCCCATGTTTGTTACCATATTCATTAAGCTTGGTAAGGATAGTCGCTGGACTCATCTCTTCATCATTGATAGCTATTGGGTCACCATTTTTGTAGCTGATGGTAATGTACTCCGGCTCATCTGGCGCAGCTTCTGGCTTAACAGACCATAACCACATGTCATCTTCTGGTTCATTAAATGGATTTTCTAACCACTCACCCTCGTAAGAGATGTGAAGTAAGTTTGCATCCATAGAGTAAGGCTTTGCTTGTCCTTTACCATCAATGTCTATACCATGTTCCTCTGCATATGCTAAAAGCTTAGTACGTGAGTTTAAGTCCCACTCTCTCCATGGTGCGATGACTGCAATGTCCGGGTCAAGTGCAAGATACCCAAGCTCAAAACGTACTTGGTCATTCCCTTTTCCTGTTGCTCCGTGAGAGACTGCATCTGCACCTGTTTGGTGTGCTATCTCTATCTGCTTTTTAGAGATGAGTGGACGTGCAATAGACGTACCTAACAGATACTCACCCTCATAAATAGCATTGGCTCTAAACATAGGAAACACGAAATCTTTTACAAACTCTTCACGTAAATCCAAGATAAAGATATTCTCTTCTTTTATCCCCATATCCAACGCTTTTTGACGTGCAGGCTCTACCTCTTCACCCTGACCAAGGTCAGCAGTAAAAGTCACTACCTCACACTCATACTCGTCTTGAAGCCATTTAAGAATGATACTCGTATCAAGCCCACCAGAGTAAGCCAATACTGCTTTTTTGATTGTTCTTTTTGCCATGTTATAGCCTTTACAATAATATTGTCGCGATTTTAGCGTAATTTTGGTTAGGGGTTGGTTTTTTTATTGAAAATATACTAGTTCAGTTTATTTTATTCAACACTCAGTTATAATCCTGTTACTCATCATTTTAAAAGGTCATTACCATGAAATTTTTAACTTTTATACTTATTTCTACAATACTTATTTTTAACTTTAATGCCTGTGGTAGAGATAATGTCAAAACACCACAAACAAACAATAACAGCAATAACATAACTTCTGATGACCGTATACTACAAACTGCTTTTGATAATAGACAAACAAATATACAAGTCCATGGGAATGGCAAAGTTATTAGACTTTTAGCAGATGATACAAGTGGAATAAAACATCAAAAATTCATACTTCAACTTTTATCAGGTCAAACACTACTTATCTCCCATAATATTGATATATCTACTAGAATTGATATTCTTGCAATCAATGATTCCATAGAATTTTATGGAGAATATGTTTGGAATTCTAAAGGTGGCTTAGTTCATTGGACGCACCATGATCCACAAGGCGAACATATAGATGGCTGGTTAAAGCATCAGAATATTACTTACGATTAACTCGTAACGAAGCTCCAGCTTCGTTACGCCATATCAGTATCCAAACTTTTCAATAAATTCAATTACCGATAGTGAGTATCACAGCTAGAACTGTAATACTAGATAGATTACCCCCCATTTCTTCAAAATCATATCTAACACAGCTTTTACAATCCGTCCAACTCTTGAAAAAAATAAGATAAACAAATAATACAATATTTTAGATACATTTTAAAAAAATATAATATACTATTATTAAATTTTATAAAAAAAGGTAAGCTAGTGTTAAAATTTGTAAAAATAAGTGTCTCTTCAATTATCCTATATTCCACTCTAAGTCTTGCAGTAGAATCAAATAAAACGTTTATTCCCATAATAATGGACTCAATTATTAGTTTTGCCGTCATAGATGTAGACAATGGTCCAGATATATATGAAGCAAGTTATACAGCCAATGATGATATAGTAATTATCCAAAAAAGTACCAAACTCATGTGGGTCAATGAACCCGATATCAGCAAAGGCAAATGTGCGAAAATTCATAAAGATGTATTTCGTCCTGAATTTGAACGTGCAAAAGGATTTTGTAAAAGTAGTCAATTTGGGAATTTTGCAGGATTATCTAATTGGAGAACACCTACAGCAGATGAGCTAAAAACTTTTATTAAGGCTACTAAAGATATGCATATCAATTATGATGCACATTGTAATAAATTATTAGCACTCAAAAACAGTAATATTACAAATGAAACAATAGACAGTAGCTATACCACTATTTCAACAAGATTTAATACCACTAACCCTATTGGAGTAGATTTAAAATCTCTTGTACCCAATATTGGTCTTAGATGTGTTAGAACAATCACGGAACCACTCTAATAGTAAACTCGTATTATAATTTAAATAATACGAGTTAACATTCAATAAACCCCCACTTCTTTAAAATCACATCCAACACAGGCTTCTTATACGCCCCTGTATGACGGAATATTTCTTCACCTTCTGCATTGAAAAAGATTTGCGTAGGCATCTCTTTGAGCTTATACGTGTCACGTGCTACGAGTCTGTCTTTTTGAGAGTCTATGGAGTATATCTGATACGCTGGGTGAGCTTCTAACACCTCTACAAATACCTTAGACATAGCCAAACACGAATAACAGTGACTCATCCCAAAAGCTAAGATGGTAGGCTTCCCATTGCCTAGTTTTTCTTTTATGCTCGCGTAGGGTACTACGGGTAAGGCTTGGTTACTAGGCATCTATTTTTCCTTTTTGTATGACTATCATATTTTTAGCATTATGCCTTATTATGCAACAGCCGTGTTGGTAGCAAAGTACCTCAAAGGTCTTAGGGGTAAAAAAAACTATATGCGTAGTGTCACGGTGGTAATACCATGTTTTAAACTGTGTCAGGTCATTGGTATGAAACTGTGTTTGAATGGCTAGGTAGCCACCCTCATTGAGCCGTGCTACTACATCTGAAAAAACCTCTTTGGGCTGATGCAAATGCTCGAAGACTTCAGTAGAGACTATAAGGTCATACTTGGCATCAGACTTTAAAGTGTCAGGGTGGTAGATGGGGTCGTAGTAGTCACATGATATTCCCTGCTCCTCTAGTAAAGTAGCCAGTAATGAGGTACATCCACAGCCAAAATCTAAGGCATGTCTAGGTCTACCTACCAAAGGCAACGTAAAGTCTAAAAAGTGTTGAAAGTAGGCTTGGTAATGTATATCTTCATCGTTGTTTTCATGGAGGTTATAGCGTTCTTTTTGTGCATCAAAATCTTGGTAGCACAGTGGCGATTTGAAGATATACTCACACGCGCTACAATGGTAGTAGGTTATCTGCGTTTTTTCATCTACAAACTTTACAGTAGATTGAGAACAAATATGGCAAGTAATCATTACCAAAAATATTCCCTCACCTTAACTTTATCAGCAATAATCTCTTGTGCATGTTTCATGGCTCTTTTAGCTCGCCAATGTTCCTCAATAGGACATGCAGATTGCATACGTTCATATAACTTGTTAGCTATAGATTTATCAATATAATATGATGCTTGAAATAAATTGAACAGTGCTTCACAACGTGAGGATACAGGTTCAATTCTAACTGCTAATTCAACTACTTCATCTAATGATTTTTTAGCTTCTTTTTTAAATCCTCGCTCTGCCAAAGCAACAATTACCCATGCGCGTACTGATGCAATCTTATAATCATCACATAATCTAGAAACTTTTATAGATTCTTTAATAGCCTTATCCATTGTTTTTTTATTATCTGAATATCTAGCAATATATGAAAGTGCCTGAGATTTAAACCAAGGAGAGTTTATTTTTTTAGTCATTTTGTATGCCTCTTCAGTATCAGATTTTGCAATTTTAGACACCTTATCTCTTAAGTTTGTATCAGTCATAATAATTCATCCTTGTTTATTGAGAGTTATGTTACTATTTATCTAATTAATATTTACAATTGAGGGTATCAATCTAATGAAAAGAAGAGACTTTATTACTACTACAGCACTTGGGGCATCTGCTTTAGCACTCAGTGCTTGTCACAGAGCAGAAGAGAAAGAGAAACTAGGTTCTATAAATATAAACAAAGGCAAAAAAGTCACCCTCAAACTCGCTACTTCATGGCCTGCACATTTTCCCATTATGGGTACAGGGGTAGATAACTTTGCCAAACGCTGTTATGAACTCTCTGGTGGTACCCTAGAGATAAAAGTTTTTGCTAAAAACATCTTAGTCCCTGCCCTACAAGTCTTTGACTCTACCTCTGCAACACAAATAGATGCTTTTCACTCAGGGGTCTACTACTGGAAAGGTAAAAATCCTGCCTTTAGCATCTTTGGTGGGATGCCACTAGGGCTTACAAGTGAAGAGATGATTACATGGATGAAATTTGGTGGTGGCTATGAGCTTTGGCGTGAGATGTACGGTAAGTTCAACCTCTACCCTCTCATAGGTGGAACCACAGGCCCTCAGATGGGTGGATGGTTTAAAAAACCTATCAACTCTCTAGCTGACCTTAAGGGACTTAAAATGCGTATCCCAGGGCTTGGTGGAGAGGTGATGAAGAAACTGGGTGTAAACCCAGTGTTACTGCCTGCTGGAGAGATATATACTTCCCTAGAGCGTGGGACCATAGATGCCACCGAATGGGTAGGCCCTGCACTAGACAGCATGATGGGCTTTGCCAAAGCAGCTCCTTACTACTACACAGGCTGGCATGAACCAGGGAGTATCTTAGAAATCACATTTAACAAAGTACGATGGAAGAAGCTCAGTGATGAACATAGAGCCATCATCACAGCAGCCAGTGAAGAGATGACAAATACGATGCTCCAAGAGTTTAGATACAAAAATGCCAAAGCCCTACAAGAGCTCCCAAAAAGTGTACAGATAAAAACATTTCCCAAAGAAATGATGGATGCAGCCAAAATAGCCCTAGCAGAGGTACTCAAAGAAGAGAGCACCAAAAGTACTGACTTCAAACGCGCGCTGCAAAGCTACGAAGCCTTCGTAAAACTTAACAAACCATGGGATGATATTAGTACGAAGAACTTTTTAGAGATACGGGGTTAACGCTTTACTATAACCTTTAGTTTTCTTGTACCTGTATCTACTATAAATTCTTCAATATCCTTAGATATTGCTTCACTCATAAGTGAAAGTCTAATTGTATTGTGATCTAAAAATTGAATATCTACACCTGATGGAAATTGTAAATCTTTGAGTAAATCATGTTCATCTACT